>ERZ795044.188-NODE-188-length-53766-cov-13.863454_pt1 | contig 53766 bp, 55 predicted proteins | sample MGYA00375128_ERZ795044 | MGnify/ENA primary metagenome ERZ795044 (study PRJEB30173, sample SAMN05720213) | anaerobic digester metagenome | isolation source: active sludge of municipal wastewater-treating anaerobic digesters | place: USA | collected 2014-12-22 ...
GCTGATGAAGTCAGCTTTTCCTTTAACTTTGGTATTTACTGCTAGCGTAAAATCTAATTTTTGTTTGTCGCCAGCGTTTACTAGTTCTGGTTCTTTGACTAGCCGACCAATTAGTGTTACTTGATTCATATTTGTGCCTCCCTTATAACTTCCATTTCATATTCATAGCTTGGTTGTATTTGGCTAATATAGCCATTTGATTCGTATTTAATTGCTAAGTGTGAGCCCCTGTCTTCAATTTCCTTGACCGTGCCAAAGAGATTGCATATATAATCGTTTGGCTTAATGTCTTTTGCTTTTAACAACAACGTTTGTTTCATGATTATTTCCTTTCTACTCTCTGTCTATTTATTTCTGGCAATACTTCTGGTCTTACTTTTTCCATTTTCTTTTGGTATGCAATTAAAGGTTTCATGCGTTTGTTTATATCCCTATTCCGTGCCTTAAGCTCGTTTAGCGAATGTTCTACTTCCAACCATTCGGCTGCAGCTTCCTCAACTGTAATTTTGCTAAAATCTTTTGCCAAGCGGTATCCTTTTTTGCTTGAATACGAAATCACGGGGTGAAACTTTGAAATGTTTGATATTTCTTTTCTAACTGCTCTATCACTAAAACCTACAGCGTCTTGCAGTTCACTTCTTGTCACGGGTGTAGATATTTTTAATAAATCCAATAACGGCGACCAAAACTTTTGTTTATTCTCTTTTGTTTGTTTTAATTTTAATGTTTTATTCATTTAGTACACCCCTTTCAATAAGCTTTTTGTAAATCCTAACTAGTGTATCTCTATCTTTCGCCCAAAGACGTCCGATAGTACATTTTACATATGGTTTAATTTTGTTTATAATTTCACATTTTGTCGCACTGTTTAGATTCATACTGCCTCCTCTAATAATAATTTTGGTAATCCCCCTATAGAACAAGGTTCTTTGCTTCCAATAGCAACAAGGCAACTATTAATTATTAAATTATTTAATGCTTCTTGGTATTTATTCATTCTACTTTCACTTCCTTATCTAATAACTCTTTTTCATTTTCCTTCTCATTAAATGCTAATATATCTTCAACTTCATATAAAACTTCATATAATTTGTCTATAATTTCTCGTTTTTCACTATGTGGTAAAAATTTGTTATCAACTAATTTTATTCTCGATATAATATCATGTAAAGATATTTTTATATCAATAAGTGGTGTCATTTTATCTCCCCCTTTAGCACAATTATTTTTACTCGGTATTTTTGAATATGCTTCATCTAATAGTTTTCTCATTTCTTTGTTGCTTTCTCGTAAATCTTCAAGTTCGGTGAGGGCTTGTTCAATAACCTTAAACTCCTTAATGAAACCTTGCTTATTATACATACCATTAAAAATTTCTTTCAATGCTTCTTTTGGTGTCATTTCCACTACTTCATCATAAGTCTTTTCAAAAATGTCTGGCTTACATGGATATATTTCACCGTTTACACCTTTGCAAAGGATGTAATTAAAATATAAACAATGAGAAATATTGCAACTACACAAGTTATTTTTTTATTGTTTTTCATATTCTGCATAAATGTTTGTTACCTCTTTAATAACTTATAAAATAAATATCTAATTTATGTAGCAATGCATAATCTACCATGTTCTTTAAGTGCTGAGTATTATAAAGTTTATAATCACCTGGTTGATTATTAATCTCAACATATTCTGCATAGAATTCTTCAATATCTTCATGATGAATACGACCCTGGTCACTACCTTCACCAAACCATTTGTCATTGAATTTATCCCACTTAGAATCGTACTGTTTACCTAACTCTAGGTCTTCATCATAAGGTTTGATGTTAGGTATTGATGCATGTAATCTGTAGCCCATATTATTTTTCCTCCTTTTTTTTGAACCTGTTTTGTTTTAATTTAGATAAAGTCATAGCACTAACCTTATCTCTTGTCCGACCTGGGGACCCAGGTACATAGCGTGTTGGCTGCCCTTTTTCTATTAAGTTAATGTCTACACATTTTTTCATTAATTTGTTACGCATTAATTCTCTGTATTGAGGGTTAGTAGCTTTTGCTGAGTAATCCCATCCTGCTAATTCATGAGCTCTTTTAGAAGTAAGTCCATGACCATAATAAAAATGCATACCTAATTTGCGAAATGCTTTACCACAAAAAGGACAAATACAGTCACCATTTGGTGCGTAAGTAATTTCTCCATGCTCTGGTAAATTATAGATTTCTTTTTTATCAATAATAAAGTATTTATAACAAGCTTGACAATAACCTTGTAAATTACTTGGTGCAGGATTATTACAAAATTTACACTTACGGGTCATATCATTCTAGTTCTCCTTTTTGATTTATTACTTCATAAAATGTTTTTCTAGAAACACCGTTAAATGTTTCTCCCGTCAAACTATCTCCAAGTCTAACCCAATTATCTATGTTTGGATTAGAAAACATAATCTTTTGTTTGGGGTCACTGTCATATTTTGACCTCATCCTTTTCAGATTATTAAAATGCATTCTTTGACCAGTGAGATAATCCCACTTGCCTTCTTCTATTTGCATATTTCCTCCTTATCAGGATGCCACACTAAAAGGTATTCACAAATATTCTTGTCTGTAAGATAACGTTCTTGAAAAACACCAGCACCTTGATGCTCCTTAGCATAGGCAATAGCCTCTTGTAAATCATCAAAGTTATCAAGATTATCTGATGGATTGTTTTTATCATCTAATATTGATACTGCATAACTATATTCATCTACAAAATCTACATCATCAGGATCAAATGTCATGATAGGAAAGATATCCCAGTTGTTAGGGAATGTAGAAGGATTTTCTACGTTTACATCCCAACAACCATGAGCTTCTAAAAATTCTTTACGTTTTTCTGGAAGTAAATCCATTAGAAATAATTCAAACATTAGATATCACCTCAAATTTGTTTATGAGTTCTGTTAATGCATCTTCCCATTCAAATTTATAGTCCAACTCAGTGAGTTGAGAAGTCTTATCTATAATAAACGATGCAAGTTGACGGGCAGGTGTATCATTAATAGATGAAGTGTCTGCTTTACGTCTCATAACTAAGAAAGCATAAGCATTCTTTATCTCATGTAAATTTCTTTCATCTGTAAGAGCAGATGTATCACCTGTATGATACCACACACGATAATAAAATTGAATGGTGTCTTCGCCAGTAGGTTCACCATACAACCCATCCTGTTTAAGATGTTGTTTAACTATACGCTCTACAACTTCTTTAACAATACCTAATTCAAAGCTAGTACCATTCTGATACAGTACTACTTGCCCTTCTTTAAACTTTGCTTTCATATTAATTCCTCCTTATTATATCATATATATTATAAAAACTCAACATTTAGTTTCTCTCCTTTATTTAATTCTAGGATGCCTTGTTTGTATGTGCCTATTTTTATTACATTAGTGGATTGAATTTTATATCCCCAGGTTGAATAAAGATAAGTTCTTTTGTAACCGTTTTTTTCTATAATGTATATGTCTGTTATTGGAAATTGTTCACCTAGTTTGTATTTTTTACCTGAAACAACCTCCACGAAATCACCGATCAAAAAAGACAAAAAAATTCACTTCCTTCCATGTAGTGGTATCAACTTGTGTTTTTGTGGGTTTTTAAAATTGTTGAAAATGGCATCAACTTGGCTCACTCATTTTATATACCTATATTAAGCTTTTTATTTTTTATATAAAAATGTATATATCTTGTATACACTGATGTATATAATATGATACCATTTTGTTGAATAAATTTGAATAAATAAAATAAATTTGAATAATTTTGAAAGAAACCAAATTGATGCCAAAAATTGATAAATTTTAAAAAAATAAACATGCTATATAAAACGTGTGAGCCAAACAAATACCATTTTCGATATTTTTAATGGTAACACATTGTATACATGTGTGCTCAAATTGATACCACTAAAAATACATAAAGTGGTATCATTTTGTGTCCCGATTGCTAAAAAAAAAGAAGTTCGTTTAAGAACGAACTCCTCCTGTTCTTCTGTCTTTACTTAAATCGGCTATATAGCCGTTTCTAATTACAACGCTTAATGGCTTTCCGATGAAATCTTCATCAGCCGCTGCATTCGCAACTTTAGCGAAGTAACTTTCTACTTCGTTGATTGTTGCTTGCTCCCCGTTTCTGTTCAAAACTGGTGTTCCGTCTGCACGCATTAACTTCTTTATGAAGTTATCACGCACAACGCCTTTGACAATTTCACCTTTCGAAGTTAACACCTTAAACCAAAAAGTGGACGTCTTTCCGTCCTCTGAATCTGTAATGTTTATACATCTTCCGATGTATGTTCCGTCTAAGATTCTCCCTTTCTGAAACTTTTCAATTAACTCTTGCTTCTTCTTCGATAAATCCTTAATGCTAGTTAATTCCTTTACATCTTGTTCTTCTACTTCTACGACTTCTACACTCTTATTCTTAATTTCTGCCACGTCTATTCCTCCTCTGGCTAATGTGTTATTTCTGATTATCAAGAAAACAAATCAAAAATACACAAATCAAAAAAAAAGAAAAAAAAGCGTGTCTGACTAGTTAAAGTCCATATAGGCGTGATAGTCCTAATCGTCTATCTGTAGTTGTTCCATTCGGCGTGATATTCTAATAGTCCATAAAAAAAAGAGTCGGATACGCTAACGTATCCAACCCTAATTTTTTTATTCAGTGTCATCAGGAATATCTGATTGATCTTGATCTGGATCATCATCCTGATCATCAAAGAGTATTCCTTCATCTTCATAATCCGTATTTGACTCATATATTGGTTCAAATGAGTCTAATTCCATATCATAGAGTTCATCTAGCTCTATACGCCAGATTACTTTTTGATCTTCTAGATATTTAATCAATGCCAGATCGTCATCTATCAAAGATTTATAATATGAAACATTACCAAAGAAACCTAACTTTTTCAGTAATTCCTCTAATCCAAACATATCCAACAACTTCTCCAATTGCTTTTCTCTGTCTTCTTCAGTTGGTCTATCCCTAAAGATAGCAACCACTAAAAGTAATTGCAACTGCTTGTACAGTGATTGTTTTTTGTACTTTTTCAAATAAACCATACCAGACTCTGCATAACCCCATCTGCAGAGTATTTTTTCAATATCATCCCTGTCTTCTACAAAACAGAGATCAACTGCTGGACCATTGTTTGGAATCCAATAAAGGTGATTCTTTTTAAAACCACCTTCATTCTTTAAATAAAATTTTCCGTATATATATAGTTTTCCTTCTTTATATACTATTTTTTTATACGACACTGATTCTGATGCTGATGCTGGTAGAATAAATTCAAATAGTTTGAAATCAAATTTTCTAGGAAATATTTCAAACCCTTCTACTTTTATTCTTGAAGCAGGGTATTCAGCTTCATATTCGAAGCCCGAATAATCATTTTCTTGATAGTTATAACCAAGCTTGTCAGTTACAACTTCCACGTTACCACCAAAATCTCTCCTCTTTAAATATATTTTCGAAGGAGGAAAGGCTATTTTTCGTAGCCTTTCTACATCATGGAGAAATATTTCATACTCCATAGTGTCTTTATCCCAATTACAGGGATAATTGTACTCTTTTATGTTTATACCTGTTCTCACAAGTATTTTTAGAGTCCTGATAGCAAAGTTTTTGCTATCATTTGGATAAACCTTTGATAAATTAATTATAGCACTAACCAAAGTTCTAAGGTGATATTCACCTTCTAACATATCTTCAATAAGACTATAAACCTTATCGAAGTCTGAATTTGTAAGTTCTATCTCTTTTTTGTTAAATTTTGACAGAACTACATTGATGTTACTAATGTAAATGTTCATCAATTAAATTCCTTTCCCAATTTAATTTGTGATTAAGACAGTAATCCTTACTGAACACCACTTGGTGTATCTCGTTAATAGATTGTTCTAGTTATCCTACTTATATAGTATAAGCAGCAATTAATATCCCATCAATACAGTGTACTACGCATACGTCTACCCCTGGGTCGGGTCTTGAATTGCGGAATATTTAACCTCCGCACCTCTAATTAACTACGTTAATTAATTCACCACCACTTCTTTTTTGATACCATTACCCCTTTTAATGAAAGTCTTTTCATAAAATACTTGACATCCATATTTTTATGAACTATAATAAGATGAAGAGGTGATTTCATGAGTATGAAAGGTTTCACAATTCGTATTAGAAACGGTAACGAAGTATCCCTAGAGCTAGGTAAAGCTAGTATTACTAATGAAGAATTACTAAATTTAGCTCTAACTGCTGTGGAATTGGCAGCAGATGTAACTTACAGACAAGTATCACCAAGATTGAACCCAGATAAAGATCCTAAAATAGATAAAGAACTCAGGGCAAATATTTATGATAAGCTAGTAATGGGTATCTCTCATATTACTAACAAGATTTATCCTGAACATGTAGATCTTTATAAGAAAACTCCCGAAGCCCTATTGGAAGAAACTCAGAAAGAAATTAAAAAACTTAATGAGCTTAAAGCTAATCAACAAAAACAAGCTCCTGTGTCCTAGTTGTAATTCCTCAATGGTCCCTGCTATTAATCTAGAAGGTGGAGAATCCACTTTCTGGATGCGATGCAGTAAAGAAAATTGTAATACATTTGTTAATACTTATATTCCTCAGGAACATCAAGCTGAGGTTCATACAGATAACCACAAGTGTGTTGGAGTTTTCGGAGGGTATGGTAGTGGTAAAACCAGTTGTACAATACAAGATGATCAAAAGCATATGCTTTCAACACCAAATGGGCAAACAGTAGTTGGTTCAGCAATTTTAGCTCAGGTAGAGCAAACCTATGAGAAGGAATTGAGACAAGACCTTCCAAAAGATTTTGTTTTATATGAAAACAAATCTAAAAAAACCTATATATTAATTAATGGACACACTCTATTAATTAAATCATTTTATGATGAGGAACTATTACGTTCCCTAAATTCTAGTAGAATACACATTGTCGAAGCATCTGCTATTGACCATGAAATATTTATCCAATTAAAAGCACGTTTACGTTCATTAGCAGGAGCAGTTTTAGAACTTGATTCCGAAGGTAATGTTATATATGACCCGTCAACAGATACATTTAAAACAAAAGTTGATTGGAAACGTATTTTTATTGAGTCTAACCCTAGTAATGGTTGGATTAGAGACGATTATTTGTTTCATAGTTCTGTTATTAAAACTTATGATACAAATCAATATTACAATGTATTAGAACCTGATAGATTTTATTCATCACATATTCATCCAACTAAGCTAAATGCTTACTTACCTAGTGATTTCATTGAGTCTAACTCAAAGAATAAACCATTATGGTGGATAAGACGTTACCTACAGGGTTCATTTGATTACGCTGAAGGTATGGTTTATGCGAATATTTATAGTTGTTTCGTAGATGACTTCCCTATTCCATCGTCTTGGCATAGAGTAATATCCACAGATTATGGAATTAATGACCCAAGTGCTTGGTTATATGGGGCGATTGACCCAGTTTCTGGTATTTTGTACATATTTGATGAAACTTTTGTTACAGATAACAATTATGAAACACAATCGGACATATACTGGCAGAAATTTCCAATTAACATTCCTCTAGGGAAGTTATGGACACCACCAATTATGGATGGAAGGTCTATAAACAAGCGAAATGACTTCAATTTAAAAACAATTGGTGACTTATTCGCAGAAAGAAAGATTTTCTTACAAGCAGCTATGATGGATTTAGAAGCACGTATGCTAAAAACGAATACCTTTATAGATTCTGGTAAACTTAAAATTTTTAAATCTTGTATAAATTTATATAAAGAAGGAACTAATTATAAATTTCCACCAAGAACAGCAGATGGTAAAAGTCAAGGTGATAAACCTATGGATAAAAACAACCATGGGGTTAATGCTATGGAGTTTATGATAATGGCTATTCCAGAAAATTTAAAAAATTTAGAGCATAAGTCCTATGATGCTAGAGGAATAGAACTAAAAGTATTAAAGAAAATACAAAATAATGATATTAATCCATACACTCTCTATGAAGACACTAATAAAAGTTCTTCTCAAGATAGTAGATTTGGTTCGATGTATGGAGGATGGGAGCGTGAAAATTACTAATGTTAACAGAATTAATTTGTTTTATTCTTGGATTAATTATTGGTATTGTTGCTTGTTATTTTGCTACTAAGCTAATAGAAGAAAATAAAAATTTGAAAAATCAAATATCAAATTCAAAATGTACTATTGAAAAAGAACAAGAACCAAAATTTGAACCTATTCCTGAAAAAGAATTAACAAAGGAAGAAATATTTAAAAAGAGAATGAGTAACCCGTTTGAAGCAATTGTTGCCTTTGAAAAAGGTGAAGCTGTTATTGATGAACAGAATGGGGGTCTGAAAGCAAATGAATGATATGTATAAAAATAATGCATTTGAAGAATCATTAGGTTATAAGATATCTAAAGTTGTAGATTTATTTAATCATTTTGCTAGTAAAAGACGACCATACGAAAATATGTGGAGAATATTAGATGCTTATGATCGTGGTCTATTCTGGGAAACTATTGGTAAAGGTTCTCTAGAAGAATGGTGTGTTAAACCTGACACAAACTGGATTAACTTTATTAAAACAAATTATGTAAATAGTTTGTATGTAGGAAGTTATCGGGCTTATATATTTCCACGTAAAAAAGAATTTAAAGATAAAGCTAATTCAATTAATGAATTTATGGATTATACATTTGAGAAACTTGAAATTCCATATATACAAAGTCTTATTGGTGAAAAAGCAGCTTTATTGAACTTTGGTGCAGTAGAGTTAGGTTGGAAACAAGAGATTATAGATGGAATTGATAATAAACAAATGGGTGATTTAGAAATAAAGAAAATTGATAATCTATCATTATATTTAGATCCATCTTTTTGTGATTATCAAAAAGGTAGAGCAATATTTATTGCAGAAGAAATTTCTTTAATTGAACTTGAAAATGAAGCCCGTTTCTCTGCAAGGGTTGCAGAATACAGAGCTCTTAAAAAAGGAAATTCTGGTGGAACAGAAATTGTTCCAAAATATGTTAATGCTCCATCATCTGATGGTAGAGGTGAAATTGTGAAGTTCACTACTTGTTACTATAAATTTTTAGAAACAGGTACTAATAAATATCGTATAGATAAGATTTGTATGATAGATGATGGTTTTATTTTAAGTATTAATAAAGGTTTATTACCTAATGAATTTCCTATTCGAATACTTTATGCAAATGCTCCAGTTGATGACCCATATGGAACACCAACTACCCGTTTAGTTTTATATAATGCTATCTCTATAAATATATTAGATGCTGTAGAGTCAACATTAATAGCTGGTTCATTAGATAGACCACGTGTTATTTCTAGACGTAGTGGTTTAAATGAAAAGCTTTTTGCAGAACAAGGTAATAATCCTAAACGTTTATGGGTAGTTGATGGTAGTCCGAAAGATGTAGTTCAATATGTAGACTTACCAGTTTTACCTGCTGATAGACATTTGTTAAAAGAACGTTTGGAATTAGGTATAAAGAGAATTTCTGGAGTAGATGATAGATATACAGGTAGAGATACAGGTAGTGTTCAAACTACTGGTGGTATGGATATTATGAATCAACGTGTTACAATGACTGATAATTCTCGTATTGTTAATCTTCAGAAATTTATAACAGACCTTTCAAAACTAATTATGTCATTTTATCTTGAATATGGTAAACAACGAGAATTTCCTAGGTATGAAAAAACTAATGAAATGGACGATGTAATTAGTATTGACTTTGAAGAAATGAGTAATAGTCAGTTAAGTTTTGATTTTACTTGTCATGCTACACCTAATTTACCTACTAACTTAATAAGATTATCTGATTTAGCAGATGTATTAATGGAGAAGCAAATGCAGTATAATCCACAACCACCTATTATTACTTTAGAAGAATGGGTATCTTATAAGGATATTCCAATGAAGTATCATATTTTAAAACGTATTCAAGATGACAGACGTAGAAATGATATTGAAGAAGTTGAATCTGACCTAGTAAGCTTTGCAGGTATGGTAGATCAAGGTATGCGTCCAGAGCAAGCTGTTGCACAGTTAGCTAATGAACGTCAATTGAAACGAAACATGCCAGGCTTAGGTAATACAGCCAGTGGTTCTCCACAGGCAGCCCAACAAGGCTAATGTGCCAACTACATTATTAGTTGAGATACGTGATATAATCTCGCCAATTATATTATTGTTAAGGAGGCAGACAAATGAATTTCGATCCCGTTACTAATCCAAATCCAACAGTTGAAGGTAACCCTGAAACTGTTTTGACCCCACCTCAAGAGGAACTTGTTCCTTCTACTAATCCTAATCCGAAAAATCCTGATGCTTTACCAAAACCAGATGATCAAAATCCGATGAAACAATTACGTAGTCAATATGAACAAACCAAATCTGAAAAAGAAAGAATGGAAAAAATTGTTCAATCTATTGCTAAACAACGTAATATGAAAGTTGAAGATTTAGAAAAAGCTTTAAAAGATGAAGAAGATAAGGCTATTGCTACACAAAAAAATATTCCTGTTGAAGTACAACAACAATTACGCCAGCATGAAGAATATATTAAACAACTTCAGATGGATAACCTTAGAAAAGATTTTGATATTAGACAACAAAGTCTAATGAAAGAATATCCAAAGTTAACCCAAGAAGACCTATTGTTATTTGCAGAAGATGCAAAAAAATTGGGTATTAATATAGTCACTCCAGGTATTGATTTAGTTGCTGTTTACCGAGCTGTTAATTATCCAAAAATTCAAGAAGATTTAAAACAAACTATGAAAAATGAGATATTAGCAGAATTACAAAGACAGGGTATGTATGGTAATCAAATAGGCGTTCTTCCTACTAAGACTGGTGGTACTGATACACAGCCAAAAGATTTTATGGATAAGGTATTTCAAAGTTTAATAAAAAAATAAAATCTAAAAAAGGAGAATTATTATGCCAGCTACAAACATGTATGCTGAATTAAGTGCTAATACCAATTTAAAAGCATTAGCAGATATTCAGGATATTAATAGTATTACCGCAGTTGCTAACGGTTTATTAGCAAATGAAACAGACGTTGTTAAACGTGGACGTATTATAGAATATTTCTATGATAAAATGCTTTTAGACACTATTAAATTAGGTTCTGAAAACAATGTATATTTAAAGTATTGTAAGACTAAAGAAGTTCCAGCAGGAAACGCTAAGTTGTTACTTCGTAGATGGGGTGGAATTACAGAACACACTGTTCCACTAGCTGAGGGTGTTCCACCAAAATCTGATATGATGGCTTCTGAATCGTTCTCAGGAACATTCGGACAATATGGTCGTTATATGGAGTTTTCTGACCGAGTTGAATTTAATATTATTGATGATGTAATTGCTCACTACTCTATGCAATATGGAGAAGTTGCTGTTAAAACAGGAGAAAGATTATGTCGTGAAGAAATGATATTCTTCTCAAACCCAGTATATGCTGAAGCAAAAGCTGGTGTTGATGAATTATGTTTAGGAGATACAATAGGTATTGAAGATTATCGTTTACAAGCATTAAAGTTTCAAAGAACTTTAGTTAAACCTTTAAATGGTGCTTATGTCATTATATGTTCACCAGAACATACATTTGATTTAGTATCTGATCCACTTGTAAAAGAGTATATGACATTAACACAAACTGCTGAACCTTATAAAACTGGAAAACCTGTAGAATTATTTAATTTACGTTTCGAAGAGACTATGTTAGATGATTATGCTTATGGTTATGATGAGATAGCTAATCCAGGAGAATATAAAGATGGTACTGCATTTGCTATTCGTTTAGTATCTGTATTATCTCAAGCAACAACTTATCTAAAGGATAATGCATCTACCCGAGCTGTATTACCTGAAGGTACTGAGTTATATTTAAATTATCTTGATCCAGCTACTCCTGAATGCAGAATTGTAGCGGATAAGAGATTAAAAGACGGTTCATATATCCCTCAAAATGTTACATGGGATATCTTTACAAGTGGAACTACCCCTACGGGTATTCTTACTCACATTAATTCTGGTACTGGCTCTTATACTGGTAGTGGAACAGCTGGTACAGCTTTTATTAAAGGTATATGGTTTAGAACTCCTGCTATGAAAGCAGCTGGAACAGAACCTACTTTATTAAGAGGTTCTACTGCTTCTACATCAGTATATACTAATGATGAGATTGCAGAATTAAAGGCTCTTTCATGGTATCAATTACCTGTTCACCGTTCATTTATGTTTGGTGATGAATATATGATTAAAACTGGAATTTCTGGACGTTCTGGTGCTAAGTTCTATGCTAAGCCAAAAGGCTCTGCTGGCGTACTTGACCCAATCGATCAAAGACAATCAGTCGGTTTCAAAATCGACACATTAGGTTTCACATGTGTAAGACCTGAGGCATTAGTTCAATTTGTATTCGTTCCTTCAAAAGCATTGTTAACCTACATGGCTGTAGTTTCGGATTATGCAAATCATTTCAATGATGCACAATATGCTGTAACTGCAAATAACACTGCTGTAGAGAATGCAATTAAATTTGCAATCAGATAGTATACCCTTCTGTGATTCCTGATTACCATAAATTAGGAGGAAAATAAAATTATGGAAAAACAACCAAGAAGTATCCCGAACACACCTATTACTGCAAAACAAGAACCTACTGTTAATTTATCAGACCTGGCAAAAGCAATAGTTGATGCAACCTCTGCTCAAAAGCAATCTAATAGTGCATCCTCTGTTGTAATTGAAATGAATAGACAATTACAAGCAAAAGCACAAAAACAAATAGAGTTTAATAAACGTCTTATTAATGATTTGGCACGTGGAATAAATTGTTCTATGTATGCTATACCAACTATTTATAGAGAATATCAACCAAGTTTTATAGTTGCCATTAATGGAAACACAATTAAAGTACCTGCAGATGGTGTCGCTAGATTAATTCATAATCGTTTTATCACTATTATCGAAGCTCGTTTACGTAGATTAGATTATAAAATCGAATCTATGCGAAGTGGCAAACCTGATATTAGAGAAGATAGATCGGTTTAATATGTCAAAATCGGTGGCTAAGGTGACACAAGTCGCTTTAGTCACTCTTATATTTAAGGAGGAAATATGTTACTAAAAACAATTGTGAATCAAATAAATAAACTGATTAGTAACAGCTCATCTTTTCAATTACCATATGACCGTTTGGAATTTTACATTGATTCTTCTATTGATATTATTAATGGAAAATTAAGAACAACATATAGAACACCTAAACAGTTATACGAAGATTATGAACTTTATTATAATACTATGTTTTTAACAAATTATTTGGGACAGTTTTCAGCAGATCCAACAGAGTTTAATACTGGAGATATATATTATAATGTGGTTGATAAAATTTTTAAAGAAAGAACTTTAGGACAGTGGTTAGAATATAATCCTGAAAATACTGTTTGGACTGGTACATTTGGTGATAGAATATCTTCTGAAAAATTTAATTATAATGAGATACCTGATCATTATATAAGACAGTGTGTTATTTATCAGGCATCAGCATTATATTTAGAAGAGGAAGATGAAACGGAAACCCAATATATAGTATATAAAAATAAAGCTGAATTAGAATTAGAAAATTGGTTACGTTTAGATTATTCCATGTTTGTAATCCCAGATCCTATAGTAGAAGAAGAATAGGTGATTTATATGAATAATCGAAATACTAATAAATATGGAAGTTTGGGACCATTCTTTGAAATAAAACGAAATACTGGTACACCAATATTTAGTCCTGAACAGAATAACCAAAATATAGAACCTGGAGTTCCTACAGAAACTGTAAGAGATGAAAACATTCTTCTTGCACGTATTTTAGAATTAAGAGATAAATATAATGAATTAAATGAACAGTATGGAGCTTTGGGAGATTTAGATTCTTCTGAAATAAAACACAATTTAACAACTGTACGAGAAGAGCTTATTGCTATTCGTGAAATTGCACTTCATGGTGATAATGAAGGTTTAATAAGATTATTTAGTGATGATGAGATTATGGATATAACAAAAATTGATGATGGTAATATCAGAATATCTGGATATGTTATAGGTATTATTGATGGAGACCAATGGTAAGGAGTTGATTAAATTGCCTTTTTCAATTATAAAATTAGATACTATATTAAAAAAAATTGAACAAGCCCCAGCATTAATTTCCCATACAGTAACTTTTGTTGCTAATGGTATAGCTATTAGTACACAAACTATTGAAGATAGTGAAGATGCTATTGTTCCTGTTAATCCAACCAGAGTAGAATGGACATTTGAAGGATGGGAAGGTTCTTATACAAATATTACTTCTAGTAGAACTATTACTGCTGTGTGGTCTAAAGCTGAAACTGTTATTATTGGGGGCTATTGGACTGTGATACCATGCTCAACCTGTGATGGATTAGGTTATTATGATGGACAAATTTGTCATATATGTGGTGGAGATGGTTGTGATACTTGTAATTATATGGGATTTGAACCTTGTTATACATGTGATAAAACAGGTTTTATAAATGATACATGGGTTCCAGAATCTTCTGAGTATCAAATTGTATATTCAACTTATTAGAAAGGAAAAATAATATGAGTATAACACAAATTAGAGTAAAAAGAAAAGTATCAGAATCTGTTGCTACTATGCTTTTAAACACTTTAAAACCAGGTGAACTAGGTGTCATTGGTGATTATTTTGTTTATGGTAATCGTGGAGCAGTTGATACTGCTGATAATCCAGTTAAAGTTCTTGCTGCTTGGAATACAGAAAATATATTTTCAAGTAACAATAAATTTAATATTTTACCACAATTTTTAGATAGTGGTGGAGTAACTTTAACTCCTACTAATGAATATGATGCTGTTACTAAAAAGTATGTTGATGCTTTTAAAACAGCAATATATGATGGAACAAAAATAAAAATGAGTGCTTTACCAGACTCTATATTTGGTAAATTAAATTATATAAGTGCTTGGGATGCAACAGCAACTGGTATTGCGACAAGTCCTGTAAAGGGAGATTTCTATATATGTTCTGTTGCTGGTACAAAAAATCCTGCTGGTACTGTAGATAATGATTATGGTATTGGTGACTGGTCTGTTTATAATGGAACTAGTTGGGATAAAATTGATAATACAGATGCTGTTACTATGGTTAATGGTAGAACAGGAGCTATTGAAACTTATAGAGGAGTTTATGCTACTGGAACAGCTTATAAAAAAGGTGACTTTTTAACTGTTGGAAATAATGTGTATCTAGTAAAAGCTGATGTAACAGATGTACAAAATACAGCATATACATTAACAAATTACTTTTTACCTTTAAATTATTATGAACATCCAACAAGTGGCTCAGGTGCCTTATCTTCTGGATTATATAAAATTACTGTAGATACTAATGGACATATTACTGCTGCAACAACTGTAGTAAAAGCAGATATTACTGGATTAGGTATTCCAGCAACAGATACAAATACATGGAGACCTATTGCTGTTAATGGTTCTGGCGTACTTAATGATGCGACAACAACTATTAATTTTTCTACAAGTGGAAGTTTAATATTTACTTATGCTAGTGGTACTATTACACTTGCCCATAAAGACACTGCTGGATATAAACATATTCCTTCTGGTGGAGCAACAGGTCAAGTATTAAAATATTCATCTGATGGTACTGTTGTGTGGGGTACTGATAATAATACTACTTATAATGAAGCTACCCCTTCAGTATATGGTTTATTAAAAATAGGATATACTCCTACAGAATTAAATAGAGCTGTAGAATTAAGTTCAGGAAAAGCATATGTAGCATTACCAAGACAAATCCCAGCTGTAACATTGAATGGTTCAAGTAATTATTCTCCATCATTTTATGCACCTACAGCAGCTGGTACATCTGGTCAAATATTAACTTCTGCAGGTTCAGGAGCTCCAGCATGGACTACTGTCCTAGAATTAACTACTATTGATGCAGGTGCTTGGTCATAAGGAGGTGTAACCTATGGCTAATGCAACAGGTTTAATAAAAAATAAAAGAACCACTTCGGCTACACCAGGAACAACTTTGAGTCATGGTGAACTTGGATTTACCAATGAACATTTATTTTTTGGAAATGTATCAAATGCCCCAATACGTGTAGCAGAAGAAATAGTTCAAGTAAATGATATCCCAGCAAATCTTTCATCTGGTAAAAGTTATTATAAACAAACAACAACAAATTTATCTGTATCTCTTACAAGTAATACTACTGGTTATTTATCACAATGGCATATTGTTATGATAAATTCTACTACTGGTTATAGTATATCTTTTACAGATACTATTAAATGGCAAACTGCTCTACCAACATTTGCAGCAAACAAAATCTATGAGTTTTCTATTATAAAAGTTGGTACTAACTATTTAGGAACTTGGGGAGAATACTAATGTTATTGCATAGGAGAGCCATTCTGTTTACAGAAGAACCAAGTACTGTAACAGTAACATTTATTGCAAACGGATCAATTGTTTCTACAAAAACTGTTGCAGCAGGTGGGACTACAACTCTACCAAGCAACCCTAGTAGAAGTAATTGGACATTTGTTAAATGGGTTTACGGAGTTAGTAATACTCAATTTACAGCATCAACAGTTGTGAACAGTAATATCAATGTATATGCATATTGGTATCAATATGCAGTAGTAGACCAAGAAACGTGTTATAAGTGCAGTGGTTCAGGTTATGCTTACAACGATGTTTCTTGTCCTGATTGTTATGGCTTAGGTTATCGAGAAGACCTGGGTCCATGTGGATCCTGTGGTGGGGAAGGTTGTGATGTTTGTAACTGGAGTGGTTTTGCACAATGTATGCGTTGCTCGGGATCAGGCTTTATCCCAGAGTATGGTAAATGCGATGTATGTAATGGCTCAGGAGAATTAGATGTATATGATGATGTTTATGAAGCTTATTAATTATTTTATCGCAGGCTTAAAAACGATATGGTCGCTGATTAAAAGGTTTTTCACTTCAGCAAAAGGTATTATTGCACTAGTAATACCTTTTACAATCTTCGAAGGATGGGCATTAGTTTTTATAGGCATTGGCACGTTGACAAATAATTGGTGGTTAGTAGGAGTAGGTTCAGCAGTTACGGCTTTCTGGGCTACTCCTGCACCAATGTGGGCATTAATTATTGCTCTAGCATTGGTGATACAACGATATGTGCTCTTTGATAAAAAAGCACCTAATATAAAATATATTAAAGAAGAATTTTTAAAAAACTTAAAAAAGGAGAAAAAATAATGGCATCAAGCAATGAATTAAATCAAGCAATAACAAATATGGAAACAGAGAGAGCAAACAAAGTAATAGGAAAACCTATGAACTGTGATACAGAAATTGCAGTTGCAAATATGAAAATACAAGCGTTAAATATATTAAAGCGTGTAAAACAACTTGAAGATGGTGAAGGTTGCACGTGTGGTCAAACACCAAGTAATTAAAAGGTAGAAGAACATCAATACACAATCATTAACAATTTATGAAAAAAATTAAGGAGGGTAGTTATGTCAAAGAAAAACATAGTTGCCAAATCTGGGAAACAACTTTATTTAAATAGAATATTTAACAGGGGTATGTTATATACTTCTAGTGAAATGCTTGAAGGATTTGCAAAAGTTATAAATAACTTTGATATAACTCCTACAGGTGATTCAGCAATACCTAGAAAACCATATTCTACTTTTGTTGACCAACTTATAGCACAAAATAGTGAGCATTTCTATCCTGTTAAATTTAATCAAGCAGTTAATACCCAACATTATATAAAATTTAATCATATAATTTCTGAAAATCATTTTTATAATAAAGTATTAGAGGCTAGTTATACTTCTAAATTTGTTACTCCATCTATAGAAATGTTTTCTAGACCATATAGTAATAGTGCGGATTTTAATTCAACAATATTAAGCGCAAAGGAAAACACGAATTTATCTTATAATCCAAACTATTCTATGGATTTAACTTTATCTTTTCTAGAAAATGAAAATAAATTACAGATTAAAGATAATGATAAAAATATTATTAATGTTTATAATCCTGTAATGACAGATCATGACATTGATATAAATAATATTCCTGTTAGTATAGATAATAGTAATACTATAAATGTTATAGATGGAGATACAATTTGGATTACTCGTAATGGTGAAAAAATTAAATGTAGATTATTATGTATTAATTCCCCAGAAAAAGGATTAAAATGGTATACCTATGGTAAAGAATTTTTAGAAAAATTAATTGTACTTGGTAATGCAACTTATGATAATTTATATACTACTAGAATCCGAGTAGAGCTTGAAGGAAGTACAGATAGTCATGGGCGTTCTTTAGCTTATATGTATTTAGATGTATATGATACAACACAGGAACAACAAACTACTTGTTCTAATTGTAATGGCACTAAACATATTCTAAGTAATGAAACTGAAACAGAACCTGTAGATTGTCATATGTGTGGTGGTGATGGAGCACGTCCTTGTGGTGTTTGTAATGGAACTGGTTTTACTAGTCCAATTTGTTGGAATTGCGGTGGCGATGGAAGAATAACCTGTGGTCAATGTGGTGGTGATGGATGGATAGATAATGCAACAGGATTAGGAGTTCCAGAAGATACTCCAGGAGCTGTATTATGCCCAGTTTGTGAAGGATTTAAAGAGTTAGATTGTGATAATTGTGGAGGTTCTGGTACTTTAGAACCCCAACCTTGTGGTGTTAATCATATTCCAGGAACATATAATGTGGTTTGTGCTTATTGTGGTGGTACTGGAAAACGTTCACAAACTATAACAAAAACAGTATATATTACTTGTCCTACTTGTAATGGTACTGGTCTTATTGGTGCAGGTATTGAATCTACTTATGGTCGTTATACATATAATATAAATCAAATAATGGTCCAAGAAGGTTTGGCAATCGTAGATTATGTGTATAAAGATTATTTTCATATTGAAGATTTAATTAGTTCATATAAACACTCTTTTGAAAATAAATATAGAATGCATAATACACAAGAAACTGATCCACTTTATATCGCTCAGAAAAATCAAGTAGAACTCTCTATTGATAGAGAAGATTACATTATTGAAGCAATCGAATTAAATGAAACTAAACCAATAATTCATAATGTGAATAGCAAAACTAAACAAATAAATTTTATAAAAATTAATTATTTAGACGCTATTGGGTTTATTGGAAGAATAATTGCACCTGATAAAAATAATAATCCAGAAATATATTATCAAGGTTTAATTATATTAAAATGTAAATTAAGAGAAAATAATGATCCTTATTTTGAAATTGAATTACCAAGTAATAATTTACAAGGTAATTTACCAGATGTAGTAACTGCATCAACTACTGGATTTAATTTATATAATGATGAATTAATTCATACAGAAGATACAGAAGATTATTTATATCCTACTTTTATTAGAGGGGTAATTGCTACGCTTTCTGGACATGAAAAAACAATTATTAATACAGCTCTTCGTAATGATAAAATTACACTTAAAGCTATTATGAATAATACATTTTATACAAATACATATAAACCTGATTTTAATTATAAAATAAACTATAGTTTATATGGACAAACAGATACAGCTGATACAAGTACATTATTTATAGCTAGGGCAAAACTATGTACATATTACTCTCGAATAGCAACTCCATATATTTTTAAGGAAAATAATAAAGTTAAATTAATATTTAAAACTACTACTACTGCTTATGAAGGTATTGCAGATATTAAATTAAAAGTTAAAAATCCTTTAACTAATGAAATGGATCCGTTCTTATTATTATCAATGTATTTACAAGATAATAATGAGGTTCATGATGAGATTATCGATATTTATAAATATGTAGATGGAGTCCCAACTAAAATATCAAAGCCTACTATAACAGATGTTGGTTTAGGATATAAAGAATATAGTTTAACTCCAAATCCAGATTTTCTATTAGTTGATGATGCAGAATATCAATTATCGGTAGAACATATAACTTCAGATTTTTATGATTTAGAAGTAAGATTACAATATTCTGGTCCAGAATCTACTACATTAATAGAATCAAATCTTGAAAAAATAGATACAGCAGAATTAATCTTAAATGATGCTAATTATGTTCAAATTTATCCTGAAACAGATAAATTATATACAAATATATTTATGAAAATTAATAGTCTAGATATAGAATATACAGATAATAAAACACAAAATATTAAAATACCATTTGTAAATAAAGTATTTATAATTAATGAATCTTTTGATAATTATGTTTTAGAAACTGAATTTGGAAATATAGATTTTGTAATAAATACATTATTATCAAAAACATCAAATTCAATTGATTACATTACAGCGGCTGTATTAAGAATAACAAATACATTAAATATAAATACTACATTACAATTAGATGGTAAATGGCAATATGCTAAATATAATACTGATGCTTTTATAGATATAACCCCATTTAATTTATTATATTATGTTAATGAAGGTACTTGTACAAAAGTAAAAAATCCAATAACCACACAAGATTGGATTCCAGAAACTGCTGGTAAGTTTGCGATTAAATTTATTCTTCAACCTAGATATAAATTTAATTATAATGGTGTAGATTATTTCTATACTAATGATTTACAAGCAAGTTCTGTTGTAATGCCTTTGTTAAAAGTAGATTATGAATTAGAAATAGTAGATACTGAAAAATTAAAAGAAGATTTAAATATTAAAGATTGTACTAGATTATGTATCTTTAATGGGCAAATTGGTTTATATGGACCTTATACTAAAACAAACACAATATTCTTCAGTATGTTTGAACAACCATGGTATTATAATTTCCCTTATTATTCAATAGATGTTGGAGAACAAATTATATATGCAACTGAATACAGTAGTAATTTAGTTATCTTTGGAAAAAATAATATATTTATGTTAACATCTATTGGAACCGTTACAGAAGCAGTTTTATCTAAAATATATAATAATTTATCGATAAGCACTTCTGATATAAGTTCTGTTAGTACATTAGGTACAAATCTACTATTCTTTAGTGGAGGTGTTGGTTATATTGTAGTAACTAATAAATATTATAATGATCCTACTAATATTAACATATATAAATTAACCGAAAATATTGATCAGGTATTATTAAACCCAGAAAGTTTAATTAGACTAATTAATAATGTTAGCATTACTCATAATATTGATATTATTTATATAGAACGAAAAGTATTTATTGATACTACATATATTAATGTAATTCATAATTATACATATAAAATAAATAATGTAGATTATTATAGTGTTGTTATATATAGGTATAATCAAAATTATAAATATTGGACTATATATTCAATACCTAATCAAGGAATTAAAAAAATTATATCTTTTTATACTTTTGAACCAAATCTAGGAGTACAATTTACTATAGTTGATTCTGCTGATAAGTTAAATAATATGTATGTTAATGATAAAATTGGTGTATTTAAAGATAACTTTGCTGGAGTAAATTATCCTATAGAAACAATAATTAATTCTGGATTCTTAGGTGTGGATACTTTAAATGATAAACGTTTCAAAGATTTAATTTTTGATTTTAATAATATAGCTGGTAAATCTGCTATCAATATTAAATGTAGTTTCTTTGTTGATGGTATTCCTATTGTAATTGGTGGAGAAACAAGTCCTATTATTGTAGATGATTATGGTGGGCTTGCTGATGAAACTGAATATACTGAAGGTCAAAGTCAATTTTTACACATATCAAATAGAGGTGATACATATACACAAATTTATGGTGCTGAATTTGATTTAAGTAATTCTCATTATACAGCATCTGGGCGTTGTCATTTTAGATTACCTGTGTTTGGAAAGGGAAGATTACCTTCCTTTGTATTGAAGTTATCTTCAGAAAATATATATGAGTTTTTAAGTTTTTCTCTAATTTATAAAGAGAAAAATATAAATAGAAGGAGATAATATGATATTAGAGGTAATTAATAACAAATTAAAAACTAATGAATTTATAAAAATTGTTAATACAAGAAGTGATATTATAGGGTTAGTTGGAGAATTTCCAATTAACTCTGTAATTGAATGTGTTATTACTGGTTTAAAAATCCCTTATAAGTTTTATTTACAATATGTAAAGACAGTAAATGAAGGAAATGTATTTTCTAATAATATTATATTAACAGATAAAATTTTAGATTATATCGTAAATTTAAAAAACAGTTCTGTTGGTTTTACATTTATAATAAACAAAGTACCTGTAGAGGGAATTCAATATTTCCAAGTTAATTATGATAGTTTGATTAAAGATAATTGCATTAACTTAGACCCAAACTATGAAATAAGAAAACAGGTAAATGAATTAAATGCAAGGGTTGACAGTTTATTATATGGTAAAGCTATTGATAAAAAGTTAATTGGTAGTAATATATCAAAAGGTATGATACCAATTTCTCAGGGTCCTGATGGTTCTTATATTTGGGATTATCCATTTACAGATTTATATACAAAAGTAAAAGAACTTATTATACTTTTAAATAAACTATCTCAAAGTAATGCACAGTTAACGGAACGTCTAGCTAAATTAGAAGTTGAAGTTACTGAAGAAAAATACAAAAAATATACATTAGTTTAGGAGGCTAACATGAGTTTTAATGATTTAATGAATAACATATTTGGAGCAGAATGGCTAGGAACTTTTACACAAATAGCATCTGGTATTTTTATGGTTTTTCTAACAAAAATTTGGTCAAATGCCAAAAATAAATTAATCAATTCTGAAAAAGTATTTGCTAATAGTTTAGGAAATGTACTTTCTAAATTAGCAATACAGGATACTGTTTTAACCGAAAATAAAATAGAAACAAAAGAAGCTAAAGAAAAAATTGAAACATTAACAAACAGCGTTTCTTCTTTGGCAAATATTCTTTCAATGGCATTTCTAGATTCTCCTGCAATTAGTTCTGAAACAAAAATTGCTATATCTAACCAATTATCTAACCTACAAAAGAGTGGTATGGATTTAGCTCCTGTACAAAAAGTAATTGATGGAGTCACAAAAAAAGCAGAACTTGGTGTAGAAGTTGTAAAAGAAATTAAAGAAGAAAAGAAAATTATTATCGAACAAACAAAAAAATCTGCTGAAGAAATAGATAAAAAAGCAAAAGCCTTACTGGATAGTTTTAAAAATGTGGAAGAAACTGTCTAATCATTTAAAAATGGATATATTATTTACGTTGGCTATTGTATTTGGTGCAATACTTCCTTCAGCAGTAATGGTTAGTAAGTATGAAATAATTCAACATTTTATGGCACAACCAACAAAAATACAATTACCAATTATTGGTATCTCAATTATTTTAATTGTATTTATTATATACTTTAAAAAAATAATTAAACATATTAATAGTTTACCTTTTACAATGTTTCGTTGTATAATTAATGGTATAGTAAAAGCTATTCCTTTAGTAGCATTGTTTTTCCTTTTAGGTAATATGAGAACAATTATGGAACGATTATTAAATGATATACAATTTGTATTTAATTGGTATTTTTGGTGTAACATGATTGTCTTATTTATTTTTGAACCAGCTTATAGGTATTATAAAAATGAATATTTAGCAGATGTGGAATATCAAAAATATCGTAAACGAGAAATATTAAGCAAAGGAGAATAATACCATTGGAGCAAAATCTAAAAAAAATGTTTAGTAATGAAATACCAAATAAAACTCCTAAATTAAAACTTGTATATATTCCTATTATTTTTACTTTACTTTTTGGTTCAGCTATGATAGGTTTAACAGATTATATTAGTGCAGGATTCTCATTTGAAGAGATATTTACTCCATCTTTTTGGATGAATCTAATTACCACTAATGCGGGAACTCTATCTATTATTATATCTATATTACTTATTAAAAATGACCAATATAAAGAAAATGATAAAGATTATTTACAAGTTGTTAATGGAATTGCTGTTTTTAGAACAACCCAATTTATTCCTTTAATATTTGAAAAATTTATAAATAGTATAAATATAAAATATAAAAAAGCTGCATTTAAAAAGAAAATAATGAAAAAATACGACCATTTAAAATCGACACCTAAAAGATTACATATTTATCTTAGTGGAACTGATGAACAAAAACGTAAAAGTCGATATTGTAAACGAAGAGACTATTTTGAAGAATTATTGAGTACAGATTATATTAATAAAAATATTGAAAATATTAAAATAAAATATAATACTATTTCTGAAAAATTAATATTTTCTGGTATTCCTACAACAAGTGAAGATGAAGATTATATTATTAAAAATAAAGCTGTAAAGGTTGCAAGAGATTTATTACCAAAATATCTTTTAACTTTTGCAATATCTGTATTAACAGCTTCTATTGTTATAGATTGGGCTGATGGTATAACTGCATCGGTTTTATTAAAAACATTTTCAAAATTATTTACAATTATAATGCAAATTAATTTTTCTTTAAATTATTCTAAACGATATAGTATTGAAGTTATTTTACATGATGCTCTGTTTAGAGATAGTATTATTAAAAGATATGATACTTGGGTAGACAAAGAATTTAATAAAATACAAACTAAACAACCAGAAGTACCAAAAGAAAAAGAACAAAATTTTATAAAAGAAGAAATTCCACCTACTGTATTTATTCCTAGTGAAACAGTACCAACGGTTATTTCTAATGTTAAGGAGGTGTAGATTATGAATAATTATACTGTACCGTCTAATTTTTATGGAAGTCTTAGTAAAAATTATGCTTATCAAGACTTAATAAATTATTTACGTAAACAAAATTTAAGTAATGAAGAAATAAATCAATTTCTTAAAACAAAAAATATATCTAGTAATACTAAACAAAAAGTAATTAAAGACTTAATGAAAGAAATTATGAATAATAATCCTGTATCATCTGATTTTACTGAAGGTCCTAATAAAAATCCTGCTTATCAAGACTTAATAAATTATTTACTTGGACAAAATTTAAATAATGAAGAAATACGTCAATATTTTAAAAGAAAAAATATATCTAGTGATACTAAACAAAAAGTAATTAAAAACTTAATGAAAGAAGTTATAGCTAATAATGATGGTAATCTTAGATCTATTTTAGGATTTGATAATAAAGAATTATCTGAAGATTTAAATACTAAAGATTTCTTATCTGATTTACAAGAACAAGCTTATAAAGACCAAGTTGGTTTAATGACTGATCCAAATAGTAAACTAGCACAGCAATATAAAGGAGATATGTATAGTTCCATTGATAAAGAACAAGATTTATCTGAATCTTTATTAAATAGTGCTGAGATGGATGCCTATAAAATGATTGGTCAGAAACAATTAGAATTAGAAAATTTAATTGCTGAGCAAAGAACTAAAGCATTAAAAGCTGGTACTACTTCTGCACAGCTTGCTTCTATGCAACTTGCTAACATGTTTGCTTCACAGTCTGGTGCTACAGAGGTAGCTTCAGGACTTATTAATACTAAAGTTCAAAATAGACAAAATTATATGTCTCAAAAAACAAATGTTTTATCAGGATTATATGAACAAGTTAATTCTAATAAGCAAGCACTACTTACTAGTGGTGCACAAAATTTTGCATCATCTTCTGCTTATGCTAGTTATATTAATCAACAAATAGCTGCATTAGCGGCTAATCAAAAATATATTAATCAATATGGAAAAGAAGCTTATAAAACTACATTTTTAAAGGATAAGGAATAAATAATATGCAAAATAGTTTACCAAAAGTCCCAAGAATAAGAGTATATAATCCTTATGTTCCAACTACTGTTATATCTTCTGTACAAGAAATGATTGAACAAAATAAATTAAGGGCATTAGAAAAAAGAAATGAGGCAAATAAACCTTATCTTTTTACTGATGTCCTTTTTAATCAAAGAATTCGTAATTACTATAGAGAAAAATATGATCAATCTTTTGGTACAGAAGTAACTGGACGTCTAATAGGTGCAGGAGTTGGCGCAGCAAAAGGTGCTTACTTAGGTGGAATAATTGCTGGAGTAACTACTGCAGTTACTATGTTAATTGCATCAGCACTTACTCCTGATATGGGAACATTAGGTATAGCAGCTATTCCAGCAGGAAAAGCAATCACAGCGGCAATAAACACTGGTTCAAAAATTGGTGCTATTGCTGGTGGAGCTGCTGGTGCAATAGCAGGAGATTATTCTACTACTTATGCTAGTAGAGATTTAATTAATAATGTTATTGTAGAACCATATCGTCAGGGTGGTATTGCTTATTCTGCACTAAAAGGTTTATATTCCGTTGGTAAATCAATGGATGTTCTTAGTGGAGGAGAAACTATAAGAGCATCTATTTACGCAAAAGTAACCAATACAGACCCAGTAGAAAATATAATGAAAGCTTATGGACTACATTATTCTGGACGTACATCTTATGATTTCGAAGTTATTAGGAAAGAACTTGGAATAGATTTAGGAAGAATTCCTAATTTTGCTATAGACCTATTAGGTGATTTACTTACTGACCCAGGATTCATTTCTGCAATTGGTTCTATGTCATTAGGAAAAACTTCTGCTAAAAATATAGCAAAAGAAATAGCATCTAATCCACAAGTAAAGAGTATTGTAGAAACATCTGAGAGTTTAACAAAACTTGTAAAAGAGGCTGAAACAAATAAAACAATAATGAAACAATTATCTCGTGCTGTATTAGATGAAAATCCAGCTAGTATTATTAAAATGTTAAATGCCACAAGTCCCGAAAATGGTGCTGTTGATGTTATTAAAAAGTTTGTTGAAGAAACAAAAAGTGCTGCATATAAAAATGTTACTAATACTATTGCAGGAGCATTAGGACAAATTGATCATATTGATGACCAATTAACTTTTGCTATGTTTAATATTATATTCCCTCCTACTGCTGTAATTCGTTTTGCACCAAAAATAGTTAAAAAGTTTGCAAGTAATACTTTATTAAATACAGAAGATAAATTTCAATCTTTCTTTAAAGGAGTAGATATGGAATATATTTATCGTAAAAGTATTATAAAGAATTCTGTTAAAAAAGAAAAAATTTTATCAAATCTTTTATTTAGTGATATAGGGGATTTTTCTGAAGGTTTGCCTATTAGAGACTATACTAAATTAGAAAAAGAATTATCTGAAATAAATGATACAACATCTACTTTATATAAGGAAACAAAAATAAAATTTGATAATCTTAGAAGTCAAATTGAACCTAAACTAAATGAGTTATATGATAAAGAAACACAAGATGTTAGTGCTAAAATAGCTAAAAGAAATAGTTTAGATGAACAATATAAAAATATAAAACGAAACACAAATAAAAAAGCAAATCTTAAAATTCAAATTGACGATTTAAATGCTGAAATACAAAGGCATTCTGAAAATATAACTCAATTAGATATTAAAAAAGCTATATTTAATAATTCTAGAGAAATAAGAAATTATAAAAAGTTAGTTAAAAATATGAAAAATAAATTTGCTGTTTTAAAAGTTATCGATGATAAGGGTATTCGTTATGCTAAAATAACAGATAGTTTAAAAACTGATATAGAAAGCTTATATAAGTTTTTAAAAAATTATGAATATACTGATTTATTAAAAGTATTTTTAAAAACTAATGAATATAAATTTATTGAGCTTATTCAAAAATTAGTCGATCAATCTATTATAGAAGAAATATCTAAACCTTTTGAAAATATAAAAGAATTACTTATTAAACAAAAAGATGAACTTGCTAAAGAAATTGATTATAATAATTTTCAAAATTTAATAAAAGAATATAATAATTTAAAAAGTAAGTTACCAACTGTTAAAACTAATTCAAAAGAATGGCAAACTATTAAAGATAGATTAACAGAAATGGATGAACAATTTGAAAACTTTACTATCTCTATAGGAGAAGCTAATAAAAAAATATTAGATAAATTTAAAGTATTAGAACATCAAACAAGTTTATTTGATTTATTTGATGGGTCTAAAAAAATAAATATAGAACCAAATACTTTTTCTACATTTTATACTGACACAATGATAAATAGAACTTTATATGATTCAGTTAAAAATGCCATAGATGAATTATTTAAAACTACTGGTAAAGATAAAACTGATATTATTAATGAAGAAATATACAAAGAATTTGTAAATATTATAAACAATTTTTCTAGTTCATGTCAAGAATCTGCTGTTATTAGTCGTATTATAGATAATATTCGTAAATATCTTCAAGATTATAAAAAATTTGAAATAGTTAATAAATCAGATACTACTTATAAATTGTGGAAAGAATCAAATCCTGAAGATATATTATTAGACACATCTGATTATCATAATGAATTGGGTAGAGTAACTACAGAAATAGAAAATCTTGAACGTAAATTTGATTTATCTAATAGTGAAACAACTAAAAAAATATATGCCAATAGAATTGAAAAGTTTAAAACATATCAAGAAGAACTAAAAAATGAAATATTAAAACAAAAAATTAATAATGTTAAACCAAAAGAAACTATTTATAAAACAGCAAAATATAGGGCAACACAAACTAAAGTTGCAAAATTTTATGATAATAATTCTAAGGCATATTTAGAATATCATGATATTGAATCTATTGACCAATTAAAAAATAAATTAAGAGAAATACATAAAGAAGTTATAACTTCAAAAATGTTTACTTCAAAAAGTTATATGTTTGGTATAGAACAATATAATAATATAATAGGTTTTATAGATTTACTTGATCGAAATATTGCTGATATAGATGTGTATAAAATTTATAATACACAAAGTAATAATTTTATTAAATTATATGAAGATCTACGAAAAACTTTAATAAGTCTTATTAGGGATAATAAATCAATTAGTTTAAAAAAATTATCAGATACTTATGACTTATTAAATAAATATGATTCTATACAATTATATTATGCAATAAATCAATATTCTGAAAACACTAATAGAATTATTTCAAGATATGAATTAAAATACAGACAATTAATAAATCAAAAAAATTCTTTATCTGTAAAAAATGATCCAAATTATGAAATAAAATTAGAAAAAATTAATCAAGAATTAATTGAATTAGAAAAAAATAAATTAGAATATAAACAAAATCTAACAACACTAAAAAAAGCTGTAGATGATTTATTTAAAAAAGAAGATATTCCTAATTTTATTAATAAAGAGTTTCTAGTTATGTCTTATTTAAGAAGAGAATTTGAAAATATATCTAATGATATGGTTAGTGAATATACATTATTAGCTAAGTTAACCAAAGATAAAACTATATTAAATAAATTTTTTCAAAGAGCAATACCTTTGGCAAGCTTAAATGTAGAAGATCCATTTCTAAAAGCTTTTAAAAAAGTATTACAAGAATTATCTGAAAGTATAATAAAATTAAATTTAGGTACTCCAGATATGTTTAATAAACAAGTAGAACTTCAAAAAATTATATATGATTTAATTTCTCAAAAAAAGAAATATGATTTACTTGAAGCAGACTTAGGAATTAAATTTGATATAAAATTAAATAAAGATTATAAAATAGAGTCTGCCACTATTAAAGGATTTAAAGGTCCAGAAATTGATGGATTTATAAAAGAAGTTTTACAAAACAAAGATGACCCATTTGCTAGTTCTTTATTTATAAAAAAATATTCAAAAGAACAAATGATTTTAGAAAACCCTAAACAAAAAAATATAATAAATAAATGGTTTTCTGATCCAAAAACGGCAACTAAAAAAAGTTATGGTGGTAAATATAATGTTGATAAATTTATAGAAAGTTTAGAAGATTTAACATCAGGTATTACTCAAAAAAATAGTGCTGTCTTACATAAATCTATTCAATTTAATAATGGTGGTTTACCAAAATTTATTTATATTTTTGATACTGAAACTTCAGCAGGTGGTCAATTATTAAATCAAGCAATGCTTTTGCAATTTACTATAAAAAAATATGCTGTCGATAATACTGGCACATTAAAAATGATAGATGCAAATGATATATTTATTGATCCAGATGAATTTAAACAAGCATCTAAATATGGTTTTACTATAGATAAAGAGTCTATGAATGTAAATAAAATAACTTTAGATAAATTAAAAGAAAATAAAATAAAAGGAAATACAAAAACAATAGAAGAAATATATTCATATTTACTAAATAAAGAAACTGGTATATTTAATCAAGCAGATTCAATGATTGTTGCACATAATGCTGAATTTGATATGGGTGTTCTATTTAATAACTATCTAAGAACAAAAGAAGGTTCTGCTATAAAAGACCAAATTGGTAATGTATTTGATGATGCTGGAAAAATTACAGAAAATGGTAGAACATTATATTCAACATTTGATAATAATATTGTTGATAGTTTAGCATTGTCAAGGGCATATCCTTATTTTGATACAAGTGATATTACATTTTCAAAAAATAATTCAGAATTAGCAAAAGCTGCTGGAGTTCCATATACAAAAACATATTATGAAAGTGGCGAATTTAATTTTAAAGATTATGTTGGTCTAGAAGAAAGATATTATTTTGATGATACAAATAAAAGAACTGTAGAAATATTTTATAATGGCAAACCATTACATGATGCTGATATTGATATTGATGTTACTTCTATTTGGTTTGAAAAATTATATAAAAAATTAAAAGATAATTCAACTGTTGCTATAGAAAAAAATCCAAACTTAAATTTTTATGATGTAATATCTGATCCAACAGCTGCTATAGGAGAACAAAATTATAATTATGATAAAGTAATAAAATATATTGAAGAACAATATATGGGGAATAAACTGCCAGAAATAATATATTATGTATTAAATAATCATAAAAATATATCTAGTATAGATGATATAATTGAATTATCAACTGAATTACATTATAATAAACAAAAGTTTATGGCTAATTTTGTGCAATATAAAGATAGAAGTATAGATTTTGATGAAAAATTAACAAAAGAATTAGATGTTTTAGAAGAATATTTAAATGAATTAGAAGAACAGTATCATAGTTCATTATATTTATTTAATAGATTTACTAATAGAAAAAATCTTGTTAATTTAAAATTAAATACTAATATTGTTAATCTTCAATTATTACAAAAGGGTATTTTATATAATGGGTCTTTTCGTATTCTAAGAGATGTAATAACTAATAGTCCCGATTTAGAAGAAGGAAGTGGAATGCAATTTATTGCCGATATATTAGCAAAAGTTGATCATCCAGAAATTATAAAATTAAGAAGTTATATTCAAGATATTTGGGAATCTGCTTTATGGCAAGATAACATTTTAAAAGATTTAGATACTGGAAATGGACAATTAGATTTATTTTTTCAATTATTAAAAGAAGCAGAAAAAACTAGAAAAAAATTAGCTCAAGGAAAAATAGATATAGATAAATTTTCTGAACAATTATTTACAGATTTGCAAACATTAATATATCGTAGAACTCAAAATAGTTCTTTTATTTCTCAAGATGTAGTTATAAAAATAGTTAATAGAACAATAGAATGTGTTAGAGATAACAAAAGTATTAGCATGTTTGCAGAATCTGATGTATCAAATGAACTATTTGAAAAAATAAAATCAAATATAATAGATCCATTATCTAGATTTATGAGCACGCAAGTTTTATCTTCTGAAGGTGTTCCTAGACAAGTGTATGATACTGCATTAGAGGAATTTAATAAAAACTTTAGAGAAGCTTTAGATGAAATACGCTATGTGTTATCAACTACTAAACAAGAAAATCGTATAAATAGAAATAAGTTTTATGATTTAAATGAACTTATTATGCAAACAAAACAAAAACCTTTTGATTTAGTTAATAAAAATTCATTACACACTATTAAATATCCACATGAATATAAAGATGGGGAATATATTGGAACACCTATTAGAGATTCAAATAAATTAAAAAAATTATCTAATGATCCTGTATCAGATTTATATACTAAAACAGAAAATAAATTTTATGGTTATAATGATGTTCAAGAAACTAAAATTTATCAACATTGGTCTGCTATTGCTAAAGAATTAGAAGTAGATACTAATGATTTTTTACAGTTTATTAATGAGCAAAAAATTAATACTAAACAAAAAGGAAATCGAATTGCATTATCATTTTGGAATTACATAACAAAAGAAGAATTAAATTTACCAGATGATGAAATGAAACGTATTAAAAGAATAGAAGCATTAATTGATAGTATTGAAGATATGGATTATGTAACTGATATAAAAGAATATAAAAATAGATTACGTATTGCTTATATACATGGTTTATTTACTTATAAACAGGATATATTAAATGTATCTAATATTAGTCGTTTTGAATTAATTCGTAAAATAAAAAATTCTGTTAATACATCAAATAAAATAGTCAGTAGTATAAAAAATATTTGTAAAACACCTGATGATTTAAAAATGTTTTTTAGTAAAAGACCTGATTTACGATTAGCTATTTTAGATGACAATAATAAGGTACGATTATTAAAAACAAGTGATACAGAAACTTTACAATATTTTTTAGATGATATGGATTCTCAATATTTTATTACTGGTAAAGATGAATATTTAAATATATTACATGATTTGGGACAAAAATTAGAAATAAGTCCTGTATTAAGAGGATTACATAATGCCATTATTTATCCTATAAAATTTGTATCATTATTGTTTAGTGCTCCATTTGTTATTCAAAATGTAACTGCTGCAACGTTACAAAATTTAACTGAACATAATTATAATTTTATTTCAACAATTGGAAGTTTAACTAAAACAGCAGAAACATTTAATTTATGGAAACATTATTTTAATGACTTAACCTCAGATAAAAGGGTAATTGAAATATTAGGAAATACAGAAGAAGTAGAAGGACGTTGGATTGAACTTTTAACTAAACAAGATTCTAATGAATTTATTAAATTACCTTCTGAAATACAGGATTATATTAAAAAATTAAATCCTAAACAAATTAAAGAAATAAAAGAATTAAACGAAATATTATCTACAAATGCTTCATTTGGTGAATTAAAAGAAATTCAAAGAAATTATTTAAAATCTGTATTAAAAAAAGAACGTATTCAAGAATTAAAATCAAAATCAAATTTAACATTAGAAGAAGAAACAGAATTATATACAATTAATGATACACCAAATAATTCATTTAAAACATTAGAAGAAGAATATAATGATTTAAAAGAAAAAGCAAGAAATAAACTATTAAAGGATGATAAAGATTATGCTAGGTATTATTCGTTACGTTATAAAATTGGTAATGAAAGTAATAAATTTATTGCTTGGATGCAAAAAATCAAAGCAGTAAAAAGATGGACAGAAATAAATAGTGATATTGAAACTATATTTCGTGCAGAAATGATAAAAACTGCTTTAAAACAAGGTTATGATATATCAGAAGCAACTCAAAAAGTTATATCAAAACATTTTATATATAGTGATAAAGCAGAATATATGAAATGGTTAGAAGTATTTTTTCCATTTGCTAATTATCCTATTAAAGCAACGAAGTTATTTAATGACTATTTAGGAGATTATGGATTTGTAAAATTTATGTATACTTTTGCAAATAATTCTTGGGGTGATGAAGATGAAGATTTAGAGAATGGATATTTGCTAGGACGAAAAAGTAAAGGCGATATTCCTATGGATGGTAGATTATATAATTTTGGAAATCCTTTATTAGAAAATATTTCAAATATTATGGATCCTGTAAAAGCAGCAAATAATAAATTAAATCCATTATTTAAACCAGTAGTAGATTTAGCAACAGGCGCTCAATATAATCGTTACACACAATTACCTGGAGTATCTGTAATAAACAATGCTCAAAAAACAGTAAAAGAATATAATAATACTGGTGAATTACATCCTGGAACATTTTTAGGAACAAGTAAACCATATTATGATAGAAATTATTATACCAAAAATGTATATCGTAGATATCCACAACGACCTACTATTTATAAAAGTTTATATACATCTGGTGGTTATTCAAGAGTAGAAATGCGTATGAAACCTACAAATTTAAATAATGTTTCATATAGAGTAACAGACATATTAAATCAATATAAATACCGTTAATTTAAGTGAACGAAACGCAGGCTACACACGAAGTGTGTGCCAAGTTGAGTGAACGTATGTTTTACAATACAAATGATTTAATTAATCATTTAAAAAGAATAATTGAAGAAGTTTAATTATTACTGGATATTTTTTTAAAGTAGCGGTAATGTATGTACGAAAGTGAGGTTTATACCATGAAATATAAAGTTGGCAGTATGTTTGCAGGAATTGGTGGAATAAGTCGTGGAATAAAATCTGCTGTAGTAGGGGAACATGGCTTTGAACTTGTTTGGGCAAATGAAATTGATGAATATGCATGTGAAACATATAGAATTAATTATAATCATGAATTACTTGAAGGGGATATAAATTTAATATTAGATCCAACTCAAGCTAAAGACAACGAAAAGTATTATAGAACTTTGAAAGAGAAATTGTTGAGTGAAGAAATTGACATTTTAGACGGTGGTTTTCCTTGCCAGGCGTTTAGTATTGCCGGTTATCAAAAAGGATTTGAAGACGAAAGAGGTAATTTGTTTTTATCTATTATTAATACTGTTAAGCAACTTGGTGAAAGATTCAAAAAACCTAGAGTCTTATTTCTTGAAAATGTAAAGAATCTTCAATCTCATGATAAGGGAAACACTTATAAGGTTATAAAAGGTGCTATTGAACATGAAGGATATATTGTGAAATCTGCAATCTTAAACACAATGCATTATAGTGATTTACCTCAAAATAGAGAAAGAATTTATATTATATGTTTTAGGGACAAAGCAGATGCTGATAAATTTACAATGTTTGATCATCTTGATGATTTTAAGAAAACTTTTTCTAAAAAACAGCGTGAAGATCAAATTAAAAGTATTATTGACTATAGTAAAAAAGCTCCGGAAAAATATTACTATACAAAAGCGAAATACCCACATTATTTCTTATCTAAAGAAGAATATGACGCTCTAGATCCTGCTATAAAACGTAATGAAAGAATCAATCTTGAAGAGCAAATAATAGAAAAATATCAGTTCTATCAATTGAGAAGGGGTATGTATGTTAGAAAAAATCAAAGTAACGTTTGTCCAACATTAACCGCAAACATGGGAACTGGTGGACACAATGTTCCGTTAATCCTTGATGATTATGGTATTAGAAAAATTACTCCTGCTGAAGCTCTAAAACTTCAAGGATTCCCAGTTGATAATGGATTTATATTACCAACTAAATATAAAGGGAAACCTTATTCTGATGCCATGTTATATAAACAAGCTGGAAATGCTGTTTCAGTACCTGTTATAGAATTAATTGCATCTGAAATATTAAAAGTTTTTGTTGAAAATGATTCAAAATAACCTAGAAAAAAATAAAGCGACTTTACTCAATATGAGTAGGTCGCTCTTTTTTATTCTGGTATGTATTCCATAATATCTTTAAAATCACAATTTAAAGCTTTACAAATTTTACATAAAACATCAGTTGTAACATTTTCTCCTTTAGTTAATTTAGCTATAGAAGAAGAACTGACACCTGTAAGTTCAATCAACTGTTTTTTGTTTATTCCTTTATCTATTAGTAGTTTCCATATAAAAAAAAGTCTAGATATTTTATACCTAGACTTTAATTTTTTTTACCATGAAACTGGTAAATTCATATTTTTGTTTTGTATGCTTCTACGTGCCTCAATTATAGCCCAATTTTCGCTTGCACTGGATTTTAAGTATTCTATTATATCTTCATGAGCATATACTTTAAAGACGAATATATCCCAAGTTTTGACATCTAGAACGGTTAAAAATCCAAAGTCATTTCCTAAACTAAAAATTTGTTGTTGTAATTGAGTTAAATAATAAACAGGAATTCCATAAAAATCTGCATACTTATTTATACGTGTTTGCATATTTTCTTCATTAGTAAAATCTGGTTTGTTTGGTTCAATAGTAGAATCTTGAACTTCACCATCTAATGTTCTTTTATAAGCCATTTGAAAATTATAATATTTTCTTCCATATTCTGTAACTAATTTTGCTTCGATTGCTCTAATATCTAAGTCTTTCCCTAAACCAAAAAATCCTACACCATCAAAATTAATATTTAAATGATATTGTAGATTTCCAAACATTGATGTTGGTTTATAAATATACGCTTTTAATACAGATTGTGTTTTTAATAATATTAAACTTTCTAATTCTTTACCCATTCTTACAGAAGCTTTTTTTGATATTGTTTCATCAAATACTCCTCTAACTTTTTCATCTATTAAGTCTAGCGTAGTTCCGTTTGGAAATGGGTTTACATTTAATAGTTTACTACTATCGCTAGCTCCAAAACCTAATTGGCGTATTTCTTTGAATTCTGTTTCATTCATTTTATCTATATCTTCTGCAATAATGATAAAATTATTTTTTTTTAATGCAATTCTTGTTAATTCTTCATAATTTATACTCATATTAATTTCCTTTCAATTAATATTTTTGGTAGTTTATATCTTATAAAATGAGTTCCATGTCTAATAGAATCTCTAATATGTTCTGATGTTAATACACCTCCTGCATAATAATGAGAGCCTATTTTTTCTATTATATTTTCTGCAACTAATATTTGGTCAGTCCATCGTTTTTTTACATCGACTGCTTTTTGTAAGTAAATTGGAATTTGATTTTGTCCACATATAAATTCTAATATTCCTATTAATTTAGATGTTTCAAATCTAGAATTAATTTGATTAGTTGCTTTTGAAGCATATAATAAGAAATCTTCTACTACTACAAATGATGGATTTAATATTGTTATTTGGTTTACTATAGCGTTCCAATAATATATCTTAGTGTTAAAACTAGAAGCAAGTATTTGACCACAAGCAATAATTTTTCCGTCAAAATTTAATAAAGACCAGCCTGTAGTTCCTTTTCCTTCTGTAAAATTACCAGAAGGGTCTATGGCTAAAATTTTAAATGTATCATTCATAGACTAGTTTCTCCTTTTTATCCCATGTTGTTGTAGAAATTTCAACTTCAGCAATAAAAGGTATAAAACTATTTTGAACATTTTCCATTATTGCTTTAATTTGGGGAATAATAAAGTCTTCATTATCATAAATTTCAAATATAATTTCATCATGGATTGTTGCTAACATTCTAGTTTTATAATTATTTTGAGTTAAAAAATTATTAATTTCAATTAATTTTATTTTTAGAAGATCAGCTGCAGAACCTTGTATTAAATAGTTTGCACCTTTATGATAATTTGTATCATAATATCTTCTACCAAATAAATTAGTTAAATAATTTTGTGTATAAAGAATATTTTTAATATGTTGTTTATATGCAGTTATTCCTTCAAATGTTGTACAATAAGCATTAAATAATCTTGTAGCCATTTCAGTAGATAATCCGAATTGACTTGATAATGTTGAAATACCTGCTCCATAATTACAAGCAAAATTAATACTTTTAGCAATTTTTCTATAATGTTTAAAATCTTTATCTTCTTTAGTTAAACCTGGATAAGCATTAAGAGTAGTCATATCATGTAAATCAGTTGGATTCCATAATTTATTATCTTCTATATGATACCATTTATAATTTTGAAATGTTTTTAATATAGAAGGATCTTTATAATCAAATTGTAATCCACTTTCTGTTTTACAAAGATATGGCATAAATGCTCTACATAAATTTTTATCTGGTGCTTTTATTAATAAAGAATAAAGTGCTTGAAATCGTAATTCTTCGGAAGCAAAATCTATTAAAGCTAATTTATTATATCCATTTTTAGAAACAGTTACTATTCTTCTTGGAATAAATAATTCTTCACCTGTAGATGTAAATAGTCCCTCTTTTGGAAATTGTTGAAAGTCACTTGAAAAACGTCCAGAGACAGTTCCACATTGATTAAAGGAAGTATAAATTTTATTTGTATATTTTAATTCATCTAACCATTTACATATATAAGTTGAATACCATTTTTCTAAAGTTCTTAATTCTGAAATTATTTTAGCTATTTTAGTTTGTGTTGAGTTTCCATAATTATTAATAATATATTGCAAACTATCATTATCAGTAGATTCTAATTCCATATCGAAATTATTATTAAACATTTCTTTAACTATTTTGGATTGAGAAGCTTTTATATTAAAACCAACTAATTCAATTAATTCTTGTCTTCGTTTAATAATATAATTTCTAACTTTATTTTTACATTCTTGTAAATATGTTTTATTAGCCGCTAAGCCATAACGTTCCATTTTCCATAGGATAGGTATATTTTGTTCTTCTCTTTTAATAACTTCCATTTGTTTTCGTTCTTCACAAATAGGTAAAAATTTCAAATATAATTCTATAGTATATATTGCGTCATATCCAGCATATATTTTTAATATATTATAAGGAATATTAAAATAATTATTAGGATTGTATTTAGGATTTAATAAAATATCTTTTATATTTTGTGCTAAGTCTTCTATTAAATTAATTTTATCTTTAAGATAATCATTAAGTTTACCAATTTTGATATTTTGTTCTTTTAATATTTTGTTACGTTCTACTAAAATTTCTTTTTTAAATTTATTAACTTCTTTTTCATAATTTCTAGCATTTTTATCTATATATTTTTCTGCCATAACTTTTAATTTTAAAACAGGTCCTCCCTCTTTAGGAATTTTGGCACTTGTTCCTAATCTGGCATATATCATAACATCTGTTATGTTAGGATAAAAAACTAGATTTAAGTTTTTATTATATAACATATGTAAGTCAAATTTTGCATTCCAAAATAAAACTTTTTTTACTCTTTGTGCTATAAATTCAATAAGTCTAAGAATTTCTTCACTGATCAGTCCTATATAAGAGATTGCTTCTTGGGTTTGAAAATTGAATACAGCAAATGAAACACAATAGGGTTTATCTAAAATAATATGTAAACCAGATGTTTCTGTATCTATAGACATAATATCTGGTTTCATAATTTTCATTTTATCATAAGTATTAAGTATATCATTTTTTGTATCTAAATAAATTAATTTCCATTTCATCATATAATGATACCTGGTTCATTTGATTTATTTTTTGAACGATCAATTTTATTCATAGCTTTTTTGAATTTTTCTGTTGGAATAATATCATAAGAGTTAAATGTTATAAAAAAGTTAGATACTAATTTATTAATTATTCTACTAAATGCTAAGGAATCAATTCCTGAAATAGCAAATAATGCTTGTCTAGATATACCTGCTGTTTTATTTAGTTCATTTAATAATGAAGAATTAGATGAATACATATCTTGTAAAAGATTAATATCTTCTATAGAGAAGTCCTTAGTTCGTCTTTCTTCAATAACAAATTCTTTAAATCTAAAAGTAGGATTATCGTATAGTTGTAATAATATATCTATTGCTAAATCAACATGTGCATCATTAACAATGATGTTTTCAAAATCATTATCAGTAGAAGCAAGATATCCTGCGATTGCTGTTGCTAATCTGATAATTTTTTTCCAGGCTTCAACACCAAATATTTTGATATAAGAATTAAAATTTTCGTTTATTTTTTTACATTTTGTAATAGTATTTATATATACTTGTTTACTAATTATAATTTGTTCTGGTTTGCGACTCCATATCCACCTAATTCTTATTTGGTATGCTTCTGTTGGAAAAGGTTTTGGCGGTTCAAAATAAGGATCTATGTCTTTATTTGCATCAAAGCCTAATACTGCAATCATATCATAACGGGCTATGTCTTCTGCAGTTTCAATTATATCTAATAATACATTTATACCATTTGGGTATGAAGAAATAGGTTTTGGATAACCATTTTCTGATTTATTATTTGATAAAGTTAACATTCTTACATATGCGGGAAATTCAATTGTTCCATTAACACGTTGTATTCTGACTTTATTAGATGATCTAATATCTGTAAGTTCTTTTTGTATATTTACATTACATTTTGTTAATTCTTCAAAAATAATGGCACCTTTATTATTTTGTGGAATTATACCTGCTCTAGTTTGATAGGAATTTCCTACTTTAGTAGAACCACCTATGATACCTGCTCTTGTTGCAGCATTACCTGCTAAAGAAACAATTTTGCCTAAGTTATATGTTTTCTGTAATGCTTCTACAGTAGAAGATTTACCTATACGTGATTCACCTACTATTAATGTATCTAAATAGCCTCTGATAATATCATTTCCTATTTTTATTTGAAGTGCAGAATGAAACCATAAATCAATAATAGCCATTAATAAAACATTATAATCAGCATTAACTAATCCTTTTATTTTATCAACAATATAATAAAATTTATTTTTTACAGCTTCAATAGGTGTTGTATTTTCATCTTGTTGAATTTGGAATAATTGTAATTGTTTTTTTACTTCAGGTGTAATTTTAAAAGTATCTAAAAAATCATCTGTTTCTTCAACGTTTATAATTACCATAACTAATTTTTGACCATCTTGTGGGTGTGGTACTAATTTATAAGTAATTGTATATTTTTTTCCATTATCCAGTTTATTATCAATTGAATAAGCAATTAATTCAGTAGGAGATGTTTGGTCTGTTACTGATAATATATCTGTTACTAAACATTTATAAACAGGTTTTGTATCTGATTTTTTTAATATTATACCTGATTCTTTTGGTGGTATTTTTAAAAGGTCTTCAAAAATTGATTTATTAATTTGTTTTTCTTTTAAACCACTATCTATTAAATAAAATATATCTTTAAAATGTTCACTATCTAGATTCCAGTATCTTTCTGTTCCTGGATCTAAAAATTCACCTTCTTTTTTTTCTTTAATTTTTTTAGCAGAAATAGAAGTTGGTAAAGAATATATAGAATCAATAATTGCAACTACTTGTATATTACTTCTAAGGACTTTATTCAAATATTTTTTATCCATAGCTTTTTGTAATGTTACTAATGGATATTGTTTTTGATATTCATTTTTAAAGTCTTCTTCAGTAAATGTTTCTGTTGATTCTAATAATTTTATAAAGTCATCTTTTGTTTTGTGATATTTCATAAAAAAATCCCATACATCGCCACCTTTTTCAGTGCAAGTTTTGGAAATATCAACAATATGTATTTCTTTTGCATATTTTTTTAATGTTAATGCTAAATTAGAAGCCCCATAACGTCCTGTTTCATCATTGTCATATACAATATAAACATTTCTATTTTTAAACATATTTAAAAATAATTCTGGCGTATTAGCTTCGCCACCTGTAAATGATATTGCATTAAATCCCATAGTTCTGGCAATTAACATATCTTTTTCTCCAGCACATATAATTGTTTCTCTTGTATCATTTTTCCAAATATCAAAAGGACAAATTAGACCAGAGACAGTCCCTGGTCTTCTTATGTATTTTGGTGTTTGTCCTGGTTGATATTTTACAACGTCTAATAAATAATTATTAATGATAATTGGAATAGATATTCCAGTACCAGTGTAACCAAGTTTTAATTGTTTGGTTATTTCTGTAGATATTCCTAATTTATAAAGGGTATCTTTTGGAGCAAAATTATCTTCTAGATTATTAATACTATATTGCCAAGTATCAAGAGTTTCTGCAATGCTTAGATTTTTGATAAATTTTATTGCTAAAGTTTTGGGAATATTTAAATATTCTGCAGCGAATGAAACATCGTTATGTCCTCTATCACAAGAGAAACAATGAAATACATTTTTAGAAATATCAATTCCTGCTGAGGGATTGGTTTCATAATATATTTTATTTCCTGCATAATGAGGGAATGGGCAACAAACTTGGGTATTTCCATTTGGTTCAAATATAATATCAGGGAATAAAAATTCAAATATATTAATTCCCATAGAAAAAAACCTCCTAAGTTTCTACCAATTTCTGGTTACGATTGTTTCTTCTTTAATTTCAGTTGAATCAATAATTTCTTTTACAGTTTGTTTATTATTTTCTATAGATTGTTTACTATTTTCTTCTACTTCTTCAATTGGTTTTATTGAATTAATATCAGATAAACGAAGATATTTTTCATCTTTGTCTAAACTTATATTAGCCATAAATGATTTTCCTTTTGTAATACTAGGAACAATTTTTAAATTAATATCATCTATAAATCCTTTATTAGTTGCTAGAATAATCTTTTTTAGTTTTACTAATCCAAGAGTAACTTGTTCTCCTGTTGGTGAAGCATAAACACAATTATCAAATTTAATTGCAAAATCAGTATTATCTAATTTGTAATCAAATTGAACTGCTTTTGAGCCTGTTTTACAAGTGATTAATTCACAACGTGTGATTGTTAATTTGTGAAGTCCTGGTTTAATTTTACTTTCTATTTTATTTGGAATATCATCTAATGAAAATGATAAATTATTATTATTATTCATAATTAGCCTCCTATTTTTCTTTTAGTATAGATTCATAATTATCTATTTGGTGTTTCATTATTTGAATTGTATTATTAGCAGCGTTTGCTATAAAAAATAAATTTTTAGAATTTTTATTTAATTCAGTTATTTCTTCTGAAAGTTTTTTATTTTTTTCAATTAATGCGTCATTGTCTTTTTTTAAAACTTCATTTTCTTTAATTAATTTAGAAATGTCGCTTTCGCAAGTACAATCTTTGTTACAATCTTTCATATCATTAGCCATTTAGAACCTCCTCAAATTTGGTTAATAAGTGTTTTCCTTCTGATAGTGTTAAATCATTTAATTTTTTATCTGGAAAAAGAGTTTTGAATAAAGTGATTAATTCTGGGTTTTTATCTCCCATTTCTTTTAATTTTATGATAAGGTTATCTTTTTTTTGTTTATTAATATTAGCAACTGAGACACCTTTATTCATCCATTCAATTAAAGATTTTCCTAGTTCTTCAGAAACAATATCATTAAAATTAATATTATTTAAAAATGTAATATCTTTAATGATTGTTGCAATATGATTTTTATCTAATTGTAAAGTTATGTCAAATTCATATTCTAAGTCATCTCTTTGAATTGGTTTTAATCCTACTTTTGAAGGTACAGATTTACCTGTACTTGCATCAGTTTCTAGTACATATTCCATTTTACTTCTCATTGTGCAGATAACATAGCAACTAGATTCCATAATATAATCAATAATAGAATTTTGGATTTTACTCGCTTCATTCCAAGCAACATAAGAATTTTTAGTTCTTTTAGATATATCTTGATGAATATCTAAAACTCCTCCTGTATAAGCCCATACATGTGATAATGAGTCTATAATTACAATTCCTTTTTCTCCTACGGCGGTTTCTGCTTCTTTAAAAGCCGCAATATATTTTTCTGGAGTATAAGGTGAATCAATTGATGAATATAAGAATGATCCAGTGGGTAATGGCAAATCATCTCTATTTGCATAAGCTCTACCTCTTTCATGTTCACTATCAATTAGACAAATTTTTAACCATAAGTCTTCTTCTGATAGGTCGGGAAATAATTTTTTTACGATACCGTAAGCTAATCTTAATGCAGAATATGTTTTTCCTGCATTAGTTGGTCCTGTGAGGGCAATACGTAAAACAGTATTGACTCTTGAAACTTTTTCAATAGCCATTTTTGACTCCTTTCATATATAAAAACAAAAACTAATTGGTGCCTTTATAGTTTTTGTAATTATTAATAATAGATACAGAATTCATTTTTTTTGCTAAACAATTATCTACATATTCATCTATACTATTTTCTGTTATTAGATAAATAATTTGGTTAATGTCTTTTTGTTTAGCAATTTCTTCAGTTGTTGGAATGAATCTGTCTTCAAGTTGTTCGTTATCCCCATAATTTAATGATGGATTAGCGATTATAATAGTGTTACCATTTTCTAATTTTAAACCTTCTTTTAATACGGCAATATTTCCTATTAATATAGGAAATAATCGATTATTAAAATTTGTTTCAAGTTGTTTACGTTCTTCTGCTGGAGTTGCTCCAATTATTATTTTAGAATTTGGTATTTTATTATGTAAATCTTTAATAAATTGAGTAAAAGTTGATGCAATTATTATTTGTTGTTCTGGATAATCTTTTATGAAATTTAAAATAAAATCTATTTTGTTACCATATATAGTTGTAATCATTCTGCTTCTAGTAAATAGTGCTAGACTATTTGGACAGTCATAATTTAGTTCTTTGCACTCAAAAGTTTTTTGTAATTCATTATACCATATTTTTTGCTTTTTTTCCATAGGAATTTTTATAGTTTTTTTATCAATTTTTGGTAGCCATTTCATATGGTCTTTTCTTTTTCTTTGAATAGAAATAGTTTCTAAAAATTCTCTTAATTCTTTTTCTTTTTCTGGTGATTTAAATTTTATTGGTTTACTAATTGTATCATCTTTTTGTTTAATATATATTTCTTCAGTACTAAAATAATAATTTATAAAGTTCCAATAAAATCTAAAAATATTTGGATATAAAAAATGTAATATGGCAAATATATCCCAAGCATAATTAGATGTTGGTGTTCCTGTTAAAGCATATTTATATATAGAATTATAACTTAAATACATTATATGTTTAGTAAATGTTGGACTTTGTTTAGAATTAGTTCCTTTAAAATTATTAATTCGATGAGCTTCATCTAAAATAAGTGTTGTTGGTTTTAATAAAAGATAATCTATACTTGCAGTTTCATATGACATAATATAAACTTTATAATTTTGATTATATAAATTTTTTCTATGAGAGGGTGTTCCTTTTATACAGCATACACTATCTGTATACCATTTTATAGTTTCTTGATACCAGTTATAGTGAACTGATTTAGGGGAAACAATAATTACTGTTCCCCCTGGATTTTGATATCTTAGTGCAACTAAAGTTTCTGGGGTTTTTCCTAATCTTTGTTGATTAAATACACCATTTGATGTTCTTCTTGTTAGAATGTCTACATCTTCATTTTGATAGTCTCTTAATCTTGTATCCCATATTTTATTAGTTGGTGTTAAAGCTTCTGTTCTCATATTAATAAATTTGTTATAGTCATTTGGAAAATAAGTTTTTATAAATGTTGGTGTTGCTGGATAAATATATTTTTTATTTATCGTTCTTAATGGTTCTATCAATAGTTTGGATTGCGTTTGCAATTGAGTTAGGGATAGTATCGCTGACATTTATATTTGGGTTCTCCTCTTCTTGTTTTGTGAGTGGGATAAATGTATAAATAATAATTGTTTTATTATTATTTGTTTTTGTTTTATTTAATTGACTTAATAATTGTGATAATGTTTGGGCTGTTCCTGTAGATTGTGTTCCATTATCTAAGTTATTAATTAATTTATTAGCTTTTGTTCTAATTGCAATATTTGTTTCTTGTTCATACCATTCAATAATTTGTTCATTTGATAGAAATTTTTTCCATATTGTTGGTCCTATAGTATTATGATTTAAAAATAGGGTATAGTGATCATAAGAAAGAATGTTTGGATACATTCTTTTTTCTGAGCACATATAATTAAAGGCATTAACACATTCATTTAATTCTTCGTCATCAAATTCAATATCAATAAATTTAGTCATAATAAACAATTCCTTTTGATAAGAATTTAAAAGAATTTGATAATATAGAATTAAGTTTAATGATAAAGAGAGTTATTTCTTCAGTAATTTCTGTAGGAAGTGTTGGAACTAATGGATTCATTTGTCTATTTAATGAATAATTATAAATATTGTTATAATATGTTTTTTGATGAATAAATTCTTTTTTTATAGTTCTTATTGGAATTTGTAAATATCCTAGAGCAATGCTTTGTTGTTCTTTTGATGGAAGACAAGTTCCTTTTGTAATTAAATCTGCTGCAAATTCTATTAAAGTAATTTTAGTTTCTGTAGCAACACAAAAACCTTGTAAAATTGCTTGTATTTTTGTTCCTTCTAAACTTTTTTCAAGATTTTTAATTAACCAATAAAATTGAATTTCACGAATACGTAGAATTTCATTATTTGTAGGTTGTGGTAAATTAACGAATTTTTTTGGCATAAAATTAATCCTTTCTTTTATATTTTGACTATGAACTTGAGGGGTGGAGGGATTTTCCTGTACCTGCGCATTCATCTAAGTATTGCTAAAGTTAGATCCCGTTGCGTCGATGGTACGGAGGACGCATGGGATCTGTTTTAGCAATACTTGGATGAGGTGCGAGGGTACTTGGGAAATCCTTACCTTATGTGGTGCTGGCTTGAGTATAACATTTGCATACTGCTAAATGTTGAAATGAATTTTGGGTCATTTCTTTTTACTTCATAGTTAATTTTAGTGTTTATATAAAAATATTTATATGGACTAATACTCATATAGAATATTCTTCTTGCGAAGAACGGAAGCATTTAGCTGAAGTTCTTGCTAAGAAGGTATATTCTATATGAGTTAAAACGACAGTCACGTTCCAGCCTTAATGATACATTCACGTATTGTAGAATGTCTAAATTAAGTAGTTTTTTTTAACTAATTAATTTTAAAATACTCCATATTTATATTTTATAGATAAGGTTTAAAGTGTCCTGCTAATGTTATTGCAGTTGAATTAAACTGTTTTAAATATTTATTAGTTAAGTAATCTGTGTATGCTGGCTCAATTCTATGTAGCCATGCAATTCTTCCAAGTGTTTCTTTGACTTGTTCTGGTGTTGCAGTACCTTGTTCTTTTGCTATCATAAGATTAAATAATTCGTGTTTTAAAATTGTTTTCTTTTCATGACCAAATGTTATATGATTATCTTTATTTAATTTTACTCCTGTAATATAACATCTAGTTGTATTTTTTAATACTTTTGTTTTTGAATCTTTAATATTTAATTGACCTTTTGAAATGTTATTTAATAAATTTTTTATATAGTCAATCGTTTGTTGAACATCTTTTAATTTTTTTGCACTTAAACAAATATCATCTGCGTATCTTGAATACGTATATTTTGGAATGATGTTGTTTTTCATTGCTTCAATTAATTCGTAATCAAATTCATATAGAACAATATTGGATAAAAAAGGGCTTAATGGACTACCTTGTGGTAATACATTATCTAGTGTAGCAATTTCTGTTAGATATTGTAGAAAAGTTGAAAGTTCGGGATAACTTAGTATAGCATTATTTTTTAAAGAATGCAATAATAATTCTTTTGTAATGCTAGGAAAGAAATCTTTTATGTCCATTGTTATAAGAAATTTACTGTTTATATGTGTATAAGCATTGGTTACAGCATCTCTATTTTTTGTAAATGCATGTGCTGAATTGTGTGGTAATATTTTTAAATTATTTTGCATGAAATCTAATAAAGTTTTTTGTAGATGTTTTAGATCTTCTCGAGGATTAATTAAATCTCTAAAACCTCCACTTCTTTTTGGTATTTTAAATCGTGTATAAAATAATTCTTTATTTTCTAAGAAATTTGTGGAATCACAAAAATTTTTCATTAATGCTAACATGTATATAAATTGTTCACGATTAAGGTTAAATATATAATCTATTTGGCTTGTTGGAATATCAATTTTTTTTGTTATATAAATTTCTTTACTATTAATAGTAACTAAATCTATATTTGATATTTCATTTATTGTTGTGGGTGATTTATTATCTGATTGTTCAAGTAATAATTCAAAAATTGTTGTGTTTTTTTTATTTTCTGTTGGTTCTTTTTTTTGTATTGTTCTAGATATAAATGTTGTAAACATAATTTTTTTTCCTTTCTAGATATTAATAAAATCTTAGTTGAAGGTTATTGGATTAGGTGTAGAGTTGGGCTGTCTTCAGATCTGCCTGATAATGTGGATAAGTATTTGTTTATTGGTATGTATTCGATCTTGAAGTTGTACCATTCTTAGTTCTGGTTGAAACTGAGGCTACGGTATATTTAAATTTTGGTGCTGGGTTTGACCTTCCTCCGTTTAGTTTTACATAATCATTTGCTTAGTGCAAAATGTTTAGATTTTTGCATTTTATTAATATTTTATTGTATTCGTTTATAAAATAATTTAGTCTAAGTGAAAAGGTTGTATAATTGACATGTTTAGGTTCTTTATCATGGGGGTATCGATTTAGATCTGTTTGATGTGTATAGTTCGTGATTTTCCATGACTGAAACTTATTTAACTCGTGATTTCGGGAGTAGGAAAAGGACGGCTGGGTTAGGATTCCCCAGATATCCCCTTTCTACCGTACTCTACATATCTGCTTATGCAAGATATAATATATGTTTGCACTGAATTATTTTATTTTATTGTTCTTGTTTTAAATTCAAAAGCATCAAAAACGATAATCGGTGTGATAGGTTGTTTATTTACGAAATTTATTAATTGTGCAACTGCGTAACATGATGTAATTACTACTGATGGACTAACACTTAACGTTGATCCACAAGCACTAACTGGTGTTGTTACTTCATTGTCTTTAAAATTAATTGCTTTTAGATAATTTTCTATTTTTTCATAATTTGTCCAATCTATTGTATAAAGTTGTCCTGATTCTAGTCCAATTCTTGTATCTATTAGTAATTTTATTTCTGTGTTGAATTGGTTTAGTGAGGCAATATTATATCTTAGTTCGGCGCTATCTACTGATAAAAATATAATTCCTCTTAAAATTTGATTTGTATATTTTCCATGACAATAAACTAATAAGTCTGGGTTATTATTTAAAAGATGTTCTTTTAAGGCTTCTGTTTTTAATTTATTTAAGTCTTTAAAGTTATAAAGTTGATTTGTAATATTATGTTCTTCAACAGTATCAAAATCCCAAATGTGTATAGAAGATATACCTAATTTAGCTAAAAATAATGCAATAAAGCTTCCTACTGCTCCTACTCCAATTATGTGTATTTCTTTGTTTTTAACTAATGTTGGATTAAAAAATTCTATATGTTTATTTATATCCATATTTATTTTTGTCCTTTTTTATTTGAATTTGATATTTTGTTTGAGTTTTTATAATAACAGTCTTTACAGTACATTGGCATAGTAGATCTTGAGCATTTTGAACATATGTGTTGTAAGGTAAGTGGCGTGTAAAGAGTTTGTAATTCTCTTTTTGATGGTACATGTTTTGCATATTTATAATTACTTGATAAAGGTTCTCCATAATTATTTTCTTTAGGAAAAAGTTCTCCATTGTATAGGTCATATTTCCATTCTGGATCGTTGATAGTCATAGGTATAATGGTTGGTTTTTCGATATATTTGTCCATATCATCTGTATATTGTTTTGTTAATTCTTTATCTTCTATTATAGTAATGTCTATTTTTTCTGTTGTACAAATGAAGTCATCTTTTACGATAATTTTAGTGGTTAGTGTTTTAATATTGATAGTTAAGTTATCACCTATTTTTATTATATTGTCATCTATTTTTGTTATTTTAGATTTTAATAGGTCATCTGTTGTTAATTTTAAATTTGTAATTTTTTTGTTAGTTATGTCAAGAACTGTTTTATTTTGCATAACTACATATACTGGTGTGTCTTCAATTATTAAATTAGCTTTAATATCCATTACATTTGCTCTTATACACATTTTATTGTTAATAATTAATTGAATATAAAAGTCTGATACATAGTTAGAGAAATTAATTAAGTCATCGTCATCAGTTCCTGATGGTATAGTTGCCATAAATACATGGGAATGTCCATGAAGGCGAATTTTTTTCCTATCCATTGGATTTGGATATTTTTCTAAGTAATATTCTTGTAGTTTTTCTTCACTTGTTTCACAATGAGTTGGAGAGTTGTTGTTTTGTGGGACAATAAATACTTTAGTAACTAAGAATATATTGTTATCTCTTGTAACTTCTGCTTGAAAACAAAATTCTTGTTGTTGGGCAAATGGTGTTTTGGTCATGTGAAATAAGTTATAATATGTTTCTGAAGTTAGTATAACTTTTGGTTGGATATTTTCTTCTATTTTTATTGGTTTAAATTTCATAATTTCTCCTAGTAATCTAAAGATTCATATTTTTGAATATTTTCGTTTGTTTTTTGTTCTTTTAATCCTTTTATTATGTCACCATCTTTGTTAATTACAATAGATTGTCTTAAAGCATCTATACCTGCTATATCTCGTGGATTTATTGAAGTAAGAAATGTTATTGCTGTTTCTAAAGCTAGTGGTAAATCGAATAAATTTTCAGCTTTTATAAATGCTGGTTTATAAGAACCTCTACAGCCACTATAAATTCCATTATTTAGATCGCCATACCAAGCGTGGTGTTGGTAAGTAAAGTAACTGCTTAATAGTGTCTTTGAAAAACCTATATTTAGTTTAGCTGTTTCGATAGGTGCCAAGATGCCTGTTGTTTCTTTTTTAAATGAAAATATAATTTTTACTGGTGGAAGTAGAATTTTATAATCTGAATTATTATGAATATAATCTTTATATATTTTTTCTATTTCTTGGTTATGAAATAGTTCGGAAATTGTTTTTTCTGTGCTTATTTCATCAAAATGATAAATAGGTAAGAATTTTGTTGTAATAATTATACTTTTCTGTTTTGGATCATAACTTACATTCTTTATGATAGGTATTGTGTTTGTATAATGTACTATAATATTAGTAAATTTTGTTAGTTGTTTATTAATTTCTGAGTCTGCTTTTGTTGTATCAATCATTTGAAATTTTTGTTGGATACGAAATAGTTCTTTAAGCTTATCTAATTGTACTTCGATTGCTTCTTCTATAATTGAAATATTGTTTTGGAAGATTGATGTATAAGTTTTTATAAATTGGTGATTGATTAATAATAATGCATTATTTTTAAATCTATCTTCAAAATATTTATTTATAATTTCTTCATGTTTAAAGATTGTTTTTTTGTTTTCTATATATGGCAGAAACATTAATAATGCTTCATCTACATAATATTTATATTTTGCTGCTGTTGCATTTATATTAGCATATAAAATATTATTTGTTGTATCTAATGCTAAACATCTATTAAAATAAATAAGTTTATCTTTATTATTGTTATTTGTAGTATCAATTTTTAAATTATTTAAATAATTTTTATTTTTTAAATAGTTACTAACTGCATTATCTGCAGCAATTACTTGATAATTAAATTTATAACTTTCTTCTGTTATTTCAGCATTATTAATAATTATTGTATTTCTTTTTTTTGGTGTGCTTCCATAGTCTATATTTATTGGTGTTTCAATTATTTTATCTGGATTTAGACTATTATATAAATATATTTTAGTTAAATATATAAATAATTGGATAAATGGAGAAGTTTCAAAAGTTAAGTTTTTTCTATAAGTAATAGTATTTGCTAATGAATGAGCTGTTCTTTGTATAAAATATATCTTATCATTTAAGTTATTATTTTTATATAAATCTAGCTCAAAACATTGTTTATCAAAGTCAATTATAAAATTGTTAAAGTTAGTAAATGTCATTGAAGTTTCCATTATTTCTCCTTAAAGTAAAAATAAATAATTGGGGAATTATTCATTTTGCTTTTATTCCTTTGATCCGTTTTGTTTTTCGATTAAAGAAATTGTATCGTCTTGTTCTACTGATAGTTCAGTTAAAGTTCGGTTTAAATCTTCATCGCCTAATTTTTTGGTGTTGTGCATCATAGTTGCATTTGTTGGGATTCTAACATTTTCGGTTTGAAAAACATCTTTTAATTTTGCGTTTGGATCTGCTAAAACTTCTTTTGGATCTACTGCTGAGCCTATGAAAATTCTAATCATGATTATTCTACCTCCGAATCTGTTTCATCATTTGGTACTGGTTTTGTGTTATCCACTACTTCAACATTGATACTTTTTACTCTTTGATATTCAGTTAATACAGCTGTTTCAATCTTTTGGAGGTTATCTTGGATTTTTGCTGCTAATGCTTTAGTTAAATAGATATCTTGTTTTTCTACTGGAACGTTAAAGTGAATTTTTCCTTTAGCGTTTGGAAGAGTTACTCCAAAGGCTGATGCTGATGGTTTTTCATTTAGAGATATTTTGAATTCTTCATGGGTAACTCCTGAAATTTCATCTTTTTTGTATAGACTTAATTTTGATTTGTCTAGAGTTTGGATTAAACGAATTTTTTCTGCTGTTAAATCAGTAGATATTGTTAAAAATGTTTCATTGGTATTGATTACGATTGATACTTTTACCATGTTATTTTCCTCCTGTGGTTTTTTTTAATTTAATCAATTGTCTGATATTTGGTCCATATGAAAATGTAACCCTAGCTTTGGTAAGATTAACTTTTCCTTTGAAATAGTTAACCATATCCTTGTAATTATTACAAAGTATCCATTCACGAATATTTTGTAAATCTTTTGTAGTATTAATTGAACCTGCTTTGAATGTGTAAGTTCGATTAAGTGCATTTAAAGATACAATATGAAATGTAATATCAGTTAAAGTAGTTTCTAAAGATATTAAGTATGTCATATTTTTTCTTTCACAAAATAAATAATTTTCCCCAATTAATACTAAGATGGTGTCTTAGTTACAGTAGTTAACTGTTTTAAGACATATAAAAGTGGCTTACTGTTTTACAGTAATTTAAGAACTTTACAATATCAATTATGCCAAGGGGATTTGTTTAAGTTCACCACATCATTTTATGTGTGTTTTTGTTGTAAGGGGATTTGGAAAGGATAATTTTATATTAAATTTATATAAAAGAAAACAACAAAATACACAAACAAAAAAAAGGAAAAAAAATTAAACTTTGATGAAGCAATATTTTTTTATAACGTTGCAGGATAGTTATGTATAATATGCCCTGCTGCAAAATAGTCTTTTGCCTTTTTCAACAAATACTTCTCTAATGCTTTAAGAACAGCACTAGTAAACTCTAAACCCATATTTTCAGTGTCAAACTCATATTTTCCATCTTTAGTAATTTCAATAGTTAATACACCATACCCTATGTGTTCACAAGACCAATGAATTTCTATGCCACGATACCGTGCATCTTCTTCAGCATGATAGAAATTATATGGGTATATCTCTCTAATTGTTACGCTGTATTTTGGTTTTTTCATTTTTTTACCCCACAAATTTTATTATATTTGCAACTCTTGTCACGGGTGTAGTAATTTTCAATAAATCCAATAACGGCGACCAAAACTTTTGTTTATTCTCTTTTGTTTGTTTTAATTTTAATGTTTTATTCATTTAGTACACCCCTTTCAATAAGCTTTTTGTAAATCCTAACTAGTGTATCTCTATCTTTCGCCCAAAGACGTCCGATAGTACATTTTACATATGGTTTAATTTTGTTTATAATTTCACATTTTGTCGCACTGTTTAGATTCATACTGCCTCCTCTAATAATAATTTTGGTAATCCCCCTATAGAACAAGGTTCTTTGCTTCCAATAGCAACAAGGCAACTATTAATTATTAAATTATTTAATGCTTCTTGGTATTTATTCATTCTACTTT
>ERZ795044.189-NODE-189-length-53540-cov-6.384725_pt1 | contig 53540 bp, 50 predicted proteins | sample MGYA00375128_ERZ795044 | MGnify/ENA primary metagenome ERZ795044 (study PRJEB30173, sample SAMN05720213) | anaerobic digester metagenome | isolation source: active sludge of municipal wastewater-treating anaerobic digesters | place: USA | collected 2014-12-22 ...
CCTCTTCCAGCACCTTGAGGACCTCGACCTCCGCGGCGTATTTTTTGTCGGCCTTGGCGGTCTTCTCGGCCTTATCTAAGCGGCGCGCGGCGATGTCGATGTCGGCGAAGACGAGCTCTAAATTGATGGTCTCGATGTCGCGGGAGGCGGAGACGGAGCCGTCGACGTGCACGACGTTCGGGTCCTCGAAGCAGCGCACGACGTGGATCAGCGCGTCGACCTCGCGGATGTTGGCGAGGAACTTGTTGCCGAGGCCCTCGCCCTTGGAGGCGCCTTTGACGAGGCCCGCGATGTCGACGAATTCGACGGTCGCCGGGGTATATTTTTCGGGGTCGTACAGTTCGGCGAGCCGGTCGAGCCGCGGCTCCGGCACCGCGACGACGCCGACGTTGGGCTCGATCGTGCAAAACGGGTAGTTCGCGACCTGCGCGCCCGCGTTGGTGATGGCGTTAAAAAGGGTGCTTTTTCCGACGTTCGGGAGGCCGATGATGCCGAGTTTCATGGAGATTCGCCGTCCTTCGTGAATAATGATGGGGTGGGGAAGCGGATCACGGATTGCAGACGCGCCGCTTTGGTGCTATTATGATTATAATTGGATCGCCCCTTTTTCACAAGTGCAATTTACCGAAAAGAGGAAAAAGGTTCAAGGATTATTCACGATTCGTTTTATGAAACCTGTATAATAAAAAACAATAAAAGCTGCCGATTCAGAACGGAGGAATCGTATGGCCAACGAAAAGATCCTGATCGCGGACGACGACCGCAACATCTGCGAGCTGCTCCGCCTCTATCTGGAAAAAGAGAACTACACGGTCGTGCTCGCCGGCAACGGGGAGGAGGCCCTCGCCAAATTCGCCTCCGAAAACCCGGATCTCATCCTATTGGACATCATGATGCCCATGCTCGACGGCTGGCAGGTCTGCCGCGAGATCCGCAAAAAGTCCGATTGCCCGATCATCATGATCACCGCGAAGGGCGAGACCTTCGACAAGGTGCTCGGCCTCGAGCTCGGGGCGGACGACTACGTGGTCAAGCCCTTCGAGCCCAAGGAGATCATCGCCCGCATCAAGGCCGTCCTGCGCCGCACCGGCAAAGCCCCGGCCGAAAACGACGTCAAAGAGGTCGCCTACGACAAGCTCGTCGTCAACATGACGAAATACGAGCTCAAGGTCGACGGCAAGGTCATCGACACGCCGCCCAAGGAGCTGGAGCTTCTGTTCCACCTCGCCGGCAACCCCAACCGCGTCTACACGCGGGACGAGCTGCTCGATCAGGTCTGGGGCTTCGAGTATTACGGCGACTCGCGGACCGTGGACGTCCATATCAAACGCCTGCGCGAAAAGCTCGAAGGCGTCTCCGAGCAGTGGTGCCTCAAGACCGTCTGGGGCGTGGGCTATAAATTCGAAGTGAAAGAATAATGCTTAAAAACGATCAAAAATCGCTGTTTCTGCGGTATTTTTCGGTCAGCTCCTCGATGATCCTCGTCGGCATCACGCTGGTGGGGCTTCTGTTCGCCGGGTTCTCGATCAAATATTTCCGCGAGAGCAAAAAAAAGCAGCTGACCGTCAACGCGGAGCAGGCCGCCGTCCTGACCCTCGCGGATATGTCCAACTACGGCTACCGCAAGATCTCCTACAACACGCTGCTCAATGATTACCGGATCATCTCCGCCACGACCGGCTCCGTCATCTTCCTGACGGATACGGACGGCCAGACGCTGATCTGCACGGAGGGCGAAAACTGCGACCACCGTACGTACACGATCAGCGAGGACACCATGGCGAAGGCGGTTTCCGGTACTTTTTTTGAGGCCGGCACGATGGACGGCATCTACAAGAGCTCCTACTACACCGTCGGCGCGCCGGTGATTCATAACGGCGTCGTGATGGCCGTGGTCTTCGTCTCGGCGGACGCCTCCGAGCTGTGGCAGTATATCCTCGACGTCATCGACATCTACTTTGTCTGCGCGATCATCGCGATCTTCGTCTCCTCGGTCGTCATCTATTTTGTGACGCAGAGCCAGATCAAGCCGCTCGCGCTGATGGCGCGGGCGACCAAGAGCTTCGCGGAGGGGGATTTCAGCGCGCAGATCCCGGTCACCGGGTCGGACGAGATCGCCCAGCTCGCGACGGCCTTCAACAACATGGCCACGTCGCTCGCGGATCTCGAGTCCGTGCGCCGCAGCTTTATCGCCAACGTCTCGCACGAGCTCAAGACCCCGATGATGACGATCGGCGGCTTCATCGACGGCATACTGGACGGCACGATCCCCGAGGAGAAACAGCGCGATTATTTGGCGCTGGTCTCCGAGGAGGTGGGGCGCCTCTCCCGCATGGTGAAGGCCATGCTGGGCATCGCCCGGATCGAGGCCGGCGAGACGCAGCTGATCCCCTCCGTCTTCGACGTCAACGACCTGATCTGCCGCACCGTGTTCTCGTTTGAGCAGAAGATCGAGGCGCGGCATCTGGAGATCGAGGGCCTCGACGTGGAGCCGGTCTATGTCTGCGCCGACACGGATCTGGTGCATCAGGTCGTTTTCAACCTGATCGACAACGCGGTCAAATTCACAAACGACTCCGGCGTGATCTCTTTCTCTTATAAACAGGAAAAAGACCGGGTCTTCATCGCGGTGCGCAACACCGGCGAGGGCATCCCCCAGCACGAGATCCCGCGCCTGTTCGACCGCTTCTACAAGTCCGACAAATCCCGCAGTCAGGACAAGAGCGGCGTGGGGCTGGGCCTCTATATCGTGCAGACGCTGGTCAAGCTCCACAAGGGCGATCTGATCGTCAGCAGCGCGGAGGGCGAATACGTCGAGTTCGCGTTCTCGCTGGACGCCGCGGACCAAAAGGCCGTCAAAGAGATGAAAAAGCACCGTTCCGCCGAGACATCATAATTTCAACATGCAAAAACGGTAAATTGGAAACAACTGTGAGATAAAATATTTAACAGGCGTTTATTTTCATTTCATAAATTTCGGATAGACTAAAAGCGTAGAAAAAATCCGCAAAACGAAGGTGAAATACATGGACGAGAGCAAAAACTTTAGCAGCAACCCGCCGGAACAGGAGGGTTACGACCAAAGGCCCGAGGAGCAGGTGCCCGGCCAGCAGGAGATCCCCGCGTTTCAGGACGCCTCCGCGCCCCGGCCCGACGCCGGGGAGGACGCCTCCGGGGAGCAGAGGAACACCAGAGCCCCTTCCGGCTGGTCCTATTCCGCCAACACCAACCAATATGTCTCGTGGGACGGCAGCGGGGAGAAGGACCCGGGCGGCCCATGGCAGCCGGGCGCCGATCCGGACGCCGGCCCCGCCGGGACTCCGCAGGGAAACCGGCCGCCCCAGAGCGCCCAGCAGGGCGGGGCGCAGGTCCCGCCGCGCCCGCAGTACGGCACGCAATACGGATATTATAATACCGTGCCGGGCCCGCAGCCGCCGCACCGCGCCCAGTATCAGGCATCGGGCCCCTATGTCCGGCAGAACGATACCTACCAGTGGGATTTTGCCAAATACGAGAGCGCGGACCAGAGTTCCGCCGGAAGCAAGAAACCGAAATCCAAATCCGGCAGGGGATTCAAAGTGTTTCTCGGCCTTGTCGCCGGCGTGCTCGGCGTCTGCCTGATCGCGATGGCCTCCTTCGGCGTTTACGAGCTGGTCGGCAACGACTTCCTCGGCCTCGACGCCGTTCTTTCGGCCGGGGAGGAGCCCGGCGTGGAGAACGCGCAGGGCGGCGCGCAGAATTCCAAGGGGACCGACCTGCCGGAGGGCGCGCCCTCCATCAGCCTCGCCGAAAAGCCGGAGGACGGCTCCACCGTCAGCACCGACGGCAAGCTCGGCGCGACGGAGATTTACAGCAAGGTCAGCCCCTCTATCGTCGGCGTCGTGCAGTACCAGTATTCCACCTCGATCGAGGCCGCGGGCGAGGGCTCCGGCATCATCCTGAGCAAGGACGGCTATATCCTGACCAACGCCCACGTCGTCGAGGGCACGGACGCGATCAAGATCGTGCTTTATAATAACGAAGAATACGAGGCCGAGATCGTCGGCAAGGATTCCCGCACCGACATCGCGGTGCTCAAGATCGACGCGACCAACCTGACCCCCGCCGAGCTCGGGGATTCCGCCGGGGTGGAGGTCGGGGAGACCGTCTACGCGATCGGCAACCCGGGCGGCCTGACGCTGCAGAGCAGCTTCACGAGCGGCATCATCAGCGGCGTCAACCGCGTGATCACCACGAGCGAGAGCAGCTACGCCATGACCGTGCTCCAGACGGACGCCGCCATCAACCCCGGCAACTCCGGCGGCGCGCTGGTCAACGAATACGGTCAGGTCGTCGGCATCACCAACTCCAAGCTGATCTCCACCTCCTACGAGGGCATCGGCTTCGCGATCCCGACGGCGGAGGCCCTGCCGATCATGGAGGATCTGATCTCCTACGGCTATGTCTCCGGGCGCCCGATCCTCGGCGTCAGCGTCCAGACCATCGACTCGGTGGCCGCCGAATACTACCATGTGCCGCAGGGCGCGCAGATCATCAGCGTCACGAGCGACAGCCCTTTGGTCGGCACGGAGGCGGCGGTCGGCGACATCATCACCGCGTTTAACGACACCGAGATCGGCTCCGTCGAGGACCTGCAAAACGAGCTGGCGAACCACGCGCCGGGCGACGAGGTGACCCTCACGCTCTACCGCTATTCCGCCACGGGCAAGAACGACAGATCCTTTACCGTAAAAGTCAAGCTCCAAGAGAGCCACGGCTGATCCAAACTTTACCGGGATGCCGGGGGGCAACGCGCCCTCCGGCTCTTTTATTTTTGGGAAAGGGAGCCTTTTGGTTCCTTTTTTCGACCCGCCCCCGCTTCGGAGCGTCCGGTTTTGAGGGGCGGTCTCCCGCCCGGGTCTCGCCATGCCCCTCCCGCGGCTTTCGTATTCCGGCAAATGCAGCCCGGGGCGGGGGAAGCTGCGTTTTTCCGCTCGCGGGGGAGGCGGGTTTCCCGCAAGCGGGCGGCCTTGTCAAAGCGGGGCGGTTTTGCTATAATGGAAAACGTGCCGGAATGCCGGAAAAATCTGCCTGTACTTTTCGGGCGGAGAAGGCATAACATATAGGATGGTGACCATATGAAGATCCTCGCATTGGAGTCTTCCTGCGACGAAACCGCGGCCGCGGTGATCGAGGACGGGCGGAAAATTTGCTCGAGCGTCGTCAACACGCAGGTCGAGGAACACGGTCTTTACGGCGGCGTCGTGCCGGAGATCGCCTCCCGCCGCCACACGGAGAATATCGTCGGCGTGACGGAAAAGGCGCTCTCGGATGCATCCGTGACGCTGGACGAGATCGACTGCGTGGCGGTGACGGCGGCGCCGGGGCTCATCGGGGCGCTGCTCGTCGGCGTCAGCTTCGCCAAGGGCCTCTCTCTCGCGTCGGGCAAAAAACTCGTCCCGGTCCACCACCTGCGCGGCCATATCGCGGCGAATTATCTCGCCTATCCCGAGCTGGAGCCGCCGTTTCTCTGCCTGGTCGTCTCGGGCGGGCACAGCCACATCGTCTCCGTCGACGGCTACACGCGGTTTCGCGTGCTGGGCCGGACGCGGGACGACGCCGCCGGCGAGGCCTTCGACAAGGCCGCGCGCGCCATGGGCCTGCCGTATCCGGGCGGCGTCTCCCTTGACCGGGAGGCCGCGAAGGGCAACCCGGACGCCTTTCGCCTGCCAAAGCCCCACGTGGAGGGCAGCCCGCTCGACATGAGCTTTTCCGGGCTCAAGACCGCGGCGGTCAACATTTTGCATAATGCACAGCAGCGCGGCGAGACGGTCAATATCCCGGATCTCTGCGCCTCCTATCAAAACGCCGTCTGCCACGCGCTGGTCGACCGCCTGATGATCGCCGCCGAGGAGGGCGGATACCGTACCGTCGCGGCGGCGGGCGGCGTCTCGGCCAACTCGGGGCTTAGGGCGCTGCTCGTGCGGGAGTGCGGGCGCCGCCATCTGCGGCTGTTTTTGCCGCCGCTCTCGCTCTGCGGGGACAACGCCGCCATGGTCGGCGCGCAGGCCTATTACGAGGCGCTGGCCGGGCATTTTGCGGGCCTCGATCTCAACGCCGCGCCGAGCATGGCCATCGACGAAGAATTTTAAAAATTATTTGCAAGATTTAATTGAAAAAGTTGCAAATTATAGGGGCCGGTACTTGAACATTTCGAGTGCCGGCGTTATAATATGAATATCAGGAAGCTTCATGTGGCATTTCTGAAGATTCTGAAAGGAGAATTTTCTCTATGACCAAAAACCCCCACGTATTAAATTGGACGGATGAGATGGTTGCCCTGTGCAAGCCGGATCATGTCGTCTGGCTGGACGGCAGCGAGGAGCAGCTCGAGGCCCTGCGCCAAGAGTCGATCGCCGCCGGCGAGGTGGAGCCCCTCAACGAGGAAAAACTGCCGGGCTGCCTGCTTCACCGGACGAAGGTCAACGACGTCGCGCGGGTCGAGGACCGCACCTTCATCTGCACCAAAAACAAAGAGAACGCCGGCCCGACCAACAACTGGGTGGAAAAAGACGAGATGTACGAGAGGCTCCGCCCGCTCTACGACGGCGCGATGACGGGCCGCACGATGTATGTCATTCCATATTGCATGGGCCAGATCGGGAGCCCGTTCGCGAAGATCGGCGTCGAGCTGACCGACTCCATCTATGTCGTGCTCAACATGAGCATCATGACGCGGATGGGGCAGCAGGCGCTCGATCAGCTCGGCGATTCCGCGGATTTCGTCAAGGGCCTTCACGCCAAAAAGGACATCGACCCGGAAAACCGCTACATCTGCCAGTTCCCGGAGGACAACGCGATCTGGTCGATCAACTCGGGTTACGGTGGCAACGTGCTGCTGGGCAAGAAATGCTTCGCGCTGCGCATCGCCTCGTGGCAGGGGTGGAAAGAGGGTTGGATGGCCGAGCACATGCTGATCCTCGGCATCGAAAACCCGCAGGGCGAGGTCAAATACGTCACCGCGGCCTTCCCGTCCGCCTGTGGCAAGACGAACCTCGCCATGCTGATCCCGCCGGAATTTTACGCGAAAAAGGGCTATAAGGTCTGGTGCGTCGGCGACGACATCGCGTGGCTGCGCGTCGGACCGGACGGCAGGCTCTGGGCCGTCAACCCGGAGAACGGCTTCTTCGGCGTCGCGCCGGGCACCAACGAGAAATCGAACCCCAACGCCCTCGCCGCGACCCGGAAGGGCACGATCTTCACAAACGTCGTCCACGACCTCGACCAGAACACCGTCTGGTGGGAGGGCCTCGATAAGAATCCGCCGGAGCACGCGATCGACTGGAAGGGCAACCCGTGGGACGGCAAGACCGCCACGGAGAAGGGCGCCCATCCGAACAGCCGCTTCACCGCGCCCGCGAAAAACTGCCCCTGCGTCAGCCCGAAATTCGACGACCCGGCCGGCGTGCCGATCTCCGCGATGATCTTCGGCGGCCGCCGCGCCAAGACGGCCCCGCTGGTCTATCAGTCCAGAGACTGGAAGCACGGCGTCTTTGTCGGCTCGGTCATGGCCTCCGAGACGACGGCCGCGGCGGCCGGCGCGGTCGGCGTGGTGCGCCGCGACCCGATGGCGATGCTGCCGTTCTGCGGCTACCATATGGGCGATTACTTCGCGCACTGGCTCGAGATGGGCGAGACGCTCGGCGACAAGGCCCCCAAGATTTTTAACGTCAACTGGTTCCGCACCGACGACGACGGCAACTTCATCTGGCCGGGCTACGGCGAAAATATGCGCGTGCTGATGTGGATCCTCGGGCGCTGCGACGGCGACGCCGAGGCGGTGGAGACGCCGATCGGCTACGAGCCGAGGCCGGAGGACATCGAGACCGAGGGCCTTTCGGGTATCACGGCCGAGACGATCGCCGGGCTTTTGGACGTCGACCCCGAGCTCTGGAAAGAGGAGGCCGCGGGCATCCGCGAATTCTATAAGAAATTCGGCGACAAGCTCCCGGAGGCGCTCTCCGACGAGCTCTGCACGCTTGAGAAAAACCTCGGCATGGAGTGAACGCCTATTTCCGCGGCCCCGTTTCGCCGGGGCGCGGGGAAACGATATTGGGAAAACCGGCGCGGCGCCTGCCGCGCCGGCTTTTTTGCGCAAAAGGCCTCCTTGCGCGGGTAAAAACCTGCATGCTCATGATGTTTATGATTCTCCGCACAAACGGACAGAGAATCCGCTTGCCAACGCCGCGAAAAATAGGTATAATTGGGAGCAATAAAACAACATATTGCACGACGCTCCGTCCGCCCGCAAACGCGGAACATGGAAAGGGAGAAAAACCCACGAGTCGGTCACTGTGCGGCAGCCGTTTCAGGCTGCCCAGTCAGATACATGGGAGCGTCGCCGCGATTCCGCCAAGACCGGAACGCGCCTCACAAGGGTTACCCGGTCTTGCGGCCGGGTTTTTTCATGCCCGGAGATCGGAGAGAGCATGCGAGGAAGGCTTTACGGCGTCGGCGTCGGCCCGGGGAACCCGGAGCTAATCACGCTCAAGGCGGCGCGGCTCCTGCGCGAGGCGGATGTGATCGCCGCCCCGGCCAAGCCGAAGGGCGAATCGGCGGCGTACCGGATCGCGGAGAAGGCCGTGCCGGAGGTCGCCGGGAAGCCCGTTTTGGAGCTCGACTGGCCCATGACGAAGGACCGCGCGGCGCTTGCGGCGTTTTACCGCGCCGCGGCGGATGAGATCGAGGCTTTTTTGGAGCGGGGAAAGAGCGTCGCCTTCCTGACGCTCGGGGACCCCGCCGTCTACGCGACCTACCTCTACCTGCACCGGCTCGCGGAGGCGGACGGATACGCCGTGGAAATCGTGAGCGGCGTCCCCTCCTTTTGCGCGGCGGCCGCGCGGCTCGGCATTGGGCTCGCGGAAAACGGCGAGGAGCTGCATATCTTCCCGGCCTCCTATCCGGACGAAAACCTGTTTCGGCTGCCGGGGACCAAGGTGCTCATGAAGCCGGCCTCGGCCCTGCCGGAGCTCAAGCGGCGGCTCATGGAGGACGAAAACCACGAAGTTTTCGCGGCCGTCAACTGCGGCATGGAGGGCGAGACGCTCTGCCGGGGCGCGGAGAGTATCCCGGACTGCGCGGGCTATTTCACCCTGATTATTATGAAAGAAAGACGCGGAGAGGCGGGGAAGGCGTAGCCGTGCTGGAACAGTATGTGGAGGTCGGGCGGCGCAGGCTGCGCTGCGGATATACGACGGGCACCTGCGCGGCCGCCGCGGCCGGAGCCGCCGCCGAGTTTTTGCTCTCGAAGCGGTGGCCGGAGATAGTCGTAATCGACACGCCCTCCGGAATCGCCGTGTCCGTGGAGATCGAGGAAACCCGCGCCGCGGAAAACTCCGCTCGGTGCGGGGCGCGCAAGGACGGCGGAGACGACATCGACGCCACCGACGGCATGATGATTTTCTGCGAGGTCGCCCTGCAAAAAGAGCCGGGCGCGCTCATTCTGGGTGGGGAGGGCGTCGGCCGCGTGACAAAGCCCGGGCTCGACCAGCCGCCGGGCGAGGCGGCGATCAACACGACGCCGCGCCGGATGATCGCGGAGCAGATGCGGCTCGCCGCGGGCCGCTATGGATATGGCGGTGGTTTTTGCGTGACGGTGTCCGCGCCCGAGGGGGAAAGACGCGCGCCGCGCACCTACAACCCGGTTCTCGGCGTTACGGGAGGCATCTCGATCTTGGGCACCGGCGGCATCGTGCGCCCGATGAGCGAGGCGGCGATCGTGGACACAATCCGCGCGGAGATCCATGTGAAGGCGGCCGAAGGACTCCGCGACCTGATCCTCACGCCGGGCAACATCGGGGCGGCGTACGCGCATAGCCTCATGCTCGACATGGCGCACGCGGCGGAGTGCACCAACCACATCGGGGAGGCGATCGACTTCGCGGCGCTCGAGGGGTTCCAGTCCGTCCTGCTGGTCGGGCACGCCGGGAAGCTCGTCAAAGTGGCCTCCGGCGTCATGAACACGCATTCGCGATATGCCGACTGCCGCATGGAGACGCTCTGTGCCCACGCGGCCCTGTGCGGCGCAAAACAGGAAGTAATCGCCGGCGTCATGGCGTGCGTCGCCGTGGACGAGGCGATTGAAATTTTGGAGAGGGCAAACCTGCGGGAGCCCGTGATCGCCTCCGTGATGGAAAAAATGGAGCAGCATCTCAAGCGCCGGGCGTGGCCGGAGCTCGAGATCGGGGCGGTTATGTTTACGGAGAAGCATGGTCTTCTCGGAAAGACGAAAGAAGCGGATGCCCTCTTGCGGCGGCATCCGGCGATAGAGGGGGAGACGGAATGATTCATTTTGTGGGGGCCGGACCGGGCGCGGCCGATCTGATCACGCTGCGCGGGGAGCGGCTTTTGCGGGAGGCGGACGTCGTCATCTACGCGGGCTCGCTCGTCAACCCGGCGCTTTTGGAAGTCTGCAAAGCGGGCTGTCGCATCTACGATTCCGCCTCCATGACGCTGGAGGCGGTGCTCGGGGTGATGCGCGAGGCCGAGGCGGCCGGGGAGGTCACGGTGCGGCTGCACACGGGGGACCCATGCGTCTACGGCGCGATCCGCGAGCAGATGGATGGGCTCGACGCGCTCGGCGCCGCCTACGACGTGTGCCCCGGCGTCTCGTCTTTTTGCGGGGCGGCGGCGGCGCTCCGGGCGGAATATACGCTGCCGGGGGTCTCGCAGTCGGTGATCCTGACCCGCATGGAGGGCAGGACGCCGATGCCGGAGGGCGAAAAACTCCGGGATCTCGCCTCCCACGGCGCGACAATGGTGATTTTTCTCTCCGCGGGCATGCTCGAGACCGTCGCGAACGACCTGATCACCGGGGGATACGCCCCGGAGACGCCCGCCGCAATCGTCTATAAGGCGACTTGGCCGGAGGAGCAGGTCTTTCGCTGCACGGTGGGGACGCTCGCCGAGACGGCCAAGGAAAACGGGATCACCCACACGGCGCTGATCGCCGTGGGCGGCTTCCTGCATGGGGCCTACGACCGCTCGAAGCTCTACGACCCGGCGTTTTCGCACGGATTTCGGAAGGCGGAAACGGAATGACCCTTTCGCTCGCCGCGTTTACCATGCGGGGGCGCGGGCTCGCGGCAAAGATCGCCGCGGCGTTTCCCGGCTCGTCCGTCTGGGCGCCCGAGAAGCTCGGCGCGGACATGCCGCCCCTGCCGGACCTTTATGAATGGACAAAAGAGCGATTCGCCGAGGGCGGCGCGCTCGTGTTTATCGGCGCGGCCGGGATCGCGGTGCGGGCCGTCGCGCCTTTTGTAAAAGATAAATTCACCGACCCGGCCGTCGTCTCCGTGGACGAGGCGGGCCGGTTCGTGATTTCGCTTTTGTCCGGGCACGTGGGCGGCGCGAACATGCTCGCCCGCCAAATCGCGGAAGTGACCGGCGGCGAGGCGGCCGTCTCCACGGCAACCGACGTGAACGGCCTCTTTGCCGTGGACGTCTGGGCGGCGGAGCGGGGCCTCGCGATCTGCGGGCGGGAGGCGGCAAAACAGATTTCCGCGGCGCTGCTGCGGGGAGAGGCGGTCGGCTTCTCCTGCGATTTTCCGGTCGAGGGCCCGCCGCCCGAGGGCGTTTGCGGGGTTTTCCCCGCGGGCGGGAAAACTTCCGCGCAAGACGCGCCGGGCCCGGGCGCGGCGGAGGCTTCCGCCGCGCGGGCATTCGGCGGGGAACCGCCCCGCCCGGCGCTCGGCTTTTGCGTCACGCTCGACGAGGACGCCTCGCCGTTTGGGGAGACGCTTCGCCTGATCCCCAAGATCGTCACCGTCGGCGTGGGGTGCCACCGTGGCATCCGGGAGGACGAGATCCGGGCGGCTGTGCTCGGCGCGCTCGATGAGCATCACATTTCGCCGCGGGCGGTCTGCCGGATCGCGACCATCGACGTCAAAAAGGACGAGGCCGGGCTGCTCGCGTTTGCCGAGCATATGGGCTGGCCGCTTTGCTTTTTTACGGCGGAGGAGCTCGCCATGGTGCCCGGGGAATTCGCCGCGTCCGACTTTGTGCGCGGCACGGTCGGCGTGGACAACGTCTGCGAGCGCGCGGCGGCGTCTTTTGGGGGCGAATTGCGGATCCAAAAACAGGCCGGCGGCGGCGTGACCGTCGCGGCCTTTGCGGCCCCCTATATTGTGCGATTTGAGGAGAAAAGGATATGGCGGGAAAACTGACGGTCGTTGGGATCGGCGGCGGAGGCGGGCAGGATATGACCCTGCGGGCCGCGTCGGTGCTCGAGGTGTGTGACGTGATCGCCGGCTACGGCGGGTATGTGTCGCTCGTGCGGGACGATTACCCGGAGAAGGAGTTTCTCTCTACCGGCATGTGCGGCGAGGAGGAGCGCTGCCGCTTGGCGCTCGAAAAGGCGGCCGAGGGAAAATTGGTCGCGATGATCTGCTCGGGCGATCCGGGCGTCTACGGCATGGCGGGGCTCTGCTTGGAGCTTAACGCCGCGCTGCCGGAGCCGGTGGAGATCGAGGTTGTGCCGGGCGTGACGGCCGCGTGCAGCGGGGCCGCGCTTCTGGGCGCGCCGCTCGGGCACGACTTCGCGGTGATCTCGCTCTCGGACCTTTTGACGCCTTGGGAGATGATCGAAAAACGGCTGCGCATGGCGGCAGAGGGCGATTTCATCATCTGCCTCTATAACCCGGCGAGCCTCCACCGCGCGGATTATCTTTCCCGCGCCTGCGAGGTTTTGCTCGAGATAAAATCCCCGGGGACGGTCTGCGGCATGGCGTGGCGGATCGGCCGGGAGGGGGAATCCATGCGGGCGCTGACGCTGCGGGAGCTGCGGGACGCGCCGGCCGACATGTTCACCACGGCGTTTGTCGGGAGCACCCAAACGCGGGAGATCGGCGGGCGCATGGTCACGCCGCGCGGGTATCCGCTCCATGAATAGGCGGATCCTGCTCTTCGGCGGCACGGCCGACGCCCGGGAGCTGGCCGCCGCGCTTCTCCTGCGCGGCTGGGGGGTGACCGCCAGCGTCGCCACGGACTACGGCGGCGAGCTGCTGGAGGGCTTGCCGGGGGTCGAGATCCATGCGGGCCGGATGGATCGGGCCGAAATGATAGGATACATAAAAGAAAACGGCTTCGCGGCGATCGTGGACGCCACGCACCCGTACGCCGTCGAGGCGACGGAAAACATCCGCGCCGCCGCCGGTGAGATGGGACTGCCTTGCCTGCGCCTACTGCGCCCGCAGGTCCCCGCCTGCGGCTGCGAGACCCGTTTCGCGGAGAACGCCGCGGACGCCGCCCGGATTTTGAGCACGCTCCCCGGCAACGCGCTTTTGACGACGGGCAGCAAGGAACTTTCGGAATTCACGTCCGTGCCGGATTACCGGGAGCGGCTCTATGTCCGCATCCTGCCGCAGGCGGAGCCGCTCGAGCGGGCGCTGGGGCTCGGGTTTTTGCCCTCCCATCTCCTGTGCATGCAGGGGCCGTTCAGCAAAAGGCTCAATCTCGCGATGCTGCTGGAATATGAGATCCGCGCGCTGGTGACTAAGGATACCGGTGCCGCGGGAGGCTTCGCCGAGAAGGCACAGGCCGCGAAGGAGGCCGCCGCCCTGCTGCTTGTGATCCGCAGGCGGGAGGAGGACGGCCTGACGCGGGAAGAGCTGCTCGATATTTTGGAAAACCTGCCGCGGCGGTGAGCAAAGGCTCGGTTTTTTGAAGGAAACCGGCGTTCCGCCATCCGCGGCATGAGGATAACATCAAAAAACGGCTGCCGGGGAAAAAGCTGCTTGACACTTTGGAAAACCTGCCGTGGCGGTGAGCAAAGGCCCGGTTTTCGGTGAAACCGCCGTTCCGCCATCCGCGGCATGAGGATAACATCAAAAAACGGCTGCCCGCGAAAGACGCGGGTTTGCGTGTCGAAAGGGGGTCCGCCCATGAGCGGGAAACTGACCCTAATAGGGATCGGCATGGGAAATCCGGATACGCTGACGGTCGCGGCGAAGCGCGCGGTCGAAGAGGCGGAGGCGCTGATCGGCGCGGAGCGGCTGCTGGAGGCGTTTTCCGGCCTCTCCGCCGAGCGGGTCCCGGCCGTCCGCGCGGAGGACGTGGCCGCGGCGGTCCGCGCCCATGAGGGAAAAAACACGGCCGTGCTCTATTCCGGGGACACGGGATTTTACAGCGGGGCCGAGAGCCTGTTCCCGCTATTAGGGGACAGGGAATACGACGTTTTGCCGGGGCTGTCCTCGCTTCAGTACCTCTGCGCGAAGGCGCATACGGCGTGGCAGGACGCATACTGTGTCTCGGCGCACGGGCGCGAGGCGGACTGCGCAGGCGAGGCGCAATGCCATGAAAAAACATTTTTCTTAACCGGAGGCAGCCGCCGGGTGCAGGACGTCTGCCGGGAGCTTACGGAGCGCGGCATGGGGGAGCTTCCTGCGTGCGCGGGGGAGTGGCTTTCCTACCCGGAGGAGCGGATTGTGCATGGCACGGTCCGGGCGCTCTCCGGCATGGAATTTTCCGACCTCGCCGTACTGCTTGTTTTTAACGAGAAGCCCGTCCGTGCGGGCGTGCCGCTGCCCGGCATCCCGGACGAGGCGTTCCTGCGCGGGTCGACGCCGATGACAAAGTCGGAGGTCCGGGCGGTCTGCCTCTCGAAACTCCGCCTCACCCCCCGCGATACCGTGTGGGACGTGGGGGCGGGCACGGGGTCCGTTTCCGTGGAGTGCGCGCTCGCCGCGCCGGGCGGGCGGGTGTTCGCCGTCGAGCGGGACGGGGAGGCGCTCTCGCTCTTAGACCAAAACCGCGCGCGGTTTTGCGCTTACAATATGGAAATCGTCGCGGGCGAGGCGCCGGGAGCGCTGGGGGCGCTGCCGCCGCCGGACCGGGTGTTTGTGGGCGGCTCCGGCGGCTCCATGGAGGAGATCCTCCGGGCGGCGCTGCAAAAAAATCCGGCCGCGCGGGTCGTCGTGACGGCGGTCACGCTCGAGACGCTCGCGGAGACGGCGCGCTGCTTTGAAATTTTGAACCTGAGGGACACGGAGATCATAGAGCTCGCGGTCTCGAAGGCGCGCCTCGCCGGTGCGTACCACCTGATGCAGGCAAGCAATCCCATCTATATTCTTTCCGGGGAGGGTAACGTATGAGGAAGATCCCGAGAATCCTGATCACCGCGCAGGGCAGCGACTGCGGCAAGACCACCGTGACCTGCGCGGTTTTGGGCGCGCTGCAGCGGCGCGGGCTGCGCCCCGTCGCCTGCAAATGCGGGCCGGATTATATCGATCCGATGTTTCACCGGACGGTCACCGGCATCCCGGCGGCCAACCTCGACCTGTTTTTTACGGACGCGGAGACGCTGTGCTATCTGCTCGCGGAGAGCGCGGAGGGCTGCGGCCCGGCCGTGCTCGAGGGGGCCATGGGCTACTACGACGGCATCGGCCCGACGGGGACCGACTCCGCCTACGAGGTGGCGCGGGCGACCAAGACCCCCGCGGTGCTGGTGATGAATGGGGAGAGCTGCTCCCTCAGCGCGGCCGCGGTCTGCAAGGGGATGGCCTCCTTCCGGCCGGACGCGAATATCCGGGGCGTGATCTTCAACCACGTCGGCGAGGAGCAGTACCGCCGCCTGCGGGAGATGGTGGAGAAGGAGACCGGCCTCACAGCGTACGGGTATCTGCCGAAAATGCCGGAGGTCTCCTTCGAGAGCCGGCACCTCGGCCTCGTGACCGCCGGGGAGATTGAAAATATTAAGGAAAAGCTCCGCCTCCTCGCGGAGCAGGCGGAGCGGACGATCCGGATCGACGAGCTTACGCGGCTTGCGGAGTCCGCGCCGGAGCTCGAGATTCGGGAGCCGCCGCTGCCCGCTCCCGTGCCGGGGAAGCCGAGGATCGCGGTGGCGAGGGACAACGCCTTTTGCTTTTATTATCAGGAAAATTTACGCCTTTTAGAGAAACTGGGCGCGGAGCTTGCGGCGTTTTCGCCGCTTGCCGACGAAGGCCTGCCGGAGGGGGTCTCCGGGCTCTATCTCGGCGGCGGGTACCCCGAGCTCCATGCCGAAGAGCTCTCGGAGAACGCCGCGATGCTGGAAGCGGTGCGGGAGGCCGCCCGTTCCGGTATGCCCATTCTCGCGGAGTGCGGCGGGTTCCTCTACCTGCACGACACGCTCAAGGACGCGCAAGGACGCCCCTTTCCGATGGCGGGCGTCATTTCGGGCCGGGCCTACCCGGCGGGGAAGCTGCTGCGCTTCGGCTACGTGACGCTGACGGCACAGCGGGACGGCCTTCTGGGGCCAGCCGGAACCAACTGCCCGGCCCACGAGTTCCACTGTTGGGAGAGCGAGGCGCCGGGGGAGGATTTCACGGCGCGGCGGCCGCAGTCGGCCGCATGGTGGCCATGCGGTTACACGAACGCCCATCTGTACGCCGGGTTTCCGCACCTCTACCTCTATGGCCACCCGGAGGCGGCCGCCGCCTTTGTGACATCTTGCGCGGAATGGAGGAAAAGAGGATGACGATGCATTTATACGCCCTTGCGGCGGGCTTTTTGCTCGATCTGCTGATCGGGGACCCGCTCTGGCTGCCCCACCCCGTCCGGGGCATCGGGAGGCTGATCGCGGCGCTGGAGCGCCTTTTGCGAAAGAGATTCCCGGCGACGGCGAAGGGGGAGCTTTATGCCGGCGCGGCGCTCGCGGCGGCGGTGCCGGCGCTCTCCGGAGGGATCGCGTGGGCCGTCCTCGCGGGTGCGTACCTGCTTCACCCATACATCGGCCTCGCGCTCGAGACGGTGCTCTGCGCCGAGCTGCTGGCGGCGCGGTCGCTGCGCGACGCGGGCATGGCCGTCCACCGCGCGCTGACGAAAGGTACGCTTGACGAGGCGCGCCGGGCGGTCTCGGGGATCGTCGGGCGGGACACGGACCGGCTGGACGCGGCGGGCGTCGCCCGGGCGACGGTGGAGACCGTGGCGGAGAACGCCTCCGACGGCGAGATCGCGCCGCTGCTTTTTATGGCGCTGGGCGGCGCGCCGCTCGGGATGGTTTATAAAGCGGTGAACACCATGGATTCGATGGTGGGCTATAAAAATGAGAAATATCTGTATTTCGGCCGCGCCGCCGCGAAGCTTGACGACGTGTGCAACTATCTCCCCGCCCGCGTCGCGGGCGTGCTGATGTGCCTCTCGGCCCCGCTCGCCGGCCTTTCGGGGAGCGGCGCGTGGCGCGTTTTCCTACGCGACAGAAACAAGCACGCCTCCCCGAATTCCGCGCAGACCGAGGCAGCCTGCGCGGGCGCGCTCGGGCTGCGGCTCAACGGGCCGAATTATTACGGCGGCGTGTTGGTGGAGAAGCCCTATCTCGGGGACGGCGCGCGTCCGGTCGAGGCGGAGGACATCCGCCGGGCAAACCGCCTGATGCTCGTGACCTCGGCAATCAGCTGGGCCCTGTTTGTGCTGCTCCCGCTGATTTTCCTCTAAAAAACCGCATGAGCATGGGCTTATAAAATAAGAGAATACGTGAGCGCGGGGGAACAAAGGCGGGAAGAACCCCGCCCCCATCCCCGCGGAAGCCGGACGGGAGTGCCGGAGCGCGAACCGCCGTTTCCGCCGCTCCCCGGAGCGGTAGGACGCGGATGAGCCGGACGCGGGCGCCCCGGGCGCCCGTCGGCGAAACGGGTTTCGGGGGCCGGGCGGCATGCCGTATCCCCGTTTAGACGCCGAACAATGCCGGCGCGTTTTCAGGCGCGCCGAAGAGGAGGGATTCCATGGCGAAGACCATCATGGTGCAGGGCACCACCTCAAACGCGGGCAAGAGCTTTCTCTGCGCCGCGCTGTGCCGGATTTTCCGGCAGGACGGGTACGCCGTCGCGCCGTTTAAGTCCCAGAATATGGCGCTCAACTCCTATATCACGAGCGAGGGCTTGGAGATGGGCCGGGCGCAGGTCATGCAGGCCGAGGCCGCGGGCGTCGAGCCCTCCGTGCGGATGAATCCGATCCTCCTCAAGCCGACCGGGGACACCCGCTCGCAGGTGATCGTAAACGGCCGCGTTCGCGGGGATTTCACCGCGAGGGAGTATTTCGCGATGAAGCAGTCCCTGATCCCCGAGATCCAAAACGCGTTCGAGTCCCTCGCCGCCGGGCACGACATCGTCGTGATCGAGGGCGCGGGCAGCCCCGCCGAGATCAACCTCAAGCGGGACGACGTCGTCAACATGGGCATGGCGGCGATGGCAGACGCCCCGGTGCTGCTCTGCGGCAACATCGATCCGGGCGGCGTGTTCGCCTCGCTCTACGGCACGGTCAAGCTGCTCGACGAGGCCGACCAGCGGCGCATCCGCGGCCTTATCGTCAACAAATTCCGCGGCGACGTGACGATTTTGGAGCCGGGGCTCCGCACGCTCGAGGGGCTTGTCGGGCGGCCGGTCGTCGGCGTGGTGCCCTATCTGCCCGTCGATCTGGATGACGAGGACTCCCTCTCGGAGCGGTTTTCCCAAAAGGCGGGCACGGGAGCGGTCGACGTCGCGGTGATCCGCCTGCCGCACATCAGCAACTTCACGGATTTTAACCCCTTACAGCGGATGGGAGAGGTGACGCTACGCTATGTCGAGACGCCCGGGCGCTTTGGGCGGCCCGATCTTGTGATCCTGCCCGGGACCAAAAACACGATGGGCGACCTCGCTTGGCTGCGCGAAGCCGGGCTCGAGGAGCCGATCCGCCGCCACGCGGAGTCCGGCGGCGCGGTCGTGGGCGTCTGCGGCGGGTACCAAATGCTCGGGAGACGTCTCTCCGACCCTCTGGGCGTGGAGGCCGGCGGCGAGGCCGAGGGACTTTGCCTGCTGCCCTGCGACACGGTCTTCGCCTCCGGCAAGACCCGCACGCGGACGGCGGGGACGGTCGCGCACGCGGAGGGCGTTTTCTCGGCCCTGCAAGGGGCCGCGTTTGACGGCTACGAGATCCATATGGGAAAAACGTCCCATGAGCATCGCGCTTTTGCGCTGCTGGACGGGGACCGCCCGGACGGGCTCAGCCATGGAAACGTCTTCGGCACCTATGTCCACGGATTGTTTGACAGGGCGGAGTTCGCCTCGCGGTTCGTGGACTGCCTGCTCGCCGCGAAGGGGCTCCCTCCCGCCGCCCCGGCGGAGGACTGGGACGAATACAAGGAGAAACAGTACGATCTGCTCGCCTCCGGCGTCCGGGCGGCGCTCGATATGGACAAAATTTATCAGATATTGGAGAAGACCGATGAATTACCAGTTTGAGCCCATGACCCCCATGGAGATCGAGCAAAAAAGCATGGCGACGATCCGGGAGGAGCTCGGCGGGCGCGTTTTTTCGCCGGAGACCGAGCCCATCGTGCTGCGCGTCATCCACACGACGGCCGATTTCGACTACGCGGACAACCTCGTTTTCTCTGAAAACGCGGTAGAGGCCGGTATCGCGGCGCTGCGCGGCGGCGCTTCGATCGTCACGGACACGCGTATGGCGCAGTCCGGCATCAACGGCCATGTGCTCGGCTCTTTCGGCGGGCGGGTCTATAATTTTGTCGCCGACGCCGAAGTCTCGGCCGAGGCGAAGCGCCGCGCCTGCACGCGCTCCATCGTGGCGGCGGAGCGGGCGGCCGCGCTGGGGGTGCCGCTCGTCTGGGCCGTCGGGAACGCGCCGACCTCCTTAATTCGCCTGTGCGAGCTGCTCGAGGAGGGGAGCGTCCCCGCGCCGCTGCTCGTCGTCGGCGTGCCGGTCGGCTTCGTGCACGTGGTGGAAGCGAAGGAGCAGCTGATCGCGACGCTCTCGGAGCGCGCCATCCCCTATATTGTCGCGCGCGGGCGCAAAGGCGGCAGCAACGTGGCCGCGGCGATCTGCAACGCGCTGCTCTATCGGGCCTCGGCGGACCGCCGCGAGTAACATCCTGTCCGTTTTTGCGGGAAAGGCGTCCCGAAGGGCCGGAACGGTTGACAGGGCGGCGGCGGAGGGATACAATAACGTCGACAATTGAATACCGACCGTTACACGCATATGAGCCTCCGCCTTCGCGGGGCCAAGAAGGAAGTTGGGTGAAATTCCCACACAATGCCGTTGCTGTAATCGGATGGCGCCGTTTCAGATCCACTGAAGGAAACTTTGGGAAGGGAAGCGGCGCGGGAATCCGGAGTCAGAAGACTTGCCCATATGTTTGCGTTATGATTCCGCGGGATTTCGGATAATATCGTGCGTAGACGACGGTTCCCGTGCCCTCGGCAGGTATGTTCGGCAGGGAGCCATAGAAAAAAGCAGGATTCCCCCGGTATGACGCCGGGGGATTTTTTTGTAAATCGGGTCCGGCGCGGGTGAAACAAGCCCGTGCCGGCGGATGTTTGACAGAACAATAGGAGGCATAAAAATGAAAAAAATCATAGCCATGCTGATGGCGCTTCTGATGGCGCTCTCTCTCGGCGCCTGCGCGGCGACGGGGACGGAGGGCCCTTCGGAGCCGGAACCGTCCTCCGAGGCAGAGACGCCGCCGGCCGAGGCGAAAAAAGTGATTTTGATGGTGAGCTTCGGCACGAGCTACAACGAGAGCCGCGCCCTGACGATCGAAGCGATCGAAGCCGCGGCCGCAGAGGCGTATCCCGATTGGGAGATCCGCCGCGCCTTCACCTCGCAGATCATCATCGACAAGCTCGCCGCCCGCGACAACCTCGAGATCGACAACGTCGCCGAGGCGATGGACAAGCTCGTCGCCGACGGCGTCAAAGAGGTGATCGTGCAGCCGACCCACATCATGAACGGCTTTGAGCACGACGACGTCGTGGCCGAGGTCACCCCTTACGCGGACAAATTCGACTTTTTCGCGATCGGCAAGCCGCTGCTCACGACCGAGGAGGATTACGAGTACGTCGTCGACGCGGTGCTGTCCGCGGTCCCCGAGGCGGGCTCCGCAGACACGGCGGTGGTATTTATGGGCCACGGCACCGAGCATTTCGCCAACGCGACTTACAGCGAGCTCGAGCACATGATGCACGGCGCGGGGTATGAAAACGCGTTCGTCGGCACCGTGGAGGGCTTCCCCACGATCGACAACGTGATCGCCGCGGTCGCCGCCTACGGCGCGGCCAAGGTCGTCCTCTATCCGTTTATGGTCGTCGCGGGCGACCACGCCAACAACGACATGGCCGGCGACGAGGCGGATTCGTGGAAGACCGCCTTCACAGACGCCGGGTTTGAGGTGGAATGCCGGATCGAGGGCCTCGGCCAAAACGCGGGGGTCCGGCAGCGCTACCTCACCCACATCCAAGAGGCGATCGACGGCGGGAGCTACGCGATCCCGCAGCCCGCGGCCGTGACGCCGGGCGCGTGCGATCCCGCAAAAAAGGCCGTGCTGGTCGTCAGCTTCGGCACGAGCTACAACGAGAGCCGCACCCTGACGATCGAGGCCGTCGAGGCGGACGTCGCCGCCGCCTTCCCGGATTGGGAGGTCCGCCGCGCCTTCACCTCGCAGATCATCATCGACAAGCTCGCCTCCCGAGATAATCTTCAGATCGACAACGTCGGGCAGGCGCTCGAGCGCCTGATCGCGGACGGCTACGGCACGGTGGTCGTGCAGCCCACGCACGTCATGCCCGGTTTTGAGTATGACGACATCGCCGCGGAGGTCGGGACCTATACCGGCTATTTCAGCAAGCTGATCGTCGGCAAGCCGCTGCTGACCGCGGAGGAGGACTATGAAAACGTCGCCGCCGCCGTCATGTCCACGGTGGCGGAGGCTGGCTCGACCGACACCGCGGTGGTCTTTATGGGACACGGCACCGAGCATTTCGCCAACGCCACTTACAGCGAGCTCGAGTACGTGCTGCACGCCGAGGGGTACGAGAACGCGTTCGTCGGCACCGTGGAGGGCTATCCCGCCGTCGACGACGTAATCGCGGCGGCCGCCGCCTATGGCGCGAGTAAAGTTGTCCTCTATCCGTTTATGATCGTCGCGGGCGACCACGCCAACAACGACATGGCCGGAGACGAGGCGGATTCGTGGAAATCCGCGTTCGAGGCCGCAGGCTTCGAGACGGAATGCCGGATTCAGGGCCTTGGCCAAAACGAGGGTGTCCGCGGCATCGTGATCGCGCATCTGCGCTCCGCGATCACGGACGCCGGGCTCTGAGCCGAAGTCATTCTAAAATAAAGCGGTTCGCGGCGGCCGCCGCGGACTTTGAAGGAGAAAAGGTATGAAAAAAAGAGTTTCCCTTATCGCCGGGCTGCTGACCTGTCTTTTGCTGACGCTCGCGCTCTCGTCCTGCGCGGGAGCCGTGCCGCCGGAGGCGTCCTCCGAAACCGGCTCCGTGCCGGAAAGCTCCGCCGAGGAGAGCGCCGCTTCCGAGGAGGAGCCGATCCCCGACGGGCTCTATGCGATCGGGGTCGACTCCAACGCCGAGATGTTCCGCGTCGTCAAGTGCATCCTGCATGTCCGCGACGGGAAGATGACGGCGGTCCTGACCATGAGTGGGCTGGGATATGGCTATCTCTACCCCGGCACGGGCGCCGAGGCCGACGCCGTGCCGCAGAGCGAGTGGATCCCCTGCGTGCTCGACGAGGACGGCGCGCACACCTTCGCGCTGCCCGTCGAGGCGCTCGACGCCGATACGGCGGTCGCCTCGTGGTCGATCAAGTATTCCAAGTGGTACGACCGCACGCTGCGGTTCCTCTCCGGGAACCTTCAGCCCTACGATCTCGTCCCGAAAGACGGCTCCTACACGGCCGACGTCGCGTCGGACGGGCCGGAAATTTCCGCCTGCGTCCTCTCCGTAAAGGACGGCGCGATGACCGCCACGCTCACCGTGGAGGACGCCGACTGCGACGCCCTCTTTGCGGGAGCGGCGGCGGGGGCGACCATGCCCGCCGAGGGCCTCCGCTTCACTTTAGAGATCCCGTCGCTCGATAAAGACGTCGCCGTCGCCTTCCATTCGGCCGCGAGCGGCGCGTGGGCGGACCATACGCTCTATTTTGACTCCGCGACGCTCGCCGCCGCGTTCGGCGCGGTCCCGGAAGACGGGGTCTACACCGTGGAGGCGATTTCCGATTCCTCGCTTTTTGCGCTCACGGCCTGCACACTGACGGTGAAAGACGGTGTGATGACGGCTTCCGTCACCGCGGCCAACCAAAATTATAGCGCGCTCTATATCGGCCTCGCGAAGGACGCGCTCCAAGCCGCCGAAACCGAACGCGTCCCGGCTGTGGCGGACGCGTCCGGCGTGCCCGGCGTGCCCGGCGCGGCCGGCGTGCCCGGCGCGTATACTTATACGTTTATCGTCCCCTCGCTCGACAACGTGATTCCGGTTTCCGTCTATTCGGAGAGCACCGGGAAATGGTACGACCGCACGCTGCAATTCCTCTCCGCGAGCTTAGAACCGTCCGATTCCGCCCCGGCGGGCGCGGCAGGGGGGCAGGACGCGTATGATTTCTCCTTCACGGGCGGGTCGGGCCGCGTCACGATCTCCTGCGGCGGCGTCGAGATCGCCGGGGATACCGCCCTCGCCACCATCGTCTTCAGCAGCCCGAACTACACCTACGCCGAGGTGAACGGCGAAAAATATTACAACACCAACGAGGGCGGCGACTCCACCTTTGTGATCCCGGTCGTTTTGAACGGGGAGACGCCGATCAGCGCCGAGACCATCGCCATGGGCGCCCCGCATGTGGTCGACTATGTGCTCGCCATCCATGAAAAATAAGCTTGCCGCGCTCCTCCTTGTGTTTTTAACAGTGCTCTTGACGGGATGCGGCGGGGCCGGGTCCGGAGCGGCGGGGGTGGCTGACCCCGCCGCTCCGGACCTCTCGGGCCCATCGGCCGCGCAGGAGAGCGCCGCCGACCCGGACGCCCCGGTCGTCGACGGGCTGATCTACGCGTCCACGATGAAGCTCGATTACGCGGAATGCTTCGACGTATATTTCTATGAGGGCGGCTACGCGGTCGTGGAAATCGACGGCAGCCGCGGCTATCTGGTCGTGCCGGAGGGGGCGGAGGTCCCCGCCGGGGCCGAGGGCCGGTTTTTGGTTTTGCGGCGGCCGCTCGACCGCATCTACCTTGCGGCGACCTCCGCCATGTGCCTGTTTGACGCGCTGGACGGCCTTTCGGGCATCCGCTTCTCCGGGACGCGGGCGGACGGCTGGTACATCGAAAGCGCCGTCCGGGCGATGGAGGAGGGAGACATCCTCTATGCCGGGAAGTACAACGCGCCGGATTACGAGCTGATCCTCTCGGGGGACTGCGACCTTGCCGTCGAGTCCACGATGATCCTCCACTCGCCCAAGGTGCAGGAGAAGCTTGAGGAGCTCGGCGTCCCCGTGTGGGTCGACCTGTCGAGCCGCGAGCCGGAGCCTCTGGGCAGGACGGAGTGGATCAAGGCCTACGCCGTGCTGCTGGGCAAGGAGGCACAGGCGGAGGAGGTCTTCGCCGGGCAGAAGCGGTACGCGGAGGAGCTTGCGGGCGTTGTCAACACCGAAAAGACGGTGGCCTTTTTTTATGTCAACTCGGGCGGCGCGATCGTGACCAAAAAATCCGCCGACTACATCCCCAAGATGATTGAGATGGCCGGCGGGCGCTACGTTTTTTCCGATCTCGGGGACTCCGAGACGGCCTCCTCCTCGGTCACGATGGACATGGAGACCTTCTACGCCGCCGCGCGGGACGCGGATTATCTCATTTATAACGCCTCGATCGACGAGCCGCTGGACTCCGTCGACGGCCTGCTTTTCAAAAACGAGCTGTTTGCCGATTTCAAGGCCGTCCGGGAGGGCAACGTCTGGTGCACGACCAAGTATCTGTATCAGGCCTCCAGCGTAAACGGCGAGATCGTCTATGACATCCACCTGATGCTGACCTCCGGCGACGGGGCGGCGGTCGAGCCGACGTTTCTGTATAAGTTATATTAAAAAAACAGTCTGAGAGGGATTATGGACGCTGAGTGCAAAACCGCCGCGTGGATGACGGACCGGCTTAGGACGCGGTCCCGGTATCTGCTCATCCTTTTGCTGCTGATCGCCGCCTTTTTCGCCATCGCGGTCGTCAATGTTTACTCCGGCAGCGTGCAAATCGCCCCGGAGGAGGTCTTCGGGATCCTCTCCCGGCAAGTGGGGGAGGAGGAGGCGCGGTACCGGATCGTCTGGCAGATCCGTCTGCCGCGCATTCTGCTGTCGGCGCTGCTCGGCGGGGCGCTCGCGCTGTCGGGCTTTTTGCTTCAGACCTTTTTTCGCAACCCGATCGCCGGGCCGTATGTGCTGGGCATCTCCTCGGGCGCGAAGATGACGGTCGCGCTCGTGATGATCTATTTTCTTGAGCGGTTTCATGAGGTCTCCTCCTCCGTGCTCATTTTGGCGGCGCTGCTCGGCTCCCTGCTCGTCACCGGCTTTATTTTGCTCCTCTCGCGCAGGCTCCGGCAGATGCCGGTGCTCTTGATCGCGGGCATCATGGTCGGCTATATCTGCACCGCCGTCACGGATTTCATCGTGACCTTCGCCGACGACTCCGACATCGTAAATCTCCACAACTGGTCGCTCGGCAGCTTCTCCGGCGCCGACTGGGACAACGTGCATACCGCCTTTTGGATCGTCACCGCCGCGTTTTTGCTGACGTTTCTGCTCTCAAAGCCCATCGGCGCGTTCCAGATGGGGGAGGCCTACGCCCAGAGCGTGGGCGTCAACATCCGGCTGCTGCGGGTGGCCGTCATTTTGCTTTCGAGCATCCTGACCGCCTCCGTCACCGCCTTCGCGGGGCCGATCTCGTTTGTGGGCACCGCGGTGCCGTTTCTGATCAAAAGGGTCCTGCATACGGCGAGGCCGATCGTCCTGATCCCCACGCTGTTTCTCGGGGGCGCGGTCTTCTGCATGCTCTGCGATCTGATCGCGCGGACGGCCTTTTCCCCGGCGGAGCTCAACGTGAGCACGGTGACCGCCGTCTTCGGCGCGCCGATCGTTATCCTGATCATGCTCAAAAAACAGCGGGAGTATTAAGCGTATGGAGGACTGGTATTTAGAAACAAAAGGCCTCTGCGTTGGATATCATGGAAAGACGCTGATCCGCGACATCGCGCTCGGCGTCAAAAAAAACGAGATCGTCACCCTGATCGGGCCGAACGGCGCCGGGAAATCCACGATTCTCAAGAGCCTTTTTAAACAGCTCAAGCTCATCGCCGGGGCGGTGTGGGTCGACGGGGCCGACGTCGCGAAGATGTCCTTCAAAGAGCTCTCCTCCCATATGGCCGTCGTGCTCACGGAGCGCGTGCGCACCGAGCTCATGACCTGCCGGGAGATCGTCGCGACGGGCCGCTATCCCTATACCGGCCGGATGGGGCTCCTGACGGAGAGGGACGAGGAGATCGTGCGGGAGGCCATGGAGGTCATGCGTGTGCAGGACCTCGCGGCGCAGGATTTTGGCCGGATCAGCGACGGGCAGCGGCAGCGAATCCTCCTTTCGCGGGCCTTTTGTCAGGAGCCGGAGATCATCGTTCTCGACGAGCCGACCGCGTACCTCGACATCCGGTATAAGCTGGAGCTGCTCGACACCCTGCGGCGCATGGCGAAGGAAAAGGGTATCACGGTCGTCATGTCGCTGCACGAGATCGACCTCGCGCAGAAGATCTCCGACAAGGTGATCTGCGTGCGGGGGGACACGATCCTGCGCTACGGCGCGCCGGAGGAGATTTTTCGCGAGGAGACCGTCCGGGAGCTTTACGACCTTGGGGAGGGCGTCTACGACGTCTCCTTCGGCAGCGTGGAGCTCCCGAGGCCGGAGGGCATGCCCGAGGTCTTCGTGATCGCGGGCGGCGGCTCCGGGGTCCCGATTTTCCGGAGGCTCCAGCGGGAGGGCGTGCCGTTTTGCGCCGGCATCCTCTACCCGGGAGACGTCGACTGCCGTTTGGCGAACCGCCTCGCCTCGCGGGTGATCGCCGAGCGGCCGTTCTGCGCGATCCGCGACGAGACCTATCGGGAGGCGCTGGACGCCATGCGGCGCTGCCGCCGGGTCATCGACGCGGGCGTGCCGCGCGGCGACTATAACGGGCGGCTTTTTGACCTGATCGAGGCGGCGAAGAAAGACGGGCTTCTGGAGACGGCCGGAGAGGAGCATCTGTGAAGACGGAAAACTATAAATATTTTCAGCACCGGGAATGTGAGTTTTTTCCCTGCCACCGGACCGACGACCCCGGCGATTTCAACTGCATGTTCTGCTACTGCCCGCTGTACACGCTGGGCGACCGCTGCGGCGGCAGCTTCACGTTCACGGCGGACGGCAAGAAAAACTGCAAGGACTGCCTGTTCCCGCATCTGCGTAAAAACTACGACCGGCTCATGGAGCGGTATCCGGAGATCGCCGCGGTGGTCGCCGCGAACACGGGGAATGGCCCGGCGGCGCCGGATTATGGCGCGCCCGAGGCCCCGCAAAAGGGCTGACGGGAAGACCGGAGAAGCAAAAAAATCCCCGGGGCAGGCCGCGGGGCCGCCGACCGGCGAATGAGCTTGCCGCCGGGTCATGGCGCGCCCAAATCCCCGCGGCCCGGCGAAAAACAGAACAAAAACATCAAAAAAAGCCCCTCCCGTCTTTTCGGCGGAGGGGGCTTTCTTTTACTCCAAGGCGATTAGCACTCTTTTCCGTTGTTGAGGTGGCAGATGCCGGTGACCGCGCTGACGGGCAGCGAGAAGGAGAGGCCGCGGCCCTCGCTGTTGAGACCGGCCCTGCGGACAATGGCCTGCATAATGGGGGCGCGGAGTTCCTCCTTCGCGAGGATCAGCACAAGCTCCTTCTCCGGCTGGATGGAGATGCCGAAGAAGGTCTCCGTCTCATGGACGCCCGCGCCGCGGGAATAGAGGATGGTGCCGCCCTGCGCGCCGGCCTCCCGCGCGGCGTCCATCACCTCGTCGGAGTAGCCGCGGTTTACGATTGTGACAATCAAGGAATATTCGGTTTTATGCTCATCCATTGTTCATTCCTCCTCAAGGGACGCGGTGGTGAAGTAGTGGAGCACGTTCGCGCCGGCGATGCTGTTGACCGGGATCGAGAAAGCGATGCCCCTGCCGGGTTTTTGGAATTCCATTTTCTCGCCGAGATTGGAAAGCGCCTCCTGCACCCGGCTGACGGGCACAAAGCTCAGCACGACGTCCTTTTCGGTGGAGCCGAGGCCGAGCAGGTCGAGGACGCGCGAGCTCGCGGTGCCGCGGCCGAGGCAGATCATGTTGACCTTGACGTCGTGCGCGCGGTTGAAGCCCACCACCTTTTCGCCGAGCCCGCGGTCGACGATCGTGACCAGCATCTCGACGGGATCGTATTTTCTTTGGGAGGGGTTTTCAGAAATCAATGATCTCTTCCTCCTTCCGCTCCAGTTCCGCAAGCGTCTCAAAAGGCGGGATCTCCGCCCTCGCCGCCTTCCTCTCCTTGACCGCGTAGATGGCGCCGAGGATCTGGATGGTGACGAGCGGCGTCATGGCGACCATCGCGACGACGCCGAAGGCGTCCATCATGATGTTGCCGCCGACGGCCTGACAGGCCCCCACCGCGAACGGAAGCAAGAACGTCGCGGTCATCGGCCCGGAGGCGACGCCGCCGCTGTCAAACGCGATGGCGGTAAAAATTTTGGGAACAAAAAAGGTGAGGCCGAGCGCGAGCGCGTAGCCGGGAATGATCAGATACCAGATGGAGATGCCGGTGAGTACCCGGATCATCGCGAGGCCGACGGAGACCGACATCCCGATCATCATCGAGATCATCATGGCCTTCCGGGAGATGGAGCCCGCGGAGACGTCCTCCACCTGCTCGTTGAGCACGTGCACGGCCGGCTCCGCGGCGACGATGAAGAATCCGACCACCATGCCGATCGGGATCAGCGCCCAGTTATTCTCGAGCGAGGAGATCGCGCCGCCGATATAGATGCCCACCGGCATAAACCCGACATTGACGGCGGTCAAAAAGATCGCGAGGCCAAAGAAGGTCACCACCCCGCCGATCAGCGTCTTTCTCATGATATGCTTCGGGAGTTTCAGAAAAAAGATCTGGAAGATCAGATAAAACAGAAAAATCGGCGAGAGGGCGAGCGCGACTTCCCCGGAGAAGCGCGGCAAAGCGTCGAGATAGACCCTCATCAGCCCGGAAAAGCTTTCGATCTGCGGGATCGGGTCGGACGTATAGGTGGCCCCGCCGGGCACCAGCATGCCCATGATCGTGACGACGAGAATCGGGCCGAGGGAGCAGAGCCCCACGAGGCCGAAGCTGTCGTCGCGGGAGCTGTCCCCGCCGCGCACGGACGCGATGCCCACGCCGAGGGCGAGGATGAACGGGACGGTGATCGGGCCGGTCGTGACGCCGCCGCTGTCGAAGGCGACCGCGAGGAACTCTTTGCCGGTAAAGGCGGCAAGCAAAAAGGTAATCAAATAAAAAACGATGAGCAGAAAGGACAGGCTGATCTTAAAAAGGATGCGCAGAACGGAGAGGACGAGAAACAGCCCGACGCCCAGCGCCACGGCGTAGATCAGCGCGGAGCCCACGGAGACCGCCGTTTCGCCGAACGTAAACAGCGTCACCTTCGGCATCTGGTTGCCGAGGACCTGCAAATCCGGCTCCGCGATGGTGATCATAATGCCGAGGAGGAGGGCCGTGACGATAAAGAGCGGCAGGTTGCGCAGCCGGACCAGCGCCGCGCCCATTTGGTTGCCCATCGGCGTCATGCCCGAATCCGCGCCGAGCGTAAACAGCGTCATGCCAAGGATCAGGAATACTACGGAAGAAAGAAACAGCGCCAAAATGCCGGAGGGCATCGGCGCTATGGTAAAGTGGAGGAGCAAAATAATCCCTGCGACCGGCAGGACCGCGGTTAATGTCTCGCTCAGTTTGCCTTTGAGCTCTTTTTTCACGTGGGCATTCCGCCTTTCAGAGTAGATTCGGCATATAAGGGAGCGTATGAAAACGCGTTTGCTATTAAATTATGTATAATTATAATTCCTTTTTATTATACGGGACGGCGGCGCCCTTTGTCAAAACGGAGTATTGACCAAAATTCCGGTCGGCATATTGTGAATCATTTACGAAACTTTTTTAAGAAAATACGAAAATCCGCCACAATCGGGCCCGCCGCGGCGCCCGGAACGGATAAAAAAAGCGGCCTCAGGTGCCGGATGGGGGCCGCCTTTGCGCCGCTGTAAATGCTCTTTTTATCAAAAACGCGTTCCTTGCGTGGGCCGTTTTATGGCCGCCGCGCCGACGGGACGGTTACTTCAGGTTCCAGAGCGGGGTGGGGTAGACGCCGCCGTCGGACAGCTCCCGCAGCGCCTTGACGACGGCCGGGGTGTCCTCCCGGTAGGTGACCCCGTACCAGCGGTCCGGGGATTCGATGCAGCGCACCCGGACCCGGTCTTCGCGGAGCAGGGAGCCGACCACGCTGGGCAGGTAGCATTCCTTGCGCACCGCGTCCTCCCGAAGCTCGCCGGCCTCGAAGCGGGCCATCGCCTCCGCGAGGTAGGAAAAGACGTCCGGCGTGAAACCCCAGAAATTCATCGAAACGGGGGTCCCGGCCGGGACAGGCGTCCACGCTTGGCCGTCCTCCGTAAATTCGGCGCAGGTCCCGCGCTTCTCGATATGGGTGCGCTCGACGATCTCGCGCAGCAGCCCGTCCTCGACGCGGCAGACCCCGCGGGCGACCTTGCCGTTTTCCGTCAGCGTGTTCTCGATGCGGTAGCCGAGCATGGCGTATTCGCCCGAGGCGTGCTCCATCGCCTCCAGAGCGGGCAGGATCGCCTGAAACGCGCCCGCGCCGTAATAGTCGTCGGAATTGACCACGGCAAACGGCGCGTCGATCAAATCCTTGCAGAGCAGCACGGCCTCGGCGGTGCCGAGCGGCTTTTTGCGGCCGAGCTCGGCGTATGCCTCCGGGATCTCCTGAAACGCGTAATCCACGTCCATATAGTGGGAAACGGGCTCCCCCACGACCTCGATAAAATCCGCCTCCAGCGCGCGGTTTATAAGAAAGACCACTTTCTGAAAACCGGCCTGATAGGCGTCGTACATGGTATAATCGATGATTCTTTCTCCGGAGGGGCCGACCGGCACGATCTGTTTCGCGCCGCCGTATCTGCTGCCGATGCCGGCCGCCATAATCAGTAACGTAGGTTTCATTTTGTTCCGTCCTTAAAAATATAAAATGCGCGATCGGCGCTTTTTCTCATTCTATGCCGGGGCAGGATCTTTTTATTATTATTATATTATAAATAAAAAAAGCCGTTTCGTCAACGAAATCCGCCGCCGAAAGGCCGCTTTGGCAAAAGAAAAGGTCGTCCTTTTTCGACAGGACGGCCCGCAAATCCCGCATGGCCGGGCTTTTTAAGCCCATCTGAGAGCCGATTTCCGGTTCCCGATTGCCCCGCGTGGCCAAGTTTTTTCGGCCCATCCGGGGGTTGGCGATAGGGGAGGCCGCCGCCCGCGTTTCGGGGCCGTCCGGCCCTTTTTCACCGGGGAGCGCCGCGCGGCTCGGATATTCCCCGCCCGGACAGAGCGCGCCCGCGGTTCCATATAGCCGCCCAAAATCGCCCGGCCGGGCTCCTTCCGGCCTACCGTCCGGGCTCTATGGGATTCCAGCCCTTTCCCGTGAGCACCGGCTCCGCGGCGCCGCTTGTCAGCTCCGCGACGTCGTGCTCAAACGAGGAGGCGTCCTCCGAGCACACGCGCAGCCGGAGCGTGACCGACGCGCCGAATTCCGCGCCGAGCACCCGGAGGCCCTTTTCCGCCGCGTAGCGTTCCAGCCTGCCGTAGCCGGAATAATCCGTCTCCAGCGCGTAATCGAGCGTCTGTGCCATCACAAGGACCCCGGCGGCCTCGCACGCGAGGGCCGCCGCCCGCGCGTAAGCCTTTGAGAGCCCGCCGGTGCCGAGCAAGGTGCCGCCGAAGTACCGCGTCACGACGCAGCAGCAGTCGACCAGCTCCCGCCCCTCCAGCGCCTTCAGCGCCGGGACGCCCGCCGTGCCCTGCGGCTCGCCGTCGTCGGATGCGCGCGCGAGGCCCCGCTCCCGCAGGCGGAAGGCGAAGGCGTTGTGGCTCGCCATGCGGTTCTCCGCGCGGATCTTTTCCAGAAAGGCGAGCGCCTCCTCCTCGGTGGAGCAGGGCGCCAGATGCCCGATGAAGCGGGATTTCTTCTCGGTAAATTCCCCCTCGCCGCGGCCCGCGGCGGTTTGATACGTGGGCATGGGCGCGCCTCCCCTCCGAAATTTGTTTGGTTAAGAAAAAAAGCCCGGAAAACCGGGCTTTCGTTTCGGATTATTCCATGCCAAAGCGCTTTTTGAAGCGGTCGACACGGCCGCCGGTATCGACAAGTTTCTGACGCCCTGTGTAGAACGGATGGCATTTGGAGCAGATCTCCACGTGGATGTCTTTTTTGGTGGAGCAGATCTGCCAGACCTCGCCGCAAGCGCAGGTGATGGTGGTCGGACCGTAATCCGGATGAATGCTTTTCTTCATGTATGTCACCTCTTTCTCCCAGAGCTTATATCTGAAATAAACCCGTTTTTTTACACCAGTAAGCGTATTTTATCACAAACAAATTTGAAATGCAACCATTTTTTTCGGGAAATTCCGGGAAGCGCGGGCGGTTTTCGGCCAAAAAAGCTCACAGCCCGAGCAGCTCCGTCACGGCGGACTTGAGCAGGGCGGCCGCGGCTTCGGCGGCGGCTCTGTCCTCCCCGCGGACGGAATAATACGCCTTGACCTTCGGCTCGGTGCCGGAGGGGCGGATGATCACGGAGGCGTCCCCCCCGAGCGTCAGCTCGAGCATGTCGGCCTCGGGCAAAAAGTCCCGTGCCGCCGTCACGGGGCGGCCCGCGAGCGTCTCCGGCGCTTTTTCGCGCAGGGCGCTCATGGAGCGCCGGATCCTCTCCGCGCCCGCCATCCCCTCGCAGTAGAAGTTGGACTGCGCGTCGAGGTAATAGCCGTATTCCTCCCGCAGCCGGTCGACGGCTCCGGCGAGGGTGAGGCCGTTTCGCTTCCAGTAGGCGGCGGCCTCGCAGATCAGCAGCGAGGCGTTGACGGCGTCCTTGTCGCGGGCGTAGGTGCCGCTCAGGTAGCCGCAGCTCTCCTCGAAGCCGAAGATGTAGCGGCCTTCCTCCCCGGCGGCCTCGAGCTCGGCGATGACCTGCCCGATGTAGCGAAAGCCGGTGAAAACTTTCCGCATCTCAATGCCGTAGCGCGCGGCGACGGCGTCGGCGAGCTTTGTGGAGACCATGGAGCGCACCGCGACCGGTCTCTCCGGCATCGTCCCGTTTTCGGTCCTCGCCCGCGCGATGAAGTCAAGGAGCAGCGCGCCGATCTCGTTTCCGGTCAGGATGCGGTATTCCGCGCCGTCCTTCGCGGCGACGCCCACGCGGTCGCAGTCGGGGTCGGTCGCGAGCAGAAAGTCGCAGTTTTCCCGTTTCGCAAGCCGGAGGCCGAGCGCGAGCGCCTCGGGCAGCTCGGGATTCGGGATCGGGCAGGTGGCGAAGTCGCCGTCCGGGCGGAGCTGCTCCTCCACCGGGAAGATATTGCCGAAGCCCGCGAGCGAGAGGCAGCGGATCACGGCGTCCCGGCCGGTCCCGTTGAGCGGCGTGTAGGCGATGCTGAGGTTGCTCCCGGCGTGGTGCGCGCGGTCGACGCCCTCGTTGACGACGCGCGCGATGTAGCGCCGCCAGAAGCTGTCCGTCAGGAAAAGAATCTTTTTCTGCGCCACGGCGTCGTCGAAATCGCAGGTCTTCGCGCCGAAGAGGACGTCGGTCCGCGCGATATGGCGGGAGACGGCGTCCGCGATCTCGGGGCCGATCTGGCAGCCGTCGGGGCCGTAGACTTTGTAGCCGTTGTAAGCGGCGGGGTTGTGGGAGGCGGTGATGTTGATGCCGGCCCCGCAGGAGCGCTCCCGCACGGCGTAGGAGAGCATCGGCGTCGGCGCGGGCTCGGCGTAGAGCCAGACCTGAATGCCGTTGGCGGCGAAGACGCGGGCCGCCTCTCTCGCGAAGAGCGTGGAACGGCGGCGCGTGTCGCAGGCGATCGCGGCCGAGAGGTTCCCGCCGGACTCCTTGAGGTAGTCGGCAAGCCCTTGGGTCGTCTGGCGCACGGTGTAGACGTTCATGCGGTTGGTCCCGGCCGCAAGGAGGCCGCGGAGCCCGGCGGTGCCGAATTCGAGCCTCCGGTAAAAGCGCTCTTTAATCTCCAGCTCGTCGTTTTCGATCGCGGCAAGCTCGGCGGAAGTCTCCTCGTCGGCGCCGTCCCGCCAGCGCAGATACTCGCTTCTTTCGTCCATCAGAAAGTCCCCCTCCGGTCGTCATATTCTGGTTTCATTATACCCCGCCCGGGCGGCAAACGCAAGGTTCGCGGGCCCCTTTCGCCACGGAAAACCCGCCTTGCTCCGGCCCGCTTTCCCCATTCTTTCCGTGAACCCTTGTAATTTCTATCAATTTTGATATATAATAAAATCGGTTTCATATTGGATCATGGGAAGGCGGCGAGGAGATATGTTCTGCGCCTGCGCGAGCATGGGGCTTTTGGGGATCAGCGCATACAAGGTTTCCGTCGAAGTGGACATCGACGGACAGTTCCCGTCTTTCGAAATTGTCGGCCTGCCGGACGTCGCGGTGAAGGAATCCCGCGACCGGGTGCGCTCCGCCGTCAAGAACAGCGGCTACGAATTCCCGCTGGGGAAGATCGTCGTCAACCTCGCCCCCGGCGACGTCAAAAAGACCGGCCCGCTCTATGACCTTCCGATTTTTGTGGGCATCCTCAACGCGAGCGGCCAGATCGGGATCGACAGCGCCGCCTGCGCCTTCATCGGCGAGCTTTCGCTCGAGGGAGAGATCCGCCCGGTCTCCGGCGTCCTGCCCATGGTGCTCGAGGCGCGCAAGCTCGGCGTCCGCAACATCTTTATCCCGGAGAAGAACGCCGCGGAGGGCGCGATCGTCCGCGGAATCCGCGTCTACCCGGCCAAGACCGCCGCGCAGGTGATCGCCCATCTCTCCGGCGGCAAAAAGATCGCTCAGGCGAAGGCGTCCGATTTCGTCATGCCCGAGCACCCGGCCTTCGGCCCGGATTTTGCCGACGTCAAGGGCCAGTACGAGGCGAAACGCGCCTTGGAGATCGCGGCGGCGGGCTTCCACAACGTGCTGATGATCGGGCCGCCCGGCTCGGGGAAGAGCATGCTCGCGAAGCGCCTGCCCTCCATTCTGCCGGAGATGACCTTCGACGAGGCCATCGAGACCACCAAAATTCATTCCATCTGCGGCGCTCTGCCCGAGGGAATCCCCCTGATGGCGCAGAGGCCGTTTCGTTCGCCGCACCACACGGTGTCGCCCGCGGGCCTGACCGGCGGCGGCAGCGTCCCGAGGCCGGGGGAGATCTCCCTCGCGCACAACGGGGTCCTGTTTTTGGACGAGCTGCCGGAGTACAGCCGCTCCGCGCTCGAGGTATTGCGCCAGCCGCTGGAGGAGGGCACCGTCACGATCTCCCGGGCGGCCGGGAGCCTCTCCTATCCCTGCTCCATCATGCTCGTGGCGGCGATGAACCCGTGCCCCTGCGGATTTTACGGCCATCCGGCCAAGAGATGCACCTGCAGCGAGGGGGCCATCTCCCGCTATATGGCGAAGGTCTCCGGCCCGCTGCTTGATAGAATCGACCTCCACGTCGAGGTCATGCCGGTGGAATTTTCCGACCTCACCGATTCCGGCCGGGGCGAGCCCTCCGCGGAGATCCGCAGGCGGGTGGATCAGGCCAGAGCCGTCCAGCTCCGCCGCTACAAGGGCACCGGCATCCTGTGCAACTCGATGCTGACGCCGGCCATGCTGCCCAAATACTGCGTGATGACCGAGGACGCGAAGGGCATCCTGATGCGCGCCTTCGAGCGGATGGGGCTTTCGGCCCGCGGCTACGACCGGATTTTGAAGGTCGCCCGCACCATCGCGGATCTCGACGGCAGCGAGATGATCGACACCAAACACATCGCCGAGGCCCTGCAATATCGGAGCCTCGACCGAAAATACTGGAGGAATTGACATGGCTGCGGAACCGCTTGGGGAGATTATGGAGGCCGCCGGCTTCGAAGATTACGGCGTCGCGGATTACGCGGATACGCTCCCCGGTACCGGATTCCGGCAGGGGGATCTCTTTCCGGGCATCCGGTCCGTCGTCGTCTGCCTGATCCCGTGGGACACCGGCAAAAACGAGGGCCGGAATATGGCGCGCCACTGCGTCGGCATGGATTACCACCTTGTCGGCCAAAAGCATCTGGCCGTCGCCGCGGAAATTCTCAGGCGGGTCTACCCGGAGGACCGGTTCGCCTTTTTTGTCGACTCGTCCCCGGTCGCGGAGGTGCGCGCCGCCGTGCTGGCGGGGCTCGGGGTGCGGGGACTCAATAACCTGCTGATTAACGAGAAATACGGCACCCGCTGCGCCGTGGGCGAGATCGTCACGACCCACAAATTTCAAAAGTCGGCAAAGCAGCCGGGCACCTGCCTGCTGTGCAACAAGTGCGTCGAGGCCTGCCCCAACGCGGCCCTCTCGCCCGAGGGCTTCGATAAAACGAGGTGCGTCTCCGCGATCTCGCAAAAAAAAGGCGAGCTCACCGAGCGGGAGCGGGGCCTTGTCCGAAAGGTCGGCTTCATCTCCGGCTGCGACCGCTGCACCGACGTCTGCCCGATGAACCGCCACGCGGACGGCATCGGCTGGCCGGAATTCAAGGACACCGCGAAGCCGGTCTACGCCCCGGGGATGGATCTCTCCGACCGCTCCTACGGATGGAAAGGGCCGGAGATCTTGGAGCGCAACTATAAGATTCTGGAGGGCTGAATTTGGAGATCCTCAAAAAAGAGCGGTGGCCGGAGTACGAGGAATTTTGCTCGCATTCCCCGCAAAGCTGCTTCACCCAGTCCACCATGTGGCCGGACGTCAAGGCCAATTGGGACAGCGAAATCGTCGTCTCCCGGGACGCGGCCGGAAAGATCGCCGGCGGCATGCTGGTGCTGATCCAGAAGATCCCGCTTATCGGCACGAGCTTTCTCTACGCGCCGCGCGGCCCGGTCTGCGATTTAAACGATAAAAAGGTTCTCGCCGACCTCTTTTCCGGCGCGGACGTCCTCGCGAAAAAATATAAGGCCCACCTCTTCAAATGCGACCCGGACATTTTGGTTTCCGACACGGAACTTCTCGACACGATGCGGAAAATGGGCTTCGCGCGCAAATACGGGCCGACCGGCTTCGAGGGGATTCAGGTGCGGTTCAATTACCGCCTCTATCTCGGCGGCCGCACGGAGGAGCAGGTGCTCGCGGACCTCACGCAGAAGACCCGCTACAACATCCGCGTCGCCATGAAGCACGGCGTGGAGATCCGGGTCGTCGGCAAAGAATATCTTGACGAATTCATGCGCATCATGGATATCACCGGCGAGCGCGACAGCTTCAACATCCGCCCCAAGGCGTATTTTGCCCGCATGATGGACGCGCTCGGCGAGCATGTCCGTTTATATATGGGATTTTATAACGGGCAGGCCGTCTGCGGCACGATCGCCACCAACTACGGCGGGAAGTGCTGCTACGTCTACGGCGCCTCCGACAACGCCTTTCGCAACGTGATGCCCAACTACCTGATCCAGTGGGAGATGATCCGCTGGGCCGTCGAGACGGGCTGCATGGTCTACGACTTCATGGGCGTCTCCGGCGACACCGAGAACGAAAGCGATCACCTCTACGGGCTCTACCGCTTCAAGCGCGGCTTCAACGGCCAGATCGACGAGCTGCCCGGCGAATTCGATCGGGTCTACCGCCCGCTCGCAGCGAAGCTCGTCAAGCACGCCCTGCGCCTCAACGCGGCGCTCCGGAAACTCAAACGAAAGGCAAAGCAATGACGCCGCTCACCGAAGCCGTCGGCGAGTATCTCGCCAAGGGCCTCGCCCGGTTCCACATGCCCGGGCATAAGGGCAGGGCGGAAGGGCTTTTTGCCGAAATCTCCGAATATGATATCACCGAAGTGGAGGGCGCGGATTCCCTTTACGAGTGCGCGGGCGCGCTCCGCGAGACCGAGCGGCGGTACGCCGCCCTCTATGGGAGCGGGGAGTGCCTGCTCTCGGCCGGCGGCTCCACGCTCTGCATTCAGGCGATGCTCGCGGCGGTACTGCGGCCGGGGGAGAAGTTCCTGATCGGCCGAAACTGCCACAGCTCGGCGGTCCACGCGGCGGCGCTGTGCGGATTCGAGCCGGTCTGGCTGATGGAGCAGACGCCGGAGGCGCTTGAGCACGCCTTTTCGGAGCGCCCCGACGTAAAGGCCGCGTATCTCACTTCGCCGGATTACTTCGGCCGGCTCGCCGACCTCGCGGCGTGCTCAAAGGTCTGCCATGCCCATGGCGCGAGGCTGCTCGTGGACAACGCCCACGGCGCGCACCTGCCCTTCTTTGAGGAAAACCTCCATCCGATGCACCTCGGCGCGGATCTCTGCGCCGATTCCCTGCATAAAACGCTGCCGGTGCTGACCGGCGGCGCCCTGCTGCACCTGCGCGACCCGTCGCTCTACGAGACGGCCAAGCGCCGGATGCGGCTCTTCGGCAGCACCAGCCCGAGCTACCTCGTGATGCTCTCGACGGATGGCTGCCTCGACTACCTCCGCACGAGGGCCCGCGCCGATTTCCCGGCGCTCGCCATGCGGATGAAAGTCCTCGGCGCCCTCGCCGCGGAAAACGGCCTCGCCCCGATGGGTTACGCCCCACAGACGAAGCGTTCCCCTCAGACGGGGCGGGTTCAAACTTCGCTTTGCGGGTGCCCCCCGCAAACGGAGCAAGTTTCGCCCGCAGGACAATTTCCGCTTGGCGGGCGTGCTCCGCGAGAAGAGCAGACTTCGCTTGAGGGGCATGGCTCCCTTGGGGAACGCGTCTCTCCCGGAGAGCATCTCCCTCAGACGGTGCGGGTCGAGCCGGCAAGGCTCACCCTTTCCGTCTCCGCCGCGGGGCTCACGGGGGCGCAGTTCGGCGAGCGCCTGCGGCAGTTCGGCATCGAGCCGGAATATGTCAGCCCCGCGTGGGCGGTGCTGATGGCGTCCCCCTTCAACACGGAGGAGGATTTTCGCCGGCTCGAGGAGTTTATCCGCTCAACGCCCGGCGGCGGCGTCCCCTCGGAGGAATTCCTCCCGGGCTTTGCGCCGGAGCAAACGATTCCCATGCGGGAGGCCGTCTTCGCCGAGAGCGAGGAGATCCCCTCCGCGCAGGCGGAGGGCAGGGTGGCCGCCTCTTTGGAGATTCCCTGTCCGCCCTGCATCGCCCTGACCGTGCCGGGCGAGACGATCGGCGCGGAGACGGCGCGCCTGCTGCTCGCATACGGCGTCGGGCATGTCCGCGTGATCCGATGATCCCAAATCCCGAAAAAAGGAGCTGATCCGATATGAAAATGATTCTGGCCGTCGTATCCGGAGACGACAGCAACGCCGTCTCCACCGCCCTGACCAAGGCGGGCTTTCAGGTGACGAAGCTCGCGACCACCGGCGGATTCCTGATGAGCGGCAACACGACTTTCCTGATCGGCGTCGACGACGACAAAGTGGACGACGCCATCGCCGTCGTCGGTCACCACAGCAGAAAGCGCAAACAGATCGTGCCGGACAATTCGTTCAGCGAGGTCGGCATGTATTCCGCGTTGCCGATCGAGGTCACGGTGGGCGGCGCGACGGTGTTCGTGATGAACGTCGAGCGCTTCGAGAAGATCTGATGCCGGAGATGAGGGAGCTGCGGGAGATTTTCGCTTCCGCGGTAAAGGAAAAGCGCCTGCCCCACGCCGTTTTGATCGAGGGCGAAAAAGGGACGGGCCGGACGGAACTCGCCCTCTGGCTCTGCCGGGCGCTGCTCTGCGAGAAAAAAGAAGGCACCCCTTGCGAAAGCTGCGCGCCCTGCAAAAAGATCGCCTCCGGCAACCATCCGGACGTGGAAATCGTCCGGGGCGGCGGCGGGGCGAGGAGCTTCCATATTGAGGAGGTACGGAATATCCGGGAATCGGTCTGGCTCTCCCCGAGCGAAGCGGAGGAGCGCGTCTACGTCCTTTTGGAAATCGGCGAGATGGGCATCGAGGCGCAGAACGCCCTTTTAAAGACGCTCGAGGAGCCGCCGCGCCATGCCCGGTTTGTGATGACCTGCGAGAACCGGTTCGCCCTCGCCGAGACGATCGTCTCCCGCTCCTCGGTCTACACGCTGGACGCGCCCGTCCCCGCGGAATGCGAAACCCTGCTGCGGGAGCGTTTCCCGGCCGAAAAGCCGGAGGATCTCGCGCTCGCGGCGGCGGTGTTCGGCGGCAATTTCGGCGCGGCGTCGGAGGCGCTCTCCACGCCGGAGGGCATGGCGCTGCCGCGCCTCGCGGCAAACACGCCGGGCATGCTCGGCGGCGGCGAACTCTATGGGCTGATGGCGGAGCTCTCCGCCTCGGCAAAGACAAGAGAGACGTTTGATCTCTACCTGCGCAGGCTCTCCGAGTGGGTGGGCCGGGCGGCGGTCTCGGGCGCGGAAGGCGGGCGGCTGCCCGCCGGGCGGAAGGTGACTCCGGCCGAGGCGCTCCGGGCGCGGGAGCTCATTTCCCGGGCGAGGGAGGATCTTTGGCAAAACTGCGGCATCGACCTGCTGCAAAGTTGGTTTTGCGCCGGAATGGCGCGGATATTCGGAGGAAATATATGAGCATTCAAATCGAAATCATCGGCGTCCGGTTTAAGGAAGTGGGCAAGGTCTACTACTTTGACCCGGAAGGCAAAAAATATTCTTTAAAAGACAAAGTCATCGTCGAGACGGCCCGGGGCGTGGAGTGCGGCGAAGTCGCCGCGGCGAACCGCCTGATCGACGAGGAAAAGGTGGTCCAGCCGCTCAAGCCGGTCATGCGCGCCGCGACGGCCGAGGATCTCGCCCATATCGAGGAGAACCACCGGCAGGAGAAGCAGGCGTTCGACGTCTGCCAGAGCAAAATCGCCGCCCACGGCCTTGAGATGAAGCTCACCGACGTGGAATACACGTTTGACAACAGCAAGATCATTTTCTACTTCACCGCGGACGGGCGGGTGGATTTCCGCGACCTCGTCAAGGATCTCGCCTCCGTCTTTCACACGAGGATCGAGCTGCGGCAGATCGGCGTGCGGGACGAGGCGAAGATGCTGGGCGGCCTCGGCATCTGCGGGAAACCGTTTTGCTGCTCGAGCTTTCTGGGCGAATTTGTGCCGGTTTCGATCAAAATGGCCAAGGAGCAGGGCCTTTCCCTCAACCTGGCCAAAATCTCCGGCACCTGCGGCAGGCTGATGTGCTGCCTCAAATACGAGCAGGAGGGCTATGAGGAGCTGATCCGCACGATGCCGCGGATAGGCTCCGCGGTCCGGACGCCGGAGGGCTCCGGCACGGTCTCCGACATCAGCCTGATGACCGGTAAGGTCACGGTCCGGATGGACGACACGCCGGACGGCGCGCCGAAGGTCTTTGATAAAACGGAGGTCCGACCGATCCGCAAGGACCGGAAATCGGGAGAAGCGGAAACGGAAAGCGAAACTCCGGACGAATAACGATTGCATTTTCGCACCGGTGTGATAAAATAAAACTACAATCTTTTGGAGGTGCGGAATATGGCCTATAAAATCCACGATAATTGTATCGAGTGCGGTGCCTGCGAGGACGAATGCCCGACCGGAGCGATCTCTCACGGCGAGGGCAAATATGTCATCGACCCGGAAAAGTGCATCGAATGCGGCGCCTGCGCGAGCGTCTGCCCGGTCGGCGCGCCGCAGTTGGACTAAAGTTGCGGATGAAAACTTCGGCGGGAGGGGCGACCTTTCCGCCGGTTTTTCGTTTTAACGGAAATGGGGGAGACGCGGTGGCGGACTTCACGTTTGAGGAGATCTTCGGGCTCCGGCTCGCCGTCTCGGAGATGCACGGCTTCGGCGAGGACGCTTTATATCTCGCGGATTTCGCGTCGCCGAAGCGGGGGGATCTGCCCTGCGACCTCTGCACGGGCTGCGGGATCATCCCGATCCGCTGGATCGCGAAGGGCTTTCCGGGCGCCGTCTCGGCGGCGGAGATCAGCCCCGCGGCCCCGCCGCTCTGGGCGGCCACGATCGCGGAGAACGCGCTCGGGGTCCGGTTTTTGCCGGTCTGCGGGGACCTGCGGGAGAAACTGTTTCCCGCGGGGAGCTTCACGCTCGTCGCCGCGAACCCGCCCTATTTCGACCTCTCCGCCGGGGGTGGCTGCGCCTCGCCGGAGCGGGACGCCGCCCGGCACGAGTCGGCCTGCGCCCTCGCGGAGCTCGTCGCGGAGGCGGCGAGGCTCCTGCGGTTCGGCGGGAGGTTTTGCGTCTGCCAGCGCCCGGAGCGGGCCGCGGAGCTGCTCTCGCTGATGCGGGAGAACCGCCTCGAGCCCAAAAAGCTGCGCCTTTTGTGCCATCCCGGCAGGGAGAAACCGTGGCTGCTGCTCGCGGAGGGCAAAAAGGGCGCGAAGCCGGGGCTCGCGGTGGAGATCAAAACGGATTACGACCTGATGGGGTAAGATAGATGGGAAAATTATATGTGGTCGGCACGCCGATCGGCAATCTCGGCGATTTTTCGCCGCGCGCGGCGGAGACGCTGAAAACGGTGGATTTCATCGCGGCGGAGGATACCCGCGTCACCGCGAAACTCCTCAACCACTTCGGCATCAAAAAGCCGATGGTGATCTACCAAAAATTCAACGAGCGGGAGCAGGGCAGGCTCATCGTCGAGAGGCTCTCGGCGGGCGAAAGCTGCGCCGTCGTGACGGACGCCGGCATGCCCTGCATCTCCGACCCCGGCGAGACGCTGGTGAGCCTCTGCGCCGAGGCCGGGATCCCGGTGGAGGCCGTGCCCGGGCCGTCCGCGCTCGTCACGGCGCTCGCCGTCTCGGGGCTTGCCGTCTCCCGCTTCACGTTTGAGGGGTTCCTGAGCGTCAAGCGCAGCTCCCGGATGGAGCACCTGCGCAGCCTCGCCCATGAGCGCCGCGCAATGGTGTTTTACGAGGCGCCCCACAAGCTTTTGAGCACGCTCAAAGACATGTACGCGGTGCTCGGCGACAAAAACGTGGTGCTCGTGCGGGAACTCACGAAAATTCATGAATCCGTATGGCATGGCACGCTCTCGGAGGCGGTGGCCTACCACGAAAAAACGCCGCCGAAGGGCGAGTATGTGCTGATCCTCGAGGGCGCTCCGGAGGAGGAGGCCGCCGACCCGTTTGAGGACGCGGTCGCGCTCGCGCGAAAGCTCGCCGGGGAGGAACACATGCCGCTCTCGGCCGCGGCGAAGGAGGCCGCAAAGCTCTGCGGCTGCGGAAAGGGCGAGATCTACAAGGCGCTCTTGGACGAGAGAAAGGAAGAATGACCCCGAGGAGCCCCAAAGCCTATAAAATAATAAGAGCCCCCTCCCGGATGGGAGGGGGCCTTATAAAATCTCTAAAGGTTTCCCGCCGGTTGGAATAACCGCGCCCGCGCAGAAGCCCGCCGCTAAGCCTCAAAGCCAGTTCTCCCGATTCATTAAAATCATAAGAGCCCCCTCCCGGATGGGAGGGGGCTCTTTCTTTTCTGATTTACATCCGCGTCCCGGAATCACCGGAGCGCGCCTTTTATGACCGTCGGGACCCCGCAGACCACGCGCACGACGCAGGTTGCCCGCTGCGCGAGCAGGATGCAGAGCCTTCCCACGGCCCGGCGCGCGGCGACGTCGTTTTGATCGACCGGGATGATCCCGCTGCCGACCTCGTCGCAGAGGACGGCCTCTTTTTCGAGCAGGCGGGGGAGCAGGGCCTCGGCGTGACCGGGGTCGCGCCAGACCAGATCCTGCAAATTGAGGAGCACGGGCCTGTCGTCGAGGCAGGCGTCCGCCATATCGCCGGGCCGGTATCCCAGCGTTTCGGCGAAGGCGCGCTTCCCGGCGGCGGCGGCCCCGATAATCAGGATCATGTCGGACATCCCCTTTCCCAAACGGCCGGGCCCAAAAAAGCGCCCGACGGAGCTTTTTGATGAAACAAAAAATGATATATGATCTATCCGAGGGGCCAGCCGGCGGATAAGGATACCGCGCTCCGCGGGCCCGCAAAACTTTGACTAAAACAAGCCGGCGGCGTCCGCCCCGCGGCGGGACGCGTTAAATCCCGAACCGGCCTGCCGGAGAGGAAAGCCGCTTCCTCGTCCCCCGACATATTTTTAAAAATCAGTCGCCGGGGAGAAACACGGCAGCTCGCCTTTTATCGTGATCGGGATGCCGCACACCAGCTCATAGACCGCGTCGGCCCTTTCGGCGAGGGCCGCGTTGACCGCGCCCAGCGCGCGGATATAGTCCTCCGTGTCCCTGTCGTAATCCGCCTTGCCGCTGCCGACGTCGTTCGTCACGACGATCAGCGCGCCGCACTGCCTTTCGAGCGCCGCCACGCCGGAGATCACCCGGTCGAAGGGGTCGCGGCTCTTTCCCTCCCCGTCGAACATCTCGTTGGAGGTCAGATTGCAGACGCATTCCAGCAGGGCCGACCCTCGTTCCGGCAGCGTAAGGCCCGAGAGATCGGTGTAGCGCTCGACGGTTTCGACCCCGGCCAAGCGCCGGGCAGCCTGATGTTTTTCGGCCTTTTTGAGGCATTCCTCGCTGTACGGCCGCATGGCCGCGACGTAATAGCGCGGCGCGGGCAGGCGCGCGAGCATGCTCTCCGCATAGGTGCTTTTGCCGCAGCCCGAGCCGCCGGTCAAAAGGATCATCATCCGTTTTCGCCCCCTCCGGAGAGATTTGCCCCCGATCGTTCGTTTTTCGGACGCGGGATTTCCCCGCGCCCTTGGCCTTTTTAAAAAACGGTCCCGTCGGCGGGTGATTTATCGTGCGGCATCCCCGGAGCAGCCCGGCCCTTTTGTTTTCTTGAAGCCGGATCCGCCTGTTTCGGATGCCTTCTTATTTTGCGTGTTTTGGACGGTTTATGGTCCCGTTTCTTTCCGGCGGCCTCTGCCTCAGGCCTGTTTCCGGCGGATCGGCAAGACGTTCGCCTGATCGTCCCACTGCGAGAGCATCTTCCGCATCCAGCCGTAGACGTCCATGCTGTAAACGCTCCTCAGGTTGTCCGGGGAAAGCACCTCGTCGATGCTCCCGTAGGCGGCGGCCCGCCCTTGGTCCATGAGCAGCGCGTCTGTCCCATAGGTGCGCGCGAGCGAGAGGTCGTGCACGACGGACATCACGGCGCGCGGGCCCTCATGGATCCAGTCCCGGATCAGGTCGAACACCTGCTGCTGGTAGACGAGATCGAGGTGATTCGTGGGCTCGTCAAGGATCAGCAGCCTCGGGTTCTGCGCGAAGATCTGGGCGAGAAACGTCCTTTGCAGCTCGCCGCCGGAGAGCGTGAGCACGGACTGCTTCCGAATCTGGGAGATCCCCGTCAGCTCCAGCGCCCGCTCGACCAATTCTCTGTCGTCGGCGCTCTCCCTCGCGAAAAAGCCGGGCGCGTAGGCGTAGCGGCCCATGCGGACGATCTCCTCCACGGTGAAGGAGTACCCGACGTAGTGATTCTGCGTGAGCACGCCGACCCTGCGCGCAAAGTCCTGCTGCTTAATCTTTCGGATATCGGTGCCGTTTAGGCGCACCGTGCCGCCGAAAGCGGCGCTCTGGGAGACGGCGTTGATGAGCGTCGATTTCCCGGCGCCGTTCGGCCCGACGACCATCAGCCACTGGTTCGGACGGACGGAGAAGCTCACGTCGTCGACCACGGTCCGGTCCCCGTAACGCACGGTCAGATTGTCGATTTCCAGCATCGTTACGCCGCCTTTCTGGATCGGTAAAAGATATAGACGAACACGATGGAGCCGATGAACGACGTGACCACGCCGATCGGGAGCTCCAGCGGATTGAGCAGGATTCGCGCCACGAGGTCCGCGAACATCAGCGAGACCGCGCCCGCGAACAGCGACGCGGGCAAAAGCCTGCGGTGGTTCGGCCCCACGATCAGCCGGATCATGTGCGGCGTGACGAGGCCAACAAAGCCGATCGTGCCGCCGATAGAGACGCACACGCCGATCAGCGCCGCGACGCAGACGAGGATCAGGAGTTTCACTCTGCGCACGTCCACGCCGATGTTTCGGGCGACGTCCTCGCCGATCGCGAAGGCGTTGAGCTCCCTCGTCTTGCTCATGATCGCGCCCCCGAACACCGCCAGAGAGACGAGGAGCACGAGGGCGTTCTGATAGCTCGTCCCCTGCAAGCTGCCCATCGTCCAGAAGGTGATGTGCTTGACCTTGTCGGAAGCGAAGGTGATGATCAGGCTCAGGATGCTCGAAACGAACATCGAATAGATGACCCCGATCAGGATGATCGTGTTGGTGGAGAGGGAAAAATCAAGCTTATACGCGAGCGAGAGGATGATGATGAGCGAAAGAAACGCGAAGAGCATCGCCATCACCACGGTTCCCGCGAACGGGAGCGAGGGGATGGTGATCCCGAAGGTGATCGCGATGACCGCCCCGAGGGAGGCGCCCGAGGAGACCCCCAGCGTGGTGCCGTCGGCGAGCGGGTTCTTGAGGAGGCCCTGCATCGCCCCGCCGCACAGCGAAAGGGCCGCGCCGACAAACGCGACGCAGATCACGCGCGGCAGCCGGGAGGAGAGGATGATCGATTCCGAGGACCCCTCCGGCATCGGCAATTTCCAGATCGCGTTCCAGACGACCGAGGCCGTCTCTTTGAGCGGAATATTCACGCTGCCGACGCAGACGCAGACGATCAGCATCCCGAGCGTCGCGAGCGCGAACAGCGCGTATTCCCATGGGTGAAAACTCTCCGTGTCGCGTTTCAAGGCATACCCTCCCGACGGGAAGGGGACGGCGCGCCGCCCCCTCCGGCTTTTCCGCGCTGATTACTCGGCGTCTTGATAGATGAAATCAAAGAGCATCTGCGCTCCGTCCGCGAGGCGCGGGCCGGGCCGGGAGATCTCGTTGTTCTGGAAATTCAGGATCTTGCCGTTTTTGATCGCGGTGATGTTCTCCCAGCCGGCGCGGGAGGCGATCTCCTCGTCCGGGGTGGGGCCCTCGCCGAAATACATGCCGATCGCCACGATGTAATCGGGATTGCGCTCAAGGACCTGTTCCTCGGAGATCCCGCCCCAGCCGCTCACGTCCGCGAAGCAGTTGGTGAGGCCCAGCAGTTCGGCGACCTCGTTCATAAAGGTGTCGGCTCCGGCGGTCCAGAGGCCGTACTGAAGCGGGGAGACCTCAAAATAGACGGTTTTGGCGGTGCCGTCCGCGTTTTTTTCGGCGGCTTGCGCGGCGAGCGCCTCGAACGTGTCCTTCATGCCGCCGACGAGCGCGGCGGCCTCGCCGTCCTTGCCCGTCAGGGCGCCGATCATTTCGATCGCCGTGTACACGCCTTCAATATTTTGCGCGTCGCTGACGACGACCCGGATTCCGGCCGTCTCGAGCTGCGCGATCTGCTCCTCGGTCTGCGCCATGGTGCTCATGAGGAGGACCTGCGGCGCGAGCGCGATGATCTGCTCGATGTTGGTGTTGTCGCCGGACTGCAGCGCCGGGACATTCGCCACTTCGGCCGGGTAGTCGCAGTATTCGCCGCGGCCGACCAGCGTGTCCTCCGCGCCGAGCGCGTAGAGGATCTCGCAGTCCGCGGCGGTCAGGGCGACGATGCGGGTGGCCGGCCCCTCGAGCGTGATCTCTTTGCCCGTCATATCGGTGACGGTGAGGGAGGTATCGGCGGCCGATTCGGCGGGCTGCCCGGAGGCTTCGCCGCTCTCCTGCCCGGAGGGTTCGGCGGGCTCCGCCTTGCAGCCGGACGTCATGGAAAGAATCATAAGTACCGCGAGAATCAGCGCAAACAGTTTGGTATGTTTCATGGGTTAGGCTCCTTCTGTTACATTTGTTTTTCATGGAGAAAGCAAAAAAAGGCTGCTCCTCCCGATTGAGAAGCAACCTTTTTGCATAAGTCCGTCATAAGCTTATCGCAAATTCACTCAATCCCAGGAGCTTTATGCACGAACAGGTCTCCCGGCTTAGCATCACTTTACTCGAGCGCCTTCCCATCCGAAGATAGTGGCATCCGCTCTTTCATCCGCATCACGGTTGCTGGTACAGCTCGGAATTTTCATCCGATTCCCACGGCGGTATCCCGCTGGCGTTTTCACGCATTGGCGCACGCTTTTAGCTTTCTTATCATACCAAACAAAACGCTCGGTGTCAATTCGATTTTACCATAATTCGCGGGAATCTCTCGGAAACTTCGCAATTTCAGACGGGGAAGCGCCCAAGGCTTCGGCGGCCCGCCGCGCCGCCGCCCGGAGGGCTTTTTCCCGGAGCCCCCCGGCGGTTTCGCCCGCGGATTTATTGGCAGCAGTGGCGCTCGGCGCCGTTAAAGGCGACAAGGACGACGCTCTTGCCGCAGGTTTTTTTGATTTCCTCTTGCAGGCTGTTGATCTTTTCGATCTCTTCGGAACTCAAGTTGGCGACGTTTTCAAAGCTCATGGAATCCACCTCCTTTCGTTTTATTCTTCGCTTTCCCATGGCAAACATTCAAGAACATTTGTTCGAATCTTTTGAAAAAACGGTTGCTTTTAAAAGGGGCTTCGTTTATAATAGAATATATAAAAAGGAATCGCGCCCGCCCGGAGCGTCCCTCCGGCGGGCATACACGGAGGATGTTGGGATATGGCGGATAAACAGAAGGCATTGGAAACAGCCATCGCGCAGCTCGAAAAGCAGTATGGAAAGGGCACGGTCATGAAACTTGGCCAGTCGCCGGAGCTCAACGTCGAATCCATTTCGACCGGCTCCATCACGCTCGACTGCGCGCTGGGCATCGGCGGCATCCCGCGCGGCAGGATCGTCGAGATTTTCGGGCCGGAGAGCTCCGGCAAGACCACCGTCGCCCTCCAGATCGTCGCCTCCGCGCAGCGTTTGGGCGGGGAGGCCGCGTTTATCGACGTGGAGCACGCGCTCGACCCCGTCTATGCGAAGGCGATCGGCGTCGACATCGACAGCCTCCTCGTCTCCCAGCCGGACACCGGCGAGCAGGCGCTCGAGATCACGGAGGCGCTGGTCCGCTCCGGCGCGATCGACGTGATCGTACTGGATTCCGTCGCCGCCATGGTGCCGAGGGCCGAGATCGAGGGCCTGATGGGCGACGCCCACGTCGGCTTGCAGGCGAGGCTGATGTCTCAGGCGCTGCGCAAGCTGACCGGCGTCATCAGCAAGACCAACTGCGTCGCCATCTTCATCAACCAGCTGCGCGACAAGGTCGGCGTGCTCTACGGCAGCCCCGAGGTGACCCCCGGCGGCCGCGCGCTGAAGTTTTATTCCTCCGTCCGGCTCGACGTGCGCAGGCAGGAGCAGCTTAAAAACGGCACCGAGGTCGTGGGCAACCACACCAAAGTAAAAGTCGTCAAAAATAAGGTCGCGCCGCCGTTCCGCGAGGCCGAGTTCGATATTCTCTACGGAAAGGGCATCTCCCGCGAGGGCGAGATCCTCGATCTCGCGGTCAAGCTCGACATCGTCGAGAAATCCGGCGCGTGGTTCTCCTACAACGGCCAGCGCATCGGGCAGGGCCGCGACAACGTCCGCCAGTATCTCTGCGACAACCCGGAGCTCGCGAATGAGCTCGACAAAAAACTCCGCGAAAATATGGACAAGATCGACGAGCTCTCCCGTCCGGGCGGCAAGAAATCCAAGGTGCTGTCCGTCGAGCCCGTGTCGGTGGACGTCGAGAACGATGAGGACGAGTAAATCGCCGGAAGGCCCCCTTACAAAAGAACAGACGCGGGAAAAAGCCCTGAACTTGCTCGAGTACAGGGCTCATTCGCGTTATGAGCTTCTCCAGAAGCTGCGCCGCTCCACGGGCGAGGAGACGGCTTCGGCGGTTTTAGACGAGCTTGCGGAGGTCGGCCTGATCGACGACGCGGCCTTCGCCGCGCAGTACGCGCACGACTTGATCGAGGAAAAGCTGCTCGGCCCGATGCGGCTGCGGCAGGAGCTCGCCCGGAAGGGCGTCGACGACGAGACGGCACAGGACGCCGTCTGGCAGGCGGAGGCGGAGCTCGGCGACGCGGAGGCCCGGCTTGACCGGCTGATCGCCGCAAAATACGGCGGTTTCCTCGCGGACGAGAAAAACCGCCGGCGCGCGGTCGCCGCCCTCTTTCGCCTCGGCTACGGATATGATATGATAAAAACGGCGATCAAAAAAGCCGGACAAGAAATACAAATGGAGTGGTAAAAAAATGCCGGAAAAGACCAGCGCAGCGAGAGTGGGCTTTGTGGCCCTCGGCTGCCCCAAAAATCAGGTGGACGCCGAGCTCATGATGGGCGCGCTCAAACAGGCGGGGTTTGAAATATCCTCGGATCCGGACGAATGCGAAGTCGTCGTCGTCAACACCTGCGCGTTTATCGAGAGCGCCAAGGCGGAGTCCATCCAGAGCATCTTGGAGTTTTGCGGGAAAAAAGCGAACGGGAACCCCAAGGTCGTCGTGGTGACCGGGTGCCTCGCGGAGCGCTACCGCGAGCAGGTCGGGGAGCTGATCCCGGAGGCGGACGTCGTGCTCGGCATCGGCGCCAACGACGAGATCGCCGCCTCGATCAAAAAGGCCCTGAAGGGCGAAAGGGTGCAGAAATTCTACGCGCCGGAAAACGTGCCGCTCAAGGGCTACCGCATTCTGGCCAACGCGCCGTTCATGGCCTACATCCGGATCGCGGAGGGCTGCGACAACCGCTGCACCTACTGCGCGATCCCGATGATCCGCGGGCGCTTCCACAGCCGCCCGATGGAGGACATCGTGGAGGAGGTGCGGAACTTCGCCGCCCGGGGCGTGCGGGAATTCAACATCATCGCGCAGGACACCACCCGCTACGGCGAGGACCTCTATGGCGAGAAAAAGCTCCCGGAGCTGCTCAAAAAGCTCTGCGAGATCGGCGGGGTCAAATGGATCCGCATCCTTTATACTTATCCGGAGCGCATCACCGACGAGCTGCTCGACGTGATCGCGAAAGAGGATAAAATCATCAAATATCTGGACATCCCCTACCAGCACTGCAAGGAGGAGATTCTGCGGAACATGAACCGCGCCGGCGGCATGATGGAGATCCTCGGCCAGCTCAAGCACATCCGCGAAAAGGTGCCGGGCGTCACCCTGCGCACGACGCTGCTGGTCGGCTTCCCCGGGGAGACGGATCAGGATTTCGACAGCCTCGGCGTCTTTGTCAAGGCGGCGAGATTCGACCGGCTCGGGTGCTTCGCCTATTCCCGCGAGGAGGGCACGCCGGCGGCCGATTTCCCGGATCAGGTGGAGCAGGAGGTCAAGGAGCGCCGGGCCGAGATCATCATGGCCATCCAGACCGACATCTCCAAGACGCTGCTCAAAAAGCAGGTCGGCGGGGTCAAGGAAATCGTGGTCGAAAATTACGACCCGCGGCATAAAATGTTTATCGGCCGCAGCGCGGAAAACGCCCCGGAGATCGACGGCAGGGTCTATTTCACAAGCCCCTTCCGTCACAAGCTGGGCGATTTCGTCTCGGTCAAAATTGAAAATTCCTCCGATTATGACCTCTGCGGCTCTCTGGTCGCGGACATTCCGGAAAGCGAGGCGTGAGATTGAACCTTCCTAACAAGCTGACCATCCTGAGGATGGTGATGGTCCCGCTCTTTGTGGCGGCCTTCCTCCTCGGTTTTGAGAGACATTTTCTGATCGCGCTGATCCTCTACGCGGCGGCGAGCCTCACGGATATTCTGGACGGCAACATCGCCCGGTATCAGAATCTGGTCACGGATTTCGGCAAGCTGATGGACCCCTTGGCGGACAAGATCCTCGTCACGTCCGCGCTGATCTGCTTCACGGCGGAGGGCCTGATCTCGCCGGTGGCGACGATCATCATCATCAGCCGCGACCTGCTGGTGAACTCTTTCCGCCTGATCGGCGCGACCAAGGGCAAAGTCATCGCGGCCGACGTCTGGGGCAAGCTCAAGACCGCCACGCAGGACATCGGCGTCTGCTGCATCCTGTTTTGGCAGGCGATCGCCGAGTGGAACAGCGCCTCGCCCGTGACCGAGGGGTTCCGGCTCCTTTCGGAGGTGCTGGTGGTCGCCATGACCGTGCTCACCGTGATCTCCGGCTACAATTATATCCGCAAGAATTGGGACCTCCTTATAAATAGGAAATAAGAATATAAGATAGAAAGGCGCCCGGCGGAGATTTTCCGCCGGGCGCCTCTTATATAAGGAAAAAGAGAAAGGGGTCGGGGTCGCGGGAAAAACGGGACGCGTTTCCCGGCATGCCCCGCCCGATTTGCGTACCCCCACGGAGGGCGCGCCGCGGTTCGCTTTTCAAAAACACGGAGAAATCCCATCCCCATATCGCGGAGATCAAAGCGGCCAGACGGGCCCCGGCGCGCAGGGCCTCAGAGCTGCCGCAGGTCGTAGGGCGTCTCCTGATAGACAAAATAGTTGAGCCAGTTCGAGTAGAGCAGATGCGCGTGCCCCCTCCAGCAGTGCGGCGCCTCCCGCGCGGGATCGTCGCCCGGGAAATAGCGGGCCGGGACTTCGATCGGGAGCCCGGCGTTCCGGTCGCGGAAATACTCGCTTGCGAGCGTGCCGCGGTCGTACTCCGAGTGCCCGGTCGCGAAGAACTGCCTGCCGTCGCGGGAGGCGGCGAGGTAGACGCCCGCTTCGTCCGAGACGGAGAGGAGCTCAAGCTCCGGCGACGCCTCGATCTCCTCCGCGCGGACCTCCGTGTGGCGGGAATGCGGCGCGAGAAACGTCTCGTCGAAGCCGCGCACCAGCTTGTGGTTCGGGTTGAGCAGCCGGTGCTCAAAAATGCCGAAGCATTTTTTCTCGAGCGGGTACTTCTTTATTCCATAATGATAATATAGGCCGGCCTGCGCGCCCCAGCAGATATGAAAGACGGACTGCACGTTCGTTTTCGACCACTCCATCACGGCGCAGAGCTCGTCCCAGTAGTCCACATCTTCAAACGGCATCTGCTCGACCGGGGCGCCGGTGATGACGAGGCCGTCGAAGCGCCCGTCCTTCACGTCGTCGAACGTCTTATAAAATTTGAGCAGATGGTCGCCGGGCGTGTTTTTGGAGGTGTGCGTCTTGGTCTGGAGCAGCTCAACCTCGACCTGCAGCGGCGTATTCCCGAGCAGGCGCAGGAGCTGCGTCTCCGTCTCGATCTTTTTGGGCATCAGGTTGAGGATCGCGATCTTCAGCGGGCGGATGTCCTGATGCATGGCGCGGTTCTCCTGCATCACGAAAATGTTTTCCCCCTCGAGCACCTTCCGCGCCGGCAAGTCGTTCGATATGCAGATCGGCATGACGCCACCCCCAAAAAATAGATGGATTTATCATAGCGCCGGGGGCCGAAAATTGCAAGCCTGTGGAAAACTTCGCGGAAAATTTCTTGTTTTCAACGCATTGTGAAAGGTTTTTCACCGAACACCCGGTGACGTTGCGAATTTGAAATATTACGCCGAAAAAACAGTTGACAGGAGAAAATCATGATGATATAATGACGAAGCTGTCTAAAGAACAGCGCCCCGATTTTTGGGTCGGGGGCATGGGACCTTGAAAATTGAACAGCATAGGAAACCCTTGAATTCTCA
>ERZ795044.190-NODE-190-length-53342-cov-57.497889_pt1 | contig 53342 bp, 45 predicted proteins | sample MGYA00375128_ERZ795044 | MGnify/ENA primary metagenome ERZ795044 (study PRJEB30173, sample SAMN05720213) | anaerobic digester metagenome | isolation source: active sludge of municipal wastewater-treating anaerobic digesters | place: USA | collected 2014-12-22 ...
GACACGACTTCATGGGTTGTCCCGTGAATCCGCTGGTCTTTGATCCGGAGCCACTGGTGAAGGTCTCTGTTGGCCGTCTGGCGGCAGATGAACCCGTAACCCCGCCAGAATCCCTCCCGGATGAAGTGATAGGGCCTCTCCACTTTCCCCTTGACCCAGGCGGCATACGGGGGCGCCACCCGCGGCTTGAATCCATAGTGCAATGCAAATCCCACCAGGGTGTCGTTGAATTTGTCTTTGCCGGCTAATTTTCGAATAAAAACGTTCTTCATCCGGTCATAAAGGATCTCTTCGGTCACCCCGCCAAAATGATCGAAGGCGCGGATATGGCAATCCAGAAAGGTCGGCAAATCGCACCGATCGACAAACTCGGCATAGAGTCTCCGCGAAAAACCGAGAATCATCGAAAAAAGATAGATCTTTCCAATGGTTCCGTCGGTTTGCTCAATCTGGAACTCCCCAAAATCCACCTGGGACTGATACCCCGGCTCTGTCTCAAAACGCATGTAGGCGATCCGCTGTCGCTCTTCCTTGATCTCGTGAACGGCTCTCTTGACGATCTCGTAGCTCCCGGAAAAACCCATCGGCCGAAGATGGTCGTATATCCACGTGGCCTTATATCCCATGTCTTCTTCCAGCCAGGCAGCGATGTTGCCCGCAAACGGATCCAGCAAACTCGGACGGTGCATCTCGCTATTTAATCGCTCCGGGTAGCCCTGATTCTCAATGTACTTCTTTACGGTGTTCCGGCTGATGCAAAGCTTCCTGGCAATCTGCCGCTGACTCAACCCCTTCCGCTGTAATACCAAAATGTCCAAAACGGTCTCCTTTTTTTCAATGCGCCACCTCGCTCATGCTGAGTTAAAAATGACACCATACTCTTTTCCCTCAGCAACTCCACCCCTAAAGTGGCTCAATTCCTGACGACCATTTTTGGCTCAATTTATCACGACCGGAAACAGAGGTGTGGCTTTTAAAAAAATACCGGGTTTGCAGGGAAAACGACCACGGCCGTGTATCGGCTTCCTTGTCATGAATCCCGGCGGCTGACGCCGGGCCGGACATCGGTGAAAAAAGCAAAGCGAAGGCGAGAAGCGCCAGGAGGCAGGAATGGATTGGACCGGGTAATTTCATAAAGGAGCCGGGCCTGAACCGGTATGCCGGGGGCCGCGATTCTGCGCCCGGTCCAGCAAGTGCCGGGCAAAGCGGGCAAAGCGCCGGGGCAGCGGAAGGGAGGCGTGAATCTTTTCCAGCGATTCGCGGGCGGCTTCTTCTCCAATCCGGATGAGGGTGTGCGACCGGCTGAAATCAGCCCAGTGCAGGTCCCCCACGGCGGGGCGGATGATGACATCCGCGCTTTGAAGTTCGGCGGCCTCCAGCGTGTTGGCGGTGATCTCGCCGGCCCGGTACAAAACGTCTTTGGCCGTTTCGATGTCCGTTTCCTGCGGCAGATCGCGGTCCACCACCACGGCGATGACAATATCCGCTCCGGCCGCGCGCGCCGCGTGGACGGGGACCAGGCTGGTCACGCCGCCGTCCGCCAGAAGCCACTCGCCCAGCCGGGTGGGTTCAACCGCTCCGGGAACGGAAGCGCTGGCCAGCACCGCCTGACGCAGGGACCCTTCACTCAAGACGACCTGTTTGCCGGTGATCAAATCCGTGGAGACGGCATAAAAGGGGATGCGGGTGGCGCGGATGTCCACATCCGGGAGCAGGTAATTGATGAGGGACTGAAAATCCTCGGCGGGCAGGATGGAAGAGCTGAACAGGGCCTTGACCAGATAATATTGATTCCGGGCAAAGGTTTGCGCTTTCTGAAAAAAACTCTTCGGCCCCGTGGAAAACGACAGGCCCATCGATTTAATGGCGGATTCCTCGAATTCCGAACTCTTCAGATAGGCGTCCACTTTTGCCGTGATCTCGCGGGTGGTCATACCCGTTGCGTAGGCGCCCCCGATCAGCGCGCCTGCGCTGGTCCCGGCGATCAGATCGATTTCAACGCCTTCCTTTTCCAGAACCTGGATCACGCCGATGTGCGCCAGGCCGCGGACACCGCCGCCGCCCAGGGCAAGTCCAACTTTTTTTCCGGTCCATCTCATGGTGTGTTCCGCTCCATTCCCACGACGGATACGCTGATGGCTGTATTGTAAGCAATGCCGCTTGCGGATGTCAACTGAATACCGGCCATCGCCGCTTTCCGGTCGGGCAGACTTTGATCATGGATCAAACGGAACAGCCGGGCCTCACATCAGGAGTTTGAGAAAAATGGTTGCCAGCGTCAGATACGAGAAAAATCCAAAAGCGTCCGTAAAGGCCGTCAGCAGAATATTGGAACCCAGCGCCGGGTCAAAATTCAAACGCTTGAGGGCCAGCGGAATCAGGACGCCCACCATCGTGCCGGCGAACACGCTGATGATCATGGCCAGACCGATTACCAGTCCGAGGATGGGAATGCCTTTCCAGAAATAGGCGATCAGCGCGATCACCAGTCCCACGGCGACGCCGTTGGTCGCTCCCACGGCAATCTGCCGGGCCAATACGCGTTTGGCGTTTTCAAAGGTGATTTCCCCCAGAGCGATGCCGCGGATGATCAACGCCAGCGTCTGGCCTCCTGCGTTGCCGCCGAGTCCGGCGATAACGGGCATAAAAAAGACCAGGGCGACCATGATCTTGATGGTGTCTTCAAAAAAGCCAATGACCAGGACCGACGTCAGCGCCGTCATCAGATTGAGGTAAAGCCAGGGCAGGCGTTTTTTAACGGAATCGATCGTTTTGTTGAAAATGGTGTCGTTATATCCCAAACCGGCGATGCGGTAGATGTCCTCCGAGGTCTCCTCTTGGATGGCATCCACGACGTCGTCGATGGTGATGCGGCCCAGCAGGTGATTGTCGGCGTCCACCACGCCCGCGGAGACCAGGTCGTATTTCTTGAACAGGCGCGCCACCTCTTCCTGATCCATGTCCGCCCTGACGCTGGGAATATTGCCGTCGATGACGTCCACGATCGGCGTAAAGCGCTTCATGGTGATCAGTCTCTGCAGGGGCACCGTCCCGACCAGCTTGTTTTCATCGTCCACGACAAAGATATTGTGGATGTTTTCCATGTCGTCCTTGGCGTCCACGACGGCCTGGAAGGCGTCATTGATGGTGGCCTGTTTGCCGACGGAGACCAGCTCCGACTGCATGATGCCGCCGGCCGTGTCCTCGGGATGCCGGAGAAGCTCCTTGACCTCCTGGGATTCTTCCGGCTCGATGGCGTCGAGAACGGCCTTGGCCTGATCGTCCGACAGTTCGGCGATGATGTCCGCCTTGTCGTCCGACTCCATTTCCTCGATGATGTCGGTGAGCTGTTCGTTGGACAGGTCCTCGATGAGCTGTTCTCTCGAGTTGTCCGACAGTTCCAGAATAACGTCCGAGGCTTTGTCCACATCCAGCAGGGTGAAGAGATGCAGGCGGTCCTCTTCATCGAGTTCATCGATCAGATCGGCGATGTCGGCCGGATGCATGTCGGAGAAAAGATCGATGATGTCGAACTCGCGGTTGCGACTGATCAGGTCTTTGAGGGTGGCCAGCGGAGTCTGCTCTTTTTTCTTAACCTCTTGCATAGGGCTGCCTGACGTATCTTGGGTTGAAGGGTGTCTGGTATTGATTCGATTCAGCAGGAAAGGCAACAATCCTGATGTCCGTCCGCTGGGCCAGGGACTCTTTTTAAAAGCGTATGACGCAATCGAAAGCGTCTTCCCGGCGACGGGAATATAGGAAAGTTCCCTCAGTATGTCAATGTTTTTCTTTGAAAATATGGATTCAGGACCGTTTGGGCGGGACCGGGGTTTACAGCAGATGAACCGGCGGCTGAATATCCGGCAGCCGGTCGCCTTCGTATAAAACTTTTTCCAGAAAAAGCCCGGAGGGAGGGGCCGTGTGGCGGGCAGGAACGTCGGAAAAAGACCGAAGCATCCCGGCAAGATATTCCGCCGTCTGACGGCCGCGTCCGACCTCAACGGTCATGCCGACGATGCGCCGCGCCATTTTCCACAGAAAATGGGAGGCGACCAGGCGCACCGCGATGATGTTTTCGAATTCCATAAGCTGAGCGGATTCCAGTTGCACCGTGGTGGAAGCGCCTTTTTCCATTCGTTTGTCGGCAAAGGAGGAAAAGTCATGAAAGCCTTCAAAAACCTTCAGCGCCTGCCGCATTTTACCGATGTGGAGGCTGTCTTTGATCCACCAGACATATTTTTTGCCGAAGGCGGTGCGGCGGGTCGCGATCAGATACAGGTAGCTGCGGCTCACGGCCGAATGGCGGGCGTGAAACCGCGGGTGGGCGCTTTCCACGCTCAGAATATTGATGCCTGCCGGCAGCAGATCGTTCAGTCCCATCCGCAGGGCGTCGCCGTTCACCTTGTTGGCGCATTCCAGATGGGCGACCTGCCCCAGCGCGTGGACGCCGGCGTCGGTGCGCCCCGCTCCCTGCAATTCCACCGGAGCGCCCAGAAATTTCCGGGCTGCTCCGATCAGCGTTTCCTGGATGCTCCTGGCGTTCTTCTGCGCCTGCCAGCCGCTGTAGTTGGTGCCGTCATACTCGAGAACGATTTTGTATTTGTTCATGGCGCCGGCGCCTCCCGGACGTCCGCGGACAGGATGTTCATGGCGGCGATGTTGTCCAGCAAAGAGCCGGCTGCCGTGTCCATGTCCGAAAGCTCCCGTCCCGGCGTCAGTCCGGTAATCACCGCCTGCCCGATGATTTTTCGCCCCTCACGCCCCTGCAGATCCTTTGTCCGAATGCCCCAGATGTTGTGGAAGATGAGCGCCCGGCCTTGCGGAGCGCCGATGTACAGCATCACGTGCCCCTTTCGCCACAGCAGGCTCAGGTACGGGACGCCTTTTTCCATGATAATTCTTTCCTTTTCTTCCGGCGACAGGCCCCGCAGGTTGATATACGCGCCCGCCTCCTTCACCTGATCTTCCGAGTGCCGCGGCAGCCAGATCCCGAAGACGGTGAAAAAATCGCGGGTCATGGCCGAGCAATCGCGCCTGCCGTAAAGGCCGCCCCAGCCGTAGGGTTCTCCGATCATTTCGTTGGCGATTTTTGCCGCGTTGGCCGGGGTAAATCGCAGCGGCTTGGCCGCGGCCGCTTCCGCCGGGACAAACCCCTGCCGGATCACCGCCTGCCGGTTTTGATCCGCCACCGCGACGGAGATTTGAATCTTTCCATTCTGTGCTGCGCTGAAAGGGAAGAGATGGCCCACGGACGCCTTCACGAGGAACCGACCGTTCCGGTCCAGAACGGACGTGGAATCACGCAGAATGACCGCGTAGCGTCCCGACTCCCAGGTTTTTGCAAAATCTTCGTTGACCCGGGCAAAGTCTTCAGCCGGCATCCAGCCATAGGTAAAGGAGGTTTCCACCAGCGCCCAGGCTTTGTCCTCACTGACATGGCAGACAAAAACCGGCGTGCCGGCGGGCACGGACGACCGCTGCAGATTGTCGAAAGGCCAGGCGGAACTGTCCCCGTTTGCGCTCGTGAAGTGGGGGGAATTCGTGGGCAGATCCCGCAAATTTGTGTTCCGGGTTGTGATCCCGCGGGCCGGCGCGTTGGGGTAGCCCTCCAGGTCGGCGTTGCGCTGCAGTTTTTTCAGCCACGAGGAGGGATGCGGTTTTTTATTTTCACCGTAGCCGGGCCTGAGAGCGTATCTTCTGAAATCATGGCGGACTCTTTCCTCCCAGGCGTGAAAAGGACGGGTCTGGTGCCACACGGAGAAGTAAATGACGTTGTAATCTTCGTCCATCCGCGCTTGCAGGGCAGCGGGGAGCGGATCGGCCTTCCCGGAAATATCCGTGAGGTAGGCAGCGTGGTCCTGACGCAGCTCCCGGACATCCCGGATGGTGTCGGGCGCGGAAACGCAACCGGATAAAATGAAAAAGAAAATCACTGCCAGTCTGTATATTCTGCCCATGAGGACATCCTTTACGGAAGATGCTGTTCCCTATAGTCTTTTTTTGCGTTTCCCGCAAGATAAACGCCTTTCGGGTGTCCCCATCATTTTCTTTTGCATTCTTGAAAATTTTGTGTAAATTACGGCCATGATTTTCATGGGTGTTTGATCCACGTCCCGGAGGCACCACATCCCATTCCATAAGGAGAGATCGATGCAGGATTTCGTTCCCAAAAAAATTTTTTTCACCAAGGGTGTCGGCACGCACAAGGATGAGCTGCATTCCTTTGAACGCGCCCTGCGCAATGCCGGCATTGAAAAATGCAATCTCGTTCAGGTGTCCAGCATTTTTCCTCCCGGCTGCAAAATGATTCCCAAGTCGCAGGGGCTCAAGTCGCTGACGCCGGGCGCCATCACCTATTGCGTGATGAGTCGCTGCTGCTCGAACGAGCCCAAGAGGCTGCTGGCCGCGTCGGTCGGCTGCGCCATCCCCGCCGACAAAACCTCCTATGGGTACATCAGTGAACACCATGCCTTCGGCATGACGGAAAAACAAACCGGCGACCACGCCGAGGACCTGGCCGCGGCCATGCTGGCTTCCACGCTGGGGATCGATTTCAACGTGGATGAGAGCTGGGATGAAAAAAAGGAAATCTTCAAAATCAGCGGCAAGATCGTCCGGACGCTGAACGTGACCCAGTCGAAAATCTGCATGGATAACCATTACACGACGGTGGTTGCCGCCGCCGTGTTTGTCTTCTGATCAACGGATCCCGGTCGCGCCCCGCGAGCGGAAGATTCACCGGGAAAGGATTGGATTACCGATGAAAAGAGACATTCCCGACTTGAAGCAACAGGACGTGGGCGGCGCCGAACTGCCCTACCTGTATTATCCGGGAGGCGAAAAGCAGATGCTCTTCTGCCACGCCACCGGCTTCCTGCCCTGGCTGTGGCACCCGATTATTGAAGAATTCAGCCGCGAATATACGATCTGGGCGCCTTACATCTGCAATTACCGGTCGTGCGACCCGCATCAGGGCGGCCTGAAGTGGAATATCATCGCCGAGGACCTGGGCGCGTTCTGCCGGGCGCAAAACATTGAAAATCACGTGCAGGTCGGTCATTCCATGGGCGCCACGGTATCGACGATCGCCGCTTCTCTTTTCGGCGTTCGTCCGCGCGGCATGGTCCTGATCGAGCCGATTTTTCTGCCGGAGGAATTCTACAGTCTGACTCCCAGCGTCGAAGGCCACCCCCTGGCGTCCAAGTCGATCAAACGCCTCAACTACTGGCAAAGCGAGGAAGACGCACACGCTTATTTGAAATCCCGCTCCTTTTTTACCACCTGGGACGAAGAGATTCTGCGTCTTTACAAGCGCTTCGGCATGGAAAAAATGCCGGAAGGCGACCTGCGGCTGGCCTGCGCGCCGGAGAGCGAAGCGGCCATGTTCATGGGCGGCTGGTGCTGCAATCCCTGGCCGCTTCTGGAAAAGATCAACTGTCCCGCGCTGGTGATCGAGGGGGAGCAAAGCCCCAATGTCGCTTTCGTGGATCTGCGCCGGGCCGTCTCGCTCCTGCCGCGAGGGGAGTTCGGATCCGTGGCGGGTGCCGGTCATCTGATCCCCATGGAAAAACCCGGCGAGATCACCGCCATCATCAGGGACTTTATCGCGAAGCTGCCCTGAACGTCGCGCGTACGGTCGCCTGCTGCCGGAAAAACACTGGAGACACAAAACATGGCCGGTCCCGACATCATCGCTTTTTGCAACCAGAAGGGAGGCGTGGGAAAGACAACCTGCGCCCTCAACATCGCCGTGGGGCTCACGCTGCTTCGGAAAAAAGTGCTCGTTATCGATTTCGATCCGCAGGCGCACCTGACGTACTCGCTGGGCCTCGACGCGCACCATCTCACAGGCACGGTTTATTCCGTCATGAAGGGGACGGCGCCGATTTCCCAGGCGGCCATGCCCATCAGGGGCATGAGCGTTTTGCCGGCTACCCTTGAGCTGGCGCGCCTGGAAACGGAAATGGCCGGACTTCCCGAAAAGGAAAGCCTTCTGAAAAAACGCCTCGAGGATGTGTCCGATGCGCAGTACGTCATCATCGACTGCCCCCCGGCCTCCGGCCTGCTGACGGTCAACGCCCTGGTGGCCTGTCGGGAGGTTTTTATCCCGCTCCAGATGGAATTTCTGGCGCTCAAGGGAATGAGCAGGCTTCTGACGCTGATCGAAGACGTTAAAAAGCGATACAACCACAATGCGCCGACGTACCGGGTTATTCCGACCCGGTATGACGCGAGAAAGAGGCTCAACAACGCCATCATGGACAAGGTGCGCGAGCGCTTCGGCGACCGCGTTTTCAAGGCCGTCATCCGCGAAAACATCGCTGTGGCGGAAGCGCCCAGTTTCGGCCTGTCCATTTTTGAATACGCTCCCAAAAGCCATGGCGCGGAGGACTATCTGGACCTTTGCCGGGAAATTCTCCGCAAGCGGCCGGCCGGCTGAGAGGATCGTGATGCGAAGCGACGGAAAAAAGCCGATAAACGGTTGACCCCCGAAAAAAAATTGAAAAGGAGATCGTATGAGACTGAAAGACAAAGTAGCCATTGTGACGGGATCGGGACGCGGCATCGGAGAAGGCATTGTGATGCGCTTTGCCGAAGAAGGCGCGAAAATTATCGTAAATGACGTCAACGAAGTGGATGCCAAGGCCGTGGTGGAAAAAATCAGGGCCAAAGGCGGGCAGGCTCTCGCCGTTCTGGGCAGCGTTGCCGACCGGGCGGTGGTCCAGAAAATGGTCGATACGGCCGTGGCCGAATTCGGCACGCTCGACATTATCGTCAACAATGCCGGCATCACCCGCGACGTGATGCTGCATAAAATGACGGACGACCAATGGAAAGCCGTCATCGACGTGAATCTGACGGGCGTGTACTACGGCATTCAGTGCGCGGGGCGCGTCATGCGCGAGAAGAAATACGGAAAGATCATCAACATTTCCTCGACCAGCGCGCTGGGCAACGCGGGTCAGCTCAACTACTCGGCCTCGAAGGCGGGCGTCATCGGCATGACCAAAACCGCGGCCAAGGAGCTGGGGCCGAAAAACGTAAACGTCAACGCCATCGCGCCGGGCATGATCTGGACGGACATGATGAAAGGCATGCCCCCGGACGTCCTTCAGCAGATGGACATGATGCTGCCGTTCATCGTTCCGCTGAACCGGAAGGGATCGCCGCAGGATATCGCCAATCTGGCGCTGTTCCTGGCATCCGATGAAAGCGCGTTTATCACCGGGCAGATCATTTTCTGCGACGGCGGAATGAAAATGTAAAAAAAGGCGATCGGACGCGAGGCGCTGGTTTTCAAGTCGTCCGCGGCGGTTTTCCGTATGACATAAATGTAAGGAGGAGAAACGCATGAAACCTGTTTTCAATTTTTCCGGAAAGACGGCGATTGTGACCGGAGCGGGCCGCGGCATTGGCCGCGTGATTGCCCTGGGCCTGGCTCAGGCCGGCGCAAATGTGGTGCTGTGCAGCAGAACGAAAGCGGAGATTGACGCCGTCGCCGGTGAAATCTCCGGCAACGGCGGCAAAGCTCTGGCGGTGGCAACCGATCTGACGGTTCATGGACAACTGGAGAATCTGGTCGATGCGGCGATTAAAGAATTCGGCCGGATCGACATTCTGGTGAACAACGCCGCCCGCAGTTTTCTGCGCGGCCTGCTCGATCTTCGCGAGGACGGCTGGGACAAGTGTTTCAACACCAATGTGAAGGCCGTCTGGCTTTTAAGCCGCCTGGTCGCGCGAAAAATGATGGAGCAAAAAAGCGGGAAAATCATCAACATTACCACGGTCGGCGCGGAAAAAGCCGAGGTGGGCATGGCGGCTTACGGCTGCAGCAAGGCGGCGCTCAAGCATCTGACCCGCTGCATGGCGCGGGAGTGGGCGCAGTTCGGCATCAATGTGAACGCCGTCGCCCCCGGATTTACCCGTACGGATTTCAGCCGGCCGATCTGGTCCAATCCCGATGTTGAAAAGTTGATTTGCCAGGCCATTCCCAAGGGGAAGATCGGCGAACCGGAAGACGTTGTCGGCGCGGTGCTTTTTCTGGCTTCCGGCGCCGCGGATTATATCACCGGAGAGACCATCTACGTGGATGGGGGAACCATGACCGCGTAGCAATCACACGGGAGGTGTTCCATGAGCAACCAGGGCGTCGTCAGTCCGGTCGTTGCGGATATCCGCTCCGGCATGAAGAGAGGCAAAGTGGTGTCCCTGGAGGATGCCATGCGGGTGATTCGGGACGGAGACACCATAGCCGTCAACGGCTTTGTCGGTTACTCCCCCGAAGAGCTGCTGCAGGGTCTGGAAGACCGCTTTCTGAAAACGGGCGAACCGAAAAACCTTACGATTATCGTCGCGGCCGGCATCGGCGACGGCAAGGAAAAGGGCGTCAACCGGCTGGCCCATGACGGGCTGGTCCGGCGCGTCATTGCCGGGCACTGGGGTTTGATCCCCAAAATGCAGAAGCTCGCCCTTGCGGGGAAAATTGAAGCCTACAACTTTCCCCAGGGCGTGATCACGCATATGTACCGCGATATCGCGGGACACCTTCCCCGGACGATCACCCACGTGGGATTGGGAACTTTCGTTGATCCCCGGCTGTCCGCCGGCAAGGTCAACGCCATCACCACGGAAGACCTGGTTGAACGGATCACCTTCGACGGCAAGGAGTATCTGGCGTACAAGACGATGCCGGTTTCGGTCGTGTTTCTGCGCGGCACCACGGCGGACATGGACGGCAACATTACGATGGAAAAAGAGCCGCTGACGCTGGAAATGCTGCCGATGGCCATGGCGGCCAAGAACTCGGGCGGATTTGTCATCGTGCAGGTCGAGAGAATCGCCGACCGCCACGCGCTCAATCCCCGCCACGTCAAGGTGCCCGGGATTCTGGTGGACTGCGTTGTCGTGGCGAAGCCGGAAAATCACCGGCAGACCTATTCCACATACTATAATCCGGCCTACAGCGGCGAATTCAAGGTTCCCACGGCCACCGTGGAGCCGCTGCCCATGGATGAACGAAAGCTCGTCGCGCGCCGCGCCGCCTTTGAGCTTCGGCCGAACATGGTGGTGAATCTGGGCATCGGCATGCCCGAAGGCGTAGCCAATGTCGCCAACGAGGAAGGCATTTTCGATTATCTGACGCTCACGGCGGAAGCGGGCTCGATCGGCGGCATTCCCTCCGGCGGCGGGGATTTCGGCACCGCCACCAACATGGATTTTCTCAACGACATGCATGCCCAGTTTGATTATTATGACGGCGGCGGACTGGATCTGGCCTGTCTGGGGCTGGCTCAGATGGATTCCCACGGCAACGTGAACGTCAGCAAATTCGGCCCCAAGCTGGCCGGCTGCGGCGGCTTCATCAACATCACGCAAAACGCCAAAAAAATCGTTTTCGCCGGAACGTTTACCGCCGGCGGGACCCAACTGGCCGTGGAAAACGGCAAGCTGAAAATCGTTCAGGAGGGGAGCCTGAAAAAGATTGTCCGGGAAGTGGAGCAGATCACCTTCAGCGGCAAAACCGCCCAGCAGGGCGAACAGCAGGTGTTTTACGTCACCGAAAGGTGCGTCTTCCGGCTGACGCGTGAAGGCGTGGAACTCATCGAAATCGCGCCCGGCATCGACCTGGAAAAAGACCTTCTGGCGCAGATGGAATTCAAACCCATTATGAAGAATGTTCGCCCGATGGACGAGCGGATCTTCAAACTTCCGCCGATGGGGCTCAAGGATGATCTCCTGAGCATTCCGATCCCCGATCGCCTCACGTACGATCCGGCGACCAACATCTTTTATGTTAATTTTGAGGGCCTCCACGTCCGCAGCTCGGCCGATATCGAGGCGATCCGCTCCCGCGTGACGAAAGTGTGCGCCCCGCTGGGGAAGCGCGTCAAAACGATCGTCAACTACGACAACTTTTCCATCGCGCCGGATCTGGAAGACGAATACGTCAAGATGGTCAAGTTTGTGGTGTCCGAGTACTACAGCGACGTCACCCGCTATACCACGAGCGCGTTTCTGCGCATGAAACTGGGCGACGAGCTGAAAAAACGGAATCTGGCGCCGCATATTTTCCAATCGAAGGAAGAGGCCCGGGAGGCGCTGGAATGAAAAAGGCTGCGGGGCTGAGGGTAAAGCAAGAACGGAAATGGGGGTTGAAAATATTTCCGCAAAAAGATAAGAGTCATCGGGCGTAAAGAGAAAAGGCCGTACAAACGGTCAGGAACCGTTAAAAAAATATTGAGGAAAGAAGAAGAATTATGTCGATTGATGTCAAGCTGGAAGGCCATGTGGCCGTTGTGACGCTGAACGAAGGGGAAAACCGGTTGAATCAGGATTTCCTGCAGAAATTTATTGACACCCTGGATCACGTGGAAAAAGAGACCCAGGCTACCGTGCTGGTGGTTCGGGGAGCGGATGCCAAAATCTTCAGCAACGGCATCGACCTGGAATGGCTGATGCCGATCATGCAGAAAAACGACACGGCCACCGCCAAGAAATTTATCGAAACGATGATGGCGCTGTTCCGGAAGATCGCCCTCTATCCGCTGACCACCATCGCCGCGATGACCGGGCACGCCTTTGCCGGCGGCGCCATCATGTGCTGCTATTTTGATTTTCGCTTCATGCGGTCGGATCGGGGCTTCATGTGCTTTCCCGAAGTCGATTTGGGCATTCCGTTTTTGCCGGGCATGATGATGGCGATGAAAAAAGCCATTCCCCGCTACAAGCTCGACGAGATGGTCATGACCGGAAAGCGCTGCGCCGCGCAGGAATGCGAGGAGCACCACATCATCACCAAGGCCTGCCACATCGATCAGTTAATGGACGAAGTCATGAAATTTGCCAACCTTCAGAACAAAAGACGTCCGGTCGTTGAACTGATCAAGGCGGAAATGAACAAGGATATCGTTTACGCGATCGATCATGAGGACCCGCCGATCATCGCGTCCGGTCGCTTCTACGTTTGATCAGATAGGCAGTTTGTTATCAACCATTTTCAGGGCAGGGAACGGTCGCGACCGTTCCCTGCATTAATTTTTACCGCTTTTACATCGGACCTGCACCGAATTGGCGTGCGCGCAGAGGCCTTCCATTCGCGCGAAATGCCTCGTCGCCTCCGACAGATTTTCAAACGCCGCCCGGGAAAAAGACAGGACGCTCATCCGCTTGTAGAAATCATAAACCCCCAGAGGCGAAGAGAAGCGCGCCGTGCCTTCCGTGGGCAGAATGTGGTTGGCGCCCGCAATGTAATCGCCGAGGGCTTCCGGCGTATAAGACCCCAGAAAAACGGAACCCGCGCTGCGAATGTGCCTCAGGGCATTTGTCGGATTTTCCACCATCAATTCCAGATGCTCCGGCGCGAAGAGATTGGTCAGCGCCGCCGCTTCATCGATATCGGCCGTGATGATGATCGCGCCGAAGGAAGAAAGGGATTTTTGAATGATTTTTTTCCGGGGCAGGGGTTTTATCTGCCGCCGGATTTCTGCGGCGACCTCCCGCGCCAGATCGGGATCGGGCGTGAAAAGAACAGCCGCTGCCTTTTCGTCGTGTTCGGCCTGCGCCAGCATGTCCGCCGCCGCGAAAACGGGGTCGGCGGTTGAATCGGCGATGATCGCCACCTCGCTCGGGCCGGCGATCATGTCGATGGCCACCTGTCCGAACACCAGCTTTTTGGCCGCGGCGACATAGGCGTTGCCCGGCCCTACGATTTTGTCCACGCGCGGAACGCTTTCAGTTCCGTATGCCAGAGCGGCAATGGCCTGCGCGCCGCCGATCTTGAAAATGCGGTCCACCCGGGCGGCTTCGGCCGCCGCGGCGATGAGCGGGGAAAGCCGGCCGTCCTTCACGGGGCTCGCCAGCAGAACTTCCTTGACCCCCGCGAGACGAGCGGGGATCGCCGCCATCAGGATGGTGGAAGGATAAAAGGCCTTTCCGCCCGGCGCGTAAACGCCCACCCGCGCCAGCGGCAGAATCCGCTGGCCCAGTTCGGCGCCGTCTTCGTATTTCATGGACCATCCCTGCGCGATCTGCCGGCGGTGATACTTTTCAATCCGCGCCGCCGCAAGCCGGATGACTTCCCGGTCCTGCGGATTTACGCCGGCCAGCGCCTCTTCTTTTTCCGCGTCCGTTGCTTCGACGGTTGCGGGCGTCAGGTCGTGGCCGTCGAATTTCCGGGTGTAGGAAAACAGGGCCTCGTCCCCCCGAACGGACACTTCCCGAACGATCCGGGCCACGTCCGACAGCAGCTTCGGTGAAAATGCCCCGCCCCTGGTTCTCAGGGCGGCAAAAAAATGGTGGAAGGCTTTTGCGTCGGCTCGAAGAATTTTCATCTTATTTTACCCTTTTGATGTCCGCGCCCAGCGCGGAAAATTTCTTCTCGATATTCTCGTAACCCCGGTCAATGTGATAGACCCTCGAAATCTCGGTTTCACCCCGGGCGACCAGCGCCGCCAGAATCAGCGAGGCGGAGGCCCGCAGATCCGTGGCCATCGTCTGCGCGCCGTTCAAAGCGGGAACGCCGCGCACCACGGCGCTGCCGCCCTGAATCGTGATGTCCGCGCCCATGCGCATCAGTTCGCTCACGTGCATGAAGCGGTTTTCAAAGACCGTTTCCGTGATGACGGAAAGGCCGCTGCCGACGCACAGGTAGGCCATGATTTGCGCCTGCAGATCCGTCGGGAAGCCGGGGTGGGGAAGGGTTTTGACGTCCACGCTGGCAATTTTATTTCCGGCGGCCACGCGCAGACCTCCTTCAATGGGCTGGATTTTCATGCCGGTGTCCCGCAGTTTGTTGATCAGCGCTTCCAGGTGCTGGGGAACGCATCCCAGCACGTTGATTTCCCCGCCGGTGATTCCGGCGGCGATCATGAAGGTGCCGGCTTCAATCCGGTCGGGAATGATAGCCGCCTCGGTTCCGGACAGTCTGGACACGCCGGTGATGGTGATCACGTCCGTTCCCGCGCCGTTGATTTTTGCGCCCATGCCCCGGAGCACGTCCGCCAGATTGACGATTTCCGGCTCCCGCGCGGCGTTGTTGAGCACGGTGGTGCCCTCCGCCAGGGTTGCCGCCATCATGATATTTTCCGTGCCGGTCACCGTGGGCAGATCAAAATAAATATCGGCGCCCTTCAGTCTGCCGGCCCTGGCTTCGATATAGCCTCCCTGCAGATCCACGGTCGCGCCCATGTCCTGAAGCGCCTTGATATGCAGATTGACGGGGCGCGCTCCGATGGCGCAGCCGCCGGGAAGAGAGACGCGGGCTTTGCCCGTGCGGGCCACCAGCGGCCCGAGAACCAGGATGGAAGCGCGCATCGTCTTGACCAGATCATAGGGGGCGACGCTGTTGGTCAATTTTTCAGCGCTGATTTTGACCGTGCCCGCGCCTTCGATTTCCACGCCCATATTTCTTAAGAGCTTGCCGGCGGTTTTAATATCGACCAGATCGGGAATATTGGAAAACGTGCAGGGCTCTTCGGTCAGAAGCGCGGCCGTCAGCACCGGCAGGGCGGCGTTCTTCGCGCCGCTGATTTGAACGTCTCCGTGAAGCGGCCTGCCGCCGGAAATAACAATCTTGTCCACTTACCTTCTCCTTCCTTTGATGACGCGCGGCAATCCCGCGTAGTCTTCACGCACATCGATGCGTTCGTAAAAATCCTGATGGGCTTCATAGATGGCGCGAACTTCCTGTTTTTGTCTAGCGCCGATTTCGAGCAAAAGCCAGCCATTTTCTGTAAGGTATCCGTGTGCCTGATATATCAACTTTTCGTAAAATTCCAGACCTGTTTGACCCGCGCGCAGCGCTTCCTCCGGCTCGAAATTTTTTACGCCCGGGGGCAGGGATTGGTATTCATCCGCCCCGATGTAGGGGGGGTTGGACACAATCAGGTCAAACCGGCCTTCAACCGGCTCGAAGAGATCGCCCTTGAGAAACACGATTGGTTCCACGTTCAGTGCCGCGGCATTTTTTTGCGCTGTTTGGAGGGCTGCCTCCGAGATATCCGTGGCGGTGATGGACGCGCCGGGAACTTCGCAGGCCAGCGCCAGCGCGATTGCCCCGCTTCCCGTGCCGATATCCAGAATGCGCGGGCGGCGCCAGGACTCCTGCCGCAAGACGGCCAGAGCCTCTTCGACAATCACTTCCGTGTCGGGGCGGGGAATCAGCACGGCGGGGTCGACATCCAGGATAAAGGACCAGAAAGCCTTCCGGCCCGTAATGTAGGCCGCCGGCTCTCCACCCGTTCTTCGCTCGATCAGCCGGTCAAAGGCGGCCCGCTGCTCTTTGCTGATGGGATTTTCCGGGTTTTTGAAAAAAGCCAGACGGTCGCATCGCAGAAGAAAGGCCAGCAGAACTTCCGCGTCAAGGCGGGCCGAAGGAATCCCTGCCTTTTCAAGCTTTTGCGTTGCTTCAAAAATGATTTGCCGGATCGTCATTTTTCCCCTTTGTAACGAGGAGTTCCGTATAGCCACTCCGAAAATTGATTAATCTATATCTCATTGCGGCCAAATATCCAAATGGCCATTTTTCTTCATGGCGACGGCGTCGCTTAAAAAAGGTATTGACAAAAACCAAAAAATGAGTGATTACTCACTCAACAAGGCGAAACGGAGGAATTTTTTATAAATACATGAAATTACTTTGCTTTACAAAATGAGAGGGGTTAATCATGCAAACTGCTGATTTAAAAATGTCGGAAAAAGAAAAAAAGATCCTCGATGCGGCCATTGGCGTCATCTCGGAAAAAGGCTTCAGTGCGGCCAGTACGAGCGAAATCGCGCGCCAGGCCGGTGTCGCGGAAGGAACCATTTTCCGCTACTTTAAAACAAAGAAAGACATTCTGCGCGGCATTCTGATGCATCTGGGAAATGTCATCGCGGAGCTTCTGGTCGTGTACGGACTCAAAAAAATTCTTTTCCATGAAGGTCACGAAGATCTTCGCTCCGGCATCAAGGGGGTATTGAAAGATCGAATGGCCATGATCGATGCCGTTTTTCCGATGCTGCGCATTGTCATTACGGAAGCCATGTATCATGAGGACATCCGGCAGATCCTCTACGACAAAATCATTTCCCGGGCGGTCGAGGTGTTTGCGGAATATCACAGGGAAATGGTCGACAAAGGGCTGATGAAAGGCGAGATCGACGCGGTCGTCGCCGGCCGCAGTATTCTGGCCAACCTGGTGCTTTTTTTCGTTTACCGCAACCTGTTCGGCCCGATGATCGAGCTCGACGATTACGACCGGGAGCTCGACCAGGTCATTGACGCAATCATGCATGGAATCGCAATGCCCGAGAACTGTGACAAAAAGTAGGGAAGGCGTTTTTTTGTGAAGGTTTTTATGAAAATTAAAATGTCGTTTTTTTTCTTATTATGCCCCGTGCTTTTTCTGATGTTCGGTTGCGGCGATAAAGACGCAGCCCCGCCGGAGGCCGCGCCCGTTTTCGTAATTGCCCAAAAGATCGAAAAGAAGACGGTGGCCAGGGTCATTGCCGTCAGCGGAAACATAGAAGGTTCGAAAACCGCCCGGCTGGGCTTCATGGTGTCCGGGAAGATCAACTATATCGCGGCCAGAGAAGGGGCCATGATTGAAAAGGGGCAACTGCTGGCGAGCCTGGATCCTGAAAATTACCGGATCGCCAAGGAAATCGCCGATGCCAACGCGGCCCAGATCCAGGATGAATACGACCGGCTGAACCTTATGCACGAACGCGGAAGCCTGTCCGAAAGCGACTATTCCAAAATCTCCAACGGGCTGAAAATGGCCAGAGCCCAGCAGAAGCTGCATACGAAAAATCTGGCCGAGACCAGATTGTATTCTCCCTTTCGGGGGGTGCTGCTCAAGCGCGGCGTGGAGGTGGGGGAAATCATCGGCGCCGGTTTGCCGCTCTTCGGCGTTTCGGATATTCGCCTGGTTCATGTGAACGCTTCCGTGCCGGAAACCGAGCTGCGCTTCATTAAAATGGATGTGAAAGCGAAAATTTATGTTGCGTCCATTGATTCGGCATTTTCGGGCAGAGTGATTGAAGTCGGGTCTCTCGCGGAACCGACCACGCGGGCTTTTTCCGTCAGGATGGAAGTGCCCAATCCCGACGGGATCCTGCGGCCGGGCATGACGGCCGAGATTCAAATCCCGTCCGGTCGCGAGGAGGAAGTGATCCGTGTTCCCGGAGAGGCGGTTTTGCGTGACATGGACAACACGGCCTATGTCTTCGTTGTGGACGACGTCAAACGGCGGGCCTTCCGGAGGAAAATCTCGCTGGGGAAGATCGACGAAAACGGCATCGTGGTGACGGCGGGTCTTGCGCCCGGCGAACTGGTCGTGGTCGGCGGCCAGCATAAACTGCACAACGGATCTTTGATCGCGCTCAAGCAGGCATTATGAATTTTGTCAAGAAATCGCTCAAATATCCACAGGTCACCCTGTCCATTCTCGCCCTGACGTTTCTGGTCGGCGTGTATTCCCTGATGGAAATGCCGCGCCGCGAAGACGCCAAAGTCAAGGTTCGCGTGGGGCAGGTGATCGCCCTTTATCCCGGGGCCAACGCCCTGCAGGTGGAAGAGCAGGTTACCCGGAAACTGGAACAGTATCTATTCCAGTACGCGGAGGTGCGCAAGGAAAAAACGACCTCCGTGACCTCGGACGGCATGGTGGTGATCACCGTCTGGCTGAACAATGACGTCGAAAATTTCGATCCCTTCTGGAGCAAACTGAATCATCAACTGAACGTCCTGAAGGCCGTCAGCCTGCCTGCGGGCGTGTACGGCCCGATCGTGAATTCGGAGTTCGGCGACACGGAAGCTCTAATTATTGCCGTCGAAATGGACGAGCCGCGGTACGCCGAGCTTCGGGACTACGCGCAAAAACTGGAAGACACGCTCCGAACCATGAAAGAGGTGTCGAAAATCAGGCGCCTCGGCGAGCAAAAGGAGCAGATTGTCGTCTTCACCGACAGCGCGAAGATGGCGCTCTATGGAGTCCGGCTGGATCAGGTGATGAAAATCCTCCAGTCGCAAAACACGATAGGCCCGGCCGGCGATCTCTCGACATCCGATGCCCGTGTCCCTCTTTATACGCAGGGATACTACAAAACGGAAGAGGAGATCGGCCATCAGATTGTCGGTTTCGCGAAAACCGGCGAAGTCGTCCGCCTCCGGGATGTGGCCCGCATCGAGCGGCGGTTCGAGGAGGCGTCCTCCAAAATCATCGTCAACGGCCGGAGCAGCATCCTGCTTGCCGTTCAGGCGCATGAAGGATACAACATTGTTGCCTTTGGAAAGGCGGTGGACCGGAAACTCCATGAAGCGTCCAAATGGCTTCCGGCCGGCGTCAAACTGAACACGATCGTCAACCAGCCCAGAATCGTTGAGCGGAATGTCAGCCATTTTTTGTTTGAGTTTGTACTGGCCATTGCCGCGGTGATCCTGGTCATCATTCTCCTGCTTCCTTTCCGTGTCGCCGCCGTCGCCGCCACGGCGATTCCCATGACGGTCGCCATGACCTTCGCGCTGCTGCATTTTTTCGGCATTGAACTGCACCAGGTCTCGCTTGCAGCCCTGATCGTAGTACTGGGCATGGTGGTGGACGACGCGGTCGTGGTCGCCGACAATTATGTCGAGCTCCTGGACAACGGCGTGCGGCCGCAAACCGCCGCCTGGAAAAGCGCGACCGAGCTGGTGGTGCCCATTCTGACGGCCACCATCACCATCATCGCGGCCTTTTTGCCGATGGTCATGCTGTCGGGCATGGTGAAAGATTTCATTATCGCTTTGCCGCTGACCGTCTCCATCGCGCTTTCGGCTTCCTTTGTCGTCGCCATGGTGCTGACCCCGGTACTGTGCCTGACCTTCATTCGCAAAGGCCTGCGCAATCCCGCCGGGGAAACCTCCCCGCGGCCGCCCCGCAGATCCGTTCTGAACCTCATGCAATCCGGCTATGACCGCGCCATCGTCTGGAGCATGGCGCATGCCCGACTGACCATTCTGGTCTGCCTCGGGGCCATGGTCATGGCGGTTGTCCTCTACCAGATCATCCCGCAGAAATTTTTTCCGGAAGCTGAACGCAACCAGCTGATCGTGGATTTATGGATGCCCACCGGCACCAAGCTTAAGAAAACGGAGATCGCGATCGGCGGAATTCAGGAATTGATTCAGCGCGACCCGGCCGTTGTGTCCTGTGCGACGTTTGTCGGTTCCAGTATTCCGCGCTTTTACTACAATTTCATGCAGGGGAATCCAGCGGCCAATTTCGCGCAGATCCTCGTCAATACGCGCCGGGATGACGACGCCAAACGGCTGCGTCGCGAGTTGAACCGGCGGGCCGACGAAGTGGTCCCGGAAGGAAGGGTCCAGGCCCGGCTGCTGCAACAGGGGGTTCCCTCGGACGCCTCCGTCGAAATCCGGATTATCGGCGAAGACCTCGCGACGATGAAGTCCATAGGGAACAAAGTTGAGGACATTCTTCGGCGGACACAAGCCGTCGCCTTTCTCCGTTTGGACAGCCGGGAGGATTATTACGGCGTTGCCGTCCGGCTCAAAGACGGCGCCGAGCGCCTGGGGTTCACCACCGAAAGCGTGGCGAAATCCATCTATGCGGGATTCACCGGCGCTCCCGTATCCACGCTGTACGAAGGGAATGTGGCTGTGGACATCGTGCTTCGCCTGGATGAAAAAAGTCGGCGGCATTTCGGCGACGTGGAAAACCTGTATCTGACGTCTCCCGTGACCGGCGCGGGCGTGCCGCTTCGCCAGATTGCCTCCCTGGAACCACAGTGGCAGACCGGCCGGATCAACCATCTCAACGGGCTGCGTACGCTGACCGTGCAGTGCGAGCCGGCGGACGGCTATCTGGCCTCGCAGGTGTTGAAAATGGCCGGTCCGCGGATCGCGGGCCTTTCCCTGCCTACGGGTTACAAAATCGAATACGGGGGAGAATACGAAAACCAGAAAGAAACCTTTTCCGAAATGCTGACGGCTCTGGTCGTCAGTCTGTTTATGATTTTTCTGGTGCTGCTTTTCCAGTTCCGCAACCTGAAGGAAACGTTTATGGTCATGCTGACCATTCCGCTCAGCATGTTCGGGGCCATGCTGGGCCTGTTGATGACCGGCAACCCGTTTGGATTTACCGCGTTTGTCGGCCTGATCAGCCTCTCCGGCATCGTGGTCAGAAACGCCATCATCCTGCTGGACCATGCCGACGAACTGCACCGCGGCGGGGCGTCCATCGCAACAGCCGCGATCGAGTCCGGAAAAAGGCGATTGCGCCCCATCTTTTTGACCGCCAGCGCCGCGGCGATCGGTGTGATTCCCATGATCCTTTCCGGCTCTCCGCTGTGGAGCCCGCTGGCCAGCGTGATTGCGGTAGGAATCATGCTTTCCATGGTTATTTCCCTGTTCCTGGTTCCGGTGCTGTACGCCTGCCTGATGAAGCCTGCCGGTGAAGACCGGGAATCGCCGGTCAGCGCTGATCCGGCGAAAAATGCGGTCCCGGGGGGAAAGTTGTTGGTCCTTGTCATGGCCGCCGTGTGTCTGCTGTCCGCCTCTGCCGGCGCGCAGGACCTTCCCGAAGCTTTGAACCTGCAAAAGGTGATTGACCTGGCTGTGCAAAACAACAGATTGCTTGCCGTCAAGAAACTTCAGGTTCAGGAAAAGCAGCAGAAGGTAAACGAGGACCGGGTGAAATTCTTGCCGTCGGTGATGGTGGGCGGCGCCTATCAATACCACGGCAATATCGGTGAGCTGTCACTGAAGCAGGGGACTCTCGGCCAGGCGACCATCGGCGCGATCAGTATTCCGCTTCCGTCGGCCGACACAACGCTGGATCTGGGACACGCGGACACCTACACGGCGGGAGTGCTGATGTATCAGCCCATTTCGCAGATTCCGAAAATCATGGCCGGGGTCAACGTGTCCAAAACAGATCTGGAAATCGCCAAAAACGATCAGGCCAAAGCGACCCTGCAGGTGAAGCAGATCGCCGAGAAACTCTATTTCGGCCTGCTGATCCAGGAGAAGCGGAAAGAAGAGGCCCGAATCAAACGGGATCTGGCCCGAAAGAAGCTTTACGACGTGGAAAGCGCCGTGCTGGCCGGCAAAACAATCCCGTCCAGTCTGACCGGACTGAAGGCGAATGCCGCCGATGAAGAGCAGAATCTTCTCAAGATCAATGTTCAGATGGAGGATTACTTTGACGATTTAAGGCGGCTTACCGGTTTGAAATCGGCATCCTTTTCACTTGCGCCCGTGCTCGAGGACGACGCGGACCTCAACACCGCTCCGGCCGGTGTTCCCGGGGGACAGGAGAATCAGGATTTGAAAATTGCCGCCCTGTATCAAACGAAAGCCCAGCACGCGGTGGATGCCGGACGGTACAGCTACCTGCCGGATTTCGGCATTTTGGGAGGGTATGTGTATCAGGACGCCGCCGCTGACTTTACCGGCGATATCCGGTATCCGTTTCTCGGCTCCAGCCTCGGACTGGATCCCCAGTGGCGCAAGCGGGACGCTTTTATCGGCGTGGTTTTGAACTGGAATCTGAAGGATCTGGTTGCCAATACCTACATTACACGGCAGCGCCTCTTTCTGAAAAAGCAGGCCGAGGAGAACCTGGCCAATACCCGGGAACAGATCCATGCCGATACGGAAAAAGCGCGCCGCAAATTGACGCAGGCCGCCGAACTCATCGGCGTTGCCGGAAAAGTCGTTGAATACCGCCGCGAAGATTTCAAAATTCAAACCGACCGGTTTTCCGCCGGTCTGAATCTGGAAGCGGACTGGCTTACGGCAAAAGCCGCTCTGGCGAAGGCGGAAGCGGATTGGTTGGCCGCGCGATTGAACTACCGCATGGCCTGGACGGAGCTTCAAATCCTTGCCGGCCGCTATGGAGGGGGATAGCGTCGTTCCCCGAAGATGGCGCGGCCGACGCGGATGATGGTTGCCCCTTCTTCGATGGCCACTTCAAAATCGTCCGTCATCCCCATGGAAAGTTCGTCCATCCGGACGTTCGGGATGGCCGCGGCTTTGATTTCATCCCGCAGTCTGCGCAGGGCCTGGAAGTGCGGACGGGAAATTTCCGGGTTGTCGGAATAGGGCGGCATCGTCATCAACCCCCGGACGACCAGGTTGGGAAGCGTGGAAATCTCCCGGACCAGATCCGTGACGCCGGACGGTTCAATGCCGTTTTTCGAGGCTTCGCCGCTGACATTGACTTCGATGAGCACATTCAAGCGGCGGTTGTGCTGGCCCGCCCTTTTGTCCAGCTCCCGCGCCAGATCCAGGCGGTCCACGGAATGAATCCAGTCGAAGAGATGGACGACATATTTAACCTTGTTGGTCTGCAGGTGGCCGATCATGTGCCATTCGGCGCCGCGGCCGACGGCGGGGATTTTCTCGCGGGCTTCCTGGACGTAATTTTCGCCCAGCAGCAAAATTCCCGCCTCCAGCGCCTTCAGGATGCGCCGGGGCTCCACGGTTTTGCTCACCGCCATCAGCCGGATGCCTGCCGGGTCGCGATTCGCGCGGGCCGCGGCCGCGGCGATTCTTTCGCGGATCTTCTGAATGTTGGCTTCGATTTCCTGGCTCATGCCGGTTCCCTGAAATGAATAGCGTCCATGGATTTCAGCGCTTCCATGACCTCGCAAAGCGGAAGTCCGATGACATTGGTGTAGGAGCCTCGAATGGCCTGAATGAAAGAAGCCCCCATGCCCTGGGCGGCATAGCCTCCGGCTTTGTCGTACGGCTCCCGGCTGTTGACGTACCAGTCCATTTCGTCGGGACTGATCTCCTTGAAATACACGGCGGACTGCACGACGCCCGTTTTGGCGGCTCCCGTTTGCTTGCAGGCAATCGTAAAGCCCGTAAAGACCGTGTGTTTGCGGTTGCTCAATTGCCGCATCATCGCGCGAGCCTGCTTTTGATCGCGGGGCTTGCCCAGAATTTGGCCGTCGATCACGACAATGGTGTCCGCGCCCAGGACCAGGGCCTTCGGGTATCGGCGGGCGATGACGGCCGCCTTTTCGGCGGACAGCCGCCGGACGTGCGCACGCGGGTTTTCATCCGGAAGGCCGGTTTCGTCCACGTCGGCCGGCCGGACTTTAAACGTCAAACCGACGGCGCTGAGCAGTTCTTTCCGACGCGGCGAGGCGGAGGCCAGAATCAGGGGAGATGACAGGGACAGAACCATAATGCTTTCCTTCTTTTCAAAGTCGGGTTTTTTTATTCCAGAATAATCATGGCCTGTCAATTCGAAATTGCCGTTGCATTTTTTGAGGCAGTGGAATAGGGGATGGCGACTGGTGGATGGTTGAATGTAGGGAACGGTTTCAAACCGTTCCCTACGAGACAATGGGTTGCAGGAAGACGAAAAATGAGAAAAATTAAGAGACTGGTTGCGGTATTTTTGTTTCTGATCCTGTCGGCCGGCGCGGCCGGTGCGACGGAGAGAATCGTGCAGTTGACGGTGCCCGGATGTTTTTCGTGAGGCGCCAACCGAAGGATAGGGACTATCCTGAAGAAAATTGACGGGGTTCAAAAACATCAAACGCAAAGACCGAACGTTCTGGTAATTGCCTATGACGATGAAAAGACCAACCCGGACGTGATCGTGAAAGCCCTGCGGGCAGGCGATTTTGCCGTACAGAACCGACCGGTTTATCTGAAAGCTTTTCCCGCCGAGACTCAAATCAACTGACGCTTTCCCTCCGCCTCCAGTGCGTCCACGATTTTCTTGACGTCCTGCGACTGCCCTCTTTGACAGACGAGCAGGGCGTCTTTCGTTTCGACCACCAGCACATCCTTGATTCCGATCAGCGCCACCAGCTTGTTCGGACTGTAAACAAGCGTGTTTTCGGCGTTCTCGTACAGGGTGTGCGATCCGCCTGCAATCGCGTTTCCTTGGGGATCCTTCGGGGAGATTTCCCACAGCGTGTCCCAACTGCCCACGTCGCTCCAGCCGAAACTGGCCGGAATCATGAAGACGTCTTTGGCTTTTTCCATCACGCCGTAGTCGATGGAGACGGACGCGAGGCTTTTGTAAATTTTCGACACGGTGCGGGCTTCGGAGGATGTTCCCAGAGAAGCGTGGATCGTCATCAGCCCTGAATGCAAATCCGGCAGGAATTTTTCAATTTCTTTCAGAATGACCGAAGCTTGCCAGACGAACATGCCGCTGTTCCAGAAGAAATTGCCGTTTTGCAGAAAAATCCGGGCCTGCTCCAGGTTCGGCTTTTCGCGAAACGCTTTTACCCGCAGCAGCTTTTCCCCTGCCGCCTTTCCCGCGGATGCGCCGCCTTCCATGTAGCCGAACCCGGTGTGCGGGCTGGTGGGAGCAAGGCCGATAGTGACCAAAGCGCTTTTCTTTTCAGCGGCCTCGGCCGCCGCGGCGATGACGCTCCGGTACTTTGCAGGATCGGCGATGCCGTGGTCTGACGGCAGGACAACCATGACATCATCTTTGACTTTTTTCTGAATGTGGACGGCGGCAAGCCCGATGCAGGCGGCCGTGTTGCGCCCGACCGGTTCGATGAGGATATTCTTCGCGGGGACTTCCGGCAGTTGCCTCATTAGTTCCCGCGCATGTTTTTGTCCCGTTACGATCAGAATGTTTTTGGGTTTGATGAGTGGTTTGATCCGGTCAACGGTTTCCTGAATAATCGTCCGGTCGCTGACAATATCCAGCAGATGCTTTGGCTTCTTTTCCCGGCTGCGCGGCCAGAACCTTGTTCCTCTTCCCCCGGCCATAATGACGGCGTGCATGCAGATGCTCCTGTTTTGCTTTTATTTGTCGGCGCCGCGCGCCCTCACTACTCGAGAGCTTTGAAAAATGTCATTTCGAGGAGCGTGAGCGACGAGAAATCTTAAGGATGGCCGTTTGTTCAAGATTTCTCCCTTCGGTCGAAATGACAAAAATGGCCGTTATTCGAAGCTCTCTACTCGCACACGGGGCCGCTCTTTCGCAGGCTGTATAATACAAACCGGCTTGCAAATTCAAGCCTGAAACGCTAATACACCCGCATGATCAAAAACCAGACCCCTGAAATCTTTTTGAAAAGCGGCAGGCAGGCCGCGCTTTTGCGCGGGCATCCCTGGGTTTTTTCGGGTGCGGTCGCCAAAATACGCGGAAACCCGTCCGACGGCGAGATCGTTCTGGCCCGTGACACAGGCGGACAGGCGCTGGCCCTGGGATTTTTCAACAGCCGCACGGATATTTCCTTCCGTGTGGTCAGCCGCGATACGGGCAGCCCCGTCGATGAATCCTTCTGGAACCGGAGAGTTCTGGACGCGCTGGAATTGCGCAGGCAAATCATCAGGGAGGGGACCAACTGCTATCGCCTGATCAATGCCGAAGGCGACGGTTTCCCCGGCCTGATCGTTGATGTTTACAACGATACGCTGGTTTTATCCGTTACGACGGCCGGGATGGAGCGTCAGAAGCAGACCATTCTGGATGCCCTGCTTTTCCACCTGAAGCCGGCGCGCATCTACGAGCAAAGCGCCGGGCGCTCGCGTGGGCTGGAAGGCCTGCAGGAACGCAGGGGCTTCCTCCACGGATCTGATCAGGAAGGCGCTGCGCGCGTGACGGAAAACGGCCATCGGTTTGACGTGGATTTTATTTCCGGCCAGAAAACCGGCTTTTTCCTCGACCAGCGCGTCAACCGGGAGACGATTGGTGCTCTGTCCCGGGGCAGGATGGTGCTGAACTGCTTTAGCTACACCGGCGCGTTTTCCGTTTACGCTGCCGCGGGCAAAGCCAAAAAAGTGGTTTCTCTGGATATTTCCAAATCCGCCTGCGACGCGGCTGCGGAGCATCTGCGCATCAACGGCTGCAAACCTGAAGACCATCCGGTCATCGAGGCGGATGTGTTTGACTATCTGCGAAATCTGCGGGAATGTTTCGATCTGATTGTTCTCGATCCGCCCGCGTTTGCCAAAATAAAAAGAGACGTCGCCAAAGCCTCCCGCGGCTACAAGGATATCAACCTGCAGGCCATCCGGCATCTGGCGCCGGGTGGCCTGCTGGCAACGTTTTCCTGCTCCAATTTTATGGAAGAAGATCTGTTCGGCAAAATTGTTCAGGGCGCGGCGCGCGACGCGCAGGCCGACCTGCAACTGCTGGCCCGTCTGGAAGCGGGGCCGGATCATCCGCTGGCGGCGGGCCATCCCGAGGGCCGGTATCTGAAAGGACTGCTGCTCAGGAAACCGGCATGACGGGCGGGAAACCGGGCCGCGCCGTCCAAAAGCCTTTTCGCGCCGTCAGGGCATGACGATATTGGCGGCGATCTTGTCCTGAATCATCCGCGAAGCAATGTTGCTGCCGCCGACGCCGCACATCACGGAAACATGGGTCACATCCTTTTCAACATATTCGACCAGGATGGTCACTTTTTCGTCCGCGATGACGGCCTTGATTGATCCGCTGGCGATTTTGCGGTTCTTTTCGATCTTGCTGCCCTTCAGTTCCGTCACGGTTTTTTCACTGGCCTGCCATACCTGATCGATATCGGCCTTGTACTGCGTGGACAGATAGCCGTCCTGGTAGATGAATCTTCCGGAGCTGACGCCCATGACTTTTCCACCCATGACCATGGTGGCGTCGCAGCCGAACAGCAGAAAAACCGAAACGATCAGGATATGCATCTTTGTCTTCATGAATTTCCCTCCTGTTAATCGGATATGTCCGCATCATAAAGCAAAGGACATGGCGCGTCAAACGCGCGTTAAGAATTTGTAATAAACCGAAGATCCGGCCGCCCAGAGCAAAACCGCAACGGTAATCAGCACGCAGGCGTACGCAAGAATTTTGCTCCAGGCGCTCTCCGACTTCTGGTCGTTGTAGCCCATGGCGTAAGACAGCAGCAGTCCCGAAAGAAGTCCGCCGCCGTGCGCCCAGTTATTGATGCCGCTGAAGAGAAATCCGAAGATGATCAGTCCCACGACCCAGCCCAGCGACTGCTTGAAAATGGCCTCTCCGTAAGAGCCTCCGCGGCTTTTCCCGAAATAAATGATCGCGCCGATCAGCCCGCAGATGGAAGCGGAAGCGCCGATGGTGAACTGGACGCCCGCCAGGACTGAAACGGCAAAACCGATGATGCCGGTCAGGATGTAAATGCTCACGAAACGGTGGAGCCCGAATTCACGCAGCACGAAAGGGCCGAGCTGGTAGAGCGCCATCATGTTGAAAACAATGTGCAGGATGCCCCCGTGCAGAAACGAGGCGGAAACCACGCTCCAGAAGTTGTGGTAATACATGACGGGAATGGCGCCGCTTGCCCCGAGCGCGAGCAGGCTTTGATTGGAAGGGGAGAGAAACGCCAGAGGGCTGCCTCCCGTGAAAATGCCCCGCAGATCCATGAGCAGCGCCAGGACGAAAAATGCGATGTTCACGTACAGAATCGTCTGCACCGGCTCAAACGCGAAAAAAATATTTTGCAGTTTTCCGGCCGTTTCATGCAGGCCGGGACGCACCAGTCCGCAGTAAGGGCAGGCCGGCTCATCGAGACTGATCAGCTTGCGGCAGTTCGGGCAGAGAATGGAATTTCTTTGAGCGGACATTGGGCATTCCTTAATGTTTTCGTAGAGGGAACCCTTAACAACAAAAAAAGGTGTTGTAAAGAAAAATGCGCCGGCGCGGTTGACTCCCGCACCGCAATATAGGATAGTGCCGGACGTCAGGAGGATCATGAGCATCAAAGAAAGCTGCCGTTTGAACATTACATCCGTTGCCTTTGGCGGCGCAGGCGTCGGGCGGGCCGACGGCCTGGTGATTTTTGTGCCGTTCACCGCAGCGGGGGATGTTGCCGACGTTGAAATCGTCGAGCGCAGGAAAAAATTCGCGCGGGGTCGCCTGTTGGGCATCCTAGAGCCTTCCCCGCAGAGAACGGAGCCGCTCTGCCGTTACTTCGGCCGGTGCGGCGGCTGTTCCTATCAGCACATCGCTTACCGTCATCAGTTGAACATCAAGCAGGCCCAGGTAAAAGAGGCTTTTTTGAAAATCGGGAAAGTGCCGGAGCCGCCGGTTGAAAAAGTTATCGCGTCGCCGTGTGCCTATGCCTACCGGGGCAAGGCCGAACTGCACACGGCCAAAACGCGCAAGGGGTTTCATCTGGGATTTATGGACACCTCCGGCGGCAGACTTGTGGATATTGAACGCTGCGAGATCATGGAGGAATCGATCAATCAGCAGATTAGCGAGGCAAGATCGCAGGAGCGCTTTGAACAAAGCGGCAGCGATCTGACCTTTTGGTCGAATCCGCAAGGCCGCGCGGGCGATGCCGTTGTGAGAACTGTGAAAAGCCGGGAATTTCTTGTCCCGCGCTCGGGATTTTTTCAGGCCAATTTATATCTGACGGACGCCATGGTGGACGAAGTGTGCCGCCTGGCCGGTTTGGAAAAAAGAGCGTCCATCCTGGATGCCTGCTGCGGATCGGGCCTTTTTTCCATTTTTCTGGCGCAAAGCGCCGAACGGCTGACCGGCGTTGAAATTCATGAAAAGTCCGTTCAGTACGCGCGGGAAAATGCCGAACGAAACGGGATACAAAATGCGAAGTTTATTTGCGCCGACATCGGGGATGTCTTAAGCGGCATGGCCGAAAGGCAGGATGCGGTTGACCTTATCCTTCTGGACCCCCCGCGCGCCGGTCTTGATCCGAAGACGCTCACCGCCATCTGCAAGGTGAAATGCCCCGATCTCATTTATGTTTCCTGCAATCCGGCAACACAGGCGCGCGATGTAAAATATTTAAACGAGTGCGGATATGTTCTTGCGAGCCTGCAACCCCTTGATATGTTTTCGCAAACCGAGCATATCGAAACGGTCGGCTGGCTGCGGCGGAAATGACCGGGATGGATCGTAGGGAACGGTCGCGGCCGTTCCTTAAAAAATGGTGGCTTTCTGATGAAAATATTGCTATTTTCCCCGGCAATTCAAGATATTTTGTCAATTTTCGAGGGAGGATGAGATGGCATCAAAAAGCAGGGAAGTCAGAATGGAACAACGCCGGGTACTGGAAAAGAAACTGGAACTCCGGCTGCAGAAACTGGAAGCGCTTGGGGCTGCCAAAGAAAAAGACCCCATGGTGAAAAATCTGAGATCGCAAATTCGTGAAACGGACATCCGCATTGCCGCTTTTGATAAAAACATTGCAAAAATTGAAGCATTGAAACAGGCCAAAGCCAAAAAACTGGCGGAAAAGGATGCGCCCAAGGAAGCTCCGGCCGCGCCGGAAAAAGAAGCCAAACCAAAGAAGAAGGCGGCAGCGGGTGAAAAGGAACCCAAAAAGAAGGCTGCTCCGGCTGAAGGAGAGGCCCCGAAGAAGCCGAAAAAAAAGAAAGAAGACGCCCCGGCCCAATAGCGCCTCCGAAAAAACGCAAACGGAATTTTTCCCGTGAAGAATGGGACAGAGAGTTACGGTTTATTGCCGTAACTCTTTTTTTTGAAGTTCTGTGGACATAACTCCAAATTACAAGTTTTCCTCCGCTGCGGAAACGAATCGAGGGACAGGTTTACAAAAAGTTTTTTGCTGCTTCATCCGGTCAGCGGGCGCCGGCAGGATTTTTCATGGTCCGTTTTGCGTGATAGCGGGTGAAACGGCTCAGGGCCAGCGCCGCGCGACCGATGGAGGGAAAGACGGTGATTCCGGCAGCGGCCAGTTCCGTTTCCGCTTTCTGCGCCAGCGGTTTCATGCTCGCGGAGCTGTAACTGTGCAGAATGACCGCCAGCGGTTTTGTGAGCTCCTTCTTGAGCCGGCCGATCAACTTGAGATACGACTCCACCCAGAATTCCTTTTCCGTCTTTGAAACAAGTCCAAAATGATCAAACGCCACGTGGAGGATCAGCATGTCGGCCTCCTCGCATGCGTCCAGAATTTTCATGGTTCCGAAGAATTTGTCGGGCGTTTCAAAATTGTTGAGGTCGATCGGATTTTTGAAAATCCGCCCGGCTTCCGTGGAAAACACATTGATCAGTTTTTGCCGGATGTCGTCGCCGAGCCGCGTCAGTGCGAGCCCCGCGTGAGAAAATTCATCCGCAAGGATCACGCTTGCCCCGCCCCCGATGCCGACGATCACCATCCGGTTTCCCGCGGGCGCCGTCATCTGCTGAAACGCCAGCGCAACGTCCATCATCTCTTCAATGCTGCCGGCGCGAATGACGCCCGCCTGTTTCAGGAGGCCGTCCCAGACCTGGTCGGAACCGGCCAGGGCCGTCGTGTGCGAAACCGCCGCCTCGGCGCCGGATTCGGACGTTCCGACTTTGAGAACCACGACGGGCTTGCTTTGCGCGGCTTTTTGCAGGGCCCTGAAAAACCGCGGCCCCTGGCGGACGCCTTCCAGGTAGGCCGTGATGATTTTTGTCTCTTCATCCCGGGTCAGATATTCCAGGAAGTCGGACTCGTTGAGGTCCGCGCCGTTGCCCATGCTGATCACTTTGCTGAAGTATACGCCGCGCGCGGCGCCTTCCTGGATGCAGTGCGCGGCGTTGCCTCCGCTTTGGGAAATCATGGCCACCGGTCCCGCGGTCCGGGCGAAGTCGCCGTTAAAGCTGATGCCCGCCGCCGGACAATAAATCCCCAGACAATTGGGTCCGATCACGCGGATGCCGCCTTTTTTCGCCCTAGCGATGACCTCCGCTTGCAGGCGTTCGCCTTCGGCGTCTTCAATCTCGCTGAAGCCGGAGGTGAAGAAATGGATGGCCTTCACGCCCTTCTCAGCCGCTTCATCGACCAGCTTCGGCGTATAAGGGGCGGGAATGGCCGAAATGATGTAATCGACGTCGCCGGGAATCTCCCGGAGGCTTTTGTAGAGGGGGATGCCTTCCGCTTCGCCCCCGGCGGGATTCAGCGGATAGATTTTTCCCGGAAAGCCGAACTCTATAAGGCCCTGCAGGTATCGCTTGCCGAAATTGAACTTGTTGGCGTTTTCCGACACGCCGGCGATCGCGATGGAGCGCGGATGAAACAGAAAATCGAGACTGGCGGATTGATTCACGACGATCCTCCTGAAATATAGGTGTTGACGCCATAACACCTTTGCTATAATTTGTACACCAATTATCAGCCTGCAAGATACCGGGATGATGCCCGTGACTATCAAAGTCGAAAACAGCAATATTTTCTGCCGGCCCGCGCCCGGCCGTCGGGCGTGCGTTTCCGGACGCAGCCGCTTCAAAACCGGAAGGAAAAGGAAAACGACATGACAAACGACCTGAAAGAAGTTATCGTCAGTCATCTGGGAAACACGGTGTCGGCCGTCGGATTCGCGCCGGTGGAGCGTTTCGCTCAAGCGCCCGAACAGCACCATCCGGCAAAGATCTGCAAAAACGCACAGACGGTGATCGTGCTTGGCCTTCAGATTCCCCGGGGAATTCTGACATCACCCGATTACAATCTGTACGGCCTGCACCGTTCGTATCACACGGCCTACCGGCGGCTCGATGAAATCGCGCTGGAGTTGTGCAATTTCATCGAAGCGCAGGGAAAGTACGCCGCCGTGATGATTCCCAGCTACGCGCCGATGGTTTTTCACAACTTTGAACCCTGGGGCATCCTGTCGCTCAAACATGCCGCCGTCCGGGCCGGCCTGGGCGCCTTCGGCCGCAGCGGCCAGGTGTACCATCCGGTCTATGGCTCCCGCCTGCGTCTCGCGGCCGTGGTTACTGACGCCGAGCTGCCCGGTGATCCGGTGAACGACCGGCTTCCCTGTCCCGAAAAATGCCGCGCCTGCCTCAAAATCTGTCCGGCCGGCGCTTTTACCGACGAAGGCGATTTCCGCAAGATGATCTGCCTGGGTCATGCCATCAAGCATGCGATTTATCCGCTGGCCCTCAAGGATGCCGCGGGTCTCAAGCATATCGAGCGCGTCATCAACACCGCCGGCCACGATTACTGGATCGACTGCGATGAATGTATGAAAGTCTGCCCCCTGAACCGGTAGGGATGCGGGCTGTGCTTTTGACATTTTGATTCAAGGAGGATGATATGAAAAGGAAAATGTTTTTCTATGCGTTCTTAGTGTTGCTGGTGATGGCGCCCGTTCAGCTTCCTGCGGCGGATTTCGACTGGATGCCGAATTTCAATGTTCAGGCGCAGGCGGACCCGTCCGGATTCCACGCCCGGCTTGCCACGCGTTTTCATATCGGTGATGCGCAGGTGAACGCCGTTCTCAGCAATTTCCCCAAACCGGCGGATGCCTATGTCGCTCTGCGTCTGGGAGAAATGTCGGGAAAGCCGATCGATGTTGTCACCGAGCAGTACAAAACCAAGAAGGGGCAGGGATGGGGGGCGCTGGCCAAAAGCCTGGGCATCAAACCCGGCTCAAAGGAATTCCACGCCCTCAAACGCGGAGATGATCTTTACGGTCCGCAGGGCAAGGGAAAAAGCAAAGGGAAAAAAGACAAAAAGAATAAATAGAATTCCGGGCGGCAGAAGGGAAGAGCGCTTCTATCTCACGATCACCAGCGGGAAATCCATTCCACGGGAGTCCACGACGGGAAACGGGGCTTCCTGCTTATACCTTTTGGTTATTTCCGGAAGCTGTTCTTCGATATAGCCCATCAGTTTAAGCACCGTGACGGTATCACTGCCGCCCGCGGCTTTTCCCTTCAAGCCTTCCAGCAAAGTATAGGTGAACACCCCGTGCCCCAGGTCCTTCACCTCGGCGGCGAACTGGTCTTTGGTGGATGCCGCGACGACATGCGTTCCCGTGGAGCGGGAAAGCTGGGACAGCGCCTTTCTGTCCTCTAACAGGAGTTTCGGGGATAACAAGCCAAAAAAGCATTAACTCCTTTTATAATGATGGTTTAGCGTTTTGTTTTCTGTAAGACCCCACCGGTGTCCACGAAGCACCCGAATGCCGATAGGACTTCCGCCTGGGTCTTACTGGGCGTTTCAATGCGACGTTCAGGGGTTCGCGAACCTCTTTTCATAACCAGGGTTTGATGCAATCTTTGCATATCATCCATAACATCTGAGGCCGTGCGCTTAACCCCTGCCGCCTCCAGTTTCAGCTCAATCCGGCGCAGGTATGTCATAGCCGCCACGCAGGTAAACAGATGACAACGGATTTTGCTGTCCGTCCAATGGCGCATGGGACACACCCCCACAAGCTCATCATCCTTGCTCATGCGAAATCGATCCTCAACTTGCCAACGGTCCAGACTGGCCTGCACAATATCCGCCGTCATCCAATCCATGTTATCTGTGATGATGATATTCTTACCGAACATCGAAAGTTTGCGCTCAACCAAATAGGCATTTTTACGGAAACTCATGGATAGGCCGTCTGCGGCGTTTTCAAACGTAAGCTCGTAAATGTCTGAAAACATGTGCATTTGCTCACACATGCGCGAGTATCGCTCTTTTATGGCATCTTCATTTTTCCAGTGAGATTGTTTATCGCGCACCTTGGTTCGCATGGAAAGCAACTCCTGGCGGATGACCTCCAGTTTGTCATTAAAAGTATATTCCTGCTTGCGGCGGGAGGCAGGGTTATAGGTGACAATTACCGTGCGTTCTTTGCCCCAATATTCGCCTTTGGTCCTGTAAGCCAGAAGCTGATCCTGTTCCTTACCTTCTTCAATGAGACGACGGTTATAGGCAATGTCCACCGGCTCAAAATGCTTCAGCGGCGTCGCGGCCAGATCCTGGGCGAAATAGGTAGAGTAGGTGGTAATGAAATGCATGCGCGAATGCTCGTCAATCCAACTGTAGTTGCCATCGGCGTTCATTCCCTTGTCGATGACCACCGTGAGCCGTTCTTTGGTTTTGTTTAAGCCGCACACGATGCCGAACATCTCATCCATAATGCTTTCGAAATGCTTGCTGTCATGGATATTGCCCGGATAAACGCTGTAATACAAAGGCAATCGCGAATCTCTGGCCACCAGAAGCCCCAAGCCGATTTGCCTTAAGTGATGTTTTCCTTCTTTGTTTTTGCCGCGCATGGCCAGTTCCGACTCGGTATGGCCGGCCATATAGGTGTAATAGTTCGTGGTGTCGAACAGAACGCAGTCGGCGCGGGGAGTGTCCAACTGCCATATCCGTTCAAAAAACACTTGGGTGATCTGTTCTATATGCTTCTCGGAAACCCGATCCCATTTTTCCCAGTATCGTTTGCTGGTGAGCTCCTCAAGGTCAATGGGTCGGATATGCTGGATGGCGGTGCTCTGATACCAGGAAGCCAGCTTGTTTTTACTGACAGATTGAATCATCCGGTTAAAAACGCAATACAGAAAATACTCACCAACGGATGGTCCCGTCTCGCGGTCTGCCGGGGAAACGATTCCATCAACAATAGAGCAAAGATCAACCCCTGCGTCGATTTGGCAGGCCAGCCAGATCGCGCCGAATTGCTCGACCTTCAAGGCTACAACATCTGATTCCTGTCCCTGTGTCAATCCGGAAACTCTTTCCGGTGATCCGATATAGACCTGGGAGACAACTTTGGGCTTGCCATCGACCCGGGCGATCTCCCGGACATACAGGTAGGGTCTTCCCTTCTTGGTTTTTATATGAAAGTGCGCCATGCAGAGACCATATCAAGTAGGGTCTTACATGTCAAGCATAAAATTTACAAATATATACGTATTTTCATTGTTTTCCTAATCTATTAGATATGTCTTCAGATGGGTCTTACAGAGATATGTGCCGCAAGCTGCCGTTATTACTCCAAAATCGTCGCACGAATTGGTTTATCCCCGAAACTCCTGTGAAAGAAAAACTAAGCAGCTTTGTTCCTTCTCTTCAAGCACCCGGTGAAAAATAAAATCCAGATTCTTCAGGAGATTGTTGACATTGAAGATCGCGGCAAGTTCATTCTCCGTAAGGTCCTTGGCAATATCGGCATCTTTCTTGAACAGCTTCTGAAATCCGCTCCCTTCTGTAAGGGACTTCCGAAGCGCCCGCCATAATTTTCTAGACTGCAATAGCCGTCAAGGAATACAGACGGGCTAATCGGGCCGCGGAGTGAAGATCACCTCGTCTCAGATAATCACGCAAATCGTCTAATTCTTGTGCATCTTCCAAAGAAAGATATGGGGACCATCCTTCATTAGTGTCAATCAATTCAACATCAACTTCTGCGATATAATCACCCTCATGAATTATTTTTTTTAAAAGTCGTTTCCTCATGGTTTTCTCCGTAAAAAATCATTCGACCATCTATCCTGTTGCTATTTATGTTGCTCTGTGTGTATTGATTTCATCAATCAAGGCGCGTTCGACAAAAGAGTTAATAGAAATATTTAGTTTCTTTGCCGTTACCGCAACTTCACGATGCAAATCGGGGGACAGCCGTAAATTGAATTTTCCTGAATATGGTTTTTCAGGGGCTACGCCATCTTTTGCGCACCATGATAGATAGTCGTCTATGGATTCTTTGAATGCCTTTTCAATTTCACGAACAGACTTTCCCTGAAATGTAATAACATCTCTTGTGTTAATTACATCACCGTGAAAAATCCTGGCTTGATCGTCATACGCTACAATTCCTATGTACCCTTTATACTCCATCATGTTTTACTCCTGCATTTTCCAAAAATCGTCTCATGGAAATTACGGTGCCCCTGTTTGTTTCTTTTCGCGGGTGCGGCCGATGAAAAACAGCTCTTTCATCATTCAATTGAATCCGAACACGAGATCCGCTTCCTTCTGAAATATCAGCGCCCAGCGAAATGAGAAGACTTTCTACATCTATCCAGGGGATATTTGATGGAACGGGATTTCTGAATATTTCAGAAAGCGTTTTTCTATGTTTAGAATTCATTGTGAATAATGGTACTGGAATACGATACTAAAGTCAAATGAATTGATAAGACCTTCCTTTTTACGGGCGAGAAATAATTCTTTGTTTGCCAGGTTAACCGGTCGTGTAAGTTCCGCTCAACTGTCCGCAGGCGGCCAGGATGTCGGAGCCCTTGCTTTTGCGCAGCATGGCCGTGAAGTGCCGGTCGAGCAGCACCTGCTGAAAATCCGACACGACGTGGGGGGAGGGCGCGCGAAAGGGCGAGCCGGGGTATTCGTTGAAGACGATCAGGTTGATCTTGCAGCGCTGATCCGCAAGGAGCAGGGTCAGCTTTTGGGCATCTTGCCGCGAGGCATTCACACCGTCGATGAGAATATATTCATACGTGAGCATCCGGCGGCCCGGCATGGGATATTTTTTGCAGGCGTCCAGAAGCGTTGCCAGCGGATATTTTTTGTTGACCGGCATGAGCCGACTGCGGGTTTCGTCATCGTGGGCGTTGAGCGATACGGCCAGGTTGATGCAGATGTCGCTTCCCAGTTGCAGGATCTGCCGGGCGAGTCCGCAGGTGGAAACGGTGATGCGCCGCGAAGAAAAGCCCAGGCCGAAATCGCTGGTGAGGATGCGAATCGCTTTCACCGTATTTTCGTAGTTGGCGAGCGGCTCGCCCATGCCCATCAGAACAATGTTGCCCACGGCCTCTCCCTCGGGTGTTTCTTTCCTTATGGTTACCACCTGTCCGACGATTTCCGCCGGCGTGAGATTGCGCTTGAAACCCTGGCGCGCCGTCAGACAAAAGGCGCAGCCCATCGCGCAGCCGGCCTGCGTGGAAATGCAAAGTGTCCAGTGGTTTTTGCCGGGGATCAGCACGCTTTCGACAAAAAGACCGTCTTCGAGGCCCAGCAGAACTTTTTGTGTGCCATCCTGTGACTTCTGGATTTTGACCATCGACGGGCGGTAGATTCGGGCCGTTTGGGCGATTGTTTTGCGGAAATCGCGCGCAAGCGTCGTCATGGCGTCGAAGGAGAGGCAGCCGAACTGGTGGATCTCCTTCATGATCTGGCGGGCGCGGTATTTTTCCTTGCCGGAGGCGGCGATGAATTCCTCCAGCTCCGGAAGGGTGAAGTCCGACAGATTGGGCAAGGAATTTTCGTTGCGTTTACTCATGATGAATTCCGGATTCTTGCATTCTGGAAAGCGGGTCTGATAACCTGAAGGTCACAAGCGACCCGCACTACGTTTTTCATGTCCGTTTTCATGCACGTTTTTCTGTAGTGCGTAGCTTTAGCTGCGCTGGTTTTTGTGCGAAGGGAACAAAGGGTTGCAATCCTTGTTTTGAAAAGCGGGTCTGAAGACCCGCACTACATCCTGTGGTTTAGCGCGCACCCTCGGGCGTGCGTGTTTCCCGTTCTAAAGTTTTTTCTTCAGGTTTTGGGCGATCGCGTCGATAAAGCCTTCCGTGTTGACCTTCCGGTTGGTGGGCCGCTTTTCGGCCAGGAGCAGCAGATCGCCCGTCATCACGCCGCTTTCCACCGTTTCCAGGGCGGCCGCTTCCAGGTTGTCCGCAAAGCCGGCGACATCCGGCGTGCCGTCCAGTTCGCCGCGCTTGCGCAGGCCGCCGGTCCAGGCGAAAATCAGCGCCATCGAATTGGAAGAAGTTTCCTCGCCTTTCAAATGCTTGTAATAATGCTTCTGGACCGTGCCGTGCGCGGCTTCGTATTCGTACCAGCCGGAGGGCGATACCAGGACGGAGGTCATCATGGCGAGCGATCCGCTTGCGGACGCGATCATGTCCGACATCACGTCGCCGTCGTAGTTCTTGAGCGCCCAGAGGATTCCGCCTTCCGTCTTCATGATGCGCGCCACCGCGTCGTCGATGAGCGTGAAGAAGTACTCGATGCCGGCTGCGTCGAACCGGTCTTTCCAGTGCTCGGCAAATTCGCGGTCAAAGACATCGCGGAAGCCAGCGTCGTACTTTTTAGAAATCGTGTCCTTGGTGGAAAACCACACGTCGATCTTTTCGGAAAGCGCGTAGGTGAAGCAGGCCCGGGCAAAGCTCCGCATCGACGCCTCCAGGTTGTGGTTGACCTGGACGATGCCTGCCGAGGGGAAGTTTTTCACCAGTTCCCTCCGCGGCGCGCCGCCGTCGGCCGGCGTGAAGACGACTTCCAGCTTTCCCGCGCCGGGAATGTTCATTTCAAAATTGTCGTAAACGTCGCCGTAGGCGTGGCGGCCGATCGTGATCGGTTTCTTCCAGGCCGTCACGCCTGGTTTGATGTTGTTCACCAGAATCGGTTTGCGGAAAACCGTGCCGTCAAGCAGGGCGCGGATCGTGCCGTTGGGGCTTTTCCAGGCTTTCTTCAGGTTGTATTCCTTCACCCGGTCTTCGTTGGGCGTAATCGTGGCGCACTTGACGCCGACGCCGTATTTCTGCACGGCGCGGGCTGCGTCAACCGTGACCCGGTCGTCCGTGTCGTCGCGGTGCTTGACGTGGAGATCGTAGTAGTCGATGTCCATGTCCAGATAGGGAAAGAGCAGCTTGTCTTTCACCATCCGCCACATGACGCGGGTCATTTCGTCTCCGTCCATTTCGACGAGAGTTGTCTTCACTTTGATTTTCTGTGTCATTGCGCTTCACTCCATGGAATCGGGATGCGGGATTATTTTGGGCTGCGAACGTTGAACGCGCCGCCGGCCAGAATCATCTCTTTTTGCCGGGGCGACAGGCTCAGGCGCACGGCAAAGGATGTTCCTTTGGTTTTATTGGCCACGGTCAGGGATTCTCCGCCGGCAACGGCAGTTCTCAGGCTTGCGATTTCCAGCTCGTCGCCTTCACCGAGGGTGTCGTAGTCCTTTTCATCGGAGAACGTGAGCGGCAGGATGCCGAAGTTGATCAGGTTGGCGGCGTGGATTCTCTCCAGGGATTTGGCGATGACGGCCCGCACGCCCAGATACATCGGGCAGATAGCCGCGTGCTCGCGTGACGAGCCCTGGCCGTAGGAGAGGCCGGCCACAATGATGTTGTGCCGGCCCGCTTCTTTGTTGGCCAGCGCACGTCGGGCAAAAGTGGCGTCCACGTTTTCAAAAACGAATTCGGCGTAGCGGGGAATATTCGAGCGGTACTTCATCCGCGCGCCGGCGGGGATGATGTGATCGGTCGTGATCTTGTCGCCGACCTTGATGGTCACCGGACCTGCAAGCGTATCGGGCAGGGGCGTGTTGACGGGAGGCGCGCCGATGTTCGGACCGCGGTAGATGTTCCCATTCCGGTCCGCGTCGTCCGGCCGGAGGATCAGACTGTCGTCGATGACCAGCTTCTCGGGCGTTCGCGCGTCCGGGTACTCCATCGCCAGATCGCGCGGATCGGTGAAGCGGCCGGTGATGACCGCCGCCGCCGCTGTTTCAGGGCTCACCAGATAAATGTCGGCGTCGAGCGTGCCCGACCTTCCCGGGAAATTTCGGTTGGAGGTGCGCAGCGAAACCGCGCCGGATTGCGGGCTCTGGCTGTTGCCGATGCAGAAGCCGCAGGCGTTTTCCATGAGCCGCGCGCCGGAGGCGATGAGGGAGGCCAGGTAGCCGTCGCGGGCGAGATTGTCCAGCACCTGCCGCGAGCCGGGCGCCAGAATGAAGCTGACGTCGGGATGCGCAATCCGGCCCTTGAGGATTTTGGCGACCGTCACCAGATCCTTGTAGGAGGAATTGGTGCAGCTTCCCAGACAGACCTGCTGAACGGGGATGCCGGCCAGAGACCGGACCGTGGCAATATTGTCGGGGCTGTGCGGTTTGGCGGCCAGCGGCTCAATCCGGGACAGGTCGATCGTTTCAACGCGGGCATACACTGCGTCGGTATCCGCTTTCAGTTCGATAAAATCCGCTTCCCGCTCTTGGGAGCGCAGAAATTGCCGGGTCAGATCATCGCTGGGAAACACGGAGGTCGTCACGCCGCATTCCGCGCCCATGTTGGCGATGGTGGCGCGCTCCGGAACGCTCAGCGTCGCGAGGCCCCGGCCTCCGTATTCGAAAACGGTTCCGACGTTGCCCTTGGTTGAAAAGATTTCCAGCACCTTCAGGACGACATCTTTTGCGGAAACCCAGGGCGAAAGCCGGCCTTCCAGGTTGATTTTTACCACGGACGGGCAGGCGAGGTAAAAAGGCTCCCCCGCCATCGCCTGCGCGACGTCAAGTCCGCCCGCGCCGATGGCGATCATGCCCAGCGCGCCGCAGGTGGGCGTGTGGCTGTCGGAGCCGATCAGTGTTTTGCCGGGACGCCCGAAGCGTTCCAGGTGGACCTGGTGGCAGATGCCGTTGCCGGCGCGCGACAGCACGATGCCGAACTTTTGCGCGACGCTCATCAGATAGCGGTGATCGTCCGCGTTTTCAAAGCCGATTTGAATCGTATTGTGGTCGATGTAGCTGACGGAGAGCTCCGTGCGGACCCGGGGGACGTTCATGGCTTCAAACTGCAGATAAGCCAAGGTGCCCGTGGCGTCCTGGGTGAGCGTCTGGTCGATGCGGATGCCGATTTCCCCGCCGGGCGCGAGGGCGCCGTAAACCAGATGACCGGCGAGGATCTTTTCCACAATGTTTTTTCCCATGGGTCCTTCCTTACAGGCAAATTACGATAATCCCAATTAATTCAGCAGTCTTTCGCCTATGCGATGCGGGGACCGGCAGGGTTGTCCTTTTATAATAAACGGCCCCGATAAGCAACCGGCAAAACAGCCAATAAAAAAAGAGGCGTTCCAGCCTCTTTTTTTAAGATGTTTTGTGAAAAGAAGCGCCATCAGGTGCCGCCGTTTTCATCCAGCCCTTTCAAGCGAACGGCCCGCTGAAATCTCTTCTGAAAATATGGGCGATCCAGGCTGTCGATGCGGACGGCCTTTGCCTTGTAGGAGGCGTGGACAAACTCGTTATTGCCGATGTAAATGCCGACGTGGCCGATCGGTTTTTTGGTCCGGAAGAAAACCAGGTCTCCTTCCACCAGTTCATCGCGTCCCACTTGCATGCCGACCGTCGATTGTTCACGGGCGGTGCGGGGCAGGGTGATGTCGAAAAATTCATACATTTTCCGGACAAAGGCCGAACAGTCAATTCCTTTGACGGTGGCGCCGCCCAGCCGGTAAGGCGCGCCCAGGAAACCGGTTGCCACCCGGATGAACAGTTTTCTTTCGTCGGCGCTGCCCCATTTGCCCAGGAGTTCCTCGCTTACTTTTTCTTCACAGGCGATCTGGCCGGATGCGTCGTCCGTCAATCCCTCATCCTCTTCCTCCAATAAATCCTCCTCTTCCTCGACGGGCGCCTTCGCGGGCGGCTCCTCCCTGGGGATGATCAACTTCTGTCCGGCACGCAGGGATTTGGTGGTGACATGATTCAGTCTGGCGATCTGCAATGCGGAAACGCCGGTTTTTTTGGCGATCAGGGGAAGCGTGTCGCCTCTTTTGACGATATAGGATGAAGTTGGCTGAGTTTTTGATTTTGCGGCGACGGGGGATGGAGAATTTTTTTCTTTGATGCTTAAAATCTGGCCGGGTTTTACGATGTTGCTGTTCAAATGGTTTGTTTTCTGGATTTCCGCGACGCTGACGCCGGTTCGCCTGGAAATGAGGGAAAGGTTTTCGCCTTTTTTAACTTTGTACTGGACCGCGTGGGCATCGATTTGAAAACAGAACAGCAAGAAAAGAGCGAACAATCCCCAGGAAATCATGGTTCGCCGTTGCATCATGAAGTACCTCCTGTTTTGGCGGGGGGAGCCCCATTTTGTTAACGGTGCACAGATTGTGGATCGGTGAAGCTAATATTTGTATATCTAAAGATATTTTACTGCACACAGAAAACGAAGGTTTACAATTAAAAAACAATTTATCAACTTCGTACGCATCCCTCTTACTAAAAATGAAAAGGCATGTCAAATTTATTTTGCAATCTCTTTCAATGAGGTATAGGAAGCGGCAAACGAAAAAAATGAGGATATGCCGTTGATGCAAAAGTGGAAAAAGATAATTTTATGGAGTTTTTTGGCTGTTATCGCTTTTTTGATACTGGATGTCGCCCGCTATTTTTTTTACCCGGACGTGGCCGGCCTGCAGAAGAATCGTCCCGGCAAAACCGCCTTCATGGAATATCGGGAAGAGATTTGGAAGGAAAAAGGAATTAAGAAAAAGATATCCGCATCCTGGGTTCCTCTGTCGGGGGTGTCGCCTTACGTGATGAAAGCGGTGATTATCGCCGAGGATGATAAATTCTGGTCCCATGAGGGGTTTGATTTTGACGCCATGCAGAAGGCGCTGGAAAAAGACATCCAAAAGAAGAAATTCAAGGCCGGAGGCAGCACCATCTCCCAGCAGCTGGCCAAGAATTTATATTTGACACCCGCGAAAAATCCGGTGCGAAAAATCAAGGAAGCCATTCTAACCTGGCGAATCGAAAGGCAATTGAGCAAGAGAAGGATTCTGGAGCTTTATTTGAACGTGGCCGAATGGGGGGATGGCCTGTTTGGCGTGGAGACCGCCGCGCGCCGATATTACGGCAAATCCGCCGCCGGCCTCGGCCCGCGTGAAGCGGCGCAGCTTGCCGCAGCCCTGCCCAATCCGAGGCGTTTTCGTCCCGACGGCAGTTCGCGGTACGCGGCAAACCGGGCGGAGAGAATATATCAAATCATGGTTCGGCGCGGCATTGTTATCGAAGAATATGATGAAGTTCTGAAGGATGAAGGCGGAGAAGAAGAAAAAGCTCCTGAACCGGCATCGCCGGTGCCGGAGACCTCTGCCGCAGGCGAGCCTGCGCAGACGGAAGCGCCCGCGGTTGTTCCCTGACCGTCTTGCAGCGTCCGGATGCATCAGGGGTGCGCACGGACGACGCGCGGCACAACGGCCAGCGAGGATACCGGCTGTCCAATGCTCTCTTCGCGGAAATTGACCGGGTGGTTGACGCAGGGATGTGGGCAGTGGCCGGCTTGCGAAACGGGACGAAAGAAATGAAAGCGATTGGCGCGGGAAATCCTTTTCCATCCAAAGACCTGGAGAATCCGGCCTTGACGGCGGCGGCAATCAAGGAGGAAGCCCTCCGTTTCGGATTTGACGGCTGCGGAATTTCCCGCGCGGAAGCGCTGGACGAAGACGCGGCGCGCCTGCAGAAGTGGCTGGATCGCGGGTATCACGCCTCGATGGCCTACATGGGGAGACATGCCCACAAGCGGGTTGACCCGACCCGGCTTTTCGAAGGCGCCCGGTCGGTCATTTCCGTCCTTTTGAATTACTATCCGTCCGGGACGCAAACCGATCCCCGAGCGCCTGTTCTGGCAAAGTACGCTTATGGGAAAGATTATCATACCGTTGTCAGGGAAAAACTCAACCGGCTGCTGGAGTGGATCTTGTCCGGCAGCGCGCCGGTTCACGGCCGGGCGTTTGTGGATACGGCGCCGCTGCTGGAAAAGGCGTGGGCCGCGCGGGCGGGGCTGGGCTGGATCGGCAAAAACACCTGCTTGATTTCACCGGGAAAAGGTTCTTTTTGTTTCATCGGGACGCTTCTGGTCGATATCCCCCTGCAATACGACAACCCCGTTGACGATTTATGCGGCGATTGCACGTTCTGCATCGACGCCTGCCCCGCGAAGGCGCTTGTCGCCCCGCGAACGCTGGATGCAGGCCGCTGCATTTCCTATTGGACGATCGAGAACAAGGCGGCCGTCGGAGAGGCATTCGGGGATCGTCTGGCCAATCGCGTGTTCGGCTGTGATATCTGCCAGGATGTCTGCCCCTGGAACCGCCGCGCCGCCCCCCACCATGAAAAAGACTTTGACGCCCCGGCCGGATTGCTGGAAATGACCCGCGAGGACTGGTTCAATCTCAGCGAAGAACAATACGGGAGGCTGTTTCAACACTCCGCCGTGAAAAGAGTTGGATTCGAGGGACTGAAAAGAAACCTCGATCGAATCGTGGATTGATCGGGACACGGGAAGGATTTGTTTTGCGGGCTTTTTGCAATACCATCACGCCATCGAGGAGGAATATGATGGATCAGCTCAGACCGTATCGTTCTTTCGTGAGTTATATCGATTGCAGCCGGACCTATTATGCCGCTCAGGGCTACGACAAGCCTTACGCCTGGCCGCATTATGACGAGGTTCCCTTTGCGCCGCCAGCCAAACCGCTCTCCCAATGCCGCGTCGGACTGGTCACCACCGCGGGCCTGCCGAAGCCCGCCGACCCGATGGCGGCCATGCTGTACCGCCGCGAAATGTACGCCCAGCCCGCCTGGCCGCCGCCCGCGTCGCTCTATACCGACGATCTGTTTTGGGACAAGAAGGCGACGCACACGAGGGATGTGGACAGCTTTCTGCCGTTGACCCGCCTGGCGCGCGCGGCCGCAGCCGGCCGCATCGGATCGGCGTCGCCCCGGTTTTACGGCGTTCCGACCGATTACAGTCAGGGAAGGACCATCGAACGGTACAGCCCCCAGATTCTCAACTGGTGCCGCGAAGACGGCGTTGATGCCGTCATTCTTCTGGCGCTCTGACCGGTTTGCCACCAGACCGTGAGTCTGGTTGCCCGTCACCTGGAATCCAATGGGCTGCCCACCGTTGTGATGGGTTGTGCGCGGGATATTGTGGAAGAATGCGGCGTGGCGCGATTTGTCTTCACCGATTTTCCCCTGGGGAATCCTTCGGGAAAACCCGGGGACGCCGCGATGCAGCAGGCGATCCTGGGCACGGCGCTTGATCTTCTGGAACGCGCCTGGATGCCGCGCACCACGGTGCAAACGCCTTATCAATGGCCGGACGATGCATGGCGGGAAAACTTCATGAGGGTGGATGCATCCAATCGCGAGGAGCTGGCACGCCAGGGGAAAGAGCGCCGCGATTTGCAGGCCCGCCTGAAGAAAAGCTGACCTGTCGCAGTCGGCGGCCTGCTTCGCCGTTTTCGCCCGGAAACTGAAGTTTGACGGTCTCGTAAAAAGTCAATTTCCGCGCCTTTTTGTCTTACCGGCGAAGCCTGACCTCGAGAAGTCGGGGGGCGGTATCCAGTAATTACAATGAGTTATGGACCACGGCGCTTGTGCCCTCGCGCCACCTTCAGGTGGTTAGGGTATTCGCCGGGGTGACGACTTGAATTACTTTTTACGAGTTCATCAAGGTTGAATCGCCGTTTACATTTTTCCGCGTCTTTCGTAGTACTCCCGCACAGCGGCCAGGGAGCGGGCCGCCCGCTCGGGATCCTGATAAACGGGAACGCCGCAGTCCAGGAGAGTTCGAACCATTTTTTCCTGAAGGCTGCGGTAGGTAAATCCGACAATCGGCTTGTCGGGATGCGCCTGGGTGAGGCTTACGAACTTCTGCGCGAAATCCCCAATCAGTTTGTCCATCTCCGAGTTGATCGAATTTTCCTCAACGCCCATTTCGCCCAGAATGCGTTCGAGAAAAATTCCCGGCGAGACAAAATACGCAAGGAGCATATCCGTCTCGGAGTCCGAAAGAAGGATATTCGGAATATTGAAATAATCATCCGCGTGATTTTTGCTGAAGGTCATGTCCACCGGGTTGGCCGTGCTGGCCGTTTTGGGGATCAGCGGTTTGAGCTTTTTCACGGTTTCGGGCGACAGGCGCGAAAGCTTGAGTCCCACGCGGCTGCAGGCATCCGCCGCCGTGGCGCCGGGCCCGCCGGAATGCGTCTGGATGACGATCCGGTTTCCCCCGGGCCGCGGCAGGGTGCCCAGAGCCAGCGCGTAATCAAACAGCTCGGTGAGCGTTTTGGCTCGGATGATGCCGCACTGCTTGAAAATCCCGTCATAAATTTCATTGGGGCCGGACAGGGAGCCGGTATGGGAAAGCCCCGCCTGTTTTCCCGCTTCTGAGCCGCCCACGTAAAGCGCGACGATGGGTTTGCGCGGGGTGATGGCTTTTGCGATTTCCACGAACTTGCTCCCGCGGTTGATCCCTTCGATGTACAGGGTGATGACTTTGGTGTGAGGGCAGGCGCCCAGATATTCCAGGCAGTCCACGATGTCGATGCTGGCTTCGTTGCCCACGCTCAAGGCCGCGCTGAATCCCATGCCGTGGCGGTGGAGGTAATTGAACATCTGCGTGATGAAGCTTCCGCTTTGCGAGGCCAGGCCGACAAAGCCCGCCTTGCAATCCGCCTTGATGGGCGTGGGATTGAGTTTGAGGTGGAGATTGGCGACGCCCAGGCAGTTGGGGCCCAAAAACCGGATGCCGTGACGGCGGGCAATCGCCTCCAGTTCCTTTTGCAGCGCCGCGCCTTCCGGGCCCGCCTCGCGGAATCCCCCGGAAACCACAATGGCGTGCCGGATGCCCTTCTTCCCGCAATCGTCGAGCGTTTGGCAGACGATTTCCGTGGGCAGCACGATGATGGCCAGATCGGGGATCTCCGGCACATCCAGAATGCTGGGATATGCCGCAAGGCCGCGGACAACTTTTTCTTTGGGATGAATCGGGATAATTTTCCCTTCATATCCCAGCGCCTGCATCGATGACAGCATGATCGATCCCATGCGCATGAACGTGTTGGACGCGCCGAAGAAGGCAATGCTTTTTGGATTGACAATCGGATAGAGAGGACTTTCGGAAATAGAACGAATCATGAGTTTATACCTGCCTTTACAGTTGAATTTTTATCGAAGAGAATTTCATCCTCCTACACCACAGGCAGTTCAGCCTTTTTTTCCTGCCGGGCCTGTTCGTCGAGGATAATTTCAAGCGCCATGCGGGCTGCCTTGCCAACGAGTGTGGAGCAGCCTTCCGGCATCCCCGCGGCCAGCGCCGCCTTCATGTCTTCCATGTCGTAGAGGTTGAAAAAGCGGCCGAACTGTTTCACCTGAAGATCACGGCACCGGCAGGTGGAAAACTCTTTCATAAACTGTTCATGGAATTTTTTGGCCAGAAGAAGCGCCTTGATCTGCTTGCCCATCCGGCCCAAGTCTTCCTTTTTGCGGCCGAAAAAGTAGCTGATGGCCATCGTGCCGCCGGAGAGAGCGCCGCAGTGGCCGTCGCCGGATAGTCCCACGCCGTCGGCAAATCCCGTGGCGGCGCGCACGACGTTTTCATCCTCCACGCCCAGCGCTTCGAAGATGGCGGCAAGCGAGCATTGCGAGCAGTTGCCGCCGCGCAGTTCGTAGGCCTTCGCCCGTTTGTAAACTTCTTCGAGCATTTCTTCTCTGTTCATTTCGGCTCCTTCCAATTTTTATTTCCGGGCCCGTTCCAGAATTTCAGCGATGCCCAGCACCTCGATACGGTTTTCCAGTTGTTCCATCTTCACCGCGTCGGAAAGCATTTTGGCGCAATTGGGGCAGGCAACCGCCAGAATCGAAGCGCCCGTCTCGGCAGCTTCACGCACGCGCACGCGGGCGGCGCTGTCTTCGGCCGTGCCCAGAATGTCCGTGAAGAAGTTGCCGCCGCCTCCGCCGCAGCAGAAAGCATCGGGGCCGCTGCGGCGCATCTCAACGTATTCGGCTTTGGGAATCGCCTTGAGAATTTCCCGCGGCGCCTGATAAATATTTTGATGCCTTCCCAGGTAGCAGGGATCGTGATACGTGATTTTGACCGGCCAGGCCTTGAGCTTGATTTTTTTCTTTTTCATCAGCTGGGCTAAAACCTCGGTGTAGTGCCGGACCTGGAAGACTCCGCCGATGACGGGGTAGTCTTTCCTGAACGTATTGAGCGCGTGAGGATCTAGCGTAATGATTTCCCTGACTCCTTTGGCCTTGAAGGTTTCAATGTTGGCCTGCGCCAACTGGGCAAACAGTCCCATCTCGCCAAGAGCCCGCACGTCGTTGCCGTCACAGCCCTCTTCACTGCCTAGAATGCCGACCGACAGCCCCGCATCCACCAGCATTTTTCCCACGCTTCTGGCCATTTTCTGCCCGACTTCATCGTAGGAGCCGACGCAGCCCGCGTAGAAAAGATATTTCTGGTTGGTGTAGGGTTTCAGTCCCGTTCCTTTGGCCCAGTCGCCGCGCTGGGACTGCGGCAGTTTGTAGGGATTGCCGCTCACCGCGACGGCCTTGAAATAGTCGCGCACGCCCGGCGGAATCCGGCCTTCGCCGACCAGTTCGGCCCGCGTCTCCTGAAAGATGTCCGGCAGGAAATCCTTGAATCGGGGAAAGACGCACTGATCCTTGCAGTTGTCGCAGGCGACGCAGGAAAACATGATTTCGGCAAAGCGCGCGGAGGTTTCGATTTCGCCTGACAGCCAGGCGCGGGTCAGCCACATCCGGCCGCCCGGCGAGTAGGTATCCCAGCCGAAGGCCTTGTAGGAGGGGCAATTGAAGTCGCTGTAGTCCGACGGGAACTTGCAGTAACCGCAGCGGAAGCAGCGATGGACGATGTTTTCATGTTCAATGTGTCGGATGTAGGTCATGCGTTCACCTCCCAGTTGCCGGGGTTCATGATCCCCTGCGGATCGAGATTTTTCTTGATCATCAACAGGAGTTTGCGCGCGTTGGGCTCCATTTTCTGAAGCAGCATCTTCTGCTCCTTGAAATTGGGCTTCCAGGGAATGCCGCCCATACCCAGCGCGAAAGAGGTTGCCTCGTCCAGCGCCTTTTCCACCCGTTCCATCATCGCCTTGTCGTTGCGGTTGAAGGCAAACGAGATGCTGTACATCATGGCGTGCCCGCCGGAAATGAGCCTGGCCGTGCTGGCATACAGGACATTGTATTTGGCGGCCAGTTCCACCACCTTGGCGGCGTACTGCGGGAAGTGTTCGATGGGCGCGATAGGCCCCGAGTATTCAAACCCGCCGCCTTTGGGCACATCGGCGAAATCGGCGATGTTGCGGCCAGGCATTTCCAGGAGCATGGGCTTCATGTACGAAATCGACATGAAGCCGCCGTCTTTGGAATCCATGTATTCCTGGAGGCAGTCCCAGATCATCTTGCGTTTAAATTCAATTTCTTCTTCCGTATCGCCGGTGAAGAAAACCGTGATGTGATAGTTTCCCATGAACATGAGCGGTTTGGGCTGGAACCAGACGTTAATGTCCTCCAGCATTTCCAGGTGCGTGAGCTTGTAGAGGATGTGTGGAATCAGATCGACGCGGTCCGTGACAAACAGTTCTGCGTCACGGATTTTTTTGTTGGGATAAAGCTTAAGGCCGACCTTTGTGATGACGCCCGTACAGCCCAGCCAGCCGAGGAAGAGCCCCGACAGGTCCGGCAGCGTCGGCCCTTTGGAAATCCAGTAGGGGCCGATCGACGGCGAGCCGATCCGGCAGATCTCGCCCGTGGGCAGGACCACTTCCAGCCCCGTGACCATGTCCGAATTGAAGCCGTACTGGTTGGTGAGCCTTCCCTGGCCGTGCAGGGAGACGTTCGCGGCGATGGTAGTAGTCGAAGGGGCGTCGGGAATGCTGTGCCGCAGCGTCGGATGATGCTTCTGCAGATACGCTTTGAGCGCGCCCTGGGAGGTGCCGCCTTCGACGACCACGTAGCGGGCCATGGCGTTCACTTCCAGGATTTTGTTCATCCGCTTCATATCCAGAACGATGCCGCCTTTGAGCGGAATCACGAGACCCGCCAGCGACATGCCGTTCCCCATCGGGACGACGGGGATATTTTCCTGGTTGGCCAGTTGAACGATTTTCTGAACCTCTTCCGTTGTTTTCGGCGCGACCACGAAATCGGGTTTGTGCGGCGCGAGCACGCCGGGGTCCCGCGAATAAAACCAGAGCTCTTCCGGAGCGTCGGAGACGGCCCGCTCGCCGACGATCTCCACGAGGGATTTTCGAATATCGCTCATGAGACAGCCTCCCTTTCTTTTTCGCCGATCGCCATCTTGCACAGATCGATGATGTGCACCGGTTTCAATCCCCGCCTGGTCACTTTTTCCGACAGAGACGTCTGGCAGGCCGGACAGTTGAAAACGCAGTATTCGGCGCCCGCTGCGAGCATGTCGTCAATGTTGCGCTTCTGGACGTCGTCGGCCAGCCTGTAGCCGGAGACGGAACGGAAAATTTCCGCGCAGCACAGCGCGTTTTCGCCCTGATACTTCCGCTTGGGCACTTTGACGCCGATCAACTGGAAGATTTTTTTCACCACCGGCAGTTTGTCGGGAATGAGCCGGTTGGAGCAGGAGCGCTGGTACGCGACGGTGATGCCGAGCGGCTTGATCCTGTCCTTGAGTTCTTTCATGCGCTGCAAAACAAAATCCAGATAATAAATCGGGGTAAAGGGCACCTCGATGCCGTAGGCGGAGGCAATCGAAGTCAGCGTGCCGTAGCATTCGTCATGCATGCAGATAACTTCTTTGACGCCCAGCTTGCGGTAGTTCTCGATGACCATGGGGAGCCGCTCCTTGATGACCGACATGCGGGCGAAGTGGGAATGAACCGCCGGGCACATGAATTCCGCGCCGAACACTTGGGCCGAGGCGACATCCTTGAAGATCTCTCCCGTGCCCAACTGCCCCAGCTCGGGGAGATAGCAGCAGGAAAGAGCCGTATCCTTTAGGTTGCCCACCAGATACTTGCCCTGCATCGACGTCATATTTTTCCACTGCGTCGTGATGGGGCGCGGCGCGGTGAACATGCCTTTTTCCTCACGCTTCTCCGAGATGAGGTAAAAGGGATGGTTGCCCCGCGTGCAGTATTCCTCGCAGGCGTAGCAGGTGACGCATTCGGTCAGCACGCGGGAATCCTTGCCCTTCATGACTTTCATCATTTCTCCGTGCGCTTCCTTGTGCCCGGCAAACGTTATGTACTGGCATTTGAGCAAACAGTCGGCCGAGCGGCAGCTTGCGCAAACCTTCTGGTCGAATTTCAGTTGAACCATGAAGCACCTCCCTCGATGTTCGATGTTGATGGGGTCAGTGGAACCCGCTTGAGCCGCCCGCGCCCGTCAAGCATTCATCCCGCTTCCTGACGGTTTTTGTCCCGCGCGTTGAGATTGCATCCCGCTATTGAAATGAATGGCCACCTTCATATCACATTTGCTTTCCAGAGGGCCAGTTGATTATTTCTGATCAATTCTTCCGCAAGGATTGGAGCTGGCCCCGACGGCGGGAGCCATCGGGGATTTTAGTCTGACCGGTAAAGCTCCGCCGTCCGGCTGATCTCTTCCATGATTTCCTTTCTCTTGTCTTCAGGCTCCAAAAGCTCAGCGTCCGCGCCAAAGGAAAGAATCCATTTTTTAACATCGTACCAGCCGGATGTGTGCGGGGTCAGGTGAAGCGATCCGTCCGCGCACTTTTCAATGTCCTGATTTTTGCACCATTTTCTTTCCTGAATGTAGAGCGCCTGTTTCGGGCTGAAGCGAATCTTGACAACCACCGGATCGTCGTAAATCCCGACTTTGACAGCAAACGTGGATTTCAGTGAGAAAACATTAATAATATCAACGAAAGTGTTCTGATGTTTTCAGAAGTGTAGTGAACAAAGTAACATTCTGTTCAATAATATGTTGCATTTATCGATAATCGTGGTAAACACGATCCATGTTTATCAAAGCGACCACCAATTCCGCCGGACAGACCTACTACCACCTTGTGGAGAGCTATCGGCAAAACGGCAAAGTCAGACACCGCACCCTGCTGTCACTGGGCAAAGCCGGTGAAGACCGCATGGATGAACTTCTTGCCGCCATCAGCAAACACAAAGAAGTGTTGAGCATGCTGGAACTGGCAAAAAGCATTGATGTGAAGGACACCTATATCCTGGGGCCGCTTTTGGTTCTGGAGCGATTGTTTGAAGAGAGCGGCATCAACCGCATTTTGGAATCCATCGCCGCATCGCATTCCAAATTGGAAATTGATTTGCGGGGGCTTGTCTTTACCCTGGCCGCTGCGCGCTTTGTGCGTCCGGGCTCCAAACTCAAGGTATTCGAGTATTGGCAAAAGCGCTTCTATCCGGAAATGGTGACTCAAAATATTGGGCTTCATCAATTGTATCGGACACTGGATTTGCTGGCGGAGCATAAAGATGAAATTGAAAAAGCGTTGTTTTGGCGCGACCGTGATTTATTGAGTCCGGAAGTGGATGTGATCCTGTATGATCTGACCACCCTTCGTTTTGAAAGCACACGGACGGATCTGGGCGACCTGCGGCAATTTGGTTACAGCAAAGAGCGGCGCAGCGATTGCACACAGGTGGTGCTTGGGCTTTTGGTTACGCCGGAAGGCATCCCGATCGGTTTTGAGGTCTACCCCGGCAACACGTTTGAGGGGAAAACCATCAAGGACATTGTTGCCAAGTTACGGAACAAGTTCAGCATTCGGAGATTTATCTTTGTAGGCGACCGGGGATTATTCTCGAAGGCCAACCTCAAGGAACTGCGTGGTGAAAACAAAGCAGGCGAGTTTATTGTCGGAATGAAACTGGCGGTGTTTAAGAAACGCCATGATGAATTTTACGATATTGGACGATACCAGTGGATCAACGGCGATCTGGCCGTGTATGAGACAACGCATGAGAATGATCGGTGTATCATCACCTGGTCTCGATCCCGGGCCCAGCGTGACCGAAAGGCCAGAGAAGATGTACTGGATAAGATTCGCCAAAAGTTATCGAAGAAAAAGATCACGGCCAAAGAGTTTGTCACCAATACCACCTATAAGCGGTATGTTGTCGGTCTGAACGGCAACAAGCAGTTTACCCTCAACGAAAAAGCG
>ERZ795044.192-NODE-192-length-53300-cov-10.783585_pt1 | contig 53300 bp, 68 predicted proteins | sample MGYA00375128_ERZ795044 | MGnify/ENA primary metagenome ERZ795044 (study PRJEB30173, sample SAMN05720213) | anaerobic digester metagenome | isolation source: active sludge of municipal wastewater-treating anaerobic digesters | place: USA | collected 2014-12-22 ...
CTTTAGGGTTTTTTGCTAATGGTGGAGGTAATATAGATTTATCATTTAAAGTTTTAGTAGATATCTCACAAGCTTTAATAGTTCTTAAATCTTTAATTTTCATACCTAAGGATTTATCAGTCATATCTTTTAATATTTTACCAACATTAGCATAAGATGCATCTGGGAAAACTCTATCTTCTTCAGATTTGTTTAAAATTTGTTTTTTTAAATATTCTGCTAAATTTTTATCTTTAACCTTAGATTCATTTTGATGATTAGATTTTCCTATAAAATCAAAAGAAATAACATCACCTTTTATCTTTATATCCTTTATCTTTAAAGTTCTAATACCAACATTACCTGTATCTGTCTTATCTTCACTACCTACTCTTAATCCTGTTTTTTCTAAAATATTTATAACCGCAGCACATTGATTAATGCTAGGTTCTTTATCTAGCATTAAATTTTTAGATTTTTCTTGTATATTTTTTACTTGAGAGATAACTTTTTCAATTCTTGCCCATTTTTTATGAGATTGTAATATGTGATATCTTGCTGTGTAGACTGTTTTTATTTCTTTTTCTCCTTTACCATTTATCATTGGCACCTTATAAGCATAAACTTTATCTTTATTAGTTTTATTATAATTTTTATTAATTGTTAAATCTTTTATTGTCAATCCTTCAGGTATCCCAAATTGTGTTCCAGGGAATTTTTTAGCCATTTCGGCACTAAATTCTTTATTAATTTTATTTTTAGCTACCTTTACTTCTTCACCTTTACCATTTAACTTTTTTACTAATGCTTTAGCTTTTTTCTTTACTGCCGAACCATCATCATATCCTAGAGCAGATTTAACTTTTACTTTTCTTCCTGTTTCTGGATTCATGATACTTTGGTCAAGTATATTAGAATCTTCTACTTTTTTTTCAAATAATATTTTTTTTAGTATGTTCATTCTAATTCTTATCTATAATTTTAATATAAACCTTATCTTTTTTTAATTCTCTAGATAACCATGGCATAAAGATACTCATTGCGTCTCTACTTTCTGTTATCATATTAGTTTGTTTTCCTAAACCTAATAATATGCAACCATATGTATTTGCCTTTGTGTTACCTGCATGAATTCTTATACCCTCAAACCCTCTCACATTTAACAATAAAGGTAATGGTTTTTTAAATCGGTTGCTATATGTGATAACAATTTGATAAGTTCCAGAAGGAATAGCGGTTTCGCCATATACTTTTTCTTCACCTTTATCTAATAAATCACCGTCTTTATTTATATCTCTAACTTTATCTTCAAGTGTGAAAACTTTTTTATCTCCAAATGTGAGTTCTCCTATTGTAGAATCATTTGTGTAGATATTTCTCTCTAATAATATTTCCATCGTAATTTTATATTTAAATAGTAAATTTTTTATACTAATTAAATATAAAGTAAAAGCATATGAAGAGCATATTAAGAAGAATATTGGAAAATGAAGATACATTTAATTCTCTATATCATAAAAAGAATAAATGGATTGAAATTGAAGGTATTGAGAAGAAAATATTATCAAGAGAATTATTTGATTTAATAGAAAAATCCTATACAGATATTGGTGGACATTTTGAAATTAGAAGCAGCGACGATATTATGAATTTCCCTATTATTAAGTCAATAGATTTAGACGATGATAATTATTCAGATGTGGTGAAATTATCTAAGATGACAAAATATGGGGAAAAGTCTCTTGCTTTAGGCTCAGATGGCAATACTGAATCTAAGAGAGAGTTATTGAGAATGAAAGCTAAGGAATTATTTCATAGAGGACATTATGCAGAAGTATCAGGTAAATTTGCTGAAATATTATTAAATAAATTTAATGTTCCTTATGTCAATAATAAACAAGATGTTGAAGCTGTCTTAAACAAAGATGTAGAATGGATTGGTGATGGATGGTATAAGAGGAATATATCTGGTGCAGGCAATCATAAGAAAATATTAGTTGGTATTCCTAAAGGGATATAAATGTATAAAAAGATAAATAAATTCCAAAGTTTAATTTCTTCTTTATTATTTTTTATTGTTTTTGTTTTATTTGCTTCTATAACAGAATTTAAAATCACCGAAATACAACTATCATATTATGGCGCATATACTGAATACAATATAATATGGAACACAATTATAATGATTTTATCAATATCATTACATCTTAATTTTAAGCAATATATTGAGAGTAAAAATAAAATATTTTTTAAAGATTTATTTTTAGGTTTATCTTTCTTCTTATCTCTTTGTTTATTTATTGTAGGATTAATTCCAATGCCTAGTTTGATACATACAATAAGTGCATATTTTTATTTCTTTTTCTATCCTTTGTTTATATATCTATTTACATATTTTAATCGCTCAAACTTAAAAGAAACATGGGTATTGTTTATTATATCTCTATGTATGATAATATTTCCTTTGATATTTATTCCTATTTTTAAAGGAAAGGCATATTCTGAAATTATCCACTCAATATTTATAGTGATATTTCATAATTTTATAAGTAAAGAACAAGATAAGAAATAATTGAAACCATAAGTACCCTTAACTATTTAAAAGAAATAACTTATCATAATAATGTATTTAAGATTATATCCAAAAAAAAATAATACTATTTTTTATACTCAAAAAGGCTCTTTAAGCTATACAGAAGGATTAATAAATACAGGAGGAAACCCTATTATGCAACTTATGGAAGGTAATTTTCAATCTGAATTAGTTTTCCAATTTGATATAAATGCTGATTTATATAATAAAATACAAAATAATAATTCTAATATTAGGTTATATATTTGGGATGCAGGGAATTTGCCAGATATGAAACAAAGTGACCCTAAGACATTACAATTATTTAAAAATGATGATGATTTTATAGAAGGAATTGGTTATGAATTCAACGGTAGATTTATTAAAGTATCAAATTCTTGTTATAAATACAGAGATGATTTAAATAATGTTTGGAGTACTAAGAATTTAGTTATAGAAAAATTGATTGATAGGTGGCATGATGATATTATATTTAATATCGATAAAACATTTATCACACAAGGTTTAAATACATTCTTTGTAAAATATAAAAGCCCATCTGTTGATACCGAAAAAGAATTAGCTAAATTTCTACACTCAAATAAAACAAGAACTATTAAAATACCATACCTAGAGTTAGATATAAATGATGAAATAATAGATAGTAGAAATAATTTTTATTCTAATAAGATAAATAGAATTTATTTATTAAATGAATTTGGTTTAAATTTTTCTTCTACACCTACTTTTAAATTATTGGATGATTTAAAAACAGATACCGGCAATACTTATAATGTTGTAAATGAGAATGCAGGAGTTTATTATGTAGACATTGATGCTAATGCATTAACAAATGAGTTTTATTATGATAGTTGGTATATAGGAGCAGAAGAGGTTTATAGAAGTTTAATAACAGTTATTGATACAGATAAACCTAAATCTCAAATTAATAACATGGAAAATATTAATTTTTATCCAACAACAAAATATCAGCATGATTCTGTGATGTGGGGTGATGTTTTATTTATGAGAATAATTATTAATAGTAGAAGCCAAATAAATACACAAAATTATCAAAACTTTGAATGGAGATTAATGTGTGATAATGGTTTTGAGATGCAACCTTGGAGAAAAGTAGAGAGTTATAAAGAAGAATTGTTTTTTAAATTAAATTCTGTATTTTTGTTTCCTGAGTTAGGATATGAAGTTCAATGTAGATTATCTAATAATGGAGCTATACACACATCAAACCAAGTATATAGATTTAAAGTTAAATTTAATTCTTCGACACAATTAGAACATATAAATGCTTCTCCTTACTTTAATAGGGATTATTATTTACCAAAACAAATGAAGAGAATAATATGATAGTTAAAAATATAACTAATAATGATGTAGATAATTGGGTTTTAATCAATCCGACAAAACCTATATATGCAGAGTTGCCAAAAGAAGAATCACAAATGTTCTTTGGTAAAGAATATAATTATAATCCTTCGAATGATGATAAATCTATTAGAGGTATTGATAATAAAAATATTGTTATTGCAAACTCAAATAATATTTATAGAATTAACTCTTCAATTTCAGAAACCGATTATTCAGGTATAATCAACATGAAAGTTCCAACATTAGTTGATGAAGATTTATGTAAGGTTACATTTTTCAAAGAAGATGTTTGGGAAGTAAAAACTTTTTTTGAAAATATTTATATTACTAAATTCAAAAAAGTAGGAAATTTACAGTTTATTAATATCCCATCTAACATTTTCAAAAAAAATTCGGCTGAATCTAATACAGATTTTGAGAATTTTATTAATGATTATGGGTATTTTTATATACAAATAGAACCTCTATACATAGAGTCAGAAATTATAAATATAAATACTAAAGAACATTATAATTATGATTCTGATTTATCATCTTTAACAAATGAGCAAGGTAATAGAAGAAATATTTACACATTAGATATTCTTAATTTTAAAAATACTCCTTTTAATTTTGAGAGAAGCTATGATATTAATATTTTAAAAGCTATATGGTCTAATAGATTATTAGGTAGCTTAGTATATAATAAAGATTTATTTGATAATGACAAGAATATTAAAATCATTACAGGCGATTATTTTAATTTCAACACAGATGAAGCTTATATAACCATCTCACCTGATTATATGGGTGTTGATAGTCCAAATGGTAAATTTAGTATTGGAGATAAGTTGAAAATCTATCCTGCAGAATCTTATTTTGAGCCTATAACAATACAAATTAATTTCACAAGAGAAATTAATGAAAATGAACAAATAAAGAAATTTTTATTAAATGATGCAGTTCGTGATTTTTCTAATAACATCATAGAGGTATATGATGATAATGGGTTAACAATTGAAGAAAATGGAGAGGTAAGCGGTAAAGTTTATTTATCTTTTCAAGTTTCAGAAAAACAAGGAAAAGAAATTAGAAAAAAATTAAATTAAGTTATGGAAAATTATTTTCAGTTAGGTTCACAAGCTATAAAAGGAGGTATATTATTTGGTAATCTGACACCTGCAGGAATATTTTCTAATAAACCTTATCAGGAAAATTTAGATTTATTTCTTGAACAATTAAATAATAATAATTCTTCAAGTAATAATATTAATGAAGATTGTGATAAAAAATATTTATTAACATTAGGTAAATTAAAAGAATCATTACAAAAGGAATTAGATAAAGATTTAGAAATATCAGATAAATTATTTAAGAGCTTCCTCACAAACTCAATACAACTATTAATAGATTATGATGATGCTAGAAATTATATTTTTTATGGTTCATCATATTCTGAGTTAGCTTATAACATTTTATTTCTAATAGATAATTATCATTATAAAGCTTATTTAGCTAAAAAGAATTCTAATATAACTTTAAATTATTTGACAAACAACAGAACTGAAATATTAATTAAAAAATCAGAAATTGTATTAGGTGGTGATGTTTTTAATTTACAAGAGAAAGATAATTTGGATTTCACAAAATTTGTTATAGAAGATAAAGAATTAAATGAATATAAAATATTAGATTATGAAACACCTCTCTACCAAGAAATATCCTCTATTGCATTTAATACATCAGATACAATAATAGATACAATATTGCCACATAATTTAATAACAGGTGATAGAGTTAAAATTAAATTATCTAATAATAAAAAATTAAATAATATATTCTATGTAGAAGAAATTTCACCAACACAAATCAAAATATTTTCTGACAAGATAAGATTAAACAATGTTATTGTTCCTAATGCTAATTTATACGACAATGAGGCTCGTTTAAGAAAGTATGTTGAATTATATACATATACAGGAGATTATGATATAAGATTTGTTGTGCAAGGAAATATTCCTATTGCTAATTTATTACAATATACAGAGGGTGCCGATATTTTTTATGGCTTACAATTAAAGAGAAATAAGCAATATTATTTTGATTTTGAAAATAAACTTACCGATTTACAAAAGAGATTATTAAATAAAACAATTGCTAAACCTTGGCCAAGACAACCTATAACAAACAATATTTTGTTTCAAGGAGCTTTATTTGAAGAGTGGATAACAGATGCTGGAAACTTCCAAAGTTCTTTTAATTATGAAGATGATGGTTTTGGCTCTTATAATAATGAGTTAGCCCTAGAATTATCTATCACAGGAGCTCTTTATTTAGATGAAGAATGGACAAACCAATTATTAAGGAAAACAGTACCGCATTATCTTATAGATGAGTTAAGAGATTCAGAAGGTTTATTTAAGAGGTTTATTCTAATGATGGCTTGGTTTTGGGACCAAATAAGATTATATATAAATTTTCTTACTTATAATCATCACCTTAATTACACTCAATATAATCAATTAACCTATAAATTTTATGATTTATATTCTAAACATTTTGGGTTTAATTTATTTGAAGAAGATAATATAGAATTAAGTAGGTTGTTATTAAGGACAGAGCCTGGTTTAATTTATCAAAATAATTTAGCTGAATTTTCAGATGATGAAAATAGAAAAACTCTATACATATTACAAAAAGAAAAACAAAAGAGATTATTAATAAATTTATTATTCTTATATAAAAAGAAAGGAACATTAGATGGCTTAAATAAATTAATCAATTTATTAGGTGTTCCAAAAGGTTTGGTTATAACAAATGAATATTATTTAGACTTTGTTAATAAAGATGAATATGGTGTACCTCTAGATAATAATAAACAAAAGAAAATTAATAATGATAAAGTTTTCTCTAAAAAAATATTATGGACAAAAAATTACGATTCATTAAAAAATAAATCTAACATTGATACAATAGAGAATAATCCCTTTTTTTATGATATAAAATCAAGAGAAGAATTTAATATTAATCTTAGAGAATTAGATTTATTAACTTCTCCGCAAGATGCATTGCTTTCAGATATTGAATATCTGAGTAATAAAAAATATGATTTTGTTGAGATGCAACCTGGTAGTTTTTTTAATTTACAAAATTTAAAAGAAACCTATTATATGCTTCCTCTATCAATTCCAGATAAATATATTCATTTTTCTGTGAATTTCTTATTAGAAAAAGAAAGTGCGTTAAAAAATAATAGAGTAGATTTATGTTCTTTATTTTTATCTACAGCTATAAGCCCTGGAACGACTCCAATACTTCCTAAAGGGAATCAATATAATTATTTTATTGAGAGATTTGGATATTATAACATGGCTTCTTTTGATTTAGTGACATCTACACAAAATGATATTATAGAAATTGTATGTGGTTCAGATTCTATTTTTAATGATATATTACCTAGCGATTTTCTTGAATCAAATGCTAAATATATTTCTAATAAAATAAATATTGAAAATAAAGATTATAAATCTACTGCCGAAGGTAATAGGATTTTTATTTTCTCAAAAAAATTATCTTTAAATTCTATTACCTTGTTGGTAAATTTTAATCCTGGTAATATTGATACCTCAATATTAAATATAGAAGATTTCACGAATACATTATCTATATTGCAAAATGATTTTATAATATGCAGGATAGAAAATAGTAAATTAGTTTTTAGAATGAAGATGCATGGTGATTTTTCTTCATCATTTTTTGATACTGTTTCTATTAGTAAACATATGGTTTTAGATGATGGATTACTTCATAATTATAAATTCTTATTTAGGCCTAGTGGAATAGAAATTTATAGAGATTTAAAATTTGTAGAGTTGATACCATATAGGGATGCTCTAAGTGCCAACTCTGCCGCATCAATACCTCAATATGATTCAAGAATAACACCTCTTAATGAAATAGAAGATTGTACAATTATAGAAAGCTTAAATAGTTTATATAAGAGACCTGATAATATAAATGAAATTAAATATTGGGATTTATTTATAGGAGACCCAAGAAATATTAAGATTTGGTTTAATAAGGTTGGGATATTTGAAGATAGAGAAATTAATCAAGAGTCTGATTTAGAATATAATCAATCTAATAATGATAACTTTAATTCAGAGGGGTATTTATTTAAACCAAATATTATTAATAAAAACTTTGATGCTTATTTTTCCTCAAAATATCCATTAATCAATGGCGAGAATTTAATTCATTATTTACCTTTTGATAATAATAATAAGATAAGTAAATTAAATCTTATTCCTTATCAAAATATTGAGAAAGAAATTTTGTTTGAAAAAAAAATACAAAGTTTTTTTGAAAATACACAAGATAAAAATAAATTTCCAAATTATGCTTGGGTAAAAGATTTACATTTAAGAGAAGAATATTCTATTCTAAAAAACATAATAGATAATTATTTTGAATTTAATACCAATGTAATTTATTATGAGAATTTATTACCTATTATAGATTTAATAGAGAGAAAATTTAAATTAACAGCACAACAATTTATTCCGGTTGTAATTAATACCAATAAGTTTGCTCAATTAATACAATCAGAGGTACCTGATAAATATAGATATATAAATCCATTTAAAAAATGTGATATTAATAACCTAGGTAAGAGAGCATCTCTTAAAATATTAATGTTTTGGGATAGAGATACACCTATTCAAGGAACAGATTTTATAAAATTAGATTTTGAAGATTTAGGTATCTTTACTCAACCTTGGAATCAATCATCATTTCACACATTATATCTAATTGGAGAACAAATAAAAAATATTTCACCGTCCAATATTTCTTATATAATAAATAATAATAACAAAATAATATTTTTTATAGAACAGAATTGGTATTTTACCACATACGGAAAAAAAATAGAAGATACCTCTATTGTAGCAAGCGGAAATGGTCCAGAAAATATAATATTAGCTTCAGAAGGTTGGGAGGCAGGTATTGATAAAGTTGTTGGTGGAAATTGTTTTGAAATAGAATATCAAACTCCTTTATCAAATCAATTAAATAATAATTTTTATATTTATTATCAAAATGAGAGGGTTATTAATAGTGAATATAACCTAGATGAAAATATGCCAAATGATATTTATTATGATTCTGAGTTAGGATTTAATAGATTCACAAATGATATAAATTAACAAAACTACACAATGATATTTTCACTTTAATAAAGTATAAGAAAACTATTTAAAATAAAAATTAAACGTGGCTAAAGAATTAATATTTGGAATTGGTGGACATCCGGTGATGAAACATGATTATGAACAATTACAATCTTGTAATTCAGAATTTATGGAAGCTATATCGAATTTTATAGGTGAAGATGGCACATTTAAAGCGTTTGGATGTATTATCACAGATAATTCTACAACTATATCCTGGACAGCAGGAACAATATTTTATCAAGGAAAATATTATAGAGTCGATAGTGGCTCTATAACAAAGCAAATTTCCCCTATAATAACTTTTAACCCTTTTTGGAAAGTATATACAAATATATTATCACCTAGTCCTGTTACTTATGAGACTAATGTTCAATATAATGTGCATATTGAAAGAAAAATGACCTTAGTAGAAGAACCATTGCCGGGTGATGTTGGTATTTATGATTCTCTTTTACCACAACTACCTGGACCTCTATTAGATAATTTATCTGCAGGTCCCGGTAATGGTTCGAGTTTATCTGCCACATTTAATATTACAGGAAGTTTAGGAGTGGTTTCTGTTAATTCTGAATCTATTTCAAATGGCAATATTGTGAGTGTTATAAGTGGGAGTGATTTAGATATAGTTTTTGCCAGGTTAGCAACGACAACTCATGCTAGATATAGAATAGATTCAGGACCTTGGATTTCTGTATGGGGGTTATCTGGTGCACAACCTAATAACATCATGATTACGATACCAAATGTTTTAGTTTCAAAAATTATAACAATTCAATGGTTACCAAGCTCTACTTTATACAATATTAATAGATTAGGTTCTTTTTCTAGTGCGGCATTAATTTTTGTGAGTCATCAAGAGGCTCTTAAAGTAGTAAACGGTAATGGAACTCCTTATGTAGGTAGTCAACTATCTTTTCCAATTGGGAAGGATGATATTGCTTTTGATTTATTAATTTTAAAAAAAATATCTATAGATTTTTATCCTTATACTAATTCATTAAATCAATACCCAGACTATGTAGTTCTAGGAACTCCAATTATATCTACATTTAAAATTAATAATATAGAATATAAAAATTCTTTAGGCGCACCTGTCTTAGAAACATATCCTGTAGAGTTAGATACAAAAGGAACAGAAGATGAGTTTTTTTTCACAGGAACAGGAAACTCTTCTCATTATAGATATTATGAGTATAAATATCTGAGGTATAGAATAATTGCGCCTAATATACCTATCGCAGATATAACAAATATTCAATGGGCATACACAAGAGATAATGATGATAATAATTATGTTTTACCTACTGTACCATCAGGTGGCTCTGGATGTTTACAAATTAACACTTTGATTACCACAAAAGAAGGAAACAAGAAAGAATTAAAAGATATTTTAGTAGGCGACGAATTATTATCTGTTAATTTTGATGAGGAATTTAAGAATATAAACATAGGTTTTACAAAAGTATTAGAAAAAAAATATGTGGGTTCTGAAAATTCTATTATTTTGAATAATGGATTGTTACACATGACAGAATCTCATATTCAACTAATTGAAAGAGAAGGTAAATTTATGTTATTAACAGCTAAAGAAATTTTAAAGGGTGATTATTTAATAGGGAATTTTAATAAGATAAAAATTAATTCTATATCTAACTTTGATGGTATTGAAATGTTTTGTAATATTGTAACTGAAAACGGTTATTATATTGCAAATGATATTATTACACATAATAAGAAAGATATTCCATCACCGCCTTTTACACCTGTATAACAAATAAAAAAAATGTTTAATCCAGAAAAAAGATTAATAGTAGATATAAAAGTTCAAAATCGTCTAAGAGAATGGTTTTCAAGAATTGCCGACCCAACAAGAAATTGTGATAGAATTACCTGTATTCAATTTGGAGATAGCGAAGTTGATTATGATTTAGGTTTTGATTATACTAAGATAAGAGTTTTAAATGCGCCTTATAATATAGAATCAATTAAGAGCAAATTAGCTTTTGAAGGATTAACATCAGGAATATCAGGAAAAATTTCTACTTATTTCAGGAGAGTAGGTGGAGATAGCAACTTATCCTCTTATTACAATTATCCGGCAAATAATAATTTATCATTAGGCATAACTGTTCCTACTTTAGCTAATGCTTGGGATAAAAATGAAATATTATTAGAAAATGATGAAAATTATGGCTGGATTGGTTTTATAGAAACCTTGCCTGATAATTATTTAGATATTAACGGTAATCAATTAAGGTTAAAAGAAAAATATGAAATTATTCTTAATAATCCAGGAGGACAATTAAATCCAATAATAATAGATGATGAAAATGGAAGTTTTTTCTTTTCAGTACCCGAAATATCAGTAGCATCCGGAACAACCATAGGTAACATAACTATAAAAGGTATAACATCGGGTTTGACAAAAATTGTAAATTTAAAAATAATATAAATTATGAGTGTACGTGATTCTTTTGTCTCGCAGACAGCAATTTTTAATTCAAATTTTTATCCTAAAGATACAATTATTGATATGGAGGTTCCAGCACCATCTATATCTTTTCCCTTAGTTCAATCTAGATTAGGCAAAGTTTCTTTTTGGCATGGAGGTGGCGCAAATATTAATGATACTTTTTATACAGAAACAACTGATGATATTATAGATGAAGATAGAAATGGTGGGGTTAAATATGATTTTGCACACTCTTTGGGTGTCTTAGGAATATCACAAGTTAAGAATCTAGCAACTAATGTGGTGATACAAGCATTCACAAGCATACCTGGAAATATTCAAGTTCCACAGACATTTTTAAGCCCAGGGCAATTTACAGATGCAGGTAATGGGCCTGTTGGTCCAATAGAAGCAAGACATAATACCGTAAATTTATCAGGAAATAATGTAACAGGTTGTCTAGGCTCAAATTATCCTTATAAGATTGCAATACCAAAAGTTCCAAATATTAATCAAAAATGGGAGGACTTATTAATAACTTGGAATTTACTCTTATTAAGTGTTTTTGACCAAGAAAATTTAAGTATAGGTAATACTAATTTTCAAACATTTAAAGTATTTCAAAAAGCTGTATCTGTTACAAAAAAAATAGGTGGAGGCTCATCTTTAATTCCTATAAATACAATTTATGCGAATAATGGAAATGAGACAATAGCACTATCTCAATCATTAAAATTAGATAAATCTCAAAATAGAGGTGACGGGTTAATTAGTTCTTGGACTATACAAAAAAAAGTAGGAAATTCTTTCACAACAGCAACAGTAGGTGTTGATTATAATCTTATCTTAGGTAATTTAAATTCTGACCAATTAGAAATTATATTTCTAATAACAGGTGATTATAAAATTATAAATTACTCAAAAGGGAATTCCTCAATTGCCTCAGGAGTAAATGAATCTTTTTCAACATTAAACATTTTATCCAGGCCAAACAATATAACAGTTACAGTAGATGAGTTTATAAGATTTCCCAAAATAAACCCTATCTTAACACCATCTGCAAGTTTTAGAAATGTAACACTTGAAACCTCACCTATATTAAAAGGATATGAGAGGTATAATATTATTGTGACACCCATATTAGATTTAACTAATGCATCTTATAAGAAAGTCAGAATAGAAACGAATAATGATACAAACACCACAACTTCTACTGAAGAAATTTTAACTCTAACTAATAATCAATGGCTAGATTTAATTTTACAAAAAACAAATGTATTATGCTTCTTAAGAAAGAAAAATGCTGGGTTAAATTTTGAAGAGACAAAAGATTGCAATTCGAGTAATTCATTTCAACATTACTTTTCGCAAAACAATGGAGAGTGGGAAGCTGGATATTATATGACATCAAAATAAGATAAATGGCAGAGTTTTTAACATTAAATAATCAATTAAATTTTTTACCATTAATAATTTTAGATGCACCAGATGCTTCTGACGATTTATTAATTTATACAAAAGGTGAGGGTGACTATTTAGGTGCACCTTTACAACCTGATTTAATAACACCTGAAGCTAATTATCATGGCGGGCATAAACCTTATCAAATTGTAACAACTTATGAGGATTGTAATAATTTAAATTATGAGTTAGAAAAAGTTGAGGTTATTAGTAATGAAATTAAAAAAGGAATAATTGTTGAAGATTCTTCAACGCCTCTTACAGGAAGTAATTGGCTATGGAAGGAAGATACTTCAACACCTTTAGGTTTATACCAAGAAATAACAGGTGCATTGCCAATAGACTCTTATTACTTTAAAAAAATATCTTCTAATCAAATTGAGATAAGAATATTAGACCCAAATATTATACCTTCTGTAGATGATTTTTTATTTATACAAAGATATTTTTCTACTGAATTTAGTCTTGAAAACCAACAAAGTCCTACAATAAACTTAGGAGATTATACGGATGATATAAATAATTTACCTATTTATCAATCAGAGTATTGGATATTTCAAATAACCAATAAGTTTCAAAATCCATTAGATAGTGAATTATGGACCATTACTTTTGATAAAGACATAAATTTTATCTCCTCAGAATCTTATATTTTTGTTTTGTTAAATAGAATAAACTCTTCAGGTAATCTTAAAGAATTATTCTTAGATACTTGGCAAAAAATAGAAGTAAAATCTAAACAGTTATTAGGAGACCAATATAATTATACAGGTTCACTTCAACCTAAAGGTAAAACCAATCATCTTAATTATGATAATGCAGGATATTTAGGATTAAAAAACTTTTTATCTACTTTAAATAATGATGAAGGCATAAAAGATGATTTTATTGTTTTAGACTTCGAAGATAATATTCAAGACCATCTATACTATATTAATAATAGTATTAAAATAGCTCTGCCAGGGCTTTTAATTAATGATTTAAGAGGAGATGTATTAACTATTAAAAATAAAAATTACTTACTTAATTCTAATGTTGGTTATTATGGTAATCTTTATTATACCTCTTTAATAACAAATGAAGATAAAAATATAGGATATGTTTTTTATGATTTAAGAATAATGATTATCACAGACTTAGAGTTAATAGCATCTATGTCTTATAATTCAAATAGAAACTTCACATTACCTAATCCTATCACAAAAGATGTTAATGAGGTAAAAGAAATTATTATAGATAATTTCCAAACATATCTTAAACCTTATACACATTTTTATACTTATAGATTAATAGGTGAACATTATGAAACTTTACCATATAATGAATTAAAATCTTTTAATTGGGTAAATACACAATTAGGAAATTTATTAACTGATAATTATACTCTAGAATTAGATATTGAAGAAATGTTTTGCTTGAAGGATGATTTAAATAGAGTGGGTTTTGAAAAAGATAAGTTAGAGATAATTATAGGTGAATGGGATATTGATTATTCAATTCCAACAGAACCAAAAATATTAGGTACCAAAAATGTTGTTGTTATGCCTCTTATTGATTGGTTATTGCAAAGTGCAACATTTGATTTATTAGATATAAGTGGATTATATAGGAAAACAAATTATAATATAAAATTCTTTAAGAAACAATATGATAATGCTGTTATTGCAAATACAAACAATTATGATTTAACAAACTTTTGGGGTTTAAATACTCCATCTACACTATTTGTTTCTAAATGCAATTGGTTAATAGGAGAAGTTTCTTTTAAAAATTTTATTAATCAATATAAAATGAAAGTTGAATATAGATTGAATGCTGATAAATGGAATGGTACAACCAATAAAACATTCTCTTGTGATAATAATTTCCAAGGCGGAAAATTAATAACGGAAATGGGGTTAAAGTTTGGTAATGTAGACTCACCAATGATATATGCAAAAATTAGTCCTCCTATTTTAAAGAATAATAGAAACGATTTAATTGTGAGATTTAATTTGGATTTCTAAATTAAATTTAAGAAGGTAAATTAATTAAAATTATATCTAGAGTTTTACTATCTGTTGTTTCATCTAAGTAAGTCAAATCTAATTGTATTGTTTTTGCGCCAGTTTTCTTTGTAAAAAATCTATGCTCTGTATTATAGAAATTAGATTTATTTTCTATAACCTTTATTTCTTCACTATCAAATGTCCAAATTGCTTTTGTGATTGGTTTATCATAAACACTATACATTCTAAATGTCAATGTATTATTATATAATTGGCCTCCATCTTTAGAAATCACATTCCCATTTGTATCTATTGCTTCTATCTGAATCATTAAATGTTTTATTTTAAATAGTAAATTGTATTAAAACTATTTAAAAGAAATAATCATTAAAATATAGATGAAATTTTTTCAAGCATTTAATTCTGGATTGCAAAATAGCAAAGGGGACTCAGGTTGGGGTGAATCTTTATTGTCCGAATTTAAAAAATCAAGAAAATTTCTAATAAAAAATAACTTAGAACAAAATTCTGAGTTTGATAAACTTTTAAATTTACAAGAAAGACTTAATAAAGATATTAATAGTTTGGCAACCGAATTGCCAGACGATTTTCAAAACCTTCTATCCCATGAACAAGATAGAATGCAAGAAGAGATTAGAAGAAATAAAGAAGCTAAAAAAGAAGCCGAGGAATTAAAGAAACACATGGATTCACTTGCCGAAGGTGATGAGGAAGCATTAGATAGAATTAATAAAAGTTTAGGTAATCTACAAAGCAGTCAGGCACTTTCAAGAAACTCAAATATACAAGCTTCACTAAGTCAAGCACAAAGTGCTTCATCAGGGATTGATATGAATTCTATAACATCAGGCTTAACAGGTTCTACATTAAAAAGTGGCCTTGGAAAAATGTTAGGAGATAGTGCAGGCGGTATAATGAGTAAGATGGGAGCAGGTAGTGCCAATCCTTATGTAGCAGTAGGTCAAATGATTTTTGAAGGTGTGAAGTGGGGAGTGACAGAAACTGTAGGTCAAATCACTGAATTAAATGACCAAATGATTGGGTTAGAGAGAGCCACAGGTGGTGTGATGACTGCAAATAAATTGCACATGAATGTCTATGGCAAAATGGAAGGGACCTGGAAAAGTTTAAAGAGTGCAGCAATAGAAGCTAATTTATCTGTAGAACAAATTACAGATAGCTTTAGAGAGTTTGGGACAATGGAAGGGGGTTTTGGTATGGTTAATGCAAGAAATATGTCTAAAGATTCTAAAACACAAGAAGAAATGAAAAATTTTGGTATAGAATCTGCTCGTATAAAAAAATTATATAATACTGATATTATTCCAGCAGTACAAGGTATGTTTAAAAATTGGGGTGTTTCTATACAAGATGGCTCAGAAGCTATGGTTGATGGAGTAAGACAAATGAGGCTTGAAGGATTATCACCTGAGATATTTGCAAAAAATATGGAGAAGGTTGTACAATTATCAGGTAAGTTAAACTTTAAGAACCCTGCACAACAAATGAGAAATCTTGCTGCCTCAGCGACTAAGCTCGGTGTTTCTGTTGATGCAATTGTCGATGGTTTCTCTCAAATGAAAGGATTCACGGATGTGTTTGAGAGACAAGCAGAAATGTCAGCTCTTGGAATGAATGAGTATGGAAAAAATCTTGGTAAAATTTATGCTCTTCGTAAACAAGGAAAACATGATGAGGCTTCTGCTCTAGAAATTAGTTCAGTTTCAAATGATTTAAAAAATCAAGGCCTAGCAAATTTTCAAGACGGAACAATCTCTGAACAAGGAATTGAGTTTATGGATGCTATGGGAATGTCACAAGAACAAATCCAGGCAATGCAAAAATCTACCCAACTTGCTTCACAAAAAATGAAACAATTAGGATTTAGTCTTAGTGATGCCCTTAAGCCTTTAGATAAACTTACTGATGCACAACAGAAACAAGCCATACAAATAGAATCAAATAATAAAACTCTTAAAGAAGGAATGCAACAATTTAAAGATGCTATGAAAGACCAACTAATTGGAAGAATAGCTAGTTTGTTAGAACCATTAGCAGAATGGGTTGGTTCTTTATTTGGAATAAAAAACTCAAGAGAAAATTTAAAAGATAAACGTAAAGAAGTTGGTTTAGGTAATAGACAAATTGAAGAACTTGCAGATAAAGCTGGTATAAAAAAACAAAAAGCAGGTTTTTTTCAACATGGTCTAACAGGTTGGTTTACAGATGATGGTTATCAAAAAGGTGCAGATGCAGATGTAAAATATTCAGTAGCAGACCAACAAAAATTAACCAGCTTAATAGAACAATTAAATACCAAAGATGATGCAAGTAAAAAAGAATCTTTAATGAATGAATTTCATTATTCTTCTGAAGAAGCCGATAAATTAATTTTATCAATGAAGGAATCTGCGGTAGGAATAGATGATATGGGTAAAGCAGTAGACAAATCTACTGATATAATTAACAAACAAGTAAAATCTCAAGAAGAATTACTTAAATTAAGTTATCAACAAAAGAAAGAATTTATTGCTAAAAATATTAGTAGCGCTCTAGATAGAGCAATGAGAGATTTAGTAACTTTTGGCAAAGTGGGTAAAGCACCCAAAGTAGAATCTGTGAGCGAACAATATGATAAAGTAAAAGAGGCTGAACAAAAACAAAAAACAGAAACAAAAGTTGTTATAATAGATAAGACAACAATGGGTTCTGATATAAAATCAAATACATCAAATGGGTCAAGATAAAAAAAATATAAAAAATGAAAAAATCATTTAATTCAGATAGTGCCCAAAAAATAGATGCAGGATATATAAGAGCTCTTTCAGAAATAAAAAAAACACAGTCTGCATTATCTTCAGGATTGCAAGAAACCACAAAATATTATAATGAAATAGAGAGACTAGGTAATTTAATATCTAATGGTAAAGTTTCTAATTTATTACAAAAAGCAAAACTCCCACAATCTATAGCAATCTTTAATAAATATCAAACAGATATTTTTAATAAAGTAACTCAAGCAAAGAGTAGTATTGAAGGTGTGAAGAAATTTACAGGAATTATAAGAGAAAGAATTGTCAAGAAGAAAGGAGGAGATGAAGCTTGGTTTAACCAATCAGACCCTAATTTTAAAACAAAAGAAAATGGTAATGATACAAGTTCTGAAAATAATCCTACAGGAAAAGATATAATTATTTCACCTCCAATACATACACCAGATGATAGTATAGCTAATCAGACAGAATGGATTGATATTAAAAATGGGTTAAGTGATAAAATATTTAAAGGATGGACATCTAAGGGTAAAAATGTTGCAGTTGGCACATTAAATCAACCAACTTGGGAAAGAAATTCTAGAGAGATTGCAAGAGCACAAAGTTTACCTGGAAGTTTTAAATTTTATATAGAAAAGCTTCATGGATATGATAATCAAGGTGAACCTTATAAAGCAAATAAAATATCAAATAACCCTGAAGAGTATAAGAAATTTTCTAATAGAATGTTGTTTCCGGTTTTTCTAGATAATTGGTCTGATGCATTTACCGCTAATTGGAATACAATTGATTTAATAGGCAAGTCTGAGCCTATAAGAGTTTATAATAATACAACAAGACAATTAACTATTGATTTTTATATATTGGCAGATTTTAGTGCTGAAATTATGTTAGCCGGCATACAAGAGTTGCAAGAATATGCTAGCCAAATATCAAATGAGAAGAAAAACAATCGAGAAATAAGAGATAATTCTAATTTCACAAATGAAGAAAATAAATTTTTAAATAAGAATTTATCACCTCAAGCCAAACAGGTAATAGAATCTAATATGACTTTATCAGAACAAAAGCAAGCTCATTTACAATTACAAGCATATACAAAGAATTTTCAAAATATAGGTCACGGCTCTAATAATATACCAGAAATGCTAAAAAATGGCGTATATGGATTTACTCCCTCGGCAACAACATCTACACCAGAAATGTTATGGAATAGGATGACTTTTTTAGCACAATGTTGTTATCCTTATTATAGACAAGATGGTAAACTTAAAGAAAATCCAATTATAAAATTAAGAATAGGAGATTTTTTCGATGTTGTTTGTTACATAACATCCTTATCAATTAATGATATGGAGATGGGTTGGGATTTAAATTATAGCCCAAATATAGGAGTTATTCCTATGGGTGCAAAAGTATCTATGTCTCTAGACATAATTCATCAACAAACTCCATCTTCTACATATTCTAGATTTTATCATAGAAAAGATTATGATAATTATGATAATCCATATTCTTATATCCCAGAAACTTTAAAAAATTCGTTAACTAAAGATTATATTATAGATAAATTAATAGAAGATAATAACTTTAGACAAAAAATATTAGGTAATGAAATTAATATTTCAAGTGTTCAAAATAAAATAGGAACAGGTGGACCAACAAAAATAACCGAAGATGGAGAAAACTTTACAAGCATCGACACAATGTGGCCCGAAACTGTTTTATATGATATACCTAATTCTTCTGGAAGTGAAAATAAATCAAAAGATGGAAACTATTCTAATATACAAGATTATGCTGAAAACATTTCTAAACTTTCTGAAAAATTAAATAATTTTAATTTTAAAACACAAAATAATTCAGTCAAGAAATTAATTAATAAAAACCAAATATCCGAAACATTAAATATTAGTAAGAAGTTATTGACAGCTAAGGAAAAAATGAAAAATCTTAAAATTAAAGATAATGAAAAAATTCAAGAAATAAATAAATTAGCTAATGAATTTGTTCCTCTTGTAAAAAAGACATTTGATATTGCAAATAATGGGTTTAACATAAATAATATAATTTAATAAATATGAATAACAATTCTCAAATAAAATTATTACAAGGAACAGAAATAAAGCCTAACCTAAATATTTTACCAAGTTTATGGGATATTCCTCATACTATAAAACATACGGATACTATTTATAAGTTAAGTAATAGATATTACAACAATAGTAATTTAGGAAAATTAATTATGTATAGAAATCCAGAACTTATGAATGAGTTTGATATTTATCCTGGTATGATAATTTATATTCCTATGCCATTACAGAGATTAACAAAATATATGAATATTTAAAAATAATTATGATAAACTACATACAATTCTTATTAGATAAAAAAAGAAATGAGGGCCAAATATTAGATGACTCAACTATAGACAATATAGATATTGCTAATATTTTTGACGACGTAGATAATATACCTTTTTGGTCTGGAGGTATCTTATATCCTGATGGACAAGAATCTATTAAAATTAGAAAATTAAACTTCTTAGATGAAAATATTTTAAGTAAAGAAAATCTTTATGCAAATAATGAAGTTTGGAAAATACTTATAAATAATGTTATTCACAAAGACGAAATATTAACTTATGATGATTTACTTCCAATGGATGTTGACGGAATATTATTATGGTTAAGAATGACAGCGTTCGGCTCAGAATATAGGTTAGATATAAATTGCCCAAGATGTAAATCAAATAAGAGTCAAATTGTTTGGGATTTAAAACAAACAGCATTTAAAGGTATAGAAGATGATAAAAATGAATTATTAAAAGAATATGGAGCAATTCCATATAAATATAATGATGAAATTACAATAGGTATCACAATTCCAACAATGTCTAAGATAGCTGAGGTTGATAAATTTATAAAAAAATTAGAAACCGCCGAAGGTATGGACTTTACTTCTACTAAAGAATTGTTATATGTACTTTCTCATATAGAAGAACAAATAGAGGGTGAAAATATTATATTAACAGATATAAAAGATATATATATTAAATTGTTGACCATTAGTTTATCGCTTAAAAAAACTAATGATATAAAAAAATTAGCAATGGAAATAAATCATTCTCTAATTTTAAAAACATCTTTTAAATGCAAAGATAATTTAAAAGATGATGAAGGTAAATTATTAACAAACACAGAAGGGGAATTTGTTAAATGTAATTATAAAGAAGATGGAATTGACTTAATTATGGGAAGGTCTTTTTTTTTGCAAAATATACAATAAGTGAACTAAAATCTTTATTTAATACAATCAAATATAAATCTTGGAGAGAGTTTGGAATAAACAATAACTTCTTCTTTCTTAAAGGAAATTATCAATATGTGAAAGATTTACAAGATTTATTTGATGATTTAAAATTTTGGGCTAAATATTCTCTTCAAGAATCTTATTTAATGACACCACAAAGAAGACAAAAGGCATTAGATAATATGAATAAAAATTTAGAATTATTATATCCCAAGACAAAGAAATAATTCTTATTAAAAACAATTAAATTTTACAATATCTTTTTATTCGTGTATGTTTTGTAATAAAATTGATTTAATCGCTTTATCTACAAGATATCGTACATTATTTAAGATTTTTAAAGTTTAAATCCTTTGTTTAATAAATATAATAGAGCTTCTGCATTACCTCTAGCATCATCTACAGGGTCATGTGTATGTTTTGATATTCTATGTTGCTTCCATTTATAATATAAATCTTTCTCGAAACCACAAAATAAATCACCTATTCTTCTACTTGACCAACCAAAAGGATTTTTGTTTAAAAAATAATGAAAGTACCAATTTACCCAGCTAGCATCATAGCCATTATTATCAGAAATTAATACAGGTTGACCTTGTATATTCTCTCTTAACCATTTATCAAACCTCTCAAAAACAACTTTAGGTTCTTCAAAAGACTCATGTTTCTCCCTTGTGAATCCACTTATTGCTAATGCTTCTGCATTATAAACTTTTGATATTGGCCTACATTGACCATAAAATGTTTTCGTTAGAGTTGGTTCCACAATAATTGCACCAAAGCAAACGATGGAATTAATACCTTGTAGAGGTCCATCACTCTCTATATCAACTACGACAAATTTTTGTTTCATATTTTTATTTTTTCTAATTCTTCTTCAATACATTCCGATAAACAAGTTCCTCCATTATAAAATTTAATTATAAAGGATAATGTTCCATCTTCATTAGGTTTCAAATCATAGATATCATCACTATCATCTTTTTCTGTGTGGTCAAATACTTCCCAGATAATATTATTTACTATAAAATATTTTTCTCGAAATTTGTCTCTAAAACAATCTTCCCAATCATTATCACAACTTCTTAATTCAGTTATACCTACTTCTCTTAATTTTTCTTTATAGAAATCTTCTAAAGATTGTTCAGATTTTAATTCTACTTTTCTAAGTTTTCCAATGTGTAATTCAGTGCGACTCATATTTTATTTTTTTTATGTTTTATCATTTAAGAATATTTTTATTTTTTCTTTATATAGATTCATATTAAAATCTTTACCCTTATAACGGTAATAAGATTTCTTTGTTTCTAATTTTTCATATAACCTCTGAAGTATAATTAGATAATCTATTAATTTTGGCTCCCAATCATTATACATATTATTTTCTAAATACAAACTATTATCAAATGTAGATTTACTTTCATATCCTCTCCTTGATAATTCTTCTTGTATTAATCTAAATCTATTATGTAGATATTTACCTCTTGAATAAAAATATTTCACATGACCTTTATTAAGTGTAAAATTCTTTGGACAATCATAAATACCTTTCTTGCTATTTAAACTTTTCTTGAATTGACCATTTAATTGTAATATTTCTTTATGCTCGGCAATTAAATGCTGATTACTCAATAAAGCAGGAGGTATTAAATTAATTCTTGTCATCTTTATAAATTGTTAATTCTAATTCAATTAATTCTTCATTTGAGTGTTTAACCACAAGATTCTTTATTTCTATGAAAGGCTCAATTTCTTTGAAAAATTCTCTCTTACCTTCTTCTAATATTTTATTATAAACAATATTATAATAATCACCTGAAAAATTATCTCTTCTTAATACTATCTGTTTCCTTAACTTTAAAGGTTTCTTTTCTATAATTTTTATGTAACTATTCATATCAAAATTGCCTTTGATATATTTATTTAATTTCTTTTTATTTATTTCTAATAAATAATATTGTAAGAAAATTATCCCTAATAAGAAAGTTATTATTATTGCCATTATAATTTTATTTTATCATGTTGAAAATATGCTTCTAAGCATCCTATTAAAAAATCTCTTGTCTCAATTAAATTATTATTTATTAAATCAACACCACATGAAAAACCTATACCTTCATGTTTTAAAATTAATCCTCTCTCGGTTGTAACCCAATCTAAATTCTCTGTTATATATAATGGTATTATCTACCTAAACTATTTAATTAATACAAAATTACACATAATTTTTTAGAAACACAAATGATAATAGAAAATTCTACATTTAATTTCCTCAAAGATTGGGAAAGAATATTATATAAAGCTTATAACGACGGATTTAATTATTGGACAATAGGAATGGGGCACAATATAAATGCTTCTGGGCGTTTTGATTTACTTGATAAGACAATAACCAATAAAGAAGTTCTTGAATTATTAAAATTAGATTTTGAGCGTTTAGAAATTAAGAAAAAATTATCAAGAATCAAGATTCCATTAGAGCAACATAAAACAGATGCTCTCATATCTCTAATATTTAATTTAGGATATTTACCAGGTTCTATAATTTTATTGATAAACAATAAACAAAATACATTATTAAAATCTAAATGGATGGAATTTTACAAATCAACTGATGCTAAGACAAAAAAGAAAAAAGCAGTATTAGGTTTATATAGAAGAAGAACTGCCGAATGGGATTTATTTTGTAATGATTATAAATCAAGAAATTTTTATGATAAAATTAAATTACCTACCTAATGCCTAAGATGGATGTAATTGCTATTAAAGCAATGGCGCAAGCTAACAATTATAAAGGATACGATATTGATGAGTTTTCTAATGAGGTTAAAATCTTACAAGATAAAACAGGAATTAATGCAAATTGGTATTTAGCTTTATTTTATGCTGAAGGAAGATTGAATCCAAAAATAATAGGAGGTTTTGAGAATAAATACAAAGGTTTATTCCAAGTAGGCTCAGCAGCTTGTGATACTATCAATAAGTTTCCGGGGGCAGGTTGCAATTATGCTACATTTCAAAATTTATCAGGAGCAAGACAGGTTCAATTATATGAATATTTTTTAAAGGGGCATGGTTTATTAGGAAAGATAAATAATCCTGCAGACTTGCATATTGGTAATGTTCTACCGGCTGTCATTACCGATAATTTTGCAATGGACAGAGTAATTAATGACAAATATAAATCTGCAAGTAAACAAGCAGAGTGGATGTATCCAGATGGAAATAAATTTGCATTAACAAGAAATAAAGCTCGTGCCGGATTTTTACAAGAGTTTGGAGTAAGATTTAATTTAGCTGGAGAAATGGGTGCCGACTTTGTGCCTAATTCAACTCAACAACAACAAGCTCAAGAACAAGGTGTTGCGCAAGCAATAGAAGAAGAAAAAGAATTAATAAGATATATTGACCTTAATCCTCTTCTTATAGATATAGACCAAAATCTTAAATCTATAGAAAAGGGTTTTATTAATACAACATGGGGGAAGAAACAAACAGGAGAAAAATATGATTGGGTTGGATTTAAAGAATATATTCTTTATTTAGCACATAGATTTATGCCAGGAGGAATCGTACCATTCTTTGAATTGATACCTAATTATCAATTAACAAAATCAAACTTAGATCAAGCGCAAAAAGATTTAAGACAAAATACCGATAAAATTGTTGACGAGGTACTACAAAAATATGTTGGTAGTTTTGGTTCTGAGAATGTTTTAGAAGCTAAGAGAAAATTTCAACAAGTTTTAGAGAAGATTCCAGGTTATAATGAAACAAGATATAATAATCAAGTTGCACAATTTAATAAATTATCAGGCAAGAATGATATTTTTACAATTGACCCTTGGAAACAAGAATTTGATTCTCTTTATAAATTAAATGAGGAAGGACAAAAATCTTGGAAGAAGAAAAATGTAGGACTTAGAGTATATGGACAATTAGTATTATCTCCTGAGGCAAACGATAATGAATTAACAAAAGCAGGAGAAATAGGTTTTGAAGAAATAAGAATTAATATGGGTAATGGCGCAACAAAAGGATTAACACTCATAGAACTAAAATTAAAAGATGTACAAGGAAATAAATTCACAGATATAAATTCTCCTTGGTCATTTTTGTTTGATGCAAGGCCCGGAACAGCATCAGCAGATTTTTATTTTCGTTATGGTTGGTCAATAAAAGTTCCACCAAGAGATAATACAAACCCATTATCTAATTTGTTTTGGGAACATGAAGGATGGAAATTATTTCCAGATAATGTAAAAAATCTATTTAACCAGGTTTGTATCCAAAATAATTATTATTTTCTATTAACCCAATCTCTTAATTATAATGATTATTTATGGGAGAAGAGAAATAGTGAAGGTAATGTAACTCTAGGAATTTCAGGAGATGAAGAAAGTTCATATATGCAACTCTCATTATTAAATCCTAAGATAGAAATAGATTCTTCAGGTTGTGCAACAGCAACAATACAATTTAGGACCGGCGCAGGAGTAACAAGAAATTGTCCACTTAATTTAGCATATACCTGTCAAAACATGGTTAAATTATATCCTAATGGTGTTACATTGACAGATTTAATAATTGCCGTAGATACTGATTTGAAAAATAATTCCACAATGGTTGATGAACCTGGAATTGCAACGAAGAAACAAGAAGAGAATATTTCAGATTCAAAAGCAAGAACAAATGGTTCTAGAGATTTAACAGGAATTGTGAAAGTAATAGGCGCCAGAGATTCAGGTGATGAAGATGACCAAACTATTAACCCAGATTCTATATTGATTAATTTTCCAGGTAATTTAATACAACAAATAGATTTATTAGGAACAGATGCTACTCTATGGTCTTGGTTTAGTGAATTATTAACCGCTAACGAATGTACATTATTAAATTTTATGAATGGAGCCGGCCTATCTTTTACTGAAAATTATGTTATAACAACAACTCAAGAAAATGCCGAGGTAAAAACAACAACAAATAAAAAAATAAACCCTAATTCATTAAGAGATGTTTTAATACAAGATAAAGATATATTAGCTTATAAACATGATTCTTCATTAATAGAAAACATCTCATTTCAATCTAATGAGAAACCTAATCAATTTACAATAGCATTAAATTATAGATTAGGAGAATGGTTAAACTTTAATAACGCCGCAACAACCTCAACTGATAATAATAATGATAGTGATAAACTTCATGTATTAGATAGAAAAACAAATATTATAAATATGTTCTCTCAGATGATGGAGGTTAATCTAGATACTATTTGTTTACCTTGGATTTGTCCCGGCAGAAAAATACATATAAGAGGAACAGGATTTAATGATGGTAATTATAGTTGTCTAGAGGTTACACACACGATAGACTCATCAAATAAATTTATGTCAAATATTAGAGGTATTAGAATAATTCCACCAGGAGATAAAGATTTAGAAACTGCATTATCATCACCAGAATTATTTGAGGCAAATAAAACAAACTCAGCATCTCAATTACAACCATTTAATAATAAGACATATCCAGTAAACAATAATCAAACAAACCAGGCAAATTTAGATAAATTTAACCCTATACAACAATTTAAAAATGATTTCTTATTAAAACCATCTAGAGGACAAATATCTTCTAAATTCGGAAATAGATATCACCCAAAGAAAAAGATAATTGAATTACATAAAGGAGTTGATATTTCTTGTATTATAGGAACAAATGTTATAGCACCGGCTGATGGAGTGATTACGTTAGCACAATTTTCTAATACCGCAGGTAATTGGATACATATACAACATGATAACGGATTTAAATCTGTTTTTATGCATTTGTCAAAATTTAATAAAAAATTAGGAGATAGAGTTAATAAAGGTGAACTGATTGCCCTATCAGGTAACACAGGCTCTAGTACCGGCCCACACCTACATTATGAAATTTATGATTTAAGAGGAAATCCTACAGACCCAGAGAAATATTGGGCTTAATAAGTAATTGATTATTATTTTCTTATGTGATGTGATTTTTGACAGATGAGTGAGTGAAAGGAGATTCGCCGTTCAACCTCAGAAAAAATTTCTTCTATCATAAAAAAAACATAAAATTAGAAATTTTCCTTTAAATAATTTATTCTCTTTTTAATTGAGAAAATATCTTTTATCAACTCTCTTATAGGTTCTGCGGCTGTAGATATTTTATTCAATCGAGACAATTTATTCTCTTTCATTTTTAATTTTCTCTCTAATATAAATATTATATTTTTCATATTTTTATTTAGTATTTTCTTTATATTTTTCAATTATTAATAAACAACTATCTCCTATTTCCCATCTATTTTCGTATTCAAAAGGGATTTCTACCATAATGGTATTGGTTGTATTTTGTACCCAAATTTTAGGTAATGTAGTTATTCTACCTATGTGTCCTTTTGTAATAGCAGACACTTTACCATCGATTATTTCTTGTTCTATTTTTGTATATTCATTTCTTGTGCAAGAAATGAACATTAAACTAAATAATAGTGTTCTTAATATTTTCATCTTATTTATTTTTATTATACCAAATTAAAAATTTACTTATTGCTTCTACCACTGCTTCTTTTTTAGATTTACCCGTACCATAAAAAATTTCTTCATTATTTTTAAGTTCGTAAATATTAAAATAATTCACACCTCTTATACATTCATTTTTTGTATAGTAGTTTAATTTCTCAATAGCTTCAAGTACTTCATGAATCCAATTCCAATCTGAATGAAATTTTAATTGTTTAACTGTCGCTTTTAATAAACCTGTTTGGATAGTTGAATTAATTCCTGAACTACCTACAGGTATGGTTATTTCTGGTAAATCTTCAATAAAGTACAAAATTTCACCAGAAGATGTCAATAATGTTTTTAAATTTAAAAATTTAGCACATCTCTTATTATATTCTAATATCTCCTCTTGTGTCATTGTTATATAAGCATTTAATTGAATTGGTTTTTCTTGTACCATTCTTGCATATTTTTCTGCAAATTCAATAACTTCTTTTCTTATAAAAGAATCTTTTTGTTTCTTAATAATTATCTCATTCTTACTATTTATCTTTAATTTATAAGCTGGCCCATCAATAGCATCTGCCATATCTTTAAAATCTGTTCTAACTTCATATTCAATCAAACATTCAAGTATAGGTGTATCTTTATTATACATTTCTATATATTTATTTAAGAATAATTTTGAAGGCTGAGGATATTTAACAGGAATACCTGCATTTATAACATTGCCGCCCTGTGTATATTTTACTACACCTAAATTTAAGTCTGTGGTAGCTATAATTTTTTTACAATAATTAGAATAAGGTTTAGAGCTAAATTCATTTGTTCGTTCATAATTTGCTTTAATAGGTGGTCCACATTTTCCATATATATCAAAGTTTAAATACCAATCACCCTCTTTAATTTTATCATCTATAAAGAAATACAAATCTTGAAATTTATAATTATCATCATAAATATTAGTATCGAATATTTTATTACCTGAATTATTTCTAGTAACAATTTTAAGTGTATTAAAAACTACATCTAATATTAATTTATTCTCTGCTTTATGATTAGACTCAAGAATAACAACTTTTACTTTTTTAAACTTCATTTCTGTTTTTAAATTTATTTTCTATAATACAAATATAATATATTATAATAAAGAAAACAAGTTTGTAATTTGTTGTAAATCAATGTATTATCTTTAAAATTAAATTTCACTAAATGGTTTCTCATAATCAGGCTTAATAACCTTCCAAATGATATATGAGTAATCTTTCTTATCAAACATATTAAAAAGTATTGATTTATAATAAGAAGACAATTCGGGCATATCTAATAAGAGCATTGCAAAGACTTTCTTAGAATAATCTTCTTTAATTCTTAATTTATTGCCTAATTCTACAAATAATTTTCTTGAATGTAAATCAATCTTGTTATATTCTAATTTAAGATTGGCAATTTTTGTATGCACCCAATTATCAAATTCATCTGGGGTATTTTCTAATAAAACTGAAATATCTTTTCCTTCTTTTAAGTATTCCCAAATATCATAACTAGAAATATTTGTTATAATTTTATGCAATTCTATATAATCAGAAAACTTAATTTTTAACCTAAAATTATTTTCAAATTTCAAGACATAGCCTTCTTTATTTTTTAAATTAAGAGACTTTAATTCTTCGAAAGATAATTTTTTATGCGAAGGAGTTAAATTGAAATATTCTTTAAAATCAGATATATTTAATTCTATTCCTGTAGAGGTTTCACGGACAGCCAATAAAAATAAATCTTCAATATCGCCATAATCTAAAACAATCCTCTTCTCTCTAGAAATTAATTCAAAAATGTATGTATAATTTTTATCTAATTTTTCTAAAATATCCTTATATTTTGTATTTAATATTTCTTTAGCAATTAAAACATGGTCGGAATAAAATGAGCCTTTAGAATTTATTATCCATTCACCTTTATAAGAATACAATTGAATGTAAGAGCCATCCATTTTCTCAAATACTTCATAAGGTTGAGTAATATCAAAATTGTAAATACCATCTACAATATGCTCTTCTAAATTAAAAAATTTAGGCAGAGGATTAGCAATAATATTTCCTGCATCATCTAATACAAGAGAACGACATTTCAAAGTAAATTCATTCCATTTCTTATCATACTGACAAGTACGAGAATAATTATAAATTGTTAGAGGTAGAGTTTTATGCTTATGTGATATAATATTACCAAGAGCAACTTGTTCTTCTATTTGTATTAATACATCTGATTTCATGTTTTTATTATTTGATATTTTATTCCTAAATTTTTTATCCTATTAAACATATATTGATAAAGCAAATATTGCTTATCAATATAACTTAAATCTATTGTTTTATCTTTATTGAAATCTCTATTCAAAACTCTTTGTTTATTAATTTCTATTCCTCCTTCTGCCTCTATAAATATAAATTCTATATTATTGGTATCAGGCAATTTAGATGTTATAGAATTTATATCTAATTCTTTTAGATTGGTATTATCAACAAATAAATCCTTCTCTCTTAAAATTGATAACTGAATAATAGAATCTTGTATTGAAGAAACCAAATTTTCTTTATTGTTTAAATGTTTAGATTTATAATAATCATTTAAATAGAAATCATCTCCAAATAAAGTTTTGCGAATATTATCACGATTGATAAGCAAAAAGTTATGATTATCCTTTAAGAAATTATTTCGGTATGTTGATTTACCTGCGCCAGATACTCCTATTAAAAATATTACTTTCATTTTATATAAGTTTATATCTTTTTGCATCTGCTATAAAAATATCTTTTTCTATATCTCCTCCGCCTTCATTTATAGCCCATTCATTTACGCCATATTTTTCACAAAATTCTTCCCAGCATCCGCTATCTAGAATTTCTTCTAAAGTAAATGATATTTTTTCATTCGCTTTTTTTATATTACCTTCATTTAAGTTATACATTATATCTCCTAATGAGTCTTGAGATTGTAAATAATTTTTTATCTCTTCTATTGTGAATTTATTTCCCATAATTTTTAATATTTTTCCATTACAACAAAAATTTTTTCTTTAGCAGATTCTCCCGCATTATATTGTATGCCATAACTTGTTGTTGATTTTACAAGGTAATTTAACTATAAATCCACAATCGTCCCAGTCAAATCTCTCAGATTTTAGATTAGGAAAATATTCTTTAATAATTTGGTAATTTAATTTCATTTGTTTTTATTGTTAATTATAGTGTAAATATATAATAAAAAGAGTAAGAAAACAAATTTATAACTTATTAGAAATCAATATTTTATTTTAATTTCTGTTATTATTATTTGCTTTTTTGTTGTTGATAATCAATTTATTTTTAATAAAAAAAACATATATTTAATTAATTTTCCTTCGAGCAACTAAACATAGCAGCGCCTAAACAAGGTAGTTGACTTTCGTTTTCTATTGAAGTTTTGTCTATATTCATAATTTTGTGTTTTTAATTAATTTTTAAGGTATAATTTATACACCTCGTTTAGCTGAAAAATGTTATACACAATGGTTTTGAACCTCTTGCCATACAATCTTTCGTTTTCTATACCCACCTACGCATTTATGTGGGCTTTTGTGTGTAAACTTATCTCTACCACAAAGCATACATTTCCACCTGCCACTGCATATTATAGACGGTTGCAATTGTAATTTATATGCTTCTACAATCTTTTGTGCTTCTATGAACTGTTTTTCTGTTATCATACTTTTGTTATTTTTAATTATAATATAAATATATAAAAAAAAAGTAAGAAAATAAATACATTAATTGCTTTAAATCAATTAATTACAAACCTATATTTCATTTTTTTTGAATTTCGAATTTTAATGTCTTTATATTATAACCTCTTTTATCTAACTCTTCTAATAAATTAAAACTTTCAAAGTTTAACCAACCTTTTTCTTTACCATCTATACCACCCCACTGTAATTAATCTAATAAAGTACCTTCAACTTGTGATAACTTCTCACCATCTTCTGTAGAATAAAAGGTTGTTATTAATTTTGTCATAATATTTTTTTTTATATTGTTATTAATTATAGTGTAAATATACAACAACTTTCTAATTAAAACAAGTCTATAAGTCATTGATAATCAATTAAATTAAATCTTGTATTTGTGATAGATTATTCGTATTTTTGTACTAAATTTGTATTTATATGAATATGGCAATAATTGGCGGTCGAGATTTTAATGATTATAATTTAATGGTTCAAACCATTAATAATTATCTCTTATCTAAATCAATTGATTTTTCTATGGTAGATTATATTATTTCCGGAGGGGCTAAAGGTGCTGACTCTCTAGGAGAAATTTATGCGAGAGAATTTAATATAAAGACAATTATATTTTTACCTAATTGGGAGAAATATAATAAGAGTGCTGGGTTTATAAGAAATCAAGATATAATAAATAAATCTGATATTATATTTGCTTTCTGGGATGGAAAATCTAAAGGAACAAAACACTCAATAGATATTGCAACTAAACAAAATAAAAAAATAATTATCACTAAATATTTAAAATTATAATGAGAAAGAAATTAATAGAAGGAGTAAGGTATAACGATAATGAATTTATATTTGATTTTAAAAATGATTTAGATACAGATATTATCTATCTAAAAACTAAATCATTTAATAAAAGAATGTCTAAGACCGCTAATAATAAAATATTTTACTCATATAAGTATGGAGAAGATTTCAAAAATAAAGATGTTAAAAATAAATTTTTAATGGAATTAAAACATTTAAAATTTGATAATAGATATATTGATGTTTTAATTTCTAAAGCAATTGCTAATTTTAATTCTATATATCCTATATCAAATTTTGATATTATAGTTACACCTAAAAGTTCTGCACCACTTGTAAATGAAATGGCAAAGAGAATAAGAGATAAAGCAGGTAGTAATGTTATTCTTGCCACAGATACTTTTGTAAAAAATTCTATAGAGAATGTTATAATTGATTATGATAAAGTAAATAAAATTAAAGGTTCTAATAGAAAATCATTTGATAAACAATTAAAAAATGCAACATCAACAGGAATTGTCAATATGAAAGAAATAACAACTGTTTGGTGGAGAAGACTTATATCAAACTTTTTAAAATTTGATTCCGAATTACATAGAAAAGTGTTTAATGCCATTCATGATGGAAAGGTATTAATTATAGATGATATTATTACAACCAATTCTACAATTGTTGAAATGAATAGTCAAGTAAATAAAATTCTCCCAAGAGAGGTTTGTAATTTTGTTTTAATTTCTGCACTATAAAAAATAATTAGAAAATAATTGATAAAAAATTTGGAAGTACGAATTAAAGGTTATATATTTGTGGCATAATAAAAATAAACATACTATTTAAAAAATATAATTTAAAAAATGAGAACACAGAGACAGAATATTATTAATCAACCGCAAATAACACCCATGGTGGCGATAGCTAATCATATTGGTGATAGAGAGGGAGATTCTATTCCAAGTCCAAAGAGTTAACAATATAAAATATAAATTTTATAAAGCCTTTGGAAAAACACCAAAGGCTTTTTTATTATAAAAAGTTTGATTGTAACAAACTCTAAATAAAAACAAAAAAAATAGTTCTTTAAAATATATGGCGGGTGTGTTGTAATGGTTTAAGCATCCATACCTTGGACGTATGGGGTACGGTTCGAATCCGGCACTTGCCACAAAAAAATCATTTCGATAACAAGAAGTGATTGTTTATTGAAAAATTATAAACATTAGTTATTTGACATATTGGGATTTTTATTGGAGTGTAGCTCAGAGGCAGAGCAAGAATCTGTTAAATTCGAGGTCGAGATATCGTAATTCTCCACTCCAGCAATAAAAAATGTTACCGAGGGCAACAAGGTTGAGCCACTTCCCTTTCAAGGAAGAATCAAGCCGGTTCGATTCCGGTCGGTAATACAAATTGGAGCAGGCGCATAACGGTTGGTGCACCTCACTGTCTATGAGGATTTATTAGAGGGTTCGATTCCCTTCTGTTCCGCCAGGAACTCTTATAAAGGTTGCTAGCTTATAATTTATTTATAAGATACCTATTATAGACTTTTGTATAGCACTATCTTAAAATTTAGATAAGCAATGGTCAAGTAGCAATGGTTTATAACCTTTCATTAAAAATAAGATACGATGATAAATAATTAAAATGGCCCTATCGTCTAATGGTTAAGGACATTCGGTTTTCAGTCGAAAAATTTCAGTTCGAATCTGTGTAGGGCTACACAATTAGGTTTTAAAGTTTGGTTTCCTATTAAATAAAAAACCAGACAAAAATTGCAAGTGTCGTATAATGGTTAATTATATATGGCTTCCACCCATAGGATGAAGGTTCGATTCCTTTCACTTGCTCAAATAAAATGGGGGTATAGTATAAATGGCAATTACGGTCGGCTTGCGCCCGATTAATACGGATTCAAATTCTGTTATCTCCACAAAAATATTTATTAAGTGTCATGCACAGATTTAATCTCAGAATTACTGATAAATATTTTATTTAGCCCTTTAGCTTAGGTGGTAGAGCGGTGGTGTTACATACCATTGACATCGGTTCAATTCCGGTAGGGGCTACAATTATTGAAGAGTGTTGGAATGGCTTTATTGCCTCGGCAGACTCGGCCCTCTGTCTAAGGGTTGGTGATAAAGAAATAGATAATGAATATTAAGTTTTCAGAACGTTCAAACTTGAAGGGTTGACCACTTGTTTTTAAATGTTTATTATTGAATCTCACCGTGGTGGTTCGAATCCATCCTCTTCAGCTTTCGCTCTTATAGTATAAAGGTTTATTATTTTTGTTTTGTAATCAAAGGATATCAGTTCAATTCTGATTAAGAGCTCAATTTTTCTACATGGGGTTTATAGTGTAATGGTAAAGCACGATTGTTTGTGAAGCAATTAGTTTAGGTTCGAATCCTAATTTTCCCACAATAATAAAATAGTGTTATAACCAGCGTGCCTGATACGCACGACGAAGGTAATTGGTTGAGAATAAGGGTTCGAATCCCTTTAACACTACATTTTTTTAAAGCACCTATAATGTAATGGAAGCATATAACTCTTCTAAAGTGATAGTGAAAGTTCGAATCTTTCTAGGTGTTCACATTTTTATTGCCTTGTGATATAATGGCTTATTATACTTCTCTTTGACAGAAGAAATTTTGGTTCGATTCCAAACAGGGTAACAATTTTAATATACCGATATATTCAAGAGGTCAAAGAAGACTCTCTCATAAGGAGTTAACATTAGTTTTCATAGGTTCAAATCCTATTATCGGTACTCTTTTACATTTATGGTCCTGTAACGGCTTTCGCTCATAACGAATTGAAACCGTAATTGGTTACATGCAGGTTCGAATCCTGTCGGGACCACAACAACTATTTAATTTTAATGATAAAATACAAAGTTTTTAGTGAAAGAAATTGTGGCAGTAATTATCTTGAGAAATTAATAGAATTAAACTTTTCTAATTATTTAGAGAGATATAATGAGGAAGATGTTATTAGAAATCCTGATTTAAAATATATTTCTTGGAAACATTGTATTATACCTCAAGAAATATCTTTAATAGAAAATCATCTATCTGTTGTTATTTTTAAGAACCCTTATAGTTGGTTAATATCTACTTGGTTAAAACCTTATCATAATAAACAAGAAGAAAAATTTGAGGATTTTTTATATAATAAATGACCTACATTTGAATTTGAAAATTATAATCAAACATATTTTAATAACCCTATAGAGTTATGGAACATTAAAAATAATTCTTATTTAGATATACTACCGAATATATCTTCTAAAGGTACCATATATTTAAGATACGAGGACTTAATAAGAGAAACAGAACTTATTATTAGAAATAAATTTAATCAATTTAAAGTACTTAAATTTAAGAATTATGAAGAAAGAACATTAGATAATTCTAGAAATTTAAATTCTGCTAGAGATTTTTATTTAAATGATAAATGGAGAATATATTATAAGAATAAGCCAGAGATAATTAATTATATAAACTCTAATTTAGATAAAGAATTAATGAGTAAATTAAAATATAATTACCTCTAAAAGAAATGCCTTTGTAGCCAACTATGAATACGAATCATAAATATTGTAATTGGAGCTGAAAATGTGAGTTCGAATCTTGCCTGAGGCACAAACTATTTAAGAATAAGAATCCCAAATATCTTAAAATTTAAATCAAATTAATCATGGAATTAAGAGAGTTAGAATTCAGAACATTACAAGGAACATTAATACCAGATGTTATCTCATATCTTAATGAAAAGATTATAGATGATACAGAAGTATTAGTTGGTTGTGATTCACAAAATACAGGTCATTCAACCATTTATGGATTAGTTATTGCTCTTCATTATGGAAATAGAGGAGGCCATATTATTTATTCTAAATTAGAATTTCCAAAGATAAGAGACCGTTTTTCTAAATTATGGAAAGAAGTTGAATTATCTGTAGGTTTAGCCGAATCTATGAAAGAAAATAAAATTAAGAGAATCGATTATCTAGATTTAGATTTAAATCCTGACCCAATTTATAACTCAAATAAAGTTTTAGCTTCTGCGATGGGATGGTGCCAAGCACTTGGTTATAATGTTAGGTGTAAGCCCGACGCAATGGTAGCCTCTTATGTAGCTGACCGTATTTGTAGAAAGGTTAAGTATAAGTGGAGAGGAAAAAAATATAATAAGAAAGAAAAATCTCTTGTTTAATCTAAAACTTCATAGACGTCAACTCCTTCTATTAAACCTAAGTTTCTTCCGTTATCCCACTTGACATTAATAACGCCAAAACCTATATTTGTAACTATGCCCTCTGAGCCAACTTCTATTGGTTTTTGGTCATTCATCATTGATAATAATTTGATTCTTTTTCCTATTAAATCTTGCATAAGTATATTTTTTTTAAATTAACAGAATATTTCGGTAATAGAATTTGTCTTTAAACTAATCCAAGAACCTTTTTGTAAATCAAATAATGCCAAAGTATCTGTACTTACTTTTCGAGAATCGCCATTTTTATTTACTGCACCTTTTGGATGATGTTCTAATGGAATATGGTTTAAATCTCTTGTCCCAATTACCCTTCTTCTAGAAAGGTCTTTTTTCATAAACTCTAGAGTGACAATACCTCTTCCTAATTCAACTTTAAGACGTGCTATATTAGCTCTTGATTGTCTTGGTGTGTTAATTTGTTTTGGTTGCATAATGATTACTTTTAATTGTTATTATTTATATACAAATATACAATAAAAATCTGAGAATACCAATTATACAAATTGTTGATTTTATTAAAGTTATACAATTTTTAAAAAGAAAATTATTTTTAATTATATATTACATCTATTTTTCTTTATTGTTGAATACTCTATTGGTTTTCTATTTATCGACACCTTTTGCTTGTCTAATCATCATTATTAGTTAGCGAGCATAACAGATACAGCCACCTTCGCTATATCCTTCACATCGTTCACAATAAGTCCAACTATCTTTAAATTCTTGCCATTCTACCCAACTATATTCATCTTGCCAAGCAAATAACTTTTCCAAATAATATTCAGAGTTACACTCGTTAATATCAAGAAAATGCAAGTTTTCTTCCGTTATCTTCAATGTTAGTTTTTTAATTTTACTTTTAAATATATTCATACTTTTATTACTTTAATTAAGAGAAAACCTGTATTTTCTTTCGAATTGTTATATTCAATATTAAAATTTTATGAATTGTCTATTTCACCCTCACTATTACGAATGGTGAAATTATACCCATAATAAGGTTTATCCACATCATCACCAATATCTAATTGATACATCATATCTTCTAATTGTTCATTGGTCATTTCATCATAAGGTGTCTTATCAAGTGATGATATAATCGCTTGAATCGCCTCTTTTCTTGTTATTTCAATTGTTGATTTCCAACCCATAATTTTTATTTTTTACTTTATATATAAATATTCAGAAGCTCTTACAATCAGCCACTTCTGTTAGCGGCAAGCTTGAAAAACCTGTATTTTATTGCAAGCTGCACACTCTATCCAGTTACTGTGTCTATGTGTGAAAGTCATGTTGCCACATTTGCAAGCTAGACCACTAACATCGGGTATAGTTAATTTTTTAACCTTACTTTCGTGTTCTGTAATAAGCATTTCTCCGTATTTAACTATCAGTTTTTCCATTCCTTTTGGGAAGTCTTGTGCTTGTTTCATTACTCCAAGCCATTCATTTGCTGTCATATATTTTTAATTTAAGTGTTTTAAAATCGGTTAAAAAACGTAACCGTTATGTGCCATTAAGCAGACACCTCACGAATACCAACGACAACAGGGTTTTTAGGTGTGCCGTCTTCAAAATATCCATCGTGTTCTATTTCGGCAATCTTTTTATCAGACCAGTTGCCTTTGCAATAATTCCACAACTCATTAAACTTTTTTAATCCCAATCCGTTTTTTGCCCAAAAGATATTTTCATTTTGCAAAGGTTCACAGGTAAATGACTGTGAACGGCTCAACCCTGTTAATTTGAAATCTTTTTTCATTGTTCTAAATTTAATAGTACATAGCAATGGCTTTGCGTAATGCCTGCATTTGTTCTTTAGTCATGTTTTGTAGTTCTATTTTACTTTTGTTTATAAGTGAGCATTAGTTTTTTAATTACGGCACTAACGCAAAGCCGAGAACCGTTATAAAACATTTTTGTCCCACACATCATATTTAAGATTAATAGTAATCTCATTCAATTCATCGTGTTGTTCTGAAACAATTTTTAAACCTTTAAATTTACCGATACCTTCAATTTCAATCCACTCATCACTTTTTTCATTGAATGAGTTTTCATATTTAACTTGTGAGGTTTTATCAACCCAATCTTTCATCCACATAATTTTAGAAGCATCTTCTAAAGCCCTGTCATAAGAACATTGTCCACTTTTAAACTTTTCAAATACACCAAAGATTTCATTTACTACAATTTTCATTTCATTGTGTTTGTTTTTAATTATATACAAATATATAATTTTATTATAATTAAAACAATTTTATAAAATGTTGATTTTCAAGAAGGAAAAGAGATTATTTTAATCTCTTAAGTATTTCCTCAAATTTATTAATTATATCTCGGTGATTATTTTCAATTTTTCTCTCTAAATTATTTAAACGTTCTTCTACCCATTTTTCTAAATCTTTTACAGACAAATCTAATTTAGAAATAGAGTCTTTTGAGGTTTCATTTAAATTTTCATATTTACCTTTAAGAGTTAATAATTCCTTGTCACTTGTGCCTCTTTCTAAATCAAGATATTTTATTTTTTCTTCAATATCTTTTATCTTATCTGATTGATTAGTTTGCGTATTCTTTAATGTTATAAAAGAAGCAATAATAGATGCAAATATAAGAAATATTTCGATGTAATCTTTAACCCCAAAATCCATTGATTATTTTTTTTATGTTCTAAATTAAATAGTTATAATTTATTTAAAATTATAACAAAAAGTATTGTTTTCCTTTAAATTATTTAAAATTTGATTTAATAAGATGGTTTGTTTTTTAAAAATATCTAAATCTTCATTATTAAATAGAAACCATTCACTTTTTTCATATCTCTTAGAAATAAAAAACTTATGTAAAGAAGATTCTAATTTATATGGGACTTTAGTTTCTAACTTATAAATCAATTCCATCTTTTGAGGATTGCCAGTGTTTAATTCTAAAATTCTCTTTTCAGGATGTTTTGAAATTCCTATCTTATAATCATCTGTACCTATTTGTCTAAATAAATATAAAAATTTCATTTAAATCTTAGGTATTATAATTTCATACTTACCTAATAAGCTTTTTCCAGATTCATAATCTAGATATATCCAAATGAAATAAACAGGCATATTCACTTCACGTTCTGTTGCTATTGAAAAACAAAAATTATTATCAATTTGATGCTTCACAACTAAGCTAAATTTTGCCTCATATAAACATTTTTGAAAAATATTATCAAAAGAAAAATTAGTAGTTTGTCTTGTCCAAGATTTCCTGCAATCTAATTCATCTAACTTTATACTCTTACTTATTTTTTTAGCCTCCAAGAACATTTTTACATTTTTTTCTCTGTTTTTCTCGGTTAGATTTATTGTGTAACTCATATTTTTTCATATATAAAAAATTGAGAATCAAATTCATCTCCGGCATCATCTTTAACAATAAACTCTTTTGTTTGAAGTAAGAAATCATCTTCATTAAATTTAAAATAAGAGTCTCCTTTTATATTGCAATCTATAATAGTGAAGTAAATTTTATTACAAATATTAATACATTGTTTATAAATTTCTCCTCCGCCGATAATAAATAATTCTTCTTCATTATTATAATAAGCATAATTAATAGCATCTAATATAGAATTAAAATACATAGTGTTCTCATCTAATGAAATTGGATTTAAATCTCTTGTGATAATTAAATGTGTTCTATTAGGTAATAGACCCGGAAGAGATTCAAATGTTTTTCTGCCCATCAATATATGATGACCTTTAGTTAATTTTTTGAATCGTTTTAAATCACTTGGACATCTCCATGGGATAGTATTATCTAAGCCAATAACATGGTTTTTAGATGCTGCAACAATTATATTAATATTCATTTAGTTTCTTTTAAAATTTTATCAACTTCCTTTTCTGTTAATCCATATTTAGAAATAACCTTCTTAATATGCTCTTTATTTGTTTTATAAATATCTAAGTAATTAGATATTTCTCTTCTTGATAATTGATATTCTGCGACAAAGATATCTAATAATTCTTTATTATACTTTTCAGTTTTATTTTTTTTTACATAGTTATAATAAAACTTCTGTTTAGGTAGTAAATAATATAAAAACATATATATCTGCTGTGAATCTAATACTCCTATTGTATATTTTATTATAACAGAAATATAAGGAGTTAAATCCTGAGACATAGATAGCCATTTAAGTATTATAAATGGAGCGAATTGTTTCTGTTCTATTTCATCTAAAGCATCCCACTTTCTTTTCTTATCTGTCAACCAAGAAATATAATCAAGAGGAGTTATATTTTTTTTAGCCATCTCAATTTCTGGCTCTATTTTTTTTAACCCACCTGTTACCTTAAACATTTTATATTTAGTTAATTATTTTACCTTTAAAAAATAATCTATCATCTAAGGTATATGCAATAGAATATAATTCTAAAACCATTCCTCTATATGTATTTGTTTCTTTAGGATTATTTTGCATTTTTTCATCATATACAGAACAACCTATGCCTGTAACATTAATTTTAATATCTCTTAGAGAATAAGTTTCTTTAATAGCATCTAATTGTTCTTTGGTGAGTAATGTAGCCTCTACATTATTTCCAAAGGTTCCATTCTTCCTTTTTTTGAATTGTGGAATATTAGAAATAATTGTTTTTAATTTTTGTAATTCTTGCATTTTTTTAAAGTTTAAAGTATATATAAATTAAGATAAAATTAAACAACAAATATAATAATCTAAAAAATAAGAGTATTCTTTTTTTAATTTTATTTACATTTTCTGCACCAGAGCTAAATATGATTCTGTTTTTAAAATCAGTATTGTATCTAATAATATCTTGTAATATTTTTAAATACAAAAATAAAAATAATATTGTGATGATTATTGAGAATTTTATTATAAACACCATTTATATCTCATTTAAAATCTCACCAATACATTCCATAAATACAATTTCTTTCAACTCTTGGGGTATAAATTGAATATCAACCGTGCATCTAGATAAATAAATTATACAATTTAATTCTTTACCTCTTGCCCAATCCTCTACACTAAGATACATTTGTTTTAGAAGTTGTTCCCATTCTTGTACATCATTCTCATTTATCAATTTTCTTATATCTAAAAATCTGCTCTTAGATTTTGATTTTAAAATATCTATTAATTTATCATAATAATTAGATGTTGTCTTTTGTTTTGATATTTTTAATTCTCCATCAATACAATTAGTTTGTAGCTCTTGAATGCAATCTCTTATATCAGGGTAGGCAGAATCAATTACCTTATCTAAATCATCTATATTATAAATTATATTTTCTTCTCTACAAATATATTCTAATCTATTTTTTACATCTTTTTTATCAGGAGGTGTTAATTTATATTTTTGGCACCTTGATAATATTGGAGGCAATATCTTATCTAAATAATTTCCTGTTAATATAAAACGACATCTATCACTATATTCTTCCATCATTGAAAATAATATAGATTGTGCATTCTTTGTAAACCAACTAAACTCATCTAAGAAAACAATTTTATATTTTCCTTTCATAGATTGTGTTTGTGCAAAAGTTTTTATTCTGCCTCTAACAACCTCTACATTATTCTCATCTGCTGCATTTATATAAAGTGAATGAGCATCTAATTCTTTTATTAAAACTTTGCCTGTGGTTGTCTTGCCTGTTCCTGGAGTAGGACAATAAAATAATAGATTTGGTATAACCTTCTCCTCAAGATGTTTTTTCATCTTTTTCTTAAAATCATCTTGCCCAATTATATCATCTATATTTTTAGGACGGTATTTTTCTACCCAAATATCTTGTTTAGACATCTTTTATATTTTTATTAAACTCAGAAAATATATTTCTCACATCATTAGATTCTTTTTTATTTAATTTTGGTGGCAAACCAGTTAATTCAGATATAATTTTTGCCCCATCACAAGTTGTACATTTATTGAAACTTGATGAGGATACAATATTATTTATTACACCTGTACCATTACAAATTGGACATTTTTGCCACATAATTAATTGATTTTAAATGTTCTTATAATTTTTTATAATTTATTCCTCTTCTTTATTTTGTAAAATCTTTGGTATAATATAATAGCTAGATTCCCAATCACTACCTTTGAACAAAATTAATAAAATATTTTCAAAATCTTTACAGTTTGCAAATATTTGTAGAGTGGCTTCTGTGAAATCCATATTTGAATTTATAACCTCACTAAATACCTGAGTATCGAAAGCTAATTTAATATTATCACTTTCTTTTATTTTTGGCTCAAATTTAAATAAAATATGATTGTTTGTTTGTTGGTTATAATTAATTACGCACCTCGTATTTTTATTATCACTTATAATAGCAAAATGTTTTGAATCTGAAATAGCGTCTTTTGCTTTCTTAAAATTAGAAATAAACTCTGTATTTAAATTAAACTCTAAAACTAAATCACCTAAGCCTTCTTTATCTATTTCTATTTGAGGTATAACTGATTTATCAAATAAATAATATCTACTATTAAATATCCCATCCGACATTAATATCTTAGAACTATTATTATCTTCGCCCTCTATCTTAAATTTAATTTCTTCGCCGAAAGGTTTTAATATATTTAAGAATGATTGAGTTGAACCTAAACCAAGAACACTATCTTGCAAATCAAAATCTTTTACCTTAATTGTACCTACACATTGTTCTGAATTATCAAAGAAATGTGATTCTAATATTTTATCCTTTATTTTAAGAACAGCTTTATCACATTGTCCATTCATAAAATATCTCCCGATTGTCTTTAATAATTTGTCTTTTTGCATATTCTTATTTTTTATTCAGTTATAATTTTAAACATAGAATTATTTGTTGTTATCTTTTGTTGTTCAACATCAAGTAAATCCAATTTATTAGCTATTTGTTTTATTCTCATCTCATTTTTCAAGAAAACTTTTTCTGGATTCTCATCTTTGATAATTTTATCTATCACATCACATAACCATAATATATCTTTATCAAATATTTGCTCTTTAAGATATTGTGGAGCATCCATATAATAATTTATCTTATCTATAGATTCTAAGAATACATATAGATTATTATGTGTCATTGCGAGGTAACCATCATTTCCAAATTCACATACCTCATTAAGAGTCATTCCTTTCTCATTTAATATATTACTAAATTCTGAAGTATAAGGCATTGGTATTATTTCTTTGTAATCAGAAAACATATCTCTCTTGAAATGTTTAGAAATATAAGACATCTTTTTTAAATCATACCCAAAATACATATTACCAAATACCGTAGCACGGCTTGGTGTTGAACTATCAGTTGTAACTTGAATATTTACACCCATTTCTTCTAAAGATTTTTGTGTTTGGTTTAATAAAATAAAATCAACAATTCTTGTAGTCCCTAAAATATGCAAATATTTATTATTTTTTTTTGAAAATTCTTTATATTTTGATAAAACAACAATTGAAATTATTAATTTAAAAGTATTATTAATTACTCCACCTATACTCCACCCTTGAAATTCAAAACTTTTTATTTGGTTATACCAATTTTCAAAACTTTTTAAATTATTACCTTGTAAGACATTTAAAAAATTAGTTTTTCTACTTTGATTTTCATAAAAATATTTAAAATTCTCTGTAGATATTTTTAAACACTCTTCATATCTTCCTTCGTATTTCATTCTTGGTGGTATATCTAAATTCATAGCAATATCAGAATTATGCTCTAACCACTCAAATATTTGTTGTCTTATAGATAAATCCCACTTAATAGCACCAGAAGCAATTTGATAACCACCAGAGTCGCCAAATACTAAACTACCATTATTTAAACCAAACCTTTCTCTTGTATCCATTTTTTTATAATCATGCCCTGCTGTTAACAAGAAATTTTTATAAGGTCTAAAAGGATAATCACTTTGCCAAAATCTCGCAGGAATATCATTGCAAAAATAACCATTTTTTTTTGCGTAATTACCTTGAACACCTGCAGAAAAAGAAGGTATGTATATAATTTTTTTCATATTTATTTTTGTATATTTATTTTTATATTCATATATTGTGCTATTCTTAATAAATGGTCTTCAATGTCTGATTCATCTTTTTTCTCCCAAGGAAAAACAAACCATTTTTTATCTCCTTTTCTTTTATCAAATAAAGAAAAAAATGGTTTATTATATTTTAAATATTTTTCTTCTGTTTTACCACTATCAATTAAATCATCAACTATATAATCAGCTTCTTCAGGTGTATCAACCGGATTTAATAATGCTGCAATATACATTCCTCCTCTTGGTACACCATAATACTTTCCTTTTGGAAAATCTTTTATTTTTAATTTGATTTCTTTCCAAGAAATGTATTTTTTTTCAATATTTTCCATTTATGTTTGTATAATAATTTATTTATTAAGAATTTTTTTTGCATTATTTGAAACAATCTCCCAACTCTCAACATATTCAATCGGGTCTTTTCTATTAATATTTAAAAATGCTTCAATTCTTTCAATATCAGCACCTGATTTTCCTGATGCTCGACCTTTTGAATCTGGGTTATAAGAAGTATTTGTATTTTTTAGAACTACATCAAAATCAAGTCCTAAACTATGACAATTTATAAGACAGTCTTCAAGAATAGAGGTTTTATTTCCTTCTAAGTAAGGTACATAGTAAGAGACTTTTTCAGAATCCCAATTGCCGATTTTAAAAGCATATTCTAAAGCATCTCTAAATTCTGGACGACAATCTGGGTACACTGCATGGTCTCCAGAATGAATACCTAATGAAATATTTACATTAGTATCAAATTTAGTAGCTAAAGATAAGGCATATCCATAAATGATAGCAGAAAATATAGCATTACGATTTGGAACAACTGTAAGCTTCATGTTATCTTGTTCATAATGTCCTTCTGGTACATCAATTTCAGGAGTTGTAAGTGCTGATTCGAAAAGACCCATAATTGAAGAAAGGCCTACAATTTGTTGTTGCACTTTAAACTCCTGAGATTTAAGATAAAGAATATTTTCTTTTGCTTTCTCTAACTCAATCTTATGTTTTTGCCCATAATCAAATGAGATACAATGAACTTCAAAACCACGTTGAAGTAAATGAATTAATAAACAGGTAGAGTCCATTCCTCCCGATAAAGATAAAACTGCTAATTTTTTCATAATTTTAAAATAAGAATTTGTGTTTGTTTTTTATATTATTTTCTTTTATATAATTTATTTCATTGAGTATTTTATTATTAAATTTTACAATTTTTTCTTTTAATAAGATACTATTGTATAAAGATAATAAAAAATCATTTAAGTCTTTATTAATATAACCATTTTTTAGCCATTTTATATTTCTTTTGTATAAATCTTTATAAATTTCAATTTTTTTTGAATCTGAAATTAAAATAAAATTATTTTCTTCTATTTGTATTATTGGGTTTGTTTTTTTATAAAATTTTAATTTTTCATTTAAAATGTTATTATATTTTTTTGTTATAATTAAACCTTTAATCCAATTTATTATTCTGGTTTTATTTTGTAAATTAAAATTTTTGTTATAAAATTCTTCTAAAATTAAAAATTTTTCTTCAATATTTTTAATTTTTTTTAAATTTGTTCTTGTTAATTGCCATTGAATATTATATTTATTTACAAACATAAATTTATTTTAATTTTTTTATTATTATATTCTGTCATCATATTCTAAAATACCTTTTTCTTTTGCATATTCTAAGACTTTTTTCTCATTTAAATTCTTCCAATTTGTTTTTTCAAATTCTGAAATTGATTTTTTAATACATTTTGTCGAACAGTTTGGAGTTTCATGAATTACAATTTTATGTATTTTTAAATTATCATAATTCGAAAATAATATTTCCATTGCTAAGAAAATTTCTTTTGCAATATTTTCTACCGAAGGATTGCAATATTCTCCTTCTCCGTTTAAAGACATATACCAAATTTTTGTTTTTAATTTAGTAATAGATTCTATAAATATTTCATCTTTTGGATTAACAATTGCGCCATGGTCTAACAAATCATCAATCCATTGACAAGCTACTCTTTTTATTTCTTTAAAATCAATAGCATATCCAATTTCATCCATTTCATTAAACTCAAATTCTAGTTTATATAAATAGGTGTGACCGTGTATATGAAAACATTTAAATTTCTCATTCATTACTCTGTGAGCAGAGTCAAAATTTCCTTTACGAGTTATGTATTGTTTTTTCATGTTGTAATATAAGTTTATTGGTGTAATTCATAAAGAAAAACATATTTATTTTTTTTAAAATGTTTTCCTCATTATAAATAGATTCAAAAAAAGTATCATATTTTATATAACATTCTTTTATTTTTCTTGTAATTAAATGTTTAGGATAAGTTAAAATCAAAATAGGATTTTCTGTAGAATTTCTTAAAATTTTCATTTTATCTATAAAATCATCTTGCCATTTTTTATAAGCAAAACCTGTAACTTCAACAAAAATATAATCATTTAATACAAAATCTATTATTTTATATCTTCCATTCATCATTAAAAAACGTTTTTCATATTCATAAGGTATTTTATTTTTAATTAAAAACTCTGAAAATATTACCTCTAATGAAGACCTATATTTTTCCCCTATTGAATTCTTATATTTGCATCCTACAAATTTATTTCTTGTAAAATTAGCATTTTCTAATCCTTTTTTAAATCCACATTTAGGGATTTTATCTCCATATATTTCCTTATAGGTTTTACCTCGAAATTTACAACCTAAGGAAATTTTTTTACCTTTGTTTTTTACTTTCTTTCCACAACCACATAAACAATCTATTTTTTTATTTTGTTCTTCTTTACAATCATTACAAATTTTTGAATTATGTACTTTTGCTAAAAAATTTTTATTACAAAAAATACATAATTTATTTAATCTATATGTTAATTCTGAGCCTTTTATCATTTTGTTCTATGCTGTCTTATAGCACAAGAAAAATTATCAAAAGTTTTAGTAGATATATACATCTTATTTACTTTTTTGATTTTTCTTTAGATTTAGCTCTTGCATCTTTTTTAGAAAATTCTTTATGCTCTGATTCTAAAGGTTTAATCGTTATTGTTCTTGTTTCATTAATTATTAAACCACCTAATTTCCTTCTTTCTTTAGAAGCCCCCTTATTCTCACCAAACAAATTATTAATGTTTTTAATCCTATCAAGGGCACTTAATTGATTATAAAGTTCTTGCCTTAAGTTTGCTTCTTCCCTCTTTTGTTTTTTACTTTTAGACATCTATTTCTGATCTTTTAAATAATTAATTTATTTTGCAAATTTACAATTTTATTTTAATATACAAAGTTTTTTATTTTTTATTTTAAAATAAAATTAACAACCCGACTTTAGCTTGGTTGCTTAAATATGACGCTAGCCTAGATAACCCATATTAGCTAATTGGAATTAAGGTCGACTCTTATCCAATGGACTCTGTTTCATTTACCTATTGAAGGCAGAGGATAGACAGGTACTATTATCTTGTCTCCGGGATGAATTATAAATTGAAAATATTCTTTTTTAATTTCAGGATACTCACTATAAAAATATTCATAAATTTCTTCTATAGAATTAAATACTTTAGAATCGAAGATGGCACCATCAAATCCTGCCATAACACATTCTCTTATAGTTATCCAATATTGAATAAAGAATCTATTTTTTTTAATAGAAACAATATATTTACCTGTTTTTCCAGAATATTTTTGTTTATATAATTTACCTTTATATTCTGTTATCTTAATATTTATTTTCATAATTTTAAACTCCTTTTTTTGCGCCTCCGAAAATATCTATATGTAAACGTGGGCAAAAACGAAATCCATACTTAACAGATAATCTTGCGACAATTTTATTATTTATTTTTAATTGTTCTTCATTAATTCCCTCAGGCATCAATAAGATATCTGTATTAGAAAAATTCTTTAATTTAGATAACCACTCATCTTTTATTTCTAAAACATCTTCTTCATTAGATACAACAAATTTTAATTGAAATAATTTATTGTTCTCTATTGAGCTATCTATAAAAGATTGTATCACATTTAAATTCTTTCTTAATTTATCATGTTTCTCAATCCATTTAACATTTAGATTATTCTCAAAACAAGTTCTAGAATTTGGTGTTGAAGATTTTAATTTAGGGCTCATAGAAATTAAGTCTATATATTTACTAAATTCTTCATTATATATTGTGGCATTTGTTTCTATGGTAATTAAATAACCTTCTTTTTTTAATTCTCTGCAAAGTTCAATAATAGAATCTTGTTGCATTGTTGGTTCTCCACCACTAATAACAATGTGTTTTATTAATTTATCACTATTATTAATATTGATTAGTTTCAATATGTCTTCTATTGTTTGGATATTTTTTTCTGGAGTAAAAGAACTATATGCTGTATCACAAATAGAATCTTTAAAAGTACACCTAAGGTTACATGAGCTTGTTCTTATAAACAAACAAGGTATTCCTGACCAAAGCCCCTCTCCTTGGCAGGTGCCAGAAAAATCCCATTCGGTATCATTTGTAATTTTATCTCCATTTATGTCTTTAATAAGTGGAAAAACACCATTTTCTACTAATATTAATTTATTCATCAACTATTTAATTTGAAAACAAAATTATAAAAAATTATTAAGAAAACAAAAAAAAGTTAAAAAATAAATTTAACTTTACGGTTTATAACTTATGAATAAAGAAAACAATATAGAAGATTTAGTTGATTTAAACGGGCAACCGTTATCGAATCGGGCTAAGAAAAAGATATTGTGGAAGAAAAATAATAGGTTTAAACAAAAACAAAAAGCCAACTTATATAAATGTCCTAATAGATTATTAATGTTTTGTAATAATAAAACAGAAGGTCTACAAGGACAGAAGATGCACTTAACAAAAATTCTATCTTATTATTGTTATATAAGGAAGAAAATTAATAGTGGGCATATTTTTAATTTTTCAAAGATACCAGATAATTTTAAAGAAGTAAAAAACTTTATGTCAAACGCTTCTTTTAAGAAATATAATTTATTATTAGTGATGAATAACTTTGCGGAATTCACTCCTGATAATAAAGGTATTAAAATATTTAGTTTAGAGAAGGCAACAAAAATAATCTGTTGCGATGATAATAATAAAATAAAAATCGAGAAAGAACCTTGTTTCAATATCGATTTTGATGATAAGATAAATAAATTAAAAGATTTCCATAAAATTCTTTTAGAGCAACTTTACGATGATACACTCGAGAGAGTGTTTAAAGCTGACGAATTAAAACGTGTTCCGACCAACAAAAGGAGTTGCGTGAAGAGAATTCTAAGAGATGAATTGACAGAGAAATATTTTAATTACTTTACAACCACCATCAATATGTCTAACAAACAAATAGGTAAAATTTTTAGCATGTCTAGAAATTATGCTTATAAGTTTAGAAAATATATTGAAGAACAATGGAAGAACAAATCTGTTGAAATTAAGTTTCTTAATTACCAAGTAAATATTAATCAATTTGATGATTTAGTTAAGCAATATCCTAATTTTAAATATTATGGATGCGAACCTACTTATTATTTGAATAAATATACTCCTGTTAAGAATTTAGGTCAGAGATTAGTTGTTGTTAGAAAAGAGTTGTAGAAAGTAATTTTAATATTTTTTTGTATAATACAGAACAAGAAAAATGTTTTGTATATAAGGTTTCTTATGTATATCTATTAAATAAAATAAATATCTTCTAAAGAAAAGTATAATTATCTAAGAAAGATTATAATAATAGAGATAATATATAATAAACAATATTTTAATAAAGATTATAATAAAGAAGATTACTTTATAAATAGAATATCTTAATAGAGAACAATATAATAAACATTATCTTTAATAGAATATCTTAAATAAGAATCATTTATATTTTTTTGCTACTTTTTTTAAAACAATATTATGTCAAGAGATACAAACAAACAAAAATTCTATAAATTATATTTCGATGGTTCATGTGGGCCGAAGAATCCTGGTGGAGATTTAGGTTTTGCTTTCATCTTAAGAGATTCTAATGATAATGAAATAAAGAGATTCTCTAAACAAATAAAGAAAGAAGATTATATAGAAGGGGTAACCTCAAATAATCTAGCTGAATATTTAGGTTTAATTTCGGGGTTAGAATATTTATTAGAATCAAAATTACATTTAGAGAGAATATATATCTATGGTGATAGTTCTCTCGTGATAAATCAGATGAATGGATATTGGGGAATAAAAGATGGTTTATATAGGCATGCTGCAGAGAGAGCAATTTTATTATCTAAAAAATTGCTAGATATAAAATTTAAATTTATAAGGAGAGAGTTTAATAAGGATTGCGATATAATATCAAAGTATAATTATAGAGAGATAGATTTCTACTTCTTAGATTGTGATTAAGCGACTTTATTTCTTTTTTAATACAAAGTATTAACTTCATTAAAATAATTAAAATTTGAGTACATTATGCAAGGAATAATTAAGATTCAAGAGGATAGGTTATACAACTTCTTGTTTGAGATATATCTAAACTCTTATTATATCTCATTAATTAAAAATTTTAATTTCTCTGAGATTATGCAATTAATGAGAAGTGAAAAACAATATATCATAATTTATAAAGAATTAGAGAGTGCTCATCTATCAATAATGCGAGAAGAAAGTTTAGTAGGTAAGTTGGTAATAAGAGAGCATAGATTTAGACATCTAATAGAAAAACATAAATTATTAAATCTAATAAATATTGATGGAGAAAATGATTCTGTCTTTATTCAACCAGAAACCGTATTATTAGAGTATGATATGTTAGAACCTGAGCAAAAAGAATATTATGATACTTTCTATAAACAATCTATAAAAAATTAATCAATGACATTAATTATTAAAAAAAATAAAAAACCTAAACCTTCTAATCCGGAGATGATAATTTCTAAATTTTTAGAAGATAATAAAATTGCACATACAAGAGAAAAAAAGTTTCCTGGATTATTATCTATGAAAAAAGGAGAATTAAGATTTGATTTTTATATCAAGGAGATGAATTTATTATTAGAATATGATGGGCCGCACCATACATCTAAGCAAATTTATGGAAAGAAGACTTTCATAAAAACTTATATCAATGATAAAATCAAAGATAATTATGCTGAGAGGATGAATATTAAATTAATCAGAATTAATTATAATGAAGATTTGCAAAAAAGATTATTAGAAATCTTTTTATTATAAATTAAAAATACTATTTTTGTTTTCTTTTAATAAAAGTTTTTAAATAAAAAATATGAGTTTAATAGGAATATCAGGAAAAATAGGAAGTGGCAAAGATACCGTAGGTAAGATTATTCAATCTATTATCAATGGTGACCACAAAGAAGGTACATTAAAAGTTATTCAAAATAATTATAGTATTCCTGATAGTAATTGGGAAATAAAAAAGTTTGCAGATAAATTAAAAGATATTGTTTGTTTATTAATAGGTTGTACAAGAGAAGAGTTAGAATTACATGATTTCAAAAATAAAGAATTAGGAGAAGAATGGTGGTATTATAAAGTATATACGAGTGGCAATATATATTCTTATTTAGAAAATAAAGATATATTACCCTCCTCTGAATATTATTTAGAAAAACATACACCAAGAACTTTGATGCAATTATTAGGCACAGAATGTGGTCGTCAAATTATCCATCCAAATATTTGGGTAAATAGTTTAATGAGTGAATATTCTAGTGGTAAACAAATAGATAGAAGCAGGGTAGTTCGTAAAACTATTTATGATTGTAGTTGGCTTATAACAGATATGAGGTTTCCTAATGAATTACAAGCTGTTAAAGATAAGGGCGGTATTGTCCTAAGAATTAATAGAAATAATGCTACATCTAAAGGCATTGATTTACATCAAAAATTAGAATATGAAATTACAGGTAAAGGAAATCATATATCTGAAACAGCTTTAGATAATTCTATATTTGATTATGTTATAGAAAATAATGGAACATTAGAAGAATTAATTTTAGAGGTAGAGAAATTTTTAAAATTCTATAAAATAATTTAAAGATGAATGAATTACTTTATCTTAAATGCAAAAAATGCAAAACAAATTATGAAAAACCATCAGCATTTAAGAAATTTAATATAGAAAAACCAAATGTTTTTTTTAAATGGAGTCTTAAATTTTGCGATAAATGCAGGCGTGAAAAAGAATTATTAGCATTTAAAGAATTATCAAATATAATATTAAAATTATCATCATGAAAACAGACTTATCACCTTATATTGAAAAAGAGATTAATTTCATAATTAATAAATTAATTAAGTTAGGAAATTACAAATTAGAAGATGGTTCATTTTTATATAGAACTTGCACTTTTGAAGTAAATAATATATCTTCAAATAAAGATTGGCAGAATCAATTTAGTCTTTGTTTATTTCCGGAATTATTATCTCATGGAGAAAGAACAGAAGTTTGGATAAATTGCAGGATAGAATTATCTGCAGATAAAATAAAATCTTATAAAGATACTTTTAACTTTTATAATTCTGAGGTTATAAAAAATATTAAAGAAGTTATCTTGGAAGATTTTAAAAAAATAAATTTAGTTCCATTTATGGATGAGGATTCATTTATGAATTATTTTACAAAACCAGAAATAAATAACGGTTTTGTCAAATTATCTTTTTATGTAAATAC
>ERZ795044.194-NODE-194-length-53186-cov-15.881369_pt1 | contig 53186 bp, 53 predicted proteins | sample MGYA00375128_ERZ795044 | MGnify/ENA primary metagenome ERZ795044 (study PRJEB30173, sample SAMN05720213) | anaerobic digester metagenome | isolation source: active sludge of municipal wastewater-treating anaerobic digesters | place: USA | collected 2014-12-22 ...
CCTCGAACACCCCGTTGAAGCCTGCCGGGATCACGCACGCCTCGCCCGGCCCGAACTCGCGTGCCAGACCGCCCTCGTCGGTGATGCGGATGCGTCCAGAGAGCACATGGAAGAACTCGTCGGTGTCGTCGGCGAAGGCGATCCGCCACGCGCCCGGCTCGCAGCCCCACAGCCCGGCGGACATGCCGTCGCGCTCGAAGTGGGCCCACGTGGCGCGCTGCGGATTGCCCGCGACCAGGCGCTCGAGGCGAGGGAAGTCGAAGCTCGGTTGCGTCTTTGCGGCGGAAAAGGCGGTGAGCGTCTTGTGCATGGCGGCAACGGGGAGGCAGTGGAGGCCGCATTCTAGCCTCGCTGCCCGACCTGGCGAGCCAGCCCCGACCAGTCAGCTCGCCAACGCACGCTCCAGCCCAAGGCGCACCGCCGTCCTCCTCCATGCCCGACCGCTCGCGCGGCCCCCTGTCCTCACGCCCCCACCACGTTCACCCGGCCGGGAGGCCGCCGCGGACTGCGCGCCGGCGGGTCTAGAATGAGCGTATCAGGACCCCAGGCCCCCACAATGAACGCGCCCTTCCTCGCCTTCCTGACCTGGCCGCAACGCTGGCTGCTGTTGACCGTGCTGCTCGCCCTTTCTGCGCTCTTGTTGTTCGGACGCATCGCAAGCTTGGACGAGTTCATCAAGGCCAGGGGCGAGGGGGGCATCATGGCGCTCCAGTTCGCTGGATCGGCGGACCGCGCCGCGCATCTCCTCGTCGCCTGGCGCGGCCTGGAGGATCTCTTGCGCTCGCAGACCCGCTGGGACTTCCTCTTCCTGCTGGTCTACCCGGCGGTACTCTCGCTCGCCTGCGCGATGCTGGCCGAGGCGCGAGGCAACCCTCTGCCGACGATCGGGATCTTCGTCGCCTGGCTCGCACTTGCGGCGATACCGCTCGACGCGATCGAGAATCTGGCCACGCTGCGCATGATCGACCACGGTGCGAGCGAATCGCTGGCGCGATGGATCACCGTCTGCGCAACGATGAAATTCGCCATCGTCCTCACTGCCGCCGGCTACCTGCTCGTGGCGGGAATCGCGACACTCTTCCAGCGCTGATGACCCGGCCGGGATCCCGCACCCCCCGCGGCGGGACGGGTGCAGGTCGACACCACAGCACCACGCCGCACGCCCGGATCAGCGACTCGGGGCGCCCCGGTCCGCGCACACCCCTGCAGCCCTTACACCGGTTCCGGCATGCTGTGCCACCAGATGGCACAGCGCGTGCACACGCCACTGCCGAACTCCGCCTTCAACACGCCGTCGAGCACCATGCGCGGCAGCGGGTCGCCCGGCTTGCGCGCGACCAGGTTGGTGCCGGTGGATTGCGCCCAGATCCGGAACAACTCCTCCGAGGCCACCTGGTAGGTGACGTGCCAGTGCGCGATGCCGCCGGCGGGCGAGGTGGCGAGGATCTCGTAGCGCACCTGCACGTCCTCCTGCAGCTTCACGCGCTGCCAGTAGGCGGCGAGTTGCGCATGTCCGCGCTGCACCGCAAAGGGGGTGTTGTGGTATTCGCCATCCTCCGCGAACAGGGCGCAGAACTGCGCCTCGTCGCGTTCCTCCCAGGCCTTCTTGTACCCTTGCATGAATTGTTCGATATCCATCTTTCAGCCTCCTCGCTCTCTTGTTATCGTCCACCTCCCAGCCACGGCAGTATAGGCGCCACGGCGCGCGGGCCACGAAGGCGGAACGGATCAGAGGGCGGACGACATGCTGGGAAACAGCGAACGGGAACGGGTGCACACGCGCCGCATCGTGTGCGAGGCCTTTCGGCGCCGCGACGGGCTGTGGGAAATCGAGGCGACGGTGATCGACGAGAAGGGCGAGGACATGCCCTTCCGCTCTCGTCCGATGGTGCGCCCGGGGCAATCCCTCCACGACATCACGATCGCCGTGCTGATCGACGACGACGCCGTGATCCACGACGTCGCCGCGCGGATGCAGACCGTGCCCTGGGCGGCCTGTCCGGAAAGCCAGGCCGCCTACCGCCGCCTGATCGGGCTGCAGATCGGCGCGGGCTTCATGCGCGAGGTGCGTGAGCGCGTGGGCGGGGTGGAGGGCTGCACCCACCTCACCGACCTGCTCGTGCAGGTCGGCAACACCTACACCCAGGCGATCTGGCCGACGCTGATCGCCCGCCAGTTCGCCGCCGAGCCGGACCCACGAAAATGGACCGACCGCCGCGCGGTCGGCTTCGTCGGCGGCTGCGCGGCGTGGCGGCAAGACGGGGACACACTCAGGCAGGAATATCCGGAGCTGGCGGCGGAGTTCGTCGCGAAGCGGGACGAAACCTGAGGCCAGAACCCGGCAACGCCCACCCGCCGGGCGCAGGTCACACCTTCAGATCGACGACCTGCCCGGGCTGGACGCTCAGCGCAGGCCGGACACCGGCCGCGGGGGTGTACAGGTCAGAGGATGCTGTGGGCGCGGGGATCCGGCCGGATTCCTGCAGCCCAAGCCCCTGGGAAGGGCCCGCCTCGGCCGCATCGGCGAGCCGGCCGACCGCCGCCGATAAGGTCTGCGCCACACGGTCCATGCCACGCACCGAGGCTACCGCTTGCTTGCCGATTTCCGCGCGGGTGCGTGCCTGCCCCGCCTGGGTCTGAAGTTCGTCGGCGCGACGTTGGGCAGTGTCCGCCTCGTCACGCGCGCTCGCAGCCTCCGCGGAGAGCGCGGCCGCCTTGGCCTCGAGCTGTTCGGCACTTCGCCGTGCCTGCTCGCGCGAGAGCTGCGCGCCGACCCAGGAGGCCGTGGAGGCGGAGGATCCGAGACCTTGTATGGACATGATGGCCGGCCCTCAGCGGGCTTGAGCACCGCTGCGGGGACTCAGGTACGCAACACGCCCGGCTCGCGCTGGCCCGGCGCCGTCGGTTGCTCAGGCTGGCTCGGGCGCGCGGCAGCATTGTTGGCGCCCACCTGCGACATCGCCTCGTAGGACGCGAGCGCACGTTGCGCGGAGTAGTTGCTCCGCAGGTCGCCGTTGGCTGCCGCAGCACGCGCCTGCTCGATCGCACGTGCCTCGACCGAGCCGCCCTGCGCAGGCGGCTGCACCACGCCCTCGCCACGCGCGGCCGCGCTCAGCGTGACCACCGCGCTCGGCTGCGCGACCTGGCGCGCAGAAGGGTCGCGCGCTGCGTCCTGCGCACGCGCGCCCTGCTGCTCGCGCTCGGCGCTCGCGACCTGACGCGGATCGGTCGGTCGCATGACTTCGCGGGAGACCGGATTCATTCCAGAGGACACGGCTTCCATGACACTCGCCTCGCAGATCGTTCTTCAATCATTCCAGCGCACCGGAGCCGCCACCCGCGGGCGGCCGCTGCGATTCATCCAGTGCCCTTGTCGCGGATGTTCTCACGAAATCAGCCTCGCTGCGTGTTGCACGGATCACATCCGCCAGGTGGACGCTCGGCTGGATGGCTGGACTGCCACCGAACGCCGCAGACCCGAACGGCGCGACTCACCAGAAAGGACGGTGCTGTCGGGATCCCTTTCTTCGCCTTCACTTTGCCTTGCTACCGGAAGGCGCCACGTCTTTAATGACACGCATCAACCCGCTGTCCGTGTGGAAATCGCGGCGAGGCCCGTTGAACGTTGCTGATTCACCCACAAGCCCCAAGGAGAGATCGATGAATCGAAACTGGACAGGTTTCAAAGTGCTGGCACCCGCTGCGCTTGCCTTGGTATCGCAGGCCGCGGCAGCGGATGTGCTGCTGACGTTAGGCGAGCAAGACTTCACCAACGGCAGCACGCCTGGTACGGCCGATTTCCTGACGGCGGGGGGCAACGAATCGGCACCGTTCGACGGCGTGTTCAGCGGCGCCGACACCGCGAGCAACTTCTCGACAAGCTGGACTTTCGCGTCCTACGGATCGCAGCCCACCATCCTCGGCGCGAGTCTGACGCTCGGCATCTACGACCATGAGTCCGCCGCGCCGGGGAATCAGGTCGCAGCCTTCACGCTGAATGGCTTCGACCTGACCAGCGCGATGAGCACGCTGTTCGAAGCCAGTGGCGGGGCGCGATCGGAATACGACGTCTATACGCTTACGCTACCGAGTTCCGTTTTCGCCACGCTCGGAACCGGGACGGCCACCTTCGCCCTTGCGCTGCAGGGCCCGGGCCTGGGCCTGTTCGGTGAGACCGCGTTCAACGGCGCAGCGCTCGATTTCTCGACCCTGAGGATCACGACCACCGCACAGCCACCGACGAACAACGTGCCAGAGCCGGCAACCGGTGCCTTGCTGTCGATGGCATTGGCAGGTTTCGCCGCCACGCGCCGCAGGCGAGCGCAGTAGGGGCGGCCCACCGACCGCGGCGGGCAGATTCAGGCGGCCCGCCCCCCCGGGGCAGGCCGCCATTCCATTTCCAGATAGACCCCTTTGTCACGGAGCACACGGAACCCCAGCCGCAGGTAAAGAGATTGCGCGGGACTCTCGCGCTCGACATGCAGGCTAACCGCGCGGCCGGCCACGCGGGCTTCCTCCAGCAACTCACCCAGCAGGCGGCTGCCAATGCCGCGCCCCTGCCACGCCCGCAGCAGCGCCACGTCGATCACGTGCATGCTCGGCGCCGACCGGTCGACGTACAAGCGACCGATGGACGCGGCACCCCACTCGACGATACTGAACGATGCAGCTGGAAAACTGCGCCGATATTGCGTTGTCTGCAACGTGAATTGCTGGCGGAGCAGCGCATCCCGTTGAGCCGGCTCGAGAGGGATATTCGCGAAACCGGGCGCACGCGCTTCGACAAAAAGCGTGAAGACGAAGGCTTCGTCGTTCCCGCATTCGGCCCGCAGCGCCACCCCCCGGCTTGCGCGGAGCGCAGCGGCGGACAGTGGTCTCGCTTCGCCGTCCATCCCGGCTAGTCGCGGGACGGGAAGATGCCCTGCAGCGCGATGCAGTAGTTCACGGCGAGATAGGGCTGCATATTCGCGTGTGCCTGGCCCGCCCCCGCGGGGCCGATCGCCCCGGCGGCCAGTGGTGCATTTCCCGCACTGCTGAAGATCACATTCCCGCTGGAGTCCTGGGCCCAGACCTTTCCGGCCGGGCTCGACTGGGTGCCCGGCGCCGCGCTGGCCATGGCTGCATGGCTGTGCTGGGGCACTTGGGCGACAGTGAGGCTGACGGTCTCGGTGCCGGCCGATTGCCCCTGCGGATGGGCTTGAGCGATGTGCATCGCGGCTCTGCCTCGCAGATCCGGCAGCGCGAAGGTGGTTCGCCCGTCGCCACCGTACATCGTGCCCAGCAGCGCAAACAGCGCCTGATTCTGGTTGATCGGCAGCAATTGACCGTCGCAGGTCGCCCAACCCCTGGGCGCATAGCCAAAGCCGAAGGGCCGGATCTCGCCGACGAAAGGTTCACTCATGAACTTGCCTCCTCACTGATCACCAAGCCGAACCGCGGCTCCTGTGTGTGTTGAATGCTTGGCGGGCCAAGCCGCCCATCGGGCGCACGCAGGCAGATCTTGCTAGCCCCTCGGCGGATAAATCCCTTGCAGTGCAATGCAGAAGTTGAGCACCTGGAAGGGCTGGACGTTGGAGTGAGGCTGCCCCTCCCCGGCAATCCCGATCGCCCCGGGCGCCATCGCCACCGTGTCAGCGTCAGCGTAGTCCTTGCTTCCACCCAGGTCCTGCGCCCAAAAGTTGCCGCCCGGGCCGGGTTGATTGCCGTTCGCCGGATTGGCATTGGCCGCGTGGCCGTGGACGGGCATCTCGCCCAGCGTCAGGGTCACGGACTCCGAACCACCGCGCTCGCCTTGGCTACGCGGCGTGAGACCACTGCCCTGGCCACTGCCCATCGCGACCGCTCCCGACAGATTGGGCAGCGCAAAATTCGTCCTTCCGTCGCCACCGTACATGGTACCGAGTATGGAAAACAGCGCGGTGTTCTGCGCGATGGGAAGCAGTTGCCCGTTGCATTGGGCCCAACCGCGCGGCGCGAAGTTGAAGCCGAACGATCGGATTTCTCCGATGTAGGGATCGCTCATCGACATCTCTCCTTTCGGATGCGCTTCAGGGTACTGGACGGATTGTGCTCAGCTTTGCGACGGGAAGATGCCTTCCAGCGCGATGATGTAGTTGAGCACGAGGAAGGGCTGCATGTTGGCGTGGGCCTGTCCGCCGCCGGCAGCGCCGATCGCGCCGGTCGCCATCTGGCTGCCGGCCGTTGTGCTGTACGCACCGGTGTTGCCCCCTGGATCGGTGGACCAGTAGGCGGCGGCCGGCCCGATTCTGTCCGCACCCGAGTTGGCGCCAATCGCAACGTGGCTGTGACTGGGGAGTTGCGGGACGCCGAGGGCGACGGTTTCGCTGCCGCCCGCCTCCCCTAGCGCCCGCGGGGTCAGGCCGGGCCCCGCACCCTGATGGATGGGGATGCGGCCCGCGAGGTTGGGCAGCGCAAAGGTGGTTTGCCCGTCACCGCCATAGGTCGTCCCGATCAGCGCGAACAAGGCGTCGTTCTGGGCGATGGGCAGAAGCTGCCCCTGACACAGCGCCCACCCGAGGGGAGCGAAATTGCCGGCGAAGGCCCGGATCTCGCCCAGAAATGGATCAGCCATGACAACCTCCGTATGCCGCGCCCCGAGGGTTGGCGCCTCACGGAAGAGTAGGCAAGGAAACCGACGCTGTCACTGCCGAAATGAGAATTTTTGCGGAATGGCGACTTGCCCCCGGTTTCCCCGCAATGCAGCCTGCTTCGCAACCTCGACAACCTGAACTCGAGCACCGCCTGCAGCCTGTCGCCGAGGCGCACGTCGAGCCGATGCGCGCCTCGGCCTGGGCAACGCGCTGCGCGAAGGAGTCGGGTGCGGCGGACGTGCTCGGCCTTGAGCCGGCTGCACATCAGGCCGATGACCGTGCGCGTATTGCCGGTGCCGGTGACCATGGCGAGGAGTCAGCGCAAACGGGGCAAGGCCGGCCTCCCCTCGCAGGAAAGGCCGGCCTCGCTGCGCCCGCGGCAAATGGCGGCCGAGGGTCAGCCCGCCAGCGCGCGCCCGATCACCAGCTTCTGGATGTCGCTGGCGCCTTCGTAGATCTGGCACACGCGCACGTCGCGGTAGATGCGCTCGACCGGGAAGTCGGTGACGTAGCCATAGCCGCCGTGCACCTGGATGGCGTCCGAGCACACGCGCTCGGCCATCTCGGAGGCGAACAGCTTGGCCATCGAGGCCTCCTTGAGGCAGGGGCGGCCCGCGTCCTTCAGGCTGGCGGCGTGCCACACGAGCTGGCGCGCAGCCTCCAGTTGCGTGGCCATGTCGGCGAGGCGGAAGTTGACCGCCTGGTGCTCGAAGATCGGCTTGCCGAAGCTCTCGCGCTCCTGGGCGTACTTGACCGCAGCCTCCAGCGCCGCACGCGCCATGCCGAGACACTGCGCGGCGATGCCGATACGGCCGGCCTCGAGGTTCGACAGCGCGATCCTGTAGCCCTCGCCTTCCTTGCCGACCACCGAATCCGCGGGGATGCGGCAATCCTCGAAGAGGATCTGGGTGGTGTCGGAGGCCTTCTGCCCCATCTTCTCCTCGATGCGGCCCACCTGGTAGCCGGGCGCATTGGCCGGCACCAGGAAGCAGGTGATGCCCTTCTTGCCGGCGGCCTTGTCGGTCACCGCGAACACGATGGCAACATCGGCGTGCTTGCCGGTGGTGATGAACTGCTTGACGCCGTTCAACACCCACTCGTTGCCGTCGCGGACCGCGCTGGTGCGGATCGCCGAAGCGTCCGAGCCCACATGCGGCTCGGTGAGGCAGAAGCAGCCGAGCTTCTCGCCGCGCGCGAGCGGCTTCAACCACGCCTCCTTCTGCGCGTCGCTGCCGAAGCGGTTGAGGATGCCGCAGGGCAGCGAGTTCTGCACGCTGACGATGGTCGAGGTGGCGCCGTCGCCGGCGGCGATCTCTTCCAGCGTGAGCACCAGGCTCATGTAGTCCATGCCGGCGCCGCCCCATTCCTCGGGCACCACCATGCCGAGCGCGCCGAGTTCGGCGAGCTCGTTCAGCGCCTCGCGCGGGAAGGTGTGGTTACGGTCCCATTCGGCAGCGAAGGGGGCCAGGCGCTCCTGCGCGAAGGCACGCATGGAGTCGCGGATGAGTTCCTGTTCCTGGGTGAGAATCATTGCACTGCTGTCCTTGTAGAAATCCTTGCTGGTGTGGCGCTGCACGTCGTAGGGGCGCCCCGGCGGGTCGCCCCTAACGAAACGCGAGTCCTGGCAGAGTCGTCTCGCGAGCGGCCGCAGCGCTTGATCCGATTCAGCCGCAGGCCACCGACGAATCGACCTCGATCGCCATCGCGGTGGCTTCGCCGCCGCCGATGCACAGGCTGGCCACGCCGCGCTTGAGGCCGCGCTTGCGCAGCGCGCCGATCAGCGAGACCAGGATGCGCGCGCCCGAAGCGCCGATCGGGTGGCCGAGCGCGCAGGCGCCGCCGTTCACGTTGACCTTGTCGTGCGGCAGCTTCATCTCGTGCATCGCCGCCATGGTGACGACCGCGAAGGCCTCGTTGATCTCCCACAGGTCGACCTGCTCGGTGGTCCAGCCCGCCTTGGCCAGCACTTTCTGCATCGCGCCCACCGGCGCGGTGGTAAACAGCGCCGGTTCCTGCGCATGCGTGGCGTGGCCGATGATGGTCGCGACCGGCTTCACGCCGAGCTTTTCGGCGGTGGACTTGCGCATCAGCACCAGCGCGGCGGCGCCGTCCGAGATGGAGCTCGAGTTGGCCGGCGTAACGGTACCGTCCTTCTTGAACGCCGGCTTGAGCGAGGGGATCTTGTCGATCTGCGCCTTCAGCGGCTGCTCGTCCTTGTCGACCACCACGTCGCCCTTGCGGCTGGCCACGGTGACCGGCACCACCTCCCAGCTGAAGTCGCCGTTGTTGATCGCGGCCTGCGCGCGCGTGGTCGAGGCGATCGCGAACTCGTCCTGGGCCTGGCGGGTGAAGTTGAAGTGGCCGGCGCAATCCTCGGCGAAGGTGCCCATGAGGCGGCCCTTGTTCTCCTTGGAGTAGCTGTCTTCCAGGCCGTCGAGGAACATGTGGTCGAACATCTGGCCGTGGCCGAGGCGATAGCCGGCACGCGCCTTGGGCAGCAGGTAGGGGGCGTTGGACATCGACTCCATGCCACCGGCGACCATGACCTCGTTGCTGCCGGCGAGGATGAGGTCGTGCGCCAGCATGGTGGCCTTCATGCCCGAGCCGCACACCTTGTTGATCGTGGTGCAGCCGGCCGACAGCGGCAGGCCGGCGCCGAGCGCGGCCTGGCGGGCAGGCGCCTGGCCGAGACCGGCGGGCAGCACGCAGCCCATGATCACTTCCTGCACCTGCGCGGGCGCGACGCCGGCACGCTCGACCGCGGCCTTGATCGCGATCGAGCCGAGCTGCGGCGTGGTGAGGCTGGACAGGTCGCCCTGGAAACCACCCAGCGGGGTGCGAGCGACGGAAACGATGACGACGGGATCGGACATGGAACTCTCCTGTTATGGGTGTTGATCGATTCGATTTGCGCGGCGCTCAGTTGCCGAGCGCCTCCAGCGCCGCGACGTAGCGCGGCATGAGATCGTCGGAACGGCTGAGGTTCATCCCGAGGTCGCGGATCAGACCGTCCTGCAGGCCGTAGATCCAGCCATGCACGGTGAGGCGCTGGCCGCGCCGCCAGGCGTCCTGCACGACCACGGTCTGCGCCACGTTGGCCACCTGCTCGATGACGTTGAGCTCGCACAGGCGATCGTGGCGCAGTTCGGGCGCCAGGCCATCGACGGCCTTCAGATGGCGCACATGGACGTCCTGCACGTGGCGCAGCCAAAGATCGACGAGGCCGACGCGCGCACGTTCGAGCGCGGCCTTGACGCCGCCGCAGCCGTAGTGGCCAACGACCATGATGTGCTTCACCTGCAGTACATCGACCGCGTACTGGATCACCGCCAGCGCGTTGAGGTCGGTGTGCACGATCACGTTGGCGATGTTGCGGTGGACGAAGACCTCGCCCGGCAGCAGGCCGACGATCTGGTTGGCCGGCACGCGCGAGTCGGAACAGCCGATCCAGAGGTACTCCGGGGCCTGAAGCTGCGCCAGCTTGCCGAAGAAGCCGGGGTCGAGCTGCTGCATCTGGCGCGACCACGCCTGGTTGTAGTCGAAGAGGTGGAAGAGGTTCTCGTTGCTGACCTCGTCCTCCGACCAGTTCTCCAGGTCCAGGGTCAGGAAGATCGCACCCTCGATCGGCGAGGGGTAGCAGGCGGGCACTTCCTTGAAGCCGAGCTCGCGGTAGAGCTTGACCGCGATCCGCATCGACGGGATGGTGTCGAGCAGGATGCGGCGGTAGCCGAACAGACGCGCCGCCTTGATGGCGGCGAGCGCGAGCTTGCGCCCCACGCCGCCGCCACGGAAGGCCGGATCGACGTAGAGCCGCTTCATCTCGCACACGCCCTCGGAGAAGCGGCGGATGCCCACGCAGCCGGCCGGCTTGCCATCGACCTCGGCGTAGAACAGGCGGCCGTCGGCGGCGCCGTAGGCCCCCGGCAGGTTGGCGATCTCGTCGGCGAAGCCCTGGAAGCTCAGGTCCACGCCGAGCCAGGCGGCGTACTGGCGGAAGAAGCCGCGCACGTGCTCGAGCTCGACGGTGTCGTTGGCGCCGAGGGCGCACAGACGGGTGGGCATGGCAGGACTCCGGGAAGGTTCGGGGACGGATCTCTCGGGGGAGGGGGAAGAGCAAGCCTTCAGGCGGCGCGCTCCTTCTTGCCGTGCATGGCCATGATCGTCTGCTGCATCAGCGCACACAAGGTCCACTTGCCGTCGCGGATGGCGAAGACCTCGGCCTTGGTGATGATCAGCGTGCGCCCCGGCTTGACCACCTCGCCGCGCGCCACCAGGCGCTCGCCGTCGGCGGGGGCGACGAGATTGAGCTTGTACTCGACGGTGAGCACGCTGGTGTCGGCCGGGGTCAGGGTGTTGGCCGCGTAGCCCGCGGCCGAGTCGGCGATCATGCCGACCACCCCGCCGTGGACGAAGCCGTGCTGCTGGGAGATCTCCGCCTTGAAGGGCAGGTGGATCTCGGTGTAGCCGGGCTCGACCACCGGAATCTCGGCGCCGATCAGGCGCATTGCCTGCTGCAGGGCGAAGCTGGCGCGCACGCGCTCGGCGTAGCCGGGGTCGCGGGGCTGGAACTGGGGCAATTCGGGGCGCATCTTCGTGTCTCCGTCGAGTGTGTAATTATGCCAGCCAATACGTTAACGTTAACGTAATCGATCCCATTCCGGAACGGCCCGACGGCGTGAGCGCCGTCCGCGCACGCCGGTCCGCACGCTGAACGTGCCCGCCCCCCGTAGAGGAGACCCCATGAGCCCCCCCGACCCCACGGTCCTCGAATACCCCTTCGACAGCCTGCCCTCGCCCGGTCACTCGATCGAGATCGCCCCCGGCCTGCGCTGGGTGCGCATGCGCCTGCCCTTCGCGCTCGACCACATCAACCTGTGGCTGCTCGACGAAGGCGAGGCGCTCGCGGTGGTGGACTGCGGCTTCGCCCGCGACGAGACGCGCGAGGCGTGGGACGCCGTGCTCGCCGCGGACGGCCGGCCACTGCGCCGCGTCGTGGTGACCCACCACCACCCCGACCACATCGGCCTCGCCACCTGGCTGGCCGCGCGCGACGACGCGGCGATCCACATGACCCAGGGCGAGTTCTTCGCCGCCCAGGCAGTGTGGCACCAGCTGCCGGGCTATTGCGCCACCGACATGGTCGAGCAGTTCCGCCGCCACGGCCTCGACGAGATGCGCCGCGACGCCCTGCTGACCCGCGGCAACGCCTACCGCATCGGTGCGCCGCAGGTGCCCGGCCGCTACGAGCGCATGTTTGCCGGCGACGAGTTGCGCATCGGCGCCCATACCTGGCGCGTCATCGTCGGCTTCGGCCACGCACCCGAGCACGCCAGCCTGTACTGCGCGGAGCTCGGCGTGCTGATCGCGGGCGACATGTTGCTGCCGCGCATCTCCACCAACGTCAGCGTTTATGCTGCAACGCCGCATGGCGACGCCCTGGGATGGTTTCTCCACTCATTGCGAGAATTCTGCACCTTGCCCGACGACACGCTCGTGCTACCATCACATGGCAAACCTTTCAAGGGTATCCGGGCACGCGTGGAGCAGCTCGTCGAGCATCATCGCGAACGTTGCGAGGTGCTTGTGGCGGCTTGTGCCATGCCGCAAAGCGCCGCAGCATTGCTGCCGACGCTGTTTCCGCGCGAGCTCGATACCCATCAGGTCATGTTCGCCATGGGGGAAGCGATCGCTCACCTCAACCATCTCGAGAAGAGGGGAGAGCTCTCGAGACGCGTCGATGCGGACGGCCTGATCCGTTTCACCCATTGTCCGTAACATTGTCCGCAACAGACCGCCCCGCCGCAAAAACAGGAGCCCGAACAAGATGGCCGCACCCAGCAACGAGACCCCCGCCTGCGACCTGCCCGACCCGCAGGAAGTCGCCAAGACCTATGCCGAAGTCGCCCGCCGCGCCTCGCACCTGATCAGCGACCACGTGCACCGCCAACTCAAGAAGGGCGTGAGCACCCCCGCCGACGAGCTCGGCATCGCCCAGGCCTTCATGGACATGATGGCCAAGCTGCTGGCCAACCCGTACAAGCTCGCCCAGGCGCAGATGAATCTGGTGTGGGACTACTTCTCGCTGTGGCAGCACTCGATGATGCGTGTCGCCGGCCTGAGCGCCTCGCCCGTCGCCGCCCCCGAGAAGAGCGACAAGCGCTTCAAGGACGAGGAGTGGGAGCAGCACTTCCTGTTCGACTTCATCAAGCAGTCCTACCTGATCGCCGCGCGCCACATCCACGACACCGTCAGCGGCGTCGACGGCCTCGACGAGCAGACGCAGAAGAAGGTCACCTTCTACACCCGCCAGTATATCGACGCGCTGTCGCCGTCGAACTTCGCGATGACCAACCCCGAGGTCTTCCGCGAGACGGTCAAGAGCCACGGCCAGAACCTGCTCAAGGGCCTCAACAACCTGCTGCGCGACGTCGAGGACGGCGGCGGCAACCTGCGCGTCAAGATGACCGACACCTCGGCCTTCGAGCTGGGCAAGAACGTCGCCACCACGCCGGGCAAGGTCGTTTTCCAGACCGAGATGATGCAGCTGCTGCAGTACACCCCGAGCACCGAAAAGGTCCTCAAGAAGCCGCTGCTGATCGTGCCGCCCTGGATCAACAAGTTCTACATCCTCGACCTGCGCGAGAAGAACTCCTACATCAAGTGGGCAGTGGACCAGGGCCACACCGTGTTCGTGATCTCCTGGGTCAACCCCGACGAGCGCCTGGCGCAGAAGAGCTTCGACGCCTACGTCAAGGAAGGCGTCATCGCCGCCCTCGACGCGATCGAGCGCCAGACCGGCGAGAAGGAAGTGAATGCCGCGGGCTATTGCCTGGGTGGGACCCTGCTGGCGACCACGCTCGCCTACCTCGCCGCCAAGCGCCAGAAGCGCATCCTCTCGGCGACCTTCTTCACCACCATGACCGACTTCACCGATCCGGGCGAACTCGGCGTGTTCATCGACGAAGGCCAGGTGTCCAGCCTCGAGAAGAAGATGTTCGAGCGCGGCTACCTGGAAGGCTCGGAGATGGCCGGCACCTTCAACATGCTGCGCGCCAACGACCTCATCTGGTCCTTCGTGGTCAACAACTACCTGCTCGGCAAGGATCCGTTCCCGTTCGACCTGCTGTACTGGAACTCGGACTCGACCCGCATGCCGGCGGCCATGCACAGCTTCTACCTGCGCACGATGTACATGGAAAACCGCCTGATCGAGCCGGGCGGCATCGAGATCGACGGCACCCCGATCGACCTCGGCAAGATCAAGGTGCCGTGCTACTTCATTTCCACGATCGAGGATCACATCGCGCCGTGGAAGAGCACCTACATGGGCGCCCGTCGCTTCGGCGGCCCGACCCGCTTCGTGCTCGGCGGCTCCGGCCATATCGCCGGCATCGTGAACCCGCCCGCCGCCAACAAGTACGGCTACTGGCTCAACCCGAGCGCGAAGCTCGCCGAGACCGCCGACGCCTGGCTGGAAGGCGCTCAGCAGCACCCGGGCTCGTGGTGGACCGACTGGCAGGCCTGGGTCACCGCACACGACAGCGAGCAGACCGAGGCGCGCGATCCGGTGAACGGCAAGCTCGAGGTCCTCGAAGACGCCCCGGGCAGCTTCGTCAAGATCCGCATCGACGCCAAGGCCGCCGCCTGAGCCTTGTCGCGACGAGTACGGGGAGGGGAAGCCCTCCCCGTTTTTCGTTCACCACGCTGCATCGCCGCGCCGGCGACCCGGCTCACCCACTGCGAACGTGACCGAACCCTCCTCGCAAGCACCCCTGCCGCCCACCCTCGTGCTCGACACCAACACGGTGCTCGCGCTGTGGATGTTCCACGACCCCGCGCTCGAGGCATTACGCGCGTGGATCGACGCAGGATCGTGCCGCCTGGTCTCGCGTGCAGATGCGCTGGAAGAGTTGCGCCGCGTGCTCGCCTATGCGCAGTTCGGTCTCGACCCGGGCCGCCAGGATGGCCTGCGCGCACGCTACATCGACCGCATCGCAGTGCTGGCGGACGATGCCGACGCCGGCACGCTCCCCAGCTGTCGCGACCCCGACGACCAGAAGTTCCTCGAAATCGCCGGCGCCGCCGGCATGGCGACGCTGATCACCCGCGACAAAGCCCTGTTGCGCCTGGCGCGCCACCGCCTCGTACGCGAGCGCTTCGCCATCCTCACCCCGGAACGAGTGCAGCACACGCTCGCACAGCCGAGCGCAACGCCGGCCTGAGCCCCCGGCTCACGCCAGCCCGCGCCGCAGCGCCATCAGCCAGCGCAGGCCGCGCGCGGCACGGCTACCGTACCACGACACCATCTCGCCATCGACCAGCAGCGCCGGGCGCGCAGCCAGGCGCGCGACCTCGGCGAGATGCGCCGCGCGGAAGCGGTAGGGCTCGGTGGACAGCAGCACGCGCTCGACTCCGGCGAGCCAGGGCGCATTCCAGTCGAAGGCGGGATAGCGCGCCGCTCCGGTCTCGCCACCTTCCACCGCTGGCAGGGTGCTCCAGCCGACCTCGGCGAGCGTGGCGGCGATGTAGGTGTCGCGCGCGACCGTCATCCAGGGCTCGCGCCAGATCAGGTAGAGCACGCGCTCGTCGGCGAGCGCCGCGCGCAACGCCGCGGCCTCGTCGAGCACTGCGCGCAGTTCGTGGGCGAGCCGGGCGGCGGCTCCTTCAGCGCCGAAGACGCCGCCGAGCAGCGCGAAGAGGACGAGGTTGTCCTGCGGCGTGTTGGGATGGGTGACGACGATGTGGGGCACGAAGGCGGCGAGCGCGTCGACGGTCTCGCGGCGGTTCTCGTCCATGTTGACGAGAACATGCGTGGGCGCGAGCTCGCGGATGCGCGCGAGATTGACGTCCTTCGTCCCGCCGACCTTGGGAACGGCGCGCAAGGCCTCGCGCGGGTGTACGCAGAAGCCGGTGCGCCCGACGAGGCGCTCGCCCAGGCCGAGGTCGAACACCAGTTCGGTCAGGGAGGGCACCAGGGAGACGATGCGCGCGTCCGCGCCGGCGGGCGAATGCAGCCGCCCGGCAGCGTCGATCCAGGTCGGGCACCCGTCCTGTGAAGCCTTGGAATGCATGGTCGATGCTCGGATGAAACGTGCGGAGCCGCATCTTATCGCGCCACACCCTCCCGTCCTCGCACCCTGCGGGGAATTCATGCGCAAGCCGCGCACCTCGGGAAATCCCGAGTGCAGGCAGGAATCGTTTTGTGCCAAGCTTGGCCATCCTTGGTGGGCGCTCGTGGCCGCTTTCGCGGCCACCCGGCTCCCGCCCCGATCCGCAGCACGTGTCCTCCCTGTCGGCGCCCCTTCGGCCAGCCGGCGTTCCACCTTCACGGAGAAAGCTCACATGAAAAGACTGACTGCCCTGGCTGCCGCCTTCGCAATCGCCGGCTCGCTCGGCGCCGCCCCCGCGCACGCCCAGCAGAAGTTCATCACGATCGGTACCGGGGGTGTGACGGGCGTCTATTACGCCGCGGGCGGCGCGATCTGCCGCCTGATCAACAAGGACCGCGCCCAGCACGGCGTGCGCTGCTCGGTCGAAAGCACCGGCGGTTCGGTGTACAACGTGAATACCATCAAGGCCGGCGAACTCGACTTCGGCGTCTCGCAGTCGGACATCCAGTACAACGCGCTCAAGGGCGAGGTCCAGTTCAAGGACGGCGGCGCCTTCGCAGACCTGCGCTCGGTGTTCTCGCTGCATGGCGAGCCGCTGACCGTGCTGGCGCGCAAGGAAGCCAACATCGGCAAGATGGAGGACTTCAAGGGCAAGCGCTTCAACATCGGCAACCCGGGTTCGGGCCAGCGCGCGACCCTCGAGGTGCTTCTGCCGGCGATGGGCATGAGCTTCGCCGACTTCTCGCTCGCCTCCGAGCTCAAGCCCGACGAGCACGGCGCCGCGCTATGCGACAACAAGATCGACGGCTTCGCCTTCGTGGTCGGCCACCCGGCGGCCAACATCCAGGACCCGACCACCACCTGCGGCGCCAAGCTGGTGCCGATCACCGGCGCGGGCGTGGACAAGATCCTCGCCCAGTACCCCTACTTCGCTCCGGTCACCATCCCGGGCGGCATGTATGCCAACAACCCGGATGCGACCAAGACCTTCGGCGTGGTGGCGAGCATCGTGACCTCGGCCAAGGTGCCGGTGGAGTCGGTCTACATCATGGTCAAGGCGGTGTTCGAGAACTTCGAGGACTTCAAGAAGCTGCACCCGGCCTTCGCCAACCTGCAGCCGCAGGACATGATCAAGAACGGCATGTCGGCCCCGCTGCACGAGGGCGCGGTGAAGTACTACAAGGAAAAGGGCTGGATGTAAGTCCACCGCTTGCCACATCCCTGGCGAGCAAGCCCGATGTCACGAGAACGGCGGCGGTCCCGAGGCCCTCGCCGTTTTCTTTCCATCGTCCGTCGAATGCGGACTTTCACGACGAGGTAGGCCATGGCCAGCCCGGAAAAACAAGAACACGGTTTCGAGCTCACCGACGAACAGCTCCGCCAGATCGTCGCCGAGGCCGACACGGGTGGGCGCAAGCCGACCGGATGGCCGGCGCGCCTCATCGTGCTGGTCGCACTGGCATGGTCCCTGATGCAGCTCTGGATCGCCTCGCCGCTGCCGTTCTCGCTCGGCATGTTCGTCTTCAACGACACCGAGGCGCGCTCGATCCACCTCGCACTGGCCGTGTTTCTCGCCTTTCTCGCCTACCCGGCACTGAAGCGCTCTCCACGCGACCGGATCCCGCTCGGGGACTGGGTACTTGCAGCGGTCGGGGCGTTCTGCATGGGCTACCTGTTCCTCTTCTACAGGGAACTGGCCGCCCGCCCCGGCCTGCCGACCACGACGGACCTCGCGGTGGCCGTGTGCGGCCTGATCCTGCTGCTCGAAGCCGCACGCCGCGCACTCGGCCTGCCCATGGTCGTGCTGTCGGTGGTGCTCATCGGCTACGTCTTTCTGGGCCCCTACATGCCGGAGATGATCGCCCACCGCGGCGCCTCGCTGGCGAAGGGGATGAGCCACCTGTGGCTGACCACCGAGGGCGTGTTCGGGGTGGCCCTCGGGGTATCGACCAGCTTCATCTTCCTTTTTGTGCTGTTCGGCTCCCTGCTCGAGACCGCGGGCGCCGGCAACTACTTCATCAAGTCGGCGATCTCGCTGCTCGGGCATCTGCGCGGCGGCCCGGCCAAGGCCGCCGTGGTGGCTTCCGCGAGCACGGGATTGATCTCCGGCTCCTCGATCGCCAACGTCGTCACCACCGGCACCTTCACGATCCCGCTGATGAAACGCGTGGGGTATGCGCCCAAGAAGGCGGCGGCGGTCGAGGCCGCGGCCTCGGTCGATGGCCAGATCATGCCGCCGGTCATGGGCGCTGCGGCCTTCCTGATGGTCGAGTACGTGGGCATTCCCTACACCGAGGTCATCAAGCATGCCTTCCTGCCGGCGCTGATCTCCTACATCGCGCTCTTCTACGTGGTGCACCTCGAGGCGCTCAAGGCCGACATCCGCGGGCTGCCGCGCCGGGTGACGAAATCCGCCGGACATCGCCTGCTGTCCTTCGGCCTCACCGTGTCGGGCCTGATCGTCCTTGCCGGGGCGGTCTATTACGGCATGGGCTGGATCAAGGCGCTGGCAGGCGACGCCTCGGCGATCATCGTCGCGGTGCTCATGTTCGGCTGCTACATCGGCCTGCTGTGGTACGCGACGCGGCACCCCGAGCTGCACATGGACGACCCCAGCAGCCCCCTGACCGAGCTGCCGGAGACCGGCCCGACGCTGAAGACGGGCCTGTACTACCTGCTGCCGGTGGTCGCGCTGATCTGGAACCTGATGGTGGAGGAGCTCTCGCCTGCGCTGTCGGCGTTCTGGGCGACCCTGTTCATGATCTTCATCCTGGTCACGCAGCGCCCGCTCAAGGCGATCTTCCGCAACACCGGCAACGTGGGTGAGGCAACCCGGCAGGGCTTCGCCGACCTCCACACCGGCCTGGTCACCGGGGCGCGCAACATGATCGGCATCGGCATCGCGACCGCGACCGCCGGCATCATCGTCGGCACCGTCACGCTGACCGGTGTCGGCCTGGTGCTCACCGAGTTCGTCGAGGCGGTGTCTGGCGGCAATCTGATGGTGATGCTGGTCATGGTCGCGGTCATCTGCCTGATCCTCGGCATGGGCCTGCCCACCACGGCGAACTACATCGTGGTGTCGACCCTGATGGCGCCGGTCGTGGTCGAGGTCGGCGCGCAAAGCGGCCTGCTCGTCCCGCTGATCGCGGTGCATATGTTCGTCTTCTACTTCGGCCTGATGGCCGACGTCACCCCACCGGTCGGCCTCGCCTCCTACGCCGCCGCGGGGATCGCACGCTGCGACCCGATCGCTGCGGGCGTGCAGGCCTTCCTGTACTCGATGCGGACGGCGATCCTGCCCTTCATGTTCATCTTCAACACCCAGTTGCTGATGATCGGCGTCGATTCGGTGTGGCTGTTCGCCCTGACGGTATCGAGTGCGATCGTGGCGAACCTGATGTTCGCGGCGGCCACCCAGGGCTGGTTCATCACCCGCAACCGCGTGCACGAGTCGATCCTGCTGTTGCTGGTGACCTTCACGCTGTTCCGCCCGGGCTTCTGGATGGACATGCTGTACCCACCCTATCAGGAGCTGCCGGCCTCGGAGCTGACCCGCCTGGTCGAGGAGGCTCCACGCAACGACAACCTGCGCATCTGGGTGGAGGGGATTTCGCTCGAGGGCGAGGAAGTCTCGAAAGGCATGCTGCTTCCGCTCGGCGACACTGCGCCCAGCGCCAGGGAGCGCCTGGGCAGGGTCGGGCTGACCTTGATGAGCCTTGGAGATGAAGTCCAGGTCGCCGCGGTGCGCTTCGGGAGCCAGAGCGAGAAGCTGGGGCTGGAGCAGGGGTACAAGATCGCCCGCATCGAGGTACCGTCCGTCGACCGTCCGTCGAGGGAATGGATGTTCGTGCCCGCGCTCGCGCTGCTGGGCTTCGTCTGGTTCGCGCAGACTCGCCGCGCGCGACGGCAGCAGCCCACGCGCGCCTGAAAGACCGTGGGGGACGGACGTCGCTACCTCCAGAGCGACGTCCGTCCCCCACGACTGCCGGGCACGTCAGGAAGTTTCAGATCAGCGACGGCCCCTCGACGATTGCCGCCGCGTCCTTCTCGCTGATGCGCACGCTCGCGTTCATGATCACCAATGCGATCAGCCAGTCGCGCAAGCGCTCGGCGCCATCGCCCTCGAGCGCGCGGAAGCGGCAGCCCGCCTGCCCGCTCGCAGCGATGAAATTCACCGCCTGCGCCCGACCGCGGATGTGGTCGGGAACGCCCTCGCGCTGCAGCACGAAGTCGAAAGGCTCGCCGCCCGCCGGAGGCGTTTCGGCGGCGATGGCGAAACCATCGACCGAGATGTCGCGCAGCTCAATGCGCTCGTCGCCGATCATCACCCAGAACCAAGGCTGGCCACGGCGCTGGGCCAGGAAGCGCTGAATGCGGCGGCGCTCGGCGGCCTCGACCGCCTGCGGCACGGCGCTGGCGCCACGATCGCTCATCTTCAGCCGCGCTCCTTGCGTACGCGGGCGATCAACTCGTCGGCGACCTTGAGCGTATTCTCGTGGCTGCCGGTGAGCGAGGCCGAGGTCAGGTAGCGTCCGCCGACCACCATGGACGGCACGCCCTGGATCTTCATCGCGCGCACGAGCTGATCGGCGCGCTGCACCATCGAGCCCACGCCGAAGGACTTGTAGGTCTCGACAAACTTGGCCGCATTGCCCACCTTGCCTGCGATCCATTCGGACACCTGCTGCTCGTTGAACAGCGGGCGCTTGTCGTCCTGCACCGCGGCGAAGATCGCCGGCTCGAGCGCGGCGAGATCGCCGGTGATCTGCGCGGCGTAGAACAGCCGGGCGAGACCGCTCAGCTGGGCGTTGTTCCACACCGCCGGCACCGCGCGGAAGGCGACGTCGGCCGGCAGCTTCTTCTTCCACGCGGTGATCAGCGGATGAAAGTCGCGGCAGTGCGGGCAGCCGTAGTGGAAGAACTCGAGCACCTCGATCTTCGAGGGATCGTCCGCCTTCTGTGCCGGCTCGATGATCTGGAAGGGCTCGTTCGCCTGCACGACCGAGGCGGCGGGAAGGGCGAGGGCCAGGCCGGCCAGCTTGAGGGCATCACGACGATTCATGCGGAACTCCTTTGACTGAGGCTGGGTGAGACGCGGACGGCGCACGGACGTTCAATCCGCAGCGTGTCCAGGCTCACTGGTTGCGGCTCACCGAGGCATTGAAACCCGCATCGGAGAGGCGGGCCCGCATCGGGTTCATGTCCTCGGGCTTGGCGAAGGGGCCGACGCGCACGCGGTGCACGATGCGCCCGTCGGGCAGCTGGGTGCGCTGCGCGCTCGCCTGGATGCCCGAGAGCGCCAGCCGCGCCTTGAGGTTGTCCGCTTCGGACGGGTTCTCGAACGAGCCCACCTGCAGGTAGATGCGCTCGTTGCGCTGGGGCGCGGGCGGCGTCACCGCCGCGGGCTGCGGCGAGGCCTCGAACACCGGCGCGGGGGCCTGCTGCGCGGGCACGGGCGGGGGCGGCGCCTGCACCTGGGGCGCGGGCACCGGCACGACCTGCGCCGCCGACGAAGGCACGTTGTCGCCCTGCGGCAGGATGCGGTAGAACTCGAAATCCTGCTTGGCCACCGGGCGGTCGCCCGGCTTGCCGGGCAGCGCCGCCGGCCCCTGCTCCGCCGGCGCCTGCACGCGCGGCGCCACCGGCGCAGCCTGGAAGGGATTGCTGCGGGTGAAGTACCACGCCGCGCCAGCCGCGATCAGCGCACCGAAGACGAGGCCGATGAAGATGCCGATCAGCGTTCCGCCGGCGCTCTTGGCCGGTGCGCGCGCCGGCTTGCGGACCGGGCCGCGATCTCGACTCACGATTGCCCCCCCTGCATCACATCGACTCGGGCGCGGACACGCCCAGCATCTTCAGGCCGGTGACCAGCACCTGGCGCACCGCCGCGGCGAGCGCGAGGCGGGCGAGCTTGAGCGCCTCGTCCTCGACCAGCATGCGCTCGGCGTTGTACCAGCTATGGAAGTCGGCAGCGAGATCCTTGAGGTAGAACGCGATCTGGTGCGGCGCGTAGCCGGCGGCGGCGTCCTGCACCAGCTCGGCGAAGCTCGCCAGACGCGCGCACAGCGCGAGCTCGCGCTCGTTCTGCAGCAGGCCGAGGTCGGCACCGGCCAGCTCCGCGGCCTCGCCGCCCCACTGGTCGAGCACCGAGCACACGCGGGCGTGGGCGTACTGGACGTAATACACCGGATTCTCGTTGCTCTGGCTCTTGGCGAGGTCGAGGTCGAAGTCGAGGTGCTGGTCGGACTTGCGCAGCACGTAGAAGAAGCGGCAGGCATCGTTGCCCACCTCGCGGCGCAGCTCGCGCAGGGTGACGAACTCGCCCGAGCGGGTGGACATCGAGGTCTTCTGGCCGTCGCGGTAGAGCACCGCGAACTGCACCAAGGCAACGTCCAGTCGGGCCGGATCGAGCCCGAGCGCGGCGATCGCGCCCTTCACGCGCGGGATGTAGCCGTGGTGGTCGGCGCCCCAGATGTCGATCATGCGGTCGAAGCCGCGCTCGTACTTGTTGAGGTGGTAGGCGATGTCGGAGGCGAAGTAGGTGAAGAGGCCGTTCTCGCGCTGCACGACGCGGTCCTTCTCGTCGCCGAAGGCGGTGGAGCGGAACCACTTCGCGCCGTCCTGGAGATAGATGTGACCGGCCTTCTCGAGCTGGATCACCGCGCGCTCGACCAGGCCGGTGTCGAACAGGCTCTGCTCCGAGAACCACTTGTCGAAGCGCACGCCGAACTCCTGCAGGTCCTCGCGACCATCGCCGAGCTGCTCGTTGAGCGCGAAGCCGTGCACCCAAGGGTAGTCCTCGCCGAGCAGCTTCTTGGCGTTGGCGATCAGCGCGTCGAGGTGTTCCTCGCGCTGTTGCTTGGCCTCGTCGTCCTTGCGATCGGAAGGCGGCAGGCCGGGCGTCCCGGCCAGGATCTGCATGGCGGTGACCTTGGCGAAGCGGTCCTGGTGGGCGTCGCGCATCTCGCGGCCCATGTCGACCACGTAGTCGCCCTGGTAGGCGTTGGGCGGGAAGGGAATCTCGATGCCGAAGAAGGCGAGGTAGCGCAGCCAGGTCGACAGCGCCAGGATGTCCATCTGGCGGCCAGCGTCGTTCACGTAGTACTCGCGGCTGACCTCGTAGCCGGCGAAGGCGAGCACGTCCGAGAGCGAGGCGCCATAGGCGGCGCCGCGACCGTGGCCGACGTGGAGCGGGCCGGTGGGGTTGGCGGAGACGAACTCCACCTGCACCTTGATGCCCTTGCCTGCCCCGCGGCCGAAATCCGCGCCCTTGGCCAGCACCTCGCGCACCACCGCGGTCTTGGCGTCGGAGGCGAGCGTGAAGTTGATGAAGCCGGCGCCGGCGACCTCGGCCCTGGCGACCAGCTTCGAGGGCGGCAGCTCGGCGAGCAGCAGGCCGGCGAGCTCGCGCGGGTTGCGCTTGAGCGGCTTGGCGAGCTGCAGCGCGAGGTTGGTGGCGAAGTCGCCGTGGCTCGCCTGCTTGGGGCGCTCCAGCAGGATGGGGGTGGCTGCCAGCTCCGGCGCCACGCTCTTCAGCGCAGTCTGGAGCAGGTCGGTCAGCAGGACTTTGGGGTCGGCGCTCATGGCACTCGGAATGAATTCGAAACGCGCGATTATAGCGGATCGGCGCAGTCCGACCCGGCGAGGATGTGAGTGCAGGTTGCGAGCCCCTAGCCTTCGGGCGCGCTCCCGCCCGTTCCCCCGCCGGCGCTTTCGGGCTAAAGTCCGCGCTTTGCCTCGTCCGGCCCGACCACCGTGCGCCTCTTCCGTCTCGCCAAGATCGTCTCCGTCAGCCTGCGCTTCGGCCTCGACCGCATGGTGCTCGACGCCGACAGCAGTGGCCGGCTGGCGCACGTGTGGCACAAGGTCTTCTTCTGGCGCACCTTTTCCGAGTCGCGCGGCGCGCGCCTGCGCCAGGCGCTGGAGTCGCTCGGGCCGATCTTCGTCAAGTTCGGCCAGATGCTGTCGACCCGGCGCGACCTGTTGCCGCCCGACCTCGCCGACGAGCTCGCCCTGCTGCAGGACCGCGTCCCGCCCTTCCCGACCGAGCAGGCGCTCGAAGTGCTGGAAGGCTTCTACGGTCGTCCGATCGACGAGGTCTTCGACGACTTCGAGCGCACGCCGGTGGCCTCGGCCTCGGTGGCGCAAGTGCATTTCGCGCGCCTGCCCGACGGCACCGACGTCGCGGTCAAGGTGCTGCGCCCGGGCATCGAGCGCGTCATCGAGCACGACCTCGCCCTGCTCGAAGTCGCCGCGGTGCTGCTGGAGAAGATCTGGCCCGAAGGCCGCCGCCTCAAGCCACGCGAGGTGGTCGCAGAGTTCAGCAAGTACCTGCACGACGAGCTCGACCTGATGCGCGAGGCGGCCAACTGCTCGCAGCTGCGGCGCAACTTCACCGACTCCTCGCTGCTGATCGTGCCCGAGGTGTATTGGGACTGGTGCGGCAGCAAGGTCATGGTGATGGAGCGCATGCGCGGCGTGCCGATCTCGCAGACGCCGGCGCTGCTCGCCCAGGGCACCGATTTGAAAGCACTCTCCCGTGCCGGCGTGGAGATCTTCTTCACCCAGGTCTTCCGCGACGGTTTCTTCCACGCCGACATGCACCCGGGCAACATCTTCGTGCATCAGGACGGGCGCTACATCGCGCTCGACTTCGGCATCATGGGCACGCTCAACGAGGTGGACAAGAACTACCTCGCGACCAACTTCCTCGCCTTCTTCAAGCGCGACTACCGGCGCGTGGCGCTCGCCCACATCGAGGCCGGCTGGGTGCCGGCAAAGACGCGGGTGGACGAGTTCGAGGCGGCGATCCGCACCGTGTGCGAACCGATCTTCGACAAGCCCTTGAAGGACATCTCCTTCGGCAAGACCCTGCTGCGCCTGTTCCAGACCGCGCGCCGCTTCGAGATGGAGGTGCAGCCGCAGCTCGTGCTGCTGCAGAAGACCCTGCTCAACATCGAGGGTCTGGGCCGCCAGCTCGACCCCGAGCTCGATCTGTGGAAGACCGCCAAGCCCTTCCTCGAGCGCTGGATGGACGAGCGCATGGGCGTGCGCGCGCTGGTGCGCGGGGTCAAGGAAGAGGCGCCGGCCTGGGCCGGCACCCTGCCGCAGCTGCCGCGCCTGGTGCACCAGGCGCTCACCGAATCGGCCCGTCACCAGAGCGCCCAGCAGCAGCGCCTCGAAGAGCTCGCCGCCGGGCAACGCACCCAGGGCCGCCTGCTGCTCTTCATCGGCGCCATCGCCATGGGCCTGCTCGGCCTGGAGCTCTACCGCCTGTTCGGCTGACGCGCGCCGCGGCATTCAACGCCGACGTTGCGCCCATGCAATAAAGCGCGAACGATCAAGCCCTTGGCGCGCGCATCCCGCCCCCCGCGGCGGCGTTCTGTTGGTACACTCGCGCCCTCTTTTTTCGCTCACCGCGCGCGGATGCGCCAACACGAAAGGCCCAACCATGCTGCTCTGGCTTGTCGTCGCCTACCTGGTCGTCTCCATCGGCATCGGCCTGTATGCCGCCACCCGGGTGCACAATGCGCGTGACTACATCACCGCAGGGCGCAACCTGCCGATGATCGTCGTGCTGGCGATGGTGTTCGCCACCTGGTTCGGCGCCGAGACCGTGCTCGGCATCTCCGCCACCTTCCTCGAGGAAGGCTTCCACGGCCTGATCTCCGACCCGCTCGGCGCCTCGGCCTGCCTGGTGCTGTTCGGCCTCGTCTTCGCCCGCCCGTTGTACCGCATGAACCTGCTCACGCTGGGTGATTTCTTCCGCGTGCGCTACAACCGCACGACCGAACTCGTGCTGTCGATCTGCATCGTGCTCTCCTACCTGGGCTGGGTGGCGGCGCAGGTCACCGCGCTCGGGCTGGTGTTCAACGTGCTCTCGGGCGACGCGGTCACGATGAACCAGGGCATGCTGATCGGCGCCGGCGTCGTCCTCGTCTATACCCTGTTCGGTGGCATGTGGTCGGTGGCGATGACCACCTTCGTGCAGATGATCGTGATCGTGATCGGCCTGGTCTGGGTGAGCTGGATCGCCGGCGACATGGCGGGCGGCTTCGACAACGTGATCGCCAAGGCCGCGGCCGAAGGCAAGTTCGAGTTCCTGCCCGCGCTGGACGCGGTCGAGATCGTCGCCTGGATCGCCGCGTTCGCCACCATGGCACTCGGCTCTATCCCGCAGCAGGACGTGTTCCAGCGCGTGAATTCCTCCAGGAACGAGCGCGTCGCGATCTGGGGCACGACGCTCGGCGGGGTGAGCTACTTCTTCTTCGCCGCGGTGCCGCTCTTCCTCGCCTACACCGCCAACATCATCGATCCCGGCATGGTCGAGCGCCTGATGGAGCAGGACTCGCAGCTCATCCTGCCGACGCTGATCCTGCAGTACATGCCCTTCTACGCCCAGGTGATCTTCTTCGGCGCGCTGCTGTCGGTCATCATGTCGACCGCCTCCGGCACCCTGCTCGCCCCCTCGGTGACCTTCTCCGAGAACGTGCTGCGCGGTTTCTTCCCGGGCATGGGCGACCGCGCCTTCCTGCTCAGCACGCGCGTCACCGTGGTGCTGTTCACCGCCTTCGTCACCTGGTACGCCACCAGCACCGAATCCTCGATCCACGAGATGGTCGAGAACGCCTACCGCGTCACCCTGGCCGGCGCCTTCGTGCCGCTCGCCGCCGGCCTGTTCTGGAAGCGCGCCAACAACCTCGGCGCCGCGCTGGCGATCATCCTCGGCCTGTCGACCTGGATCCTCTTCGAGCTCTTCGTCCCCGAAGGCGACATCGAGCCCCAGCTCTACGGCGTGGCGGCGAGCGCGCTCGGCATGCTGGCGGGTGGACTGATCGGCCGGCAGCCGCACCACCGCCCGCACATCGGCGGCCACCATGCGGCGGCGGGTACCCACCACACGCATCGCTGACCGTCCCGCGCCCGCCCGGGTGCGTGCAGCCCGCACCGGCGGCCGATGCGTTTGATGGTGATCAACGCGTCGGTCGCCGGTCTCGTTTATGGTTGCGGCGTTTTTTTCCTCTGGAAACCCCGCTCCATGTCCGTGTCTTCCCCGATCGAACTCGTCTGCCCCGCGGGCAGCCTCCCGGCCCTCAAGACGGCCATCGATCACGGCGCCGACTGCGTCTATCTCGGTTTCAAGGACGCCACCAACGCACGCAACTTTTCCGGGCTCAACTTCGATCCGGCGCAGGTGCGCGAGGGTGTCGCCTATGCGCACGCACGCAAGCGCAAGGTGCTGCTGGCGCTCAACACCTATCCCCAGACCGACAACTGGTCGTCCTGGACACAGGCGATCGACCGCGCCGCCGACTACGGCGTTGACGCGGTGATCCTCGCCGATCCCGGGCTCATGGCCTACGCCGCAAAGACCCACCCGCAGCTGCGCCTGCACCTGTCGGTGCAGGGCTCGGCGACCAGCTACGAGGCGATCAACTGGTACCGCGAACGCTTCGGCATCCAGCGCGCGGTGCTGCCGCGCGTGCTGTCGATGGCCCAGGTCGAGAGCGTGGTCGCCAACACCCAAGTCGAGATCGAGGTGTTCGGCTTCGGCGGCCTGTGCGTGATGGTCGAGGGCCGCTGCGCACTGTCGGCCTACGCCACCGGCGAGTCGCCCAACTGCAACGGCGCCTGCTCGCCGGGCAAGCACGTGCGCTGGGAAGACACCCCGCGCGGCATGGAGACGCGGCTCAACGGCATCCTCATCGACCGCTTCTCCGAAGGCGAGCGTGCCGGCTATCCCACCCTGTGCAAGGGTCGCTTCGAGGTCAACGACGAGACCTACTACGCCCTCGAGGAGCCCACCAGCCTCAACACGCTCGAGTTGCTGCCCGAACTCGCGCGCATCGGCATCCGCGCGATCAAGATCGAGGGTCGCCAGCGCAGCCCGGCCTACGTCGCCCAGGTCACCAAGGTGTGGCGTGCCGCGCTCGACAAGTTGAACAGCGGCGGCGCCGCAGGTTTCAGCGTGCTGCCGGCGTGGATGGCCGAGCTCAACAAGGTCTCCGAAGGCCAGAGCCACACCCTCGGCGCCTACTACCGCCCGTGGAAGTGAGCCTCGCGCCGACCGCCCGCGCCGTCCCGACCCGATCCGATCGCCGCCGCGCGGAGCAGGCGCCCGCAGCGCGCCCGCCCGCGGCGTCGAGCCCCCCATCCGAATGAGAACCGCCCGATGAAACTCGCCCTCGGCCCCCTGCTCTACTACTGGCCCCACCAGAGCGTGCTCGACTTCTACGCCGACCTGGCCGAAGCCCCGCTCGACAGCGTCTATCTCGGCGAGACGGTGTGCTCGCGCCGCCACGAACTGCGCCTGGACGACTGGCTGGAGGTCGGCAAGGTTCTCGCCGCCGCCGGCAAGGAGGTGGTGATCAGCTCGCAGGCCCTGATCGAATCCGAGTCCGACCTCAAGACCCTGCGCCGCATCGTCCGGCAGCACGACTTCCGCGTCGAGGCCAACGACATGGGCGCGGTGCGCCTGCTCGTCGAGGCCGGCGTGGACAACTGGATCGCCGGCCCCACGCTGAACATCTTCAACCCCACGACGCTGCAGCTCATGATCGACTCGGGCGCGACGCGCTGGGCGGTCGCCCCCGAGATGTCGGGCGCGGCGCTCGCCGAGGTGCGCGCCGCGCTCGCCAGGCCGATCGAGACCGAAGTCTTCGCCTACGGTCGCCTGCCACTGGCGCACTCGGCGCGCTGCTTCACCGCCCGCCACTTCAACCTGCAAAAGGACACCTGCGAGTTCCGCTGCCTGTCGATCATGGACGGGATCACGCTGCGCACCCGCGAGGGCGCGCCCTTCCTGACGCTCAACGGCGTGCAGACCCAGTCTGCACGGGTGCACAACCTGCTCGGCGACCTGCCCGCCGTGCGCGCCAGCGCCGAGGTGCTGCGCATCAGCCCGCAGGGCGCGCACACTCGCCAGATCGTCGAACTCTTCCGCGCCGCGCTCGACGAGCAGCGCGGTCCGGCGGACGCGCTCGCCGCCAGCCGCGAGTGGATGGTCGAGGAGCCCTGCAACGGCTTCTGGCACGGCCGCGCCGGCGTCGAACAGTACGTCGCCGCCTGACCCCTTTCCGACCTGCTGCAAACCCGGAGTCCGCACATGCCCGCACTGCCTGCCCTGCCCCGCCCGCCGCTGCCTTCGCACTTGCTGCCCGGCAGCCTGCGCCAGCGCATCGGCGAACGCCTCGCCACCCTGCGCATCCCCGACTTCACCGTGCCCGCCCCGGTGGCGAAGCTGGTGTCGCGCCTGCCCCAGCAGCCGCCGACCCACGTGCTCACGCTCGCGCTCAACCTCGCGCTCGACCGCATCCTGCCGCGCGACACCCTCGAACCGCTGAGCGGCCGCCACCTGCAGATGCGTGTGCTCGACGCCGGGCTGACGCTCGACTTCACCCTCGGCGAGCGCGGCTTCCGCCGTGCCACCCCGGCCGCGGGCGCCAGACCGGACCTGATCCTCTCCGCCACCACGCGCGACTTCATGGCGCTGGCACTGCGCGAGGAAGACCCCGACACCCTTTTCTTCAGCCGCCGCCTGCGCATGGAAGGCGACACCGATCTCGGCCTGCTGGTCAAGAACACGCTCGACGCGGTGGACTGGGACGCCCTCAAGGCGAAGCTGCTCGGCCGCCACGGCTGACCCCCTGCAGGAGCGGCGCAAGCCGCGAACCGGCCCCTCCGGCCACCGCCGCGCATCGACCGCAGCGCGTCCGTCCGCATCCGCGGTAAGCTCGCGGTCCGCTGCCCGACGTTTGCCGCCATGCCCTCCGAATTCGACCTGATCCGGCGCCACTTCACGCGCCCCGCGCGCCACACCGAGCTCGCCGTGGGCGACGACGCCGCCCTGCTCGCGCCGCGCCCCGGCATGCGGCTGGCGGTGTCCACCGACATGCTGGTGGCCGGCACCCACTTCTTCGCCGACACCGACCCGGAAGGGCTAGGCTGGAAGACGCTCGCGGTCAACGTCTCCGACCTCGCCGCCATGGGCGCCGAGCCGCGCTGGGCCTTCCTCGCGCTCGCGCTGCCGCAGGCGGACGAGGCCTGGATCGCTGCCTTCGCGCGCGGCTTCTTCGCCTGCGCCGACGCCTTCGCGATCGACCTCGCCGGCGGCGACACCACGCGCGGACCGCTGACGCTTTCAGTGACCATCGTCGGCGAGGTCCCGGCCGGCGCCGCGATCACCCGTGGCGGAGCGCGCGCGGGCGACGACTTGTGGATCTCGGGCCAGCCCGGCCGCGCCGCGCTCGGGCTCGCGGCGCTGCGCGGCGAAACCGGCCTGGACGCCATCCACCACGCCGAATTCGTCGACGCCCTGCAACGGCCGCAGCCGCGCGTAGCGCTCGGGCTCGCGCTGCGCAGCCTGGCGAGCGCGATGCTGGACGTCTCCGACGGCCTGCTCGGCGATCTGCGACACCTCCTCGAATGCTCGGGCACGGGTGCCATCGTCGAGGTCGGGGCGCTGCCGCTCGCCGCGCTCGCCGCCAGCGGCGCCGATCCCGCGCTGTGCCGGCGCTGCCTGCTCGCGGGCGGAGACGACTACGAGCTGCTGTTCGCGGCCGCGCCCCGACACCGTGCCGAGATCGATGCCTTGTCGGCCCGACTCGACCTCCCCCTGCATCGCATCGGCGAATTCACCCCCGCACGCGAGCGCCTGCTGCTGCGCGAGGCCGACGGCGGCCTGGCGGCCCCGGCCGCATGCGGCTACGATCACTTCGCCTGAGGCCCGATCCGGCCCACCTCTCGAAACGACCATGCGCCCCACCGCCCGCCTGCTGATGAGCCACCCCGCCCACTTCATCTCGCTGGGCTTCGGCGCCGGGCTGTCGCCGTGGGCGCCGGGCACGGTCGGCACCCTGCTCGGGTGGGCGATCTACCCACTGATCCGCACCCCGGTGTCGGAGTTCGTCTTCCTCGCACTGCTCGCCAGCTTCTTCCTCGCCGGCGTGCTCGCCGCCGAGCGCACCGGGCAAGCGCTGGGGGTGCCAGACCACGGCGGCATCGTCTGGGACGAGATGGTGGCGATCTGGCTGGTGCTGCTGTTCACCCCCGCCGGGCTGCTGTGGCAGGCGATCGCGGTCGCACTGTTCCGCTTCTTCGACATCGTCAAACCGCCTCCGGTGCGCTGGGCCGACCGCAGCTTCAAGGGCGGCTTCGGGGTCATGTTCGACGACCTCGTCGCCGCCGGCTACACCCTGCTGGCGCTCGCGGTGCTGGTCCACCTGCTGGGGAGCTGAGACCATGACCGATCACGAACTCGACGCCCTCGCGCGCAGGGTGGGCGAAGCCCTCGCCAACCGCAGGCTGTGGCTGGCCACCGCGGAGTCCTGCACCGGCGGCTGGATCGCCGAGGCCGTCACCGCGATCGCCGGCAGCTCGGGCTGGTTCGACCGCGGCTTCGTGACCTACTCGAACGACGCCAAGGCCGACATGCTCGGCGTGCGCGCCGCGACGCTGGAGACGCACGGCGCGGTCAGCGAAGCCACCGTGGGCGAAATGGCCGCGGGCGCGCTCGACCACAGCCGCGCCGACCTCGCGGTGGCCGTGTCCGGGGTCGCGGGACCGGGTGGAGGCAGCCCCGCCAAGCCGGTCGGCACGGTCTGCCTCGCTTGGGCACGGCGCGACGGCCCCACCGGGGTCGTCACCGTCCATCTCGACGGCGACCGCGCCGCGGTGCGCCGGCAGACGGTGATCCTCGCCCTGCAAGGCGTACTCGAACGCTGCGTCTGAGGGGCGCAGGGCGCACGGGGCCGGGAAATCCGAACCGCCACCCTCGCCACTTCGCCGGACGCAGCCCCGCGCCGGAAATCCGCATGACATGTTTGCTGTAATTGCATACAGGCTCTACACTTACGGCATCAGGCCTGCACCCCGCATGTCTGCAATCTTTGTGCCATAATCAGGCAATCAAACAGGACGCACTTCCATGGACGAAAACAAGGCCAAAGCCCTCTCCGCGGCGCTGTCGCAGATCGAAAAGCAGTTCGGCAAGGGTTCGATCATGCGCATGGGCGACGGCAGCATCGAGCGCGACATCCAGACCGTCTCCACCGGCTCGCTCGGACTCGACATCGCGCTCGGGCTCGGCGGTCTGCCGCGCGGTCGGGTGGTCGAGATCTACGGCCCCGAATCCTCCGGCAAGACCACGCTCACCCTGCAGGTCATCGCCGAGATGCAGAAGCTCGGCGGCACCGCGGCCTTCATCGACGCCGAGCACGCGCTCGACGTCGGCTACGCGGAAAAACTCGGCGTCGACATCGAGGATCTGCTGATCTCGCAGCCCGACACCGGCGAACAGGCGCTCGAGATCGCCGACATGCTGGTGCGCTCGGGCGGCGTGGACATCGTGGTCATCGACTCGGTCGCCGCGCTCACCCCCAAGGCCGAGATCGAGGGCGAGATGGGCGACCAGCTCCCCGGCCTGCAGGCCCGCCTGATGTCGCAGGCACTGCGCAAGCTCACCGCCAACATCAAGCGCACCAATACCCTGGTGATCTTCATCAACCAGATCCGCATGAAGATCGGCGTGATGTTCGGCAGCCCGGAGACCACCACCGGCGGCAACGCGCTCAAGTTCTACGCCTCGGTGCGCATGGACATCCGCCGCACCGGCACGATCAAGAAGGGTGACGAGGTGGTCGGCTCCGAGACCCGCGTCAAGGTGGTCAAGAACAAGGTCTCGCCACCGTTCAAGGAAGCCCACTTCGACATCCTTTACGGCGAGGGCATCTCGCGCGAAGGCGAGATCATCGACCTCGGCGTCGAGCACAAGATCGTCGACAAGTCGGGCGCCTGGTACGCCTACAAGGGCGACAAGATCGGCCAGGGCAAGGACAACTCGCGCGAGTTCCTGCGCGCCAACCCGGTGCTGGCCCGCGAGATCGAGAACAAGGTGCGGGTCGCGGTCGGCCTGCCCGAGCTGCCGCCCGCCGCCGCGTCCGCCCCGGCGCCGGCCGAGGCCTGACCCCGTCGGCACCGACATGGGCGAGCCGAGCCTGCGCGAACGTGCGCTCCGCCATCTCGCCCGGCGCGACCACTCGCGCGCCGAACTTGCGCGCAAGCTCGCACCCCATGGCGAGCCGGCCGAGATCGAAGCGGTGCTCGAGCGCATGCGCGAGCTCGGCCTGCAGTCCGACGAGCGCTACGCCGAGGCCTTCGTGCGCGGCAAGGCGGCGCGCTTCGGCACCGCACGATTGCGCAACGAGCTCGTGCGGCGAGGCATCGACCGTGACCGGATCGACGAGGCGCTCGCCGACGAGTGCGTAGAATCCGAGATCGAGCGGGCGCGCGCGGTGCTGCACGGCCGCTTCGCCACCCCACCCGCCGACGCACGCGAATGGGCGCGCCAGGCGCGCTTCCTGCAAACCCGGGGCTTCGCCCCCGAGCTGATCCGCAAGCTGCTGAAAGAGCCCTACGATGAGTCTGCTTAAGGTCGCCGGCCTGCAAAAGCGCTACAAGGCGCGCACCGTGGTGCATGACGTCGGCTTCGAGGTCGGCTCGGGCGAGGTCGTCGGCCTGCTCGGTCCCAACGGCGCCGGCAAGACCACCTGCTTCTACATGATTGTGGGTCTGGTGCGCGCCGACGGCGGCCAGATCGCCCTCGACGGCACCGACCTCACCCACCTGCCGATCCACGCCCGCGCGCGTTTGGGCCTGTCCTACCTGCCGCAGGAGATGAGCGTGTTCCGCAAGCTCAGCGTGGCCGAGAATATCCGCGCCGTGCTCGAACTCCAGGGGCTCGAACGCCGCCAGATCGAGGAGCGGCTCGAGGAACTGCTGATGGAACTGGGCATCCATCACCTGCGCGACAACACCGCGATCTCGCTCTCGGGTGGGGAGCGCCGGCGCTGCGAGATCGCCCGCGCGCTCGCCACCGACCCGCGCCTGATCCTGCTCGACGAGCCCTTCGCCGGGGTCGATCCGATCGCGGTCATCGACATCCAGAAGATCATCCGCTTCCTCAAGGAGCGCGGTATCGGCGTGCTGATCACCGACCACAACGTGCGCGAGACCTTGGGCATCTGCGACCGCGCCTACATCATCAGCGAAGGTCGCGTGCTGGCGAGCGGAGAGCCTACCGAGATCATCGAGAACGAGCGCGTGCGCCAGGTCTACCTCGGCGAGCACTTCCGCCTGTGAGCCCGCCCTCCTGCCGACCGCGATGAAACCCAGCCTCCAGCTCAAGCTCTCCCAGCACCTCACGCTGACGCCCCAGCTGCAGCAGTCGATCAAGCTGCTGCAGCTGTCTACGATCGAGCTGAACCAGGAGATCGAGCGCGTGCTGCTCGAGAATCCCATGCTCGAGCGCGAGGATGGCGACGGCGGCGTCGACTACGCCCCCGCGCCGCCGCCGGGCAACGCGCCCGAGCGCGAAGCCGCGCCGGAACCCGCCGCCGAACCGGCGGGCGAGTCGATCACGCACGAGGGCGGCGAAGGCAGCAGCGAGGACGAGGGCATCGACTGGTCCAACGTGGGTCAGGGCGCGTCCAGCCGCAGCGAGGACGACGAGGACGGCGACTACCAGGACATCCAGGCCGCCGGCGTGTCGCTGCGCGAACACCTCGACCAGCAGGTCGCCCTCTCGCCCCTGTCCGACCGCGACCGCGCGCTGGTGCGCTTCCTGATCGAGGCACTCGACGACGACGGCTACCTGCACCAGCCGCTGGAAGATCTCCTCGAGCTGTTGCCGCAGGACGCCGAGGTCGATCTCGACGAGCTCGCCATCGCCCTGCGCCACGTGCAGAGCCTCGAGCCGGCCGGGATCGGCGCGCGCAGCCCGCAGGAATGTCTGGCCCTGCAGCTCCAGGCCTTGCCCGAGTGCCCGATACGCCCTCTCGCTCTCGAGATCGTGACCAGCCACCTCGAACTGCTCGCGGAGCGCAACTTCGCCCGTATCCGCAAGCTCACCGGCTGTGACGACGAGGGTCTGCGCGAAGCGCAGGCCCTGATCTGCAGCCTCGACCCCCACCCCGGCTCGCGCTACTCCACCGCCGAGACGCGCTACGTGCTGCCCGACGTCGTCGTGCGCAAGCTGCGCGGCCAATGGACCGTGAGCCTGAACCAGGAAGCGATGCCGCGCCTGCGCATCAATCGCCTCTACGCCAGTCTGCTCCAGCAGAACCGCGCGCAGGGCGGCGGCCTGGGCGGGCAGCTGCAGGAGGCGCGCTGGCTGATCAAGAACGTCCAGCAGCGCTTCGACACCATCCTGCGCGTGTCCCAGGCCATCGTTGACCAGCAACGGCAGTTCTTCGATCATGGGGACGTGGCGATGCGGCCACTCACCCTAAGGGAGATCGCAGACCAGCTCGAGCTGCACGAATCCACCGTCTCGCGCGTCACCACGCAGAAGTACATGGCGACGCCGCGCGGAGTCTTCGAGCTCAAGTATTTTTTCGGCAGTCATGTCGCGACCGACACCGGCGGTGCGGCTTCCTCCACGGCGATTCGTGCGCTGATTCGCCAGCTGGTGGACGCGGAGGACAGCAAGAAGCCGCTGTCCGACGCCAAGATCGCCGAAATTCTCGGCCAACAGGGAATCGTCGTGGCGAGGCGCACGATCGCCAAGTACCGCGAGTCCCTCAACATCCCGCCGGTCAGCCTGCGCAAATCCCTCTGACAACAACAGGAGTCATCCATGAATCTGAACATCACCGGGCGCCACGTCGAAGTCACCCCCGCCATCCGCGAATACGTGACCTCCAAGCTCGATCGCGTCATCCGCCATTTCGACAACGTCACCAGCGTCACCGTCATCCTGTCGGTCGAAAAGCTCAAGCAGAAAGCCGAGGTGACGCTGCACGTGCGCGGCAAGGACCTCTTCGTCGAAGCGGACGACGCCGACCTCTACGCGGCGATCGACGCGATGACCGACAAGCTCGACCGTCAGGTTCAGAAGTACAAGCAGAAGCAGTCCGACCATAACCACGAGTCGCTCAAGCACCAGGTCCCCGAGGCCTGAGGACCGGCTTGAAGCTCCCCGTCCGGGGTGTGGTTATAATGCGCGCGTTTTCACGAAGCGCGGCCGCACACGCCCCGGACCGGATTCCCGCCCCCCTGGCGGCAGCTGACGGAAGAGTGCGCGAGCCCACCTGCGAATGAGCCTGATATCCCAACTCCTGCCGCTTTCCAACGTGGTGATCGATCTCGACGCGAGCAGCAAGAAGCGCGTCTTTGAACAGGCCGGCCTGCTGTTCGAGAACAACCAGGGCATCGCCCGCAGCACCGTGTTCGACAGCCTGTTCACCCGCGAACGCCTCGGCTCGACCGGACTGGGTCAGGGCATCGCCATCCCGCACGGCCGCATCAAGGGGCTCAAGGACGCCGCCGGCGCTTTTCTGCGCCTGGCCACCCCGGTGCAGTTCGATGCTCCCGACGGCCGTCCGGTGGACATGCTGTTCGTGCTGCTCGTGCCCGAACAGGCCAACGAAACCCATCTGCAGCTGCTCTCCGAACTCGCGCAGATGTTCAGCGACCGCGAGTTCCGCGAGACCCTGCACGGCGCGACGGATGCCGCACAGATCCACCGCCTGTTCGTGAATTGGGGTGCCGATGCGGCAAACCAGCCTGACCCGGCTGTATGAGGCGCACCGCGAAAGCCTGAGCCTCGTCCACGTCAGCGGGCCGATCGGTGCCCGTCTGTCGGTCGCCGAAGAGCGCATCTGGCCGGCCGACCTCGTCGGCCACCTCAACCTGATCCACCCCACCCGGCTACAGGTGCTCGGCGCCGCAGAGCTCGCGTGGGCGCAACGCCAGGCGAACGAGAAGGTCGCCCACCACCTCAACGAGATCCTCTCGGCGCACCCCCCCGCGATCATCGTCGCCGACGGCTGCGAGATCCCCAACATCCTCCACGGCATCTGCGAGGCGCACGACGTCGCGCTGTTCACCGCGCGCCACCCCTCGGCGAGCGTGATCGACCAGCTCCGCCTCTACCTGTCGCGCGAGCTCGCCGAGAAGGTCTCGCTGCACGGCGTGTTCATGGACGTGCTCGGGCTCGGCGTGATGATCACCGGCGATTCCGGCGCGGGCAAATCCGAGCTCGGCCTCGAGCTGATCTCGCGCGGCCACGGCCTCGTCGCCGACGACGTGGTCGAGCTGTCGCGCATCGCGCCCACGGTGCTCGAGGGCCGCTGCCCCGAGATGCTGCAGGATTTCATCGAAGTGCGCGGCCTCGGCCTGATCAACATCCGCACCATCTTCGGCGAGACCGCGTGCCGGCGGAAGATGCGCCTGCGCCTGATCTGCCACCTCGACCGCCGCCAACCCGGTCCCGACGACCCCTGCCGGCTGCCGCTGCAGCAGGAGACGCAGGACATCCTCGGCGTGAAGGTCGCCCGCGTCGTGCTGCCGGTGGCCGCGGGACGCAACCTCGCGGTGCTGCTCGAGGCCGCAGTGCGCTCGACCATCCTCAAGCTGCGCGGCATCGACTCCACCCAGGAATTCATCGACCGCCAGGCGCGCGCGCTGCACGCCGAAGAGGCCTACCGCGCCGACTGAGCCACCCGCACTTGCGGCACGGCGCCGCCGGCTGTTACGCTCGATCGCTTTGCAGCAGCCTACTGGCCGGCCATGAGCTCCACTCCCGATTACCTGGAACGCATCCTCAACGCGCAGGTGTACGACGTCGCCGTCGAGACCCCGCTCGACCTCGCCACCAACCTGTCGGCGCGCACGCACAACCGCATCTACTTCAAGCGCGAGGACATGCAGCCGGTGTTCAGCTTCAAGATCCGCGGCGCCTACAACAAGATGGCGAACCTGTCGCCGCAGGCCTTGAAGCGCGGCGTGATCTGCGCCTCGGCGGGCAACCACGCCCAGGGCGTGGCGCTGTCGGCGGCCAGGCTGGGCGTGCGCGCGGTGATCGTGATGCCGAGCACCACGCCGCAGATCAAGATCGACGCGGTCAAGGCGCGCGGCGGCGAGGTCGTGCTCGCAGGCGAATCCTATTCCGACGCCTACACGCACGCGCTCGAGCTCGAGAAGAGCGAGAAACTCACCTTCGTCCACCCCTTCGACGACCCCGACGTGATCGCCGGCCAGGGCACGGTGGGCCTGGAGATCCTGCGCGCGCACCCGAAGCCGATCCACGCGGTGTTCTGCTGTGTCGGCGGCGGCGGGCTGATCGCCGGCGTGGCGGCCTACATCAAGCGCCTGCGCCCGGAGACGAAGATCATCGGCGTCGAGGCGGTGGACGCCGACGCGATGACGCGCTCGCTCGCCGCGGGCAAGCGCATCGCGCTCGAGCAGGTCGGCATCTTCGCCGACGGCGCCGCCGTCAAGGAGGTCGGTGCCGAGACCTTCCGCCTGTGCCAGCAGTATGTGGACGAGATGATCGTGGTCGACAACGACGCCATCTGCGCCGCGATCAAGGACGTCTTCGAGGACACCCGCTCCATCCTCGAGCCCGCCGGCGCGCTCGCCGTCGCCGGCGCCAAGGAGTACGCCCGCCGCAACAAGCTGCGCGACAAGAGCCTGGTGGCGGTGGCCTCGGGGGCCAACATGAACTTCGACCGCCTGCGCTTCGTCGCCGAGCGCGCCGAGCTCGGCGAGCAGCGCGAGGCCGTGCTCGCGGTGACCATCCCCGAGAAGCCGGGCTCCTTCCGCAAGTTCATCAGCGTGCTCGGCAACCGCAACATCACCGAGTTCAACTACCGCTACGCCGACGCCGAGCGCGCCCACATCTTCGTCGGCGTCACCGTGCACAACCGCAGCGAGGTCGGACGCCTGGTGGAGATGCTCGAGCGCCACGAGCTGCCTGCGCTCGACCTCACCGACGACGAGATGGCCAAGTCGCACGTGCGCTACATGGTGGGCGGACGCGCGCCACAGGTGGAAAACGAGGTGGTCTACCGCTTCGTCTTCCCCGAGCGCCCGGGCGCGCTGATGAATTTCCTCTCCAACCTGCGCTCGGACTGGAACATCTCGCTGTTCCACTACCGCAACCACGGCTCCGACTTCGGCCGCGTGCTGGTCGGCATGCAGGTGCCGCCGGCCGACAAGGACGCCTTCGACGCCTTCCTGCAGCGGCTCGGCTACGACTACGTGGCCGAGACCGACAACCCCGCCTACCGCATGTTCCTGTCCGGGAGCTGAGCCCCGCAGGCAGGCCGTGCAGGGTTGCAGCCGCCGCTCAGGCGCGCGGCTTCGCCACCCCCGCCTCGGTCACCAGCCAGTCCATCGGGCGATCGAACTCCTGCGGCAGCGTGTCGGGCACGCGCCCGACCTCGAAGCCCACGCCCACCGCCACGGTGCGCAGCACCGCCAGCGTGCGGTCGAAGTAGCCCCCTCCGTAGCCGAGGCGGTAGCCGCGTTCGTCGAAGGCATTGAGGGGGATCAGCACCAGCTCGGGCTCGACCGCCTCGCCGTCCGCCGGGTGGGGGATGCCATGGCGGTCGAGCGGCATCGGCACGCCCGGCGTCCACGCGCGGAACATCATCGGCGCATGGCGCTCGAGCACCACCGGCAAGGCCGCCACCCGCCCGGGCGCGGCCGCACGCCAGGCCTGCACCCACGGGCGCAGGTCGGGCTCGGCGCGGTAGGGCCAGCAGAAGGCGAGCCGGCGTGGCTGCAAGCGTCCGACCAGGTCGTCGAGATGCTCGCCGATTGCCGCGGCGAGGCGCTCGCGACGCTCGGCAGGCAGGCGCTCGCGCAACGCCAGCGCATGTTCGCGCATGCGCTGGCGACGCGCGCCGGGATCATGGGACAAGGGGGCGAAACTCATCTTCGATATGGTATGGTTGGCGGTCAAACGGAGGCATCACCTGGCATGAAGAAGGCACTGGTTGCGGCGCTCACGGCCGCGACGTTCCTCGCCCCCGCCGGCGCGTTCGCGCAGATTGGCGGCGAGTCCGGGGACGGGCGTATCGTCGCCGCTCGCGAGGCCCTGCGCAAGGGCGACCGCAGCACGCTCGAACGCCTCGCAGCCGTGCGCGAGGCCCACCCCCTCGACGCCTATCCGCGCTACTGGCTGCTGATCAACCGCCTCGCGCGTGCCGAAGAACCCGTGCCCGTCGCGGCCCTGCAAGCCTTCCTCGCCGAAGAAGCCGGCTCCAACCTCGCCGAACGCCTGCGCGCCGACTGGCTGCGCCGCCTCGCCAGGGACGGCGACTGGAACGGCTTCCTCGCGGTGTACGCGGACCTGCGCAGCCCCGACGCCGAATTGCGCTGCAACGCCTGGAGCGCGCGCGTGCTGACCGGCGAGCGCAGCGTCTTCGCCGAGCTCGCGCGCGAATGGGACACCCTCGCCGACGCCGATCCGACCTGCGACACGCCGCTGCGCGCGGCGGTCGACTCCGGCGCGGTGGACGAAGAACGCGTGTGGTGGCGCATCCGCCGACAGATCGACACCCGCAAGCCCGAGGCTGCGCTCGCCAGCCTGTCGCTGCTGCCCGCCGGCAACGCCCCGGCCCACGCCGACCTGGCGCAGGCGATCCGCTCGCCCGCACCCTGGCTGGATCGGCTGCAGCCCAACTTCGCCGTGAGCCGCGCCGGCCGCGAGCTCGCGCTCGCCGCACTGGTGCGCCTGGCGCGCGAGGACGTCTCCGCCGCGCGCCTGCGCCTGCTGCGCATCCAGGACCGCCTCGGCGCGGCCGAGCGCAACTACGCCCATCTGGCGCTCGGCATGCACGCCGCGCTCGACCGCCTGCCCGAGGCGAGCGCGCTCTACGCCGCCGCCGGCGACATCGAGACCACCGCCCAGCAACGTGCGTGGCGGGTGCGTGCGGCGCTGCGCATCGGCGACTGGCACGCGGTGCGCGAGGCGATCGAAGCCATGCCCGCCGACGAACGCGAAGCTGCCGACTGGATCTACTGGCTGGGCCGCGCACACGCCGCGGCCGGGCGCCGCGACGCCGCCGAGTCGCTCTACGTGCGTATCGCCGGCGAGCCGCACTTCTACGGCATGCTCGCGCGCGAGGAGCTCGGCGAGGCCTTCCCGCCGCCCCCCGCCACCGCGCCGCTACCGCGCGCCAAGCTCGAGGAGGCCGAGCGCGACCCCGGCCTGCAGCGCGCACTCGCGCTCTACCGGCTGGAGCTGCGCACCGAGGCGCTGCGCGAATGGGTCTGGGGCGTGCGCGAACGCGACGAGCAGTTCCGCCTCGCCGCCGCCCACCTTGCGCTGCGCAACGAGCTCTACGACCGCGCGATCAATACCGCCGAGCTGGCCAACCCGCGCAGCAACTTCGAGCTGCGCTTCCTGACCCCCTATCGCGACCTCATCGAGCCGCAGGTGCGCGCGCAGGGGCTCGACCTCGGCTGGGTGTACGGCCTCATGCGCCAGGAGAGCCGCTTCGTGGTTCCGGCACGCTCCAGCGTCGGCGCCCAGGGCCTCATGCAGGTGATGCCCGCCACCGGCAAGTGGGTGGCGGATCGGATCGGCCTCGCCGGCTACAACCAGCGCCTGCTCACCGACCCCGAGACCAACGTGCTTCTGGGCACCAGCTACATGCGTCTCATCCTGGAGGGGCTCGACGCCCACCCCGTGCTCGCCAGCGCCGGCTACAACGCCGGCCCCGGGCGGGCGCGGCGCTGGCGCGACGCGGCGCCGCTCGAGGGCGCGATCTATACCGAGACGATCCCGTTCGACGAGACCCGCGACTACGTCAAGAAGGTGCTCGCCAACGCGGTGATCTACGCGGCGATGCTCGAAAAACGGCCGCAATCGCTCAAGGCGCGACTCGGCACGATCGCGCCCGGGGCTGCCAGCGAGTAAGCTTCCGCGTGCGCCATCCCATTCCATCCACAGCAACAGCACGGTCCAGTCGAAACATGAACCCGAAACGCGTCGTCATCGTCGGCGGCTCCGGCTTTATCGGCAGCGCCATCGCCAATCGTCTCTGCAAGGAAGGCGTCAAGGTCCTCATTCCCACCCGCCGCCGCAGCCGCGCCGGCCATGTTCTGCTGCTACCCAACGTCGAGGTGGTGGAGGGCAACGTGCATGACGTCGCCCTGCTTGCGCGCCTGTTCGAGGGCGCCGACGCCGTGGTGAACACCGTCGGCGTCCTGCATTCGCGCCCGGGCAGGCCCTTCGGCCCCGACTTCGCGCGCGCCCACGTCGAGCTGCCGCAGAAGATCGTCGCCGCCTGTCGCACGGCGGGCGTGCCCCGCCTCGTGCACATCAGCGCCCTCGGCGCCTATTCCGACGGCCCGTCGGAATACCAGCGCTCGAAGGCGGCCGGCGAGACCGCGATCCGCACCGGCTCGCCCGAGATCGCGTGGACCATCCTGCAGCCTTCGGTGGTGTTCGGCCGCGGCGACAGCTTCCTCAACCTCTTCGCCGACCTCGCGCGCATGTTCCCGGTGCTGCCGCTCGCCGGCGCCACCGCGCGCTTCCAGCCGGTGTATGTCGAGGACGTCGCCGAGGCGGTGTGGCAGAGCCTGACGCGCGACGATGCAGGCGGGCAGACCTTCCAGCTCGCCGGACCGACCGTCTACACGCTGCGCCAGCTCGTCGAGTACGTCTCCGCGCTCGTGGGCAAGCCGCGCCCGATCTATCCGCTGTCCGAGAAGCTGGCGATGTGGCAGGCGCGCCTCATGGAGCTCGCCCCCCAGCCCCTGATGAGCCGCGACAACGTGCGCTCGATGAAGGTCGACAACGTCGCCAGCGGCACCCCGCAACCCTTCGGCATGGTGCCTACCGCGCTCGAGACCGTGGCCCCGGCCTGGCTCGGCCAGGCGGCGCCGCGAGCCCGTTACTACCCCTTCCGCCGCCACGCGCGGCGCTGAAGAGCAACTCTCTACGGAGTCCGCGATGAAGCTGATCATCGGCAACAAGAACTATTCCTCCTGGTCCCTGCGCGCCTGGCTGGCTGCGCGCGAGGGCGGCTTCACCTTCGAGGAGATCCACATCTCCCTGTTCATCCCCGGCAGCCGCGAGCGCATCCTGTCGCACTCGCCCTCGGGCAAGGTACCCTGCCTGAACGACCACGGCGTGGTGGTGTGGGACTCGCTCGCGATCGGCGAATACCTCGCCGAGAAGCGCCCCGGTCTGCTGCCCGCCGACCCGGTCGCACGCGCGCTGGCGCGCTCGGTCACCGCCGAGATGCACTCCGGCTTCCAGAACCTGCGCAGCCGCATGCCGATGAACGTGCGCAAGGACTACACCGGTTTCGGCCACAGCCCCGAGGTCGATGCCGACATCGCGCGCATCGTGGCGATCTGGAACGACTGCCGCGCGCGCTTCGGCGCCGTGGGCCCCTACCTCTTCGGCCGCTTCAGCCTCGCCGACGCGGCCTTCGCGCCGGTGGCCTTCCGCTTCCAGACCTACGCGGTGAAGCCCGCGGGCGCGGCCGGCGAGTACCTCGCCACCCTGCTCGCCAACCCGCACATGCAGGAGTGGGCGACGGCGGCACGCGCCGAGACCGAGTCGATCCCGGAAGAGGACCTCTACGGCTGATGCAGGCCTATGTCGTGGGCGGAGCGGTGCGCGACGCCCTGCTCGGCCTGCCGGTGAAGGATCGCGACTGGGTGGTGGTCGGCAGCACGCCCGAGGAGATGCTCGCGCGCGGCTTCCGCCCCGTCGGCCGCGATTTTCCGGTCTTCCTGCATCCGCACACCAACGAGGAATACGCGCTCGCGCGCACCGAGCGCAAGTCGGGCCACGGCTACACCGGCTTCGTCTGCCACGCCTCGCCCGAGGTCACGCTCGAAGAGGATCTGCTGCGCCGCGACCTCACCATCAACGCGATCGCGCGCGCCGAGGACGGCCGCCTGATCGACCCCTGCGGTGGCCGGCGCGACCTCGCCGCGCGCGTCTTCCGCCATGTGTCGCCCGCCTTCGCCGAGGATCCGCTGCGCATCCTGCGCGTGGCGCGCTTCTCCGCGCGCTTCACCGACTTCGAGCTGGCACCCGAGACCCTGGAACTGATGCGCGCGATGGTCGTGGCCGGCGAGGTCGACCATCTGGTCGCCGAGCGCGTCTGGCAGGAACTCGCGCGCGGGCTCATGGAGGCGCGCCCCTCGCGGATGATCCGCGTGCTGCGTGCCTGCGGCGCACTCGCACGCCTGCTGCCCGAGCTCGACCGCCTGTTCGGGATCCCGCAGCCGGAGAAGTACCACCCCGAGATCGACACCGGCGAGCACGTGCTGATGGTGCTCGACCACGCCGCCGCCGCGGACGAGCCGCTCGCGGTGCGCTGGGCCTGCCTGCTGCACGACCTCGGCAAGGGCGACACGCCCGCCCACCTGCTGCCGCACCATTACGGCCACGAGGCCGCGAGCGCGCGCCGCGCGCGCGAGGTGTCGGAACGCCTGAAGGCCCCCGCCGACTGCCGCGACCTCGCCGAGATGGTGGCGCGCGAGCACGGCATCCTGGCGCGCGCGCACGAGCTGCGCGCCGAAACCATGGTCAAGCTGATCGAACGCTGCGACGGCCTGCGCCGTCCGCAGCGCTTCCTCCTGATGCTGCAGGCGGCCGCCTGCGACCACGCCGGCCGCGGCAGCGGCGCGGAAAACGCGTCGGAATGGAGACCCTTGTCACGCTGGCAGGCCGCGCTGCAGGCCGTGCGCGCCGTCGATGCCGGTAGAATCGCAACCGAGTGCAGCGACAAATCGCTGATTCCTCAGGCCTTGCACACCGCCCGCGTGGCGGCCGTGAAGGCCCTGGACAAGGACCCCGCATGAACGCAACCCGCTTCGGCGAACTCGAGGTGCTGTGTCACGCACCCGAGCGCGCCACCCATGAACACCCCCTGCTCTTCATCCACGGCGCCTACGTTTCGGCATGGTGCTGGGACGAGCACTTCCTGCCCTGGTTCGCCCGCCGCGGCTGGCAGGCCTATGCCGTCTCGCTCTCCGGCCATGGCCGCAGCCGCCAGCGCGAGCACCTCGACTCCTACTCGATCGACGACTACGTGCGCGACGTCGCCGAAGTCGCCGCCCGCCTGCCTGCGCCGCCGGTGCTGGTCGGCCACTCGATGGGCGGGATGGTGGTGCAGAAGTATCTCGAGCAACACGACGCGCCCGCCGCGGTGCTGATGTCCGCCGTCCCGCCGCAAGGCCTGATGGGCTCGGCCTTCGGCCTGATCTTCAAGCGCCCGCACCTGCTCTCCGACCTCAACCGCATCATGTCGGGCAACGACGTGGACATCGACAGCCTGCGCGAGGCGCTCTTCCATCAGCCGGTGGCGGCCGACGACCTGCAACGCTACTACCGCCTGAGCCAGCCCGAGTCGCACCGCGCGATCTGGGACATGTCGCTGTTCAACCTGCCGCAGCCGGCGCGCATGCACCGCGTGCCGATGCAGATCCTCGGCGCCGAGCACGACGCCCTGATCCCGCCCGACCAGGTGCACATGACCGCCATGACCTACGGTCGCCAGGCCGAGATCCTCCCCGGCATGGGCCACGGCATGATGCTCGAGCACGACTGGGAGATCGCCGCGATGCGGATCGCCGACTGGCTGGCCGAGCGCGCGCTGTAGCCGACGCCGGGCCGCCTCAGAGCGCGTGCGTGCGATCGCCGCGCGCGAAGCCGAGCAGCGGTCCGTCGATCGCGCGCGACAGCGCGATCACCTTGAAGAGCTCCCCCATCTCCTGCGGCGCGGTCAGGCGCTGCACCGCGCGCGCGGCGCGGATGTAGTCCGCGCTCTCGCGGGCGCCGCGCCGCTCCAGGCATTCCAGCACGCCGCAGTTGAAGAGGAACTGCGCCTGCGTGGTGTAGCCCTGCACGTCCAGCCCGGCCTCGAAGCCGGCCTCGGCCACCGCGGTGAAGTCCACGAAGGCGGTGATGTCGTTGAGCCCCGGCCACAGGAAAGGGTCGCCGTGGGCATGGTGGCGGTAGTAGCACAGCAGGGTGCCGCCCGAACGCGAGGGCAGGTAGTACTCGGCGCGCGGATAGCCGTAGTCGATCAGCAGCAGGGCGCCCGCGTGCAGGCGCTCGGCCCAGGCCGCCACCCAGGCCTTGCCGGCGAGGTTCAGCTCGGTGACGTATTCCCCGCTCTGCGGCACCGGCAGGGCGAGCGCCCGCGCTCCTTCCGCCACCGCGCCCGCCGCCGGCACGTCCGCCCAGCACAGCCGGCGTATCCCCGCGGCATCGGTGGCGATGGCGACGCCGCGCTCGAAGAGCCCCTCGGCGCGCGACACCAGCAGATGCACCGGCATCACGTCGAGCACCTCGTTGGCCACCACTGCACCGGAGAAGCGCTCCGGCAGCGCGTCCAGCCACTGCACGCGCGCCGCCAGGTGAGGAACCTTGGCGGCCAGGGTGTCGAACTGGCGTTCGCGCAATTCGCCCGAGAGCTCGAGGATGCCGTAGCGCTCGGGCAGGCAGCCGCGGCGTTCGAGCTCGAGCAGCAGGTCGGCGGCGAGCAGGCCGGTACCGGCGCCGACCTCGATCAGCGCGGGCGCGCTCGCGCGCATCACCTGCTCGACCTGGGCGGCGAGCGCCTGGCCGAAAAGCGGGGTAAGCTCGGGCGCGGTGATGAAATCGCCGCCGGGGCCGAACTTTCGCGCGCCACCGCTGTAATACCCCAGCCCCGGCGCGTAGAGCGCGAGCTCCATGTAGCGCGCGAACGGGATCCAGCCAGCGGCCGCGGCCAGCTCGGCCTCGATGTGTTCGAGCAGGCGGGCGCTCTGGGCGAGCGCATCGGCGGAAGGCTGGGGCAATGAAGACATGATCGTTCTGCAGGACAGGAGGGCGAGGCCGCGATTGTAGCGGCACGCCCGCCCAGCCGCCCGGCCAGCTCCGGGCCTCACGGTGAATCCGATGCGCACGTCTCCTCCCGAACCCGAATCCACCGCGGCACCGCTGATCCTGGTCACCGGCGCCGCGCGCCGCGTCGGCGCGGCGATCGCACGCCGGCTGCACGCCGGAGGCGCCCGCCTCGCCCTGCACTACCGCCACAGCGCGGGCGAGGCCGAAGCGCTCGCTGCCGAACTGTGCGCCCTGCGCGCCGATTCCGCCTTTACCGTGGGCGGCGACCTCGCGCGCTTCGGCGCCGCCGCGGAGATCGCCGCAGCGGTGCTGGCGCGCGGCAATCGCCTCGACGGCCTGGTGAACAACGCCTCCAGCTTCTTCCCCACTCCGCTCGGCAGCGTGGACCGCGCGGCCTGGGACGAGCTCATGGGCTCCAACCTGATGGGCCCGCTCTTCCTCACCCAGGCGCTCGCGCCCGCCCTGCGCGAGGCGCGCGGCGCGATCGTCAATATTGTCGACATCCACGCCCAGCGCCCGCTCGCCGGCTACCCGGTGTATTGCGCGGCGAAGGCGGGACTGGCGGCGCTGACGCGTTCGTTCGCGATCGAGCTCGCCCCCGCGGTGCGGGTCAACGGCGTCTCGCCCGGCCCGATCGAATGGCCGGAGGACGACCAGTTCCCGCCCGCCGAGCGCGAGCGCATCGTCGCCCACACCTTGCTCGGCCGCGTCGGCAGCCCGGACGACATCGCGCGCACGGTCGCCTTCCTGATGTTCGACGCACCCTACATCACCGGCCAGATCCTCGCAGTCGATGGCGGGCGCAGCGCGCATCTGTAGCCAAGGGTCGTTTCCGCGCCGGTTTCTGGGATAATTCGCACCTGATTTTCCCGACGAGCATCGACCGTGACCGCAGCCTCCGCCCCCGCCGCCGCCCTCCCCACCACCGAGGCCGGCGGAGACGCCCGCTTCTCCAACACCTTCCTGCGCCTGAAGAAGAAGCTCGAGCGTGGCGTCGGCGAGGCCATCGGCGACTACAACATGATCGGCGACGGCGACACCGTGATGGTGTGCGTCTCCGGCGGCAAGGACTCCTACACCCTGCTGTCCTGCCTGCTCGCGCTGCGCGAACGCGCCCCGGTCGACTTCCGCATCGTGGCGATGAACCTCGATCAGAAGCAGCCCGGCTTCCCCGACCACGTGCTGCCGGCCTACTTCGAGTCGATCGGTGTCGAGTATCGCATCGTCACCGAGGACACCTACTCGATCGTCAAGGACAAGATTCCCGAGGGCAAGACCACCTGCTCGCTGTGTTCGCGTCTGCGCCGCGGCATCATCTACCGCACCGCCACGGAGATCGGCGCCACCCGCATCGCGCTCGGCCACCACCGCGACGACATGCTCGAGACCCTGTTCCTCAACATGTTCTTCGGCGGCAAGATCAAGGCCATGCCGCCCAAGCTGGTCAGCGACGACGGCAAGCACGTGGTGATCCGCCCGCTCGCCTACTGCACCGAGGCCGACATCGCACGCTTCGCGCGCACGATGGACTTCCCCATCATCCCGTGCAATCTGTGCGGCTCGCAGGAAAACGCCCAGCGCAAGCTGATCAAGAACATGCTGCAGGGCTGGGCGCGCGACTACCCGGGCCGCATCGAATCGCTCGCCACTTCGCTGAAGAACGTGGTGCCCTCGCACCTGTCCGACGCGCGCCTGTTCGACTTCGTCGGCCTCACGCAGCACACCGTGGTCGAAGAAGGCGACACCGCCTTCGATCCGCCCGAGCTGCCCGACCGTACGCTCGGCGCCAGCGTGAAGCTGTTCCGCGCGGGCGACCAGGAAGAACGCGAATGCGCCTGAGGGAGGCGCGACCGCGCCTGATTCGGATGCCGACGCCGGCGCCTTGCGGATCCGGTGCGACATCCCCATGATCCTGTTCCGGGCCGGCCACGCCAGCCGCCAGATCTGACACGGAAAACCCTGCGATGCCCGAGCGAAAGAACCTCTGCGTGCTGGTCGCGCTCCATCCGGTGGATGCGGTGCTCGCCGAACGCCTCGGTGCGGACGAGGCGCGCCATGCCGCCGAGCGTCACGCGCGGCGGATCGAGCGTGCGATCGTGATGCAGGGCGGCCAGGTCCTGCTCGGCGGCGCGGAGCAGACCATCGCCGGATTCGAACGCAGCGACGCGGCGGTGCACGCGGCGAGCGAGGCGCTCGACCGCATACACGGCCTTCCACCCCTGCTCGGCAGCAAGCAGACGGTACGCATCGGCGTGCACTATGGGGTCCTGGACAACGATGGCGAGGAGCCCGCCGGAGAGGGTCCAGCGGTGGCCCGCCAGCTCGCCCATCTGGCCGAGAGCGGGCAGGCGCTGATCTCCGGCACCGCGGTGATGGTCCTCGGCGGTGCCGCACGGCAACAGGTCGGCTCGCAGCCGCTGAGCGGTCCGGTGTGGACGCGGGTCGGCATCCCGGTGCATGCGATCGGACAGCGCAGCGGTCTGGTCACCTCGGTTCCCGGCGCAGCGCGGCTGTCGAGCCGGCTGCGCCTGCGCCACCAGCAGGAAGTCCTGTTCGTGGAGGAGTTGCGCCCGGTGCTGCTGCTCGGCCGCGAGCTGGCCAACGACGTCACGATCATGGATCCGCGCGCCTCGCGTCAGCATGCGCGCATCGAGCGCCGCCCCGAGGGCTTCGTGCTGTTCGATCAGAGCACCAACGGCAGCTTCGTCGCCATCGAGGGCAAGCCGGAGTGCTTCGTGAGACAGGAGCAGATGCTGCTCGACGGTCCCGGCCGGCTCGGCTGCGGCTTCTCGACGACCGAGCTCGAGCGCGACCTGGTGTTCTTCGACATCGTCTGAGCCCCGCGCGCGGGAGAAGGGCGTGCGCGGGGGACACAGGCGCCCGCCCGCGCGGCACGCCCGCATGGAAACGACCGGATCAGCCGCTCATGCATTCGCCGATGAAGGCCTTGCGCTTGGCCCCGCGCAGCGACTGCTCGGTGGCCGCACGATTGCAGGCCTTCTGCCTTGCCATGTCCTCGCTCGAGACCTTCTGTGCGGAGCCCGCTGTCGGCGCGACCGCAAGCGCAGGTGCGGCTGCACCGGCCGCGCTCGCGGCCGTCGCCGCGGCCGCCGGTGCGACGGCCGGGGCCGCTGCCGGCACCATAGCCGGTGCCGCAACGGGCGCTGCAGCCGGGACGCCGGCCGCGCTGCCGGAGGCGAGAGCAGGCGCGGCACCCGGAGCACTCGCAGCGGCAGCCTCGTGCTTGCCGCTCAGGCAGGTGCTCATGAAGGCCTTGCGCGCATCGCCCCCGAGCGCCTGCGTCTTCGCTTCGGCATTGCAACGCTTCATGCGTTCGTGCTGGGGATTGGCCCATGCCTGCGCGGGGGTCAGCGCCGCGAGCACGAGAACGACGCCGGTGGCGCCGAGAATTCGCTTCATGATCTTGTCTCCTCGTCCGGTTCTACGCAAAATGCGTAACACGATTTTGCATATGACATACATCGGCGTCAATGCGCATCGCATTGCCACCGAGACGCATGCGGCTCCCCGCCGGCGCCCGCACCGATGCTGAACGAGGACTCCACGCTCCTCGCGGGCCTCGCCGCGTCCGCCTTCCTGGCCGCGACCCTGCTGCCGGGCGGCTCCGAAGCGGTATTCGCCGCGCTGCTGGCGCTGCGCCCGGAACTGACGCCGGCAGCGCTGCTCGTCGCCACCGCGGCCAACACCGCGGGCGGCATGAGCACCTACGCGCTCGGCCGCCTGCTGCCCCGCAAGGAATCCGGCGCGCATGCACGCACGCTGCTGCGCTGGGGCAGCCTCGCCCTGCTGCTGTCCTGGGTGCCGCTGATCGGCGACGCGCTGTGCGCTGCCGCGGGTGCGCTGCGCCTGAACGCCTTCGCCTGCCTGGCGTGGATGGCGCTCGGCAAGGGCCTGCGCTACGCGGCGATCGCCTGGGCATTGCCGTCCGCCGGCGCCTGAGCCCGCCGCGCACGCCGACCCGCGCCGCGCCGCCGCCCTCGCCTATACTCGCCCCCTGCCCTCGCAACGGAGCCCCCCCATGTCCGCCATCGAACGCCACGGCGTCACCGCCCGCTATGCCGACGCCGTCATCCACGCCGGCGTCCTGCACCTGGTCGAGGTCCCCGCGAGCAGCGCCGGATCGATCGAAGCCCAGACACGCGAGGTGCTGGAGTCCGTCGGCCGCCAGCTCGCCAAGCTCGGCAGCGACCCCGCGCGCATCGTGATGGCCACCATCTACCTCGTCGACATGGCCGACTACGCCGGCATGAACGCGGTGTGGGATGCCTGGGTTCCGCCCGGCAGCGCCCCGGCACGCGCCTGCGTCCAGGTCGCCGGGCTCGCCGACCCGGGCTGGCGGATCGAGATCGCGCTCACCGCCGCGCGCTGAAGCTCGCCGCACCAGGCGACGGAGGCCGAATCCCTGCTGGCCTTAAGGTCTTGATTTTTGCTGCATGGTGCACTGCGGTTCGCTAGAATGGACCGCTTCCCTGCAGCCGCTTCCGGGTAGTCCAATGAGCCAACGCCTGCGCGAGATTCCGTACAACTACACCTCGTTTTCCGACCGCGAGATCGTCATCCGCCTGCTCGGGGCCGAGGCCTGGGCGGTGCTCGACCAGCTCCGCACCGAACGCGTCACCGGCCGCTCGGCGCGGATGCTGTACGAGGTCCTCGGCGACATCTGGGTGGTGCGCCGCAACCCCTACCTCGAGGACGACCTCCTCACCTCGCGCGAGCGCCGCGACGCGCTGATCGGCGCGCTCGACCACCGCCTCAACGAGATCGACAAACGCCGCCAGGGCAACGACCACGTCACCCTGCTGGTGGCGCGTGCGCGCGAGGCGGTGTCCAACTTCGAGCGCTGGTTCGACGACACCGCGCGCCGCCGCAAGGCGGTGCTCAAGGCGCTGGCCAGGCACACCCGGCGCGACAACATCTGCTTCGACGGTCACGCCCGCGTCTCCCACGTCACCGACGCCACCGACTGGCGGGTCGAGTATCCCTTCGTGGTGCTCTACCCCGACACGGAGGAGGAGATGGCGCCGCTGGTGCGCGAGTGCATCGCGCTCGGCCTGACCATCATCCCGCGCGGCGGCGGCACGGGCTACACCGGTGGCGCGGTGCCGCTCGATGCCAGCTCGGTCGTCATCAACACCGAGAAGCTGCTCGCCATGAGCGCGGTCGAGCCCACCGTGCTGCCAGGCATCGACGGCGCGATGGCCGAGCCCTACCCCACCATCCGCACCGGCGCCGGCGTGGTCACCGAGCGCGTCTCCGAGGCGGCGGCGCTCGCCGGCCGCGTGTTCGCGGTCGACCCGACCTCGGCGAGCGCCTCCTGCATCGGCGGCAACATCGCCATGAACGCCGGCGGCAAGAAGGCCGTGCTGTGGGGCACCGCGCTCGACAACCTGGCGTGGTGGAAGATGGTCACGCCCGACGGCAACTGGCTCGAGGTCGAGCGCCTCGACCACAACTTCGGCAAGATCCACGAGCAGGAGACCGTCCGCTTCCGCCTGCGCCGCTTCGACGGGCTGACCAACGCCGCGCTCGGCGAGGAGATCCTCGCCATGCCGGGCGCCGCCTGCCGCAAGGTCGGCCTCGGCAAGGACGTCACCGACAAGTTCCTCGGCGGCGTGCCGGGCGTGCAGAAGGAAGGCACCGACGGCCTCATCGTGGCCGCACGCTGGGTGCTGCACAAGATGCCGCCGGTCACCCGCACGGTGTGCCTGGAGTTCTTCGGCCAGGTGCGCGAGGCGGTGCCGGCGATCGTCGAGATCACCGATTTCTTCAAGCCGGGCGGCGCCGGCCACGCCGCGGGCGTGCAGCTCGCCGGCCTCGAGCACCTCGACGAGCGCTACGTCAAGGCGGTCGGCTACGCCACCAAGGCGCGCCGCCACGGCCGCCCCAAGATGGTGCTGATCGGCGACATCGTCGGCCACGACGAGGACGCGGTGATGAAGGCCGCCTCCGAGGTCGTGCGCATGACCAACGCGCGCGGTTCGGAGGGCTTCATCGCGGTCAGCCCCGAGCAGCGCAAGCGCTTCTGGCTGGAGCGCTCCCGCACCGCGGCGATCTCGCGCCACACCAACGCCTTCAAGATCAACGAGGACGTGGTCATCCCGCTGCCGCGCATGGGCGAGTACTGCGACGGCATCGAGCGCATCAACATCGAGCTCTCGCTGCAGAACAAGATCGCGCTCTGCGACCGCCTCGCCGAGTTCCTGCAGGGCGAGCTGCCGCTCGAGATCAAGGACGAGGGCCTCGACCGCGAGGCGCTGGTCTCCGACCACCGCGCCCAGGCCCTCGAGCAGGTCGCCGGCGTGCGCCGGCGCTGGCAGTGGCTGCTGGACAAGCTCGACCTCGCGCTCGCCGAGGCCGAGCCGCAGTTCGCCGCCTATGGCGTCCAGGCCGGCGAGCTCTCCAACCGCGCCGCCAGCCCGACCCTGTTCCATCGCCTGCAGGACTACTCGATCCGCGTGTCGTGGAAGGAGGAGCTGCGCCCGCTGCTCGAGCAGACCTTCGACGGGGCCCTGTTCGCCCCCATCCTCGCCCGCATCGCCGAGATCCACCGCGAGGTGCTGCGCGGCCGCGTCTTCGTCGCCCTGCACATGCACGCCGGCGACGGCAACGTGCACACCAACCTGCCGGTCAACTCCGACCACTACGAGATGCTGCAGACCGCCAACCGCGCGGTCGACCGCATCATGGCGCTGGCACGCAGCCTGGACGGGGTCATCTCCGGCGAGCACGGCATCGGTATCACCAAGCTCGACTATCTCACCGACGACGAGATGGCGAACTTCTGGAGCTACA
>ERZ795044.200-NODE-200-length-52678-cov-6.094293_pt1 | contig 52678 bp, 50 predicted proteins | sample MGYA00375128_ERZ795044 | MGnify/ENA primary metagenome ERZ795044 (study PRJEB30173, sample SAMN05720213) | anaerobic digester metagenome | isolation source: active sludge of municipal wastewater-treating anaerobic digesters | place: USA | collected 2014-12-22 ...
CTGCCGAGCCGGCGCCGACGATCTCGCGCAACGGACCCGCCGGAACCGCTGCGGTACCCGCCCCACCGCCCCCCGAGACCCCGGGATTCGCTGTCTGGAGCAGCAGGCGCAAGCCCCGAAGATTGATGGCCTGGACTTCCCGCAGCACGGTTTCGTCGAGCACGTCGATGCTGTTCATCCGGCATTCCTCCCGCTTCCCGGCAGATATCCTGCCTCGGCGGGGCTGGTAAAGCTTCCTCCATTTTGGGATATTTTTCCCACAAAGACGGCACAACCAGCGCCGCTGTCAGGGGAGTTGCCAGCCATGCGCGTATCCGACGATCGCTACAGCCGGGACCGTCTGCGTCTCGATCTCGCCGTCCGCTTCATCCGCCACGAGGCACGCACCAGGACCATCCGCGTCTGGACGGGCCTCACCGACGATCGGATCCGCAAGCTGTACCGCAGCTATCTCGCGGGCGACGCGCACCCGCAGGTTGCGCGTCACCGCGGCAAGTCGCCGCAGCAGGCCTCGTTCTTCACGCGGTCTCTCGAAGCGCGCGAAGATGCCGCGGCTCTCGCCTCCCTGTTGCAGTTGTATGGAGTCCTGCCTCGGCATCCCATCCCCGATGCGGGCCGCGTTCTGCCCTGCGCGCAGCGCGGCGAGCTGCTCTGCAGCGCGTACGAGAGCTTCTCGCGCATCCGCCCGGACTCCCGCATCAGCTTCGAGCACGCGGTATTCCTCACCGTGGCACTGGCGCGCGCCGATGAACTGCAGCCCGTGGCCTGCGTCGACTGCACCAGCCTCGGCCTGATCGACCAGCTCGCGATGCGCGGATCGCGCTGTCTCGCCTGCGGTGCCTTGCTCGCGCCGGGGCTTTCCGAGCGCGCTGCGCGCGGCAGTCCGTTTCCGGTCGCAACCGGCACCGGGACCCGAAGTGCTAGAATCGCGCCCCGATCATGAATTCGCGTCTGCGGCGCACGCCGGGCGCGCAAGCAAGTCCCACTCATGCACAAGCCGAAGGGCGCAGCGAATTTCCTCGCAGGTCCTTACCTGGACCGGCGCGCCCTGCTGCGTGAAGACGATACCTGGCACGCCACGGCCCGCCAGGACCCGGACACGCTGTTCATTCTCAGCCGAGGCACGGCGCAGCTGGTTCACACCCAGCCGCAACCCCGCATCGCTTTCGTATCGGCCGAGCATCCGCTCGTCCGGCGAGCGGAAGAACCGGCAATGCTGTTGCTGGGCTGGTACCGCGAAACACGCTGCGTACTGATCGAAGTCGATGCGGACGTCGACCCACCCGCGGATGCGCTGCCGCAGGGCGCCCGCTTCGAGGAATTGCGCCCACTGACGCCTTTGCTGGACGCGGACGAGGCTGGACTGCTGGCCTATGCGCGCGCGCTGACATGGTGGCGCGCCAGGCATCGTTTTTGCAGCGTCTGCGGCTCCGTCGCGCTGCCGCGCCGCGCTGGCCATTCCATCCGGTGCACCGCCGAGAGCTGCCAAGCGGAAGTGTTCCCGCGTATCGATCCCGCCATCATCGTGCTGGTGCACGACGGTGACCGGGCGCTGCTCGGTCGCCAGGCGAGCTGGCCACCGGGTCGATATTCCACGATCGCCGGCTTCGTCGAACCCGGCGAAAGCCTGGAGGATGCAGTGGCACGCGAAGTCGCGGAGGAAACAGGCGTGCGTGTCACGTCGACGCAGTATCACTCATCACAGCCCTGGCCTTTTCCGTCCTCATTGATGCTCGGATTCATGGCGGAGGCGGCGCCCGGGGAAATCGCCTGCGCGGATGCCGAACTAGAGGATGCACGCTGGTTCACGCGCGAGCAGATCGCCCGCGGAGAACCGATGCTGCCACCACGTACTTCCATCTCCTGGCGTCTGATTGAGCACTGGTTCGACGCCGGCTCCGATGTCCCGCTCGCGGCGAGCCAGTCCAAGCCGTGGTGAGGGCTCTGTGGTGACCGCGCCCGCCCTCGATGTACTGCTCTCCGTCGCACTGGGTGTGGGCCTCGCGGCCGCCGTCGGTATGCGGGTGTTCATGCCGTTGCTGGTGCTGGCCATTGCCGCCTGGAACGGCTTCGTGGACCTCGCGCCGTCGTTCGCGTGGCTGGCGACGCTGCCGGCCATCATCATGCTCGCCGTCGCTGCAGGCATCGAGGTGCTGGCCTACTACCTCCCCGGCATCGACAACCTGCTCGATGCGCTCGCGACGCCCGCGGCGCTCGTCGCCGGCACCATTGCAGCGGCAGCGGTCATCACGGATCTGCCACCGCTGGTGCGCTGGACCACGGCAGTCATCGCCGGCGGCGGCGCTGCCGGACTGACACAAGGTCTGACCTCGCTGCTGCGCGCGAAATCCACCGTCGCCACAGGTGGCCTCGGCAATGGTGTGATCGCCACCGGCGAACTGGGCGGCGCGGCGCTGCTCGCGACGCTCGCGATCGTGGCGCCCATCGTCGCGCTCGGTGCCGTCGTACTGGTGTCGTGGTTCGCATTCCGGTTGCTGCGTCGGCTGTTGCGCCGCTGATGGCCCACTGATGTGCCTGCTGGTCGTCGCCTGGCGCAGCCATGCCGTGCACCGCGTCGTGCTCGCGGCCAATCGCGACGAATACCACGGCCGCGCAGCGGCCCCGATGGCAGTCTGGAATTCGCCGCCGCACATCCTCGCTGGCCGTGACCTGCAGGCCGGTGGAGCCTGGCTCGGCGTAGACCGCCATCGCCGCTTCGGCATCATCACCAACTATCGGGAAATGACGCGCGCGGGCCCCGGCGCGCCCTCGCGCGGCGAGCTCATTCCGCGCTACCTCGATACGCGCGAGAGCGCCGGCGAGTATCTCGCCAGACTACAGGCCGACGCTGCACGCTATGCGGGCTTCAGTCTCCTGCTCGGCGACCACGACCAGCTCTGGTATGCATCCAATCGCATCGATCCGTTCGCACGTCAGCTCGAACCCGGCATCTACGGTCTCAGCAATCATTTCCTCGACACACCCTGGCCAAAGCTCCTGAGGGTGCGCGCGCGCATGCAGGAGGCGCTGGCCACGGCGCATTCCCCGGGCATCGAGCGCCATCTGTTCGCGGCGCTGGAGGACCGCACGCGCGCCGAGCTGCACGATCTGCCGGCCACCGGCGTGCCGCCGGAGTGGGAAATGACACTGTCCTCACCATTCATCGTACATCCGGAATATGGCACACGCTGCGCGACAGTCGCATTGCTCGGCAGTGGCGAGGCAGACCGTGTCATCGAGCGTCGCTACGATCCATGCGGCAACGCGCAGGGCGAAGATGAATTCCAGCTGAATGAACTGGCATGGCGGGAACCTGCCAGCGCCCAGCCACTCTGAGTAGAATCCCCAGATCAGCGGCTCGCGCACGGCACCCGGTTTGATGGCACTCCGTCAATCATCTTTTTCGGTCACGCGCCCCTGGGGCGCGCGAGCGGCCGGCTGCACAACAGTGCGTGGGGCAGCACTCGCACTCACTTGCGTGGCGCTGCTGTCAGGCGTGCCGGCAGCACAGGCAGACATCTCGATCGACATCCGAGGCGTCGAGACGGAGCTGCAGAACAACGTGCTCGTATTCCTGAGTCTCGAGCGCTACAAGCTTCGCGACGACCTCGACCCGCAGCTGCTCGAACGGCTGCAGGAGCGCGCCGTGCGCGAGGTCGCTGCAGCGCTCAAACCCTTCGGTTATTACGAGCCGAAAGTGCGAACCGAAATCAGCGCGATTTCGTCTACCAGCTGGCGCGCACGCATCGACATCGAACCCGGCCGGCCTGTGATGATCGAGGACATCGATCTCGTGATCGATGGCGATGGCAACGACGACCTGGCCTTCGTGGCGATACGGCAGAACACGGCACTGCGCGTCGGGGCGCAGCTGCGTCATGCGGATTACGATGCGACGAAGAGCGGACTGTTGCGCACGGCGGCGACACTCGGCTACCTCGACGCGAAGCTGACCCTCGCCGAACTGCGAGTGGATCCAGCGAGCTACGTGGCCACCGCCTCACTGCACATGAGCACGGGTGCGCGCTACCGCTTCGGCGCGACGACGCTCGAGCAGGACACGATCAATGAAGCGCTGGCACGGCGGTTCCTGCGATACCGCGAGTCGGAGCCGTTCGATGCCACCGAACTGCTGCGCACCCAGTTCGCACTCGACGACAGTCAGTATTTCTCCACTGTCGAAGTGCTGCCCGGCGAACCGGATCGCGACGCGCTGACGGTGCCGATCAGCATCCGCGCGGAGGGCAATCGCCGCGATCGCTATCAGTTCGGATTCGGCTATGGCACGGACACTCGTGCGCGCGGTACCGTCACCTGGGACAACCGCAGAGTCAATGCGCGCGGCCATCGCTTTCGCGTCGAGGCGAAAGCCGCCACAGCCGTGCAGTCGCTGGATGCGCGGTACGTGATTCCAATTGGCGACCCGGCCGTCGAGAAGTTCAGCACGCGCCTGACCGCAGACAATGAAGAACTCGCCGACATCCGTGCGCGCAGCATCGAATTCGAACCCAGCGTCACGGACGTTCGCGGCCGCTGGCAAAGAGTGTTCTTCGGCACCTTCGTTCGCACCGACACGATCGAACCGGCCTCCCCGACGCGCGCTGCGACTCGACGCACGGACACGCTGCTGATTCCCGGCATGAGCTATGCCTCGATCCCGCAAGGCTATCTCGGCGAACCGCTGTTCAGCCGGACGCTGTACGCGGAATTGCGCGGTTCCACCGGATTCCTCGGCTCCGATTCGAATTTCCTGCAGCTGCGCATCGAGGCCGAGCGCGTGTTCGACTTCGGCAGCAAGTGGCACCTGCTGTTGCGCGGCCAGATCGGCGCCAGCGCCGTCGGCGAGTTCGACTCTCTCCCGGGTTCGCAGCGGTTCTTTGCCGGCGGCGACCGCAGCGTGCGCGGCTTCGGCTTCAACGAACTTTCGCCGCTCGAGGACGGGATCAAGGTCGGCGGCAAGCACCTGCTCACCGGCACGGTCGAGATCGAACGGGACCTGCCGCGCAATTTCGGTGTGGCGGTGTTTGCGGACGTCGGCAACGCGTTCAACACCTTCGGCGACCCGCTGCAGTTTTCGCTCGGCGTCGGCTTTCGCTGGCGCCTTCCGGTCGTCACGCTCGGGATCGATGTCGCACAGCCACTGACCAACCCGAGCTGCCGTACCGAGAATCCCGACATCCGCTGCACGACGATTCCCGGGTTCGACGACCCGCCGGGGCCGCGCCTGCACTTCAACTTCTCGCCGAAGCTCTGACGTGGTCCGCAAGATCACCTGGTCGTTCGCGATTCTCGCTGCCCTGGTGCTGGGTATCCCTGCCGCCGGCTTCTATGTGCTCGGTTACACGGAAGGTGGATTGCGCTTCGTGGTCGAGAATCTGCCCGAGAAGGTGGGCCGCGTGACGCTGCGGGCCGAAGGCGTCACCGGCACGCTCAGCGGAGGCTTCACCCTGCAGCGATTCACGCTGGAACACGAGCGCGTTTCGCTGCGCGTCGAAGGCACCAGCGGACGGCTCGCGATGCTGCCGCTGCTGTGGCAGACCGTCGAGGCGCATGATCTGAGAGTTCAATACGCGTATGCCGGAATCCGTCCGCGCGTCACACCACCGCCCGTCTATACCCCGAGATTCCTGCCACGCTTCCTGACGATTGCGAGTGATGACATCCGCATCGCGCGCGCGGAGGTCAAGCTGATCAACGGCTTCGTGCTGGATGGCCGCGACGTGCGCGCCTCCGGCATTGCGCGCCACAAGACGATTCGCTTCACGCAGTCGCATGCGATTCTCGGAGATCTCGAGGGCACCGGAACCGGGCTGCTGACGGCCGCGGATCCCATGCAGATCGAGGGCGCAACCCACTGGCGATTCACGCCGCGCAATCAACCTCCGTGGGTTGCCACGGCGGATCTGCGCGGCGATCTGAACAAACTGCCGTTCACAGTCCGCATCACCGAACCGATGACCTCGGACATCGGCGGCGAGCTGCTCACTCTGACGAAACAGTGGCGCTGGATCGGCAAGGCTCGAATCACGAATTTCGACCTGCGCGCATGGGGCGCGGGCGGAGCGCTCGGTAGAATCACGGGCGATCTCGCGCTCGCCGGAGATCGCGACGGCTTCCGCGCGCGAGGGCCGCTCGATTCCGCTGGCCTCGCAGCAGGTCCGTTCGACGCACTGTTCGAAGGCAACTGGGTTCGCGGCGCGCTGCGGGCCGATCGCATCCAGCTGGTGCATCAACAGTCACGCAGTACCGTAGAGGCCAAAGGCGAGATCCGTGTCGTCGAGAACGGCCCCAGGCTCGAGCTCGCGGGAGACTGGTCGCAGCTGCGCTGGCCGCTGGTGGGCGCCGCGCCCGCGATCATCCAGAGCGGCGGAAAGTTCACGTTCAGCGGCATCTGGCCGTATGGCATCGTCGCGAACGGCCAGTTCGAATCCCCCGACCTCGGCGAGACCATTCCCTTCAGCATGAGCGGGCAGCTCGCGAAAGCGGGCCTCACGATCTCCAGGGGCGAGGCGAAGCTCTACGATGGCACCGCGCAACTACGCGGCCAGGTCGACTGGACGCCGGCCGAGAACTGGCAGCTTGCGGGCACGATGCGCGGCCTCAATCCGGGGCGGCTCCGATCCGCACTCCCCGGCAGCCTCGGCTTCGATTTCGATCTGCGTGGCGATGCGTTCGGTCCCGAGGCGAATCTCGACGCGCAGTTCCGCAATCTGCAGGGCCGCCTGCGGGGCGCAACCGCACGGGGCCGCGGCCGGATACAGCGCCAGGGTCAGGGCAAGGACCTGCGATGGCTGTTCGAGGGCATCAACGTTGCGGCCGGCGGACTGCGACTGGCTGCCGACGGCTCGCTGAGCGATTCGAGCTATAACCTCGACTTCAGGCTCGATGCGGACGATCTCGGCATCATCAGCGAGCAGAGCCGCGGCGCGCTCACCGCGCGCGGCACGCTGGGCGGGACTCTGCGCGAGCCGCTGCTGCGCGGTACCGCTTCAGGTCGTGGCATCGAACTCGAAGGGATCAAGCTCGGCGCGCTCGATGCCGATATCGACTTCGATCCGCGCGCAGGCAAGACCTCCAACGTACGCATCGAGGCACGCAGTCTCGAGGCGTTTGGGCGCAGCGCGAGCGAACTCGATTTCACGCTGCGTGGCCAGGCGGAGCAGCACTCGATGACGCTCGACGCTGCGGCGCCCAATGGGCGACTGCGGATGCGCGCCGAGGGTGGATTCGCTTCGGGGACTTGGCGCGGGACCTGGCGTGAATTGAACATCGACGACGATGCGCAGCTGCATTTGAAACTCGAACAGCCCGCGTCGATCCAGGCTTCGATCGACGCTGGGCGCCTCGACCTGTTCTGCCTGCGCGGAGAACAGGCCAGACTCTGCGCGTCGGCCGACTGGAACCCGGAGCGCTGGGTCGCCGCGACGAGCGCCAATGAGCTGCCGATTGCCGCCCTGACCGCGGGCTTGACGCCGAAAGTAGTTTACGAAGGCAAGCTCGACATCAAGGCCAGCGCGTTCGGCAGCGCCGGCAAGCCCGCACAGGGGACGCTGCGTGCCGACCTCAGCGGCGCACAGCTGCGGCGTACGCGCATCAATGGACGCGAAGATCTGATCGAACTCGGCTCGGGCTTCGTGACGGGCGAGGCGACACCCGACGCATTCAGCGGCCGACTGGAACTCGACGCCGGCCAAACGGGCAAGATCACCGGCGAGGCGAGGGTGCAACGCTCGGCCGCGGCTCTCGACGACATGCCGCTGCGCGCTTCGCTGCGCGTGTCGACGACCGCGCTCGGATTCATCAACCTTTACGTGCCGGACATCGATCGCGCCGCAGGACGCCTGGATGCGGACCTTGCGATCGGTGGCACCGTGGGATCACCACTGATCAACGGTATTGCACGGCTCCGCAATGGCGAACTCGATCTGTACCAGGTGAACCTCGCACTGCGCGCCGCCGAACTCGAGGCGCGACTGATCGACAGCGGCGTCACATTCAAGGGTTCGGCGAAAGCCGGTACCGGTCAACTCGCGACGAACGGCACCGTGCAATGGCGGAACTCCCTGCCCTACGGGGACATCTCGATCAAGGGTGAGGATCTGCTGCTGGTGAATGTGCCGGAGGCGCGGATCACGGCCTCACCCGCGCTCGACTTCAAGATCACCGGCAGACGAATCGACATCGGCGGCGAAGTGCGCATCCCGCAGGCGACCATCCAGCCGGCAGATCTCACCGGTGCCGTACTGTCTTCCAGCGATGAAGTGATCCTCGGGGAAGTGCCGCGCGATCCGGAGCAGAGCTTCCGCGTCGCAAGCCGTGTGCGCATGGTGCTCGGTGAGAAAGTCACGCTCGACACCTTTGGCCTCTCCGGCAGGCTCACCGGCAGCCTGACCGTGGACACCGGCGTCGATGGCATCAGTCGCGGCACCGGCGAACTCTCCGTGGCAGATGGCAAATACGCCGCACTCGGCCGGCGACTCGACATCCAGCGCGGCCGCTTGATCTTCAGTGGCGGCCTGCTGGCCGATCCCGGCATCGATCTGCGCGCCCAGAAGCAGTTCCCCGACGTGCTTGCGGGAGTCAATGTCCGCGGCACCCTGCGCGATCCGCGCATGACCTTCTTCTCGGAGCCGTCGCTGCCGCAGTCGCAGATCGTGTCGTTGATCCTGGCGGGTGGCACCTTTGAATCTGCGCAGAGCGCCGATCGTGACGCGGCGTCGCGCCGCAGTGAGGTGCTCGCCCAGGGCGGCGCGATCCTTGCGCAGCAGCTCGGTGCCAAAGTCGGCATCGAAGACATCGGCATCGAGCAGAATCTTTCCAACGAGACGTCGCTGGTGCTCGGCAAATACCTCTCGCCGCGTCTCTACATCAGCTACGGCATCTCGCTGGCCGAATCGATCAACACGATCAAGATGCGCTATACGCTCGGCGATCGCTGGACGCTGCGCACCGAAGCCGGCAAGGAACGCAGCGCCGAGATCGTCTACACGATCGAGAAGTAGAGTCAGGGCATTGCGCCGAGGACCTTGCCGGGATCGTCGAGCAGATCCGGGTCGTACTTGCGCACCATCTCGAGGAAGCGCGGCGGAAGGTCTTCTTTGCGACGGGCGCGGCCGCCCCGTCCATTCTGCAGCGTGTGACCGTCGACGCCGTCCATCTTCATCCACGGCCGGAACGCCGCGATGGCCGAATACTGCAGCGTCGAATCCACGTACTGAAGCTTCGGGTTCTGCACGTCCTTCCAGTCCGCGCGAGTGATCGTCCACTCCGAATAGAAGAAAATCGGCTTGCCGCCGGCTGCGGGCGTGACGCGCGTTCCCTGGTCTTCTCGCATGAAGAGATCATCGCCTTCGCGCATCGGCTGCGACAGGGACTGGCGGCGCATCGTCTGGCCTTCGCGAAAGAAGTTCGACCCGTTGCGCGATTCATCCGCCATGCGGAATGTCCCGGCTTCCTCCTCGCGCACGCCCAGCGAGGCCTTCGATGGCCCCGCGCGGTAGGTCTTGACTGGCACGACCGTGCCGGTCACCGGCATCGTGAGCTCAGTCAGCAACTCATCCGTGCTCGGATCGAAGAAGTAAGCGGTTTCGATCGTGCGGCCGACGAAGTGCAGGTCGTCGACGCGACGCATGCGCACCCAGGTGCCGGCACGCAGCCGGTAGAGTGGATAGGTTGCGCCGTCGATGAACGCGTACGTGATCGCGTCGACCCAGCCGATCGTGACCCGATCATCGAGCGCATAGCGCGCCTTGGCGAAGGCGGTGAGCAGGTCGACATCGCTCATCTGGACGGCAGCACCGCCGGTCGTCGTCCCTCCGCCAGAGCGTGCGCCGGCCCGAACCGTCGCAACACCACCCAGCAACGCAGCAGTTGAAAGCAGGGCATCCCGTCGATTGATGTTCATGATGCGGACGCTATCACATCGCCGGCCGCCGACCATCCGCCTGTCAGTCCACCTGCAATCGATAGCCCACGCCCGCTTCGGTGAGCAGGTACTGCGGCCGAGCCGGATCCGGCTCGATCTTCTGCCGCAACATCTTGACGTAGGCTCGCAGTCCACGCGTGTCGAGAACTCGATCAGGCCCCCAGACCTCGCGCATCAGCTGCTCCTGACTCACCACGAGCCCGCGGCTTCGAGCAACGCACTCGAGGACACGGAACTCGAGCGGCGTGAAATGAATCGGACCCTGCGGGCCCTGCGCGGATCGTCGCGCGAGGTCAATCGCGATCTGCCCGATGGTCAAGATCTGCGATTGCTCCGCCGTTCTGACGCTGCGTCGCAGTGCGGCGCGGACGCGTGCCAGCAGTTCGCCCGCGTTGAACGGCTTGGTAACGAAATCGTCAGCGCCTCCGTCGAGCGCCGCGATCTTCTCCGAATCTGCGCTGCGGGCCGACAGGACGATAATCGGCACCGTGGAGAACTCGCGAATCTCGCGAATGACCCGCTGACCGTCGCGATCCGGAAGGCCGAGGTCGATGATCACGACATCGGGCCGATAGGCTCTCGACTCGACGATGGCGCGCTCTGCCGTCGCGGCGAGCATCACCCGGAAGCCCTGGGATTCGAGCAGGGTGCGTACCAGCAGCTGGATGCTCTCGTCGTCTTCGATCACGAGCGCACGAAACATCGCGTCGGTCATGTCTCGCTCGTCGCCACCGGCTCGGACGTGGGAAGCGTGAATGCGAAGCGTGCGCCACCGTCGCGCCGATTGCCCGCCTGAATGCGGCCTCCATGCGCCTCGACGATGACACGGCATATCGCGAGTCCCAGACCGGCTCCCGGGACATCACTCTCCTCGCGCCCGCGCTGGAACTTCGCGAACAGCCTTTCGGGATCGCCCTCGGGCAGGCCCGGGCCTTCGTCCTTCACGACGACACGAACCGCTCCGGCTTCCAGCCCCGCCATGATCGTGACGCGCGTGCCCGACGGCGTGTGCTTCGCGGCGTTCTCGAGCAGATTGGCGATGACCTGCACGATCAAGGCCGCATCGACGTACACCGGCGGGAGGCTGTCAGGAAGCACGAGGTCGACGGGGTGCAGCTGCAATCGCTCGCTCGTGCGACCGATGGCCTGCCCGACGAGATCATCGAGCGTTTCCCATTGGCGGCGCAGTGGAACCTGGTGGCTCTCGAGTCGCATCAGATCGAGCACGTTGGATATCAGCTGGGACATGTCGCGCGCTTTCAATGCGATCGAGTTCGCCAGCGCGGCGCGTGCGGCGGCGTCCATGGCGAGGTTCGGATCGCTCAGGGCGGTGCTCGCGCCGGTGATGACCGCCAGCGGGGTTCGCAGATCGTGCGAGATCGACGCCAGCAGCGTATTGCGCAGCGCTTCCGTTTCGGCCGAGACTTTGGCGGACTCGGCCGCTTCAGCCAGTCGCGAGCGCTCCACCGCGAGAGCCGTCTGTCCGACGAAGGTCTCGAGCAGATGTCGTTGCTCCGGCAGCAGCACCCGCCGCGGATTGGACGGCAGCACAGCCAGCACGCCGAGCGTCCGGTCGGTGCCGAGCAGCGGAAGATAAATCGCTTGCGCGCCCGGCAACGCGTCCGTGCCGAGGCCGGCAGGTCGGCCATGATCGTAGACCCACTGCGCCACCGACACATCTGCCGCATCGTAGAGGGCGGCATCCCGCGGCCCCGCCGGCGGCACGACGTGGCCGTCCTGGTCGGGGATGAGCAACGCAACACGACCCGCAAACGTGTCCGCAACATGCCGGGTGACGATGACACGCATCGCGTCGAGGCCACGCGCCGCGGCGAGTTCCCGGCTCATCGCGTACAGCATCGCGGTGCGGCGCTCGCGCGCACCGGCGACGCGTGTCTGCTGCCGAACGTTCGCCGTCAGCGTCGCAATGGTCAGTGCGACCACCAGCATCACGGCAAACGTCACGAGATACTGGACGTCCGACACGGCAAAAGTCAGTCGCGGCGGAATGAAGAAGAAATTGAAACAGACGATGTTCAGCACGGCGACCAGTGCGGCCGGGCCGCGCCCGAGTCGCAGGCCCGCGATCGCCGCGCCCAGCAGATAGATCATCACGAGATTGGTCACCGAGAAGAGCGGATCCATCAACGCCGCCACGGCCGTGCACAGGCCGGTGATTGCCGCGGCCAATCCGTGGCGGTCCCAACGGAACGGTACCGCGGCGAGCCGCGGATCCTCGAGATCGCGCCGCGAGCCGGATCGGTCGGCGGTGGAATTCCTGGACGCGGTTCGTCGCGCGATCACGGAGATGTCGATGCCGTGGCTCTGGCGCAGCAATGTCTGTGCCATGCCCGGAAACGCCCAGCCGGCGAGTACGCGACGACGCGACTCCCCGACGACGATGCGCGTGGCGTTGCGCAGGCGCGCGTACTCGATGATCGCGGCGGCCGGTGTCGGTCCGTCCAGCGTGACGGTCTCGGCGCCGAGCGACTCGGCAAGCCGCAGGATGTCGATCCGCCGGTCGCGCTCCCGCGCGCCGAGACGCTGCATGGCAGGAGTCTCGACGGATACGACGGTCCATTCGGCATCGAGTGCATCCGCGAATCGCTTGCCGACGCGCACCAGCGACTCCGCCTGATCGTCGAGCGCGATCGCGACCAGGAAGCGGTCGCGGGCCAGCAACGGGCGCGAGACGGATTCCTGCCCGGCGTACTCGCGTGCCGCGGCGTCGACTCTATCCGCGGTCCGTCGCAGCGCAAGTTCGCGCAGTGCAATCAGATTGGACTTCCTGAAGAAGCGATCGAGCGCGGTGCCTGCCTGCTCGGCGACATACACCTTGCCGGACTTGAGTCGGTCGAGCAGATCGTCGGGCGGCAGATCGATCAGTTCGACGTCCGCGGCCTCGTCGAACACATGATCTGGCACCGTCTCCTTCTGCCGCACGCCGGTGATGCCGGCCACGACGTCGTTCAGGCTCTCGAGATGCTGGACGTTGACGGTCGTCCAGACATCGAGACCGGCATCGAGCAACTCCTCGATGTCCTGCCAGCGCTTCGGATGGCGCGGCGCCGGGATTCCGTCGACCGGATTGGAATGTGCAAGTTCATCGACCAGGGTGATCGAAGCGCGCCGATGCAATGCGGCATCGAGGTCGAACTCATGACGCACGACACCGCGATACGTGATCGCGAGCGTCGGCAGCTGCTCGAGACCTTCGAGCAGTCGCTCGGTCTCGACCCGCCCATGTGGCTCGATGTATCCCACCACGACGTCATCGCCACGGGCCTTGGCTGCTCGTGCAGACTCGAGCATGGAGTACGTCTTGCCGACGCCTGCCGAAGCGCCGAAGAAAATGCGCAGTTTGCCGCGGCGTGCGCGCGCTTCATCCCGCTCGACCGCTGCGAGCAGCTGGTCCGGATCAGGACGCGATCGCGGATCGATCAATCGCGCCTCGCGTCGAGCGCGAGATTCAGCGCCAGGACGTCAACCCGCGGCTCACCCAGGATGCCGAAGCTGCGACCCTGCGTATGCTGCGCAACCAGCCCACGCACCACCTCCGGCGCAAGGCCACGCGATTTGGCCACGCGCGCCACCTGATACTCTGCTGCCGCCGGCGAGATCTGCGGGTCGAGACCACTGCCGGAGGCAGTCACCAGATCGATCGGCACCGATGCCGTGTTGCCCGGATCGGCCGCGCGCAATGCCTGCACTCGCGAAGTCACCGCGTCGCGCAGCGCCGGGTTGGTGGAAGCCTGGTTGGTGCCGCTCGACGCGCTGCCGTTGTAGGGCTGGGGAGAGGTGGCTGACGGGCGACTCCAGAAATAGCCCGGGCTCGTGAACGCCTGGCCGAGCAGGGCGGATCCAACGGTGGCACCGTCACGCAGGACGAGGCTGCCGTTCGCCTGCGCGGGAAACGCGAGCTGGGCGACACCCGTCACCAGCAGCGGATAGGCAACGCCCGTCACCACTGATAGCAGCACGAAAACACCCAGCACGCGACGCAGCATGATGACCATGACGATACCTCAAATGAAACCGAGTGACGTCAGCAGCACGTCGATCAGCTTGATGCCGATGAACGGCACGAGAATGCCGCCGAGCCCATAGACCAGAAGATTGCGGCGCAGCAGCACGGCAGCCGACGCTGCGCGCGTCTTGACGCCACGCAGCGCGAGCGGCACGAGCACCACGATGATCAGCGCATTGAACACCACGGCGGACAGGATCGCGCTCTCGGGGCTCTCGAGGTCCATGACGTTCAAGGCGTTCAGCGAGGGATACGTGGCGGCAAACGCCGCCGGGATGATCGCGAAGTACTTGGCCAAGTCGTTGGCGATCGAGAACGTCGTCAATGCACCGCGCGTCACCAGCATCTGCTTGCCGACATCGACGACCTCAATCAGCTTGGTCGGGTTCGAGTCGAGATCAACCATGTTGCCCGCCTCCTTCGCCGCCTGCGTACCCGAGTTCATCGCCACGGCCACGTCTGCCTGCGCCAGCGCGGGCGCGTCGTTCGTGCCATCACCGCACATCGCCACAAGGTGCCCGTCCGCCTGATACTTGCGAATCAGCGCGAGCTTGGCCTCCGGCGTCGCTTCCGCGAGGAAATCATCGACGCCGGCTTCGGCAGCGATCGCGGCAGCGGTCAGGCGGTTGTCACCGGTGACCATGATGGTCTGAATGCCCATCTGCCGCAGCTCGGCGAATCGCTCTCGGATGCCGCCCTTGACCACGTCACGCAGTTCGACCACACCCAGGACCCGCGCGCCGTCCGCGACGACCAGCGGCGTCGCGCCGCGGCGCGCCACTTCCTCGACCGATTTGGTCACGGCGGGCGGCCAGACGCCGCGCTCCGCCTCGACGAACTTGCGGATGGCGTCGGCTGCGCCTTTTCGCAGCTGGCGACCATCGAAGTCGACGCCGCTGGTGCGCGTCTGCGCGGAGAACTTGTGAAAAACATGCGGCTGCGTCGACAGATCGCGACCACGAAGCTGGAACTTCTGCTTTGCGAGCACGACGATCGACCGCCCTTCCGGCGTCTCATCCGAGAGCGAAGCGAGCTGCGCGACGTCGGCGAGTTCCTGCTCCGTCGCGTCGGGCGCTGCGTGGAACGCCGTCGCCTGGCGATCGCCCAGCGTGATGGTGCCGGTCTTGTCCAGCAGCAGCACGTCCACGTCGCCGGCCGCCTCGATCGCGCGACCCGACGTGGCGATCACGTTGGCGCGGACCATCCGGTCCATGCCGGCGATGCCGATGGCCGACAACAGGCCGCCGATGGTCGTCGGGATCAGGCAGACCAGCAGTGCCACCAGCACGACGATGGAGACGACGGAACCCTGGCCTGACGCGTTCACCGCGAACTGCGAAAACGGCGCGAGCGTCGCCGTGGCCAGCAGGAACACCAGCGTCAGCATCGCCAGCAGGATCGACAGCGCGATCTCGTTCGGCGTCTTGCCACGCGAAGCGCCTTCGACCATCGCGATCATCCGGTCGAGGAAAGACTCACCCGGGTTGTTGGTGACCCGCACGACGAGCCAATCGGACAGCACGCGGGTACCGCCGGTGACCGACGAAAAATCGCTGCCGGCTTCCCGCAGCACGGGTGCCGATTCACCGGTGATCGCGCTTTCATCCACTGATGCGACGCCCTCGACGACCTCTCCATCGGCCGGAATGATCTCGCGCGTCTCGACCAGGAAGTGATCGCCCTTGCGCAGTGTGTTCGCCGGCACGGACTTGAAGTCCTGGCTGCGCGTCGCTGAGCTCAGCAGCCTGGCCTGCACCTGCTGGCGCGTCGAACGCAGCGCTGCGGCCTGCGCCTTGCCGCGCCCCTCGGCGACGGCTTCGGCAAAGTTCGCGAACAGCACCGTGAGCCAGAGCCATGTCGCGATGGCGAGCACGAAACCAGGATCCCCGACCTTGGCCGTCGCGCCGGCCGCGGCCGCGATGCCGAGCAGCGTCGTCAGAATGCTGCCGACGAAGACCACGAACATCACCGGATTGCGGATCTGGATGCGTGGATCGAGCTTGCGGAAAGCGTCCAGCACACCGGCAATCACGATCGGGCGAGTCAGGAATGCACTGCGTGTCGTCATGGTCATGTCCTCAGCGGCCGATCATCTGCAGGTGCTCGACCACCGGGCCGAGCGCCAGCGCCGGCACGAATGTCAGCGCGCCGATCAGCAGCACCACACCCACCAGCATCGAAATGAAGAGTGGCGTGTGCGTCGGTAACGTGCCCGACGTCTCGGCGACGGCACGTTTGGCCGCAAGGCTACCGGCGATCGCGAGCACCGGGATCATCAGCCAGTAGCGCGAGATCCACATCGCCGCGCCGAGCGTGAAGTTGTAGAACGGATTGTTTGCTGACAGGCCGCCGAACGCGCTGCCGTTGTTGTTCCCCGCCGAGGTGAAGGCATACAGGATTTCGGAGAAGCCATGCGGGCCGGGATTGCCGACCTTCGAAGCGGCCTCCGGCAGTACACTGGCGATAGCGGTTCCCAGCAGCACGACGACGCAGGGAATCAGCAGCACCAGCGAGGCCATCTTGACCTCGTAGGCCTCGATCTTCTTGCCGAGATACTCCGGTGTACGGCCAACCATGAGTCCGGCGATGAACACCGCAACGATCGCGAACATCAGCATTCCGTACAATCCGCTGCCCGCACCGCCGAACACGACTTCGCCGAGCTGCATCAGCCACAGCGGCACGAGGCCACCGAGCGGCGTGAACGAGCCGTGCATCGCGTTGACGGAACCGTTGGATGCGGCCGTGGTGGCGGCCGCCCACAGCGTCGAGTTCGCGATTCCGAAGCGAACCTCCTTGCCTTCCATGTTGCCGCCCGACTGTGTCGCAGAGGCGATCTGATCGACGCCGGCGGCCGCAAGCAGCGGATTGCCACCCTGCTCCGCGGCGTAGCCTGCGATCGTCAGCGGCACGAAGATCACGAGCATCGCTGCGAGCACCGCCCAGCCCTGTCGGGTGTCGCCGACCATGCGACCGAAGGTGTAGCAGAGCGCGGCCGGAATCAGCAGGATCGAGAGCAGTTCGAGGAAGTTCGACAGCGGCGTCGGATTCTCGAACGGATGCGCGGAGTTCACGTTGAAGAAGCCACCGCCATTCGTGCCGAGCTGCTTGATCGCGATCTGACTCGCCGCGGGTCCGAGCGGGATCGTCTGTTCGGTGATGACCTGCTGCTGCGTGATCGCCCGCCCCGCGGGATCGGTCGCCGCAATCTCGATCGTGACGGGTTCCAGCAACGAGACGCTGCGATACGGCGCGAAGTTCTGCACCACGCCCTGGCTCACGAGCACGATCGCAAGCAAGCTCGACAGCGGCAGCAGGATGTACAGGGTGCTGCGCGTCAGGTCCACCCAGAAATTGCCGAGGCCGGTTGCCTGGCGGCGGGTGAAGCCGCGGATCAGCGCGATCAGCACCGCCATGCCACTGGCAGCCGACACGAAGTTCTGCACGCCGAGGCCGAGCATCTGGGTCAGATAGCTCATCGTCGACTCGCCGCCATAGCCCTGCCAGTTCGTGTTGGATGCGAAGCTGATGGCCGTGTTGAACGCCGAATCCGGCGACACCGCGCCAAAGCCCTGCGGGTTCAGCGGCAGCAGGCCCTGCGCACGTTGCAGCATGTAGACGAAGGCGAAGCCGACCGCGTTGAACAGCAGCGCGGCGAACGCGTACTGCTTCCAGTTCTGGTCTTCCGCCGGATCGACCGCGGCTGAGCGGTAGATCAGCCTCTCGACGGGGCCGAGGACACGGGACAGCCAGGTCCGCTCGCCCTCGTAGACCCGGGCCATGAAGCCCCCCAGCGGCTTGACCAGTGCCACGAGAACGACCAGATAGAGCGCGATCTGCAGCAGCCCACTCGATGTCACTGGAATTTCTCCGGTTTCAGCAACGCCACGCACAGGTAGATGCCGAGGCCGAGGGCCAGCAGCACCGCCACGACGTCCAGTGCGCTCATCGCGAATCCTTCAGCGCCGCGGCGAGGCGAAACAACGCCCAGGTGGCAAGCGTCAGTCCCGCCGTAATCAGAACGACCCAGATTTCCATGATTTGCGCCCTGCATTGGCCGGCTGGGGTGCCGGCAGCGAGCATCCTGTGCCTGCGGGCCCGGGACGGGCAGGCTGATTCGTGTGAAAAAAACGATGTGACGGGGGTGCTTGACGTTCCTGCATTTTTATGCAGAATACGCGGCTGATTATGCATACCGACCTCCACAGCGGCACCCGCCGTGACGCCATCCTGCGCATCCTGCGCGGCACGCCCGTGCGCAAGCAGGACGAGCTCGTGCGCCTGCTGCGCCGCGAGGGGCATGAGGTCACGCAGTCCTCGATCAGCCGGGATCTGCGCGAGCTCGGCGTGCTGAAGGCCTCGGGCCGATACCTGCCGCCGACGGCGCTGGCCGTCAACACGCACAGTGATTTCCACATGCTGCGCCAGTTCGTGCGCAGCATCGCGACCGCCGGCCCCTCGCTGATCGTGGTCAAGACGACGATCGGTGCGGCGCAGAGCGTCGCTGCCGCCATCGACAAGGCCGAATGGCCGGAGATCGTCGGCACCATCTCGGGTGACGACACCATCTTCCTCGCCACCGACACGGCCCGCGCCCAGGCGCAGGCCGTCACACGCCTGCGCGAAAGCTTCCGCGGCTAGCGCTCGTTCGCAACGAGCCCGAGCCTCCCTCCACTCCCGAGCATTGACCCTCCGAGCATCGACATGACCCAGCCCATTGTTCTCGCCTATTCCGGTGGCCTCGACACCTCATTCCTCGTGCCGTGGCTGAAGGAAAACTATAGGCGCCCGATCATCACCGTAACGGTGGACACCGGCGGCATCGACGCGGCCGCTGCAAAGACACTGCATGAACGTGCGCTGGCACTCGGCGCCGTCGAGCATCATCAGGTCGATGCGCGTGCGGACTACTTCGAACAGGTGCTGAAGCACCTGATCATCGGCAACGTGCGGCGCGGCCAGCTCTACCCGCTGTGCGTCGGCGCCGAGCGCGTGATGCAGGCGCAGACGATGGCGCTGATGGCGCGCAAGCTTGGCAGCGGCAGCATCGCGCATGGCTGCACCGCCGCCGGCAACGATCAGGTACGGTTCGAGGTCGCGCTGCGCACGCTGGCGCCGGATCTGGAAGTGATCGCGCCGGTGCGGGACCGCACGTTCAAGCGCCAGGAAGAGCTGGAATTCCTGCAGCAGCGCAAGCTGCCGGTGCCGCCGTTCGGCGCCGCGTATTCGATCAATCGCGGCCTCTGGGGCGTGACGATCGGCGGCAAGGAAACGCTGACCTCCGCCGGCAGCATTCCGGAAGATGCCTGGGTGCTGTCAAAGGACGCGTTCACGAAGCCGCGCGCGCCCGAGAAACACACGATCCACTTCGAACGCGGCGTGCCCGTCGGACTCGACGGCAAGACGATGACGCCGGTGGAAGTGATCGAAGCACTCGAACTGATCGCAGGCCCCTTTGGCATCGGCCGTGGCATTCACCTGGGCGACACGATCATCGGCACCAAGGGCCGCGTTGCGTTCGAAGCGCCGGCGGCCGAGACGCTGCTGAACGCGCATCGCGAGCTCGAGAAGCTCGTGCTGACGGGCCGACAGCAGCGCATCAAGGAAACGCTCGCCGGTCCCTACGGCGACTGGGTCCACGAAGGACAGCTGCTCGATCCCGTCTGCCGCGACATCGAAGCGCTGTTCCTAGAATCGCAGGAACGCGTGACCGGCGTCGTACACGTGCTGCTGCGCCCGGGCTCGCTGTTCATCGAAGGCGTCGAATCGCCGTACTCGCTGATGGCGGCCTCGAAGGGCGTCTACGGTGAGGCCGTGGGCGAATGGTCGGCCGCTGACGCGCTCGGCTTCTCGCGCATCGTCGGGCTTCCCGGTGTTTTCCATCGCCGCGCGGGTGCGCAGGCCGAGCAACTGAAGGCAAAGAAATGAGAACAGTCGTCGTCGACAAGATCGCCTCCGTCACGCAGGCCTGCGGCCTCGGTCATGAGGTGCGCCTCGAAACCGACAACATTCCTTCCGAGGAAGGCGTCGTCGTGGTCGTCGAGGTGCTGACGAGCAAGTCCACGTACAACACGCTGGAGCTGACCAGCGGCCGCATGGCCAAGGTCAACAAGGGCGACATCGTTGCGGGCGCGCTCGGCCATCGCAAGGCGCTGTTCGGCTATTCCGGTCACGTTCCCGAAGCCGTCAAGGCCGGTGACATCATCCAGATGCTGAACATCGGTGGTGTGCTCGGCATCTGCGATTCGGCGAATCCGGATCGCGGCAAGCCGTTCGACTGCCGCGTACTCGGCGTCGTGCTGCAGTTCCCGTATCTCGGCGAGCGCATCGGCGTGCCCGCGCGTGCCGGCTATCGCAAGCTCGATTACTCGGCCGGCCTCGATACCCGCGGCGTTCCCGTGATCGCACTCGCTGGCACCTGCATGGAAGCCGGCAAAACGGCAGCCGCCTGCGCGATGGTCAGCCGCATGCGGCATCGCGGGCTGATCGTCGATGCGTTCAAGGCCACCGGCGTTTCGCTGCGTCGTGACATCCTCGCGATGGAAGACGCAGGCGCTCGTAATTCGATGATCTTCACCGATCTCGGCGTCATCACGACGACGCGCAAGACGGGTCCTGCGCTGACGCGTACGATGCTGACCGAACTCGCTGCCAACAAGCCGGATGTCATCGTGTTCGAGTTGGGCGACGGCATCCTCGGCACCTACGGCGTGGACTCGATCCTCGAGGATGAAGAGATCCGCAAGTCACTGACCGGCGTCGTGCTGTCCGCCAACGATCCGGTAGCAGCCTGGGGCGGCGTCAAGCTGCTGCGCGAGCGCTTCCTGATCGAGCCCTGTGCGGTCACCGGCCCCGCCACCGACAACGCCGTCGGCGTCGAGATCATCGAGCAGCAGATGAACGTCAAGGCGTTCAACGCACTGACGAGCGGTGCAGCACTCGGCGACTGCGTGATCGAGGCGATCGGACTCGGTCAGAAGTTTCCGGCCATCCCGACGACCTGAAGGCGAAACGAAAGATCATGAGCAACGTTCGATCCCGGATTCCCACACTCGTGCTTGGCGGCACGGGCTATGTCGCAGGCGAAGTGATTCGCCTCGTGCTCGGGCATCCGCAACTCGAACTCGCCGGCGTGATGTCGGACTCGCAGCCCGGCGAACCCGTCGGCAAGGCGTTCCCGCATCTCGCCGCCGTGCTCGGTCAGGGCGATCAGCAGGTGCGGTTCAAGTCGCAGGCCGAGATCGAAACCCTCGTCGCAACGCTGCCGAAGTCCGCGATCTTCTCGGCCGCGCCGCATGGCGTCAGCGCCGCGCTCATCGATCAGCTGCTGCAGCGCTCCGAGGCTGCCGGCACCGACGCGCGGGTCGTCGACATCTCCGCCGATTATCGTTACAGCACCGCCGAAGCGTACGCCGCCGTGTACAAGCACGCGCACGGTGCGCCCGCACGGCTCAAGGATTTCACCTGCGCCGTGCCCGAGCATCTCGCCACGGCGCCGACCCGGCATGTTGCCCATCCCGGCTGCTTCGCCACCGCCACGCTGCTGGCTTCCGTGCCGCTGCTCGCGATGAAGCTCGCGACGCCGACGCTGTTCGTGTCCGGCGTCACCGGCAGCACCGGCTCCGGCCGCAAGCCCGTCGACGGAACGCACCACCCGACGCGCCACAGCGATCTGTATTCCTACAACGCACTGGTACACCGGCACATCCCCGAGATCACCGCCTGCGCCGCCGCGGCGAGCGGCGTCACCGCCGATTTCGCGTTCGTGCCGCATTCCGGGGCGTTCGCACGCGGCATCCACGTCACCGTGCAGGCCACGCTCGCGCAGCCGATCGACACCGCCACCGTGCTCGCGAAGCTGCGCGAGTTCTATGCGAATGCGCCGTTCATTCGCGTACTCGACGGCGCGCCGCGCGTGAAGGACATCGTCGCGAGCAACTACGCGCACCTCTCTGCCGCCGCGAACGGCCGCACCGTCGCCGTCATGTGCGTCGTCGACAACCTCAACAAAGGTGCCGCCGGCGGAGCGATGCAGTGGATGAACCGGCTGCTCGGGTTCGAGGAGACCGCGGGGCTCACGGCGCCAGCGGCGGGGTGGACCTGACGTGCTGCGAACGAAGGTGGCATCGTCAGTTATTCGGGCGGCCTCGCGGGTGAGTGAACAGCGCGCGAGGTCCAGCCCGGTGGTGGCGTGCAGGGTTGCGGTTGCCGCCAGTCCACAACACCGTGGCTCGAGTCCGGCGCTCTTCGAACCCGGACGCAACGGTCGGGAGGCCATGCGGACGCGGAAGCGCCTGCGCGTACGAAAAGGTCCTTTCGGGGCCGTGCGCGACAGGACGTCGCGCCCGGAGGCTCCAGGGACGGATTTACGCCGTCCCCGAAAGGACCTTTTCGTGCGCGCAAGCGCATCAGCCGTTTTCATGACCTCCAGACCGTGAGCGCCCTGGTATGAACGCCGAACTCAAGAGCACCTCCCCGGCCGACCACCTGGCCCCCGTCTTCGCGCAGTACCCGATCGAAGTCGTGCACGCCGAAGGCGTGTGGCTGCATACCCGCGATGGGCGCCGCATCCTCGATCTGTACGGCGGTCATGCGGTCGCGGCGCTGGGCTACGGCCACGCTGGCTGGACACGCGCGCTGCAGGAACAGGCGGCGAGCTGCAATTTCCAGAGCAACGCGGTGCCGATGGACGTGCGCGTACGTGCGGCGACGCGGCTCGCCAAATTCGCGGGCGGCGCCTACGACAGCGTCTTCTTCGTGAACTCGGGTGCGGAAGCGAACGAGAACGCGCTGCGCATGGCGTTCAAGATGACGCGGCGCACGCATGTCGCGGCGATCGAGGGCGCGTTCCACGGTCGCACGGCCGCGGCCGGCGCGGTGACCTGGGGCGCGGACAAAAAGTGGTACGAGTTCCCGCGCGCGCCGTTCGACGTCAGCTACATCCCGAAGCGGGATATGGCCGCCATCGCGCAGCACGTCACGGAGAACACGGCGGCGGTCATCGTCGAACCGGTGCAGGGCGTCGGCGGTGCGTTCGACATGGGCGCGGAGTTCCTCGCGGCGCTGCGCACGCGCTGCGATCAGGTCGGCGCGCTGCTGATCTTCGACGAAGTGCAGATCGGCGTGGGCCGCAGCGGCCAGCCGTTCGCGGCGAATCTCTACGGCGTGACGCCGGACATGATCACGACCGCCAAGGCGCTCGGCAATGGCTTTCCCTGCGCAGCGCTGCTGATGACGCCGCGCGTCACTGGCGCGATCAAGCTTGAGGGACTCGGCACGACCTTCGGCGGTGGACCGATGGCCTGTGCCGTCATCGAAGCCGTCATCGAGGCGATCGAGTCGGAAGACCTGATGGCGAACGTGCGGCGCGTGTCGGCCTACATCCGCAACACCTGCACGGTTGGCCCGGTCACAGGGCACCAGGGCGCGGGCTTCCTGCATGGCCTGCGCACGTCGCGCCCGGCCAAGGACGTGCAGACCGCGCTGCTCGCGCGCAACATCCTCGCTGGTACCAGCGGCGATCCGAACGTCGTGCGGCTGCTGCCGCCCTACGTGCTGCAGGAGCAGCACGTGGACCTGCTGAGGGAAGCGCTCAGCGCGCTCTGACACCATCATGCAAAGATTCCTGGACCTTGCTGATTTCAGCCGCGACGAGATCGTGGACCTGCTTGCACTCGCAAGCCGGCTCGAACGCCATCCGGAGCCGCAGGCCCTGGTCGGCAAGATCCTCGGACTGGTGTTCTTCAATCCGTCCCTGCGCACGCTGTCCTCGTTCCAGGCCGGCATGGCGCGGCTCGGCGGCACGTCGTTCGTGATCACGCCCGGCCAGGGCACCTGGCAGCTCGAATCGCGTCTCGGCGCCGTGATGAATGGCGCCGCGGCAGAACACGTTCGCGAAGGCATTCCAGTGCTCGCCGGCTACTGCGATGCGCTGGGAATCCGCGCTTTTGCCGATGGCAAGGACCTGCGCAACGATCTGGCTGAAACGAGTTTCCGCGCGATGGCGAGCCTGGTCGACAAGCCGCTGATCAACATGGAGTCCGCGGTCAATCATCCCTGCCAGGCGCTGGCGGACTGGAAGACGCTGGACGATCTTGCGGTGCCGCGGCGCGCGAAGTTCGTGCTGTCCTGGGTGAACCACCCGCGCGCGCTGCCGCTCGCGGTGCCCTCTGCCACGCTGCACATGGCTGCGCATCGCGGCATGGATGTCGTGGTGCTGCGTCCGGAAGGCTATGCACTGCCACACGAGATCATGGATCGCGCGCGGCGGGCCGCGGCCATCTCTGGCGGTTCAGTGCGCGAGACCGATCAGCGCGATGACGCGCTCGATGGCGCGCAGGTGATCTACGCCAAGGAGTGGGGCTCGACCACGCATTACGGTGACGTCGAAGGCGATGCCCACCTTCGTAGTCAGCTCGGCGGCTGGTGCGTGCGCAACGACTGGTTCGACCGCATGCACGCCGATGCGCGCTTCATGCACTGCCTGCCGGTGCGCCGCAACGTCGCCGTCGCCGACGAAGTCCTCGATGGCCCGCGCAGCGTCGTGCAGCGAGAAGCCCACAATCGCCTCACCGTCCAGACGGCTGTGCTGCACAGTCTGCTGGCCGGCAGCACCGTTCGTTAGTTCTTCGATTTCACCGGGAGCACCCACACAGATGATCATGCATCGCACCGACCAGGCCGCCGCCATCCGCGCACTGCGCAATGCCGCGCCCTATATGCGCCTCTACAAGGGCAAGACCTTCGTCGTGAAGGCCGGCGGCGGCGTATTCGGCGACGCGGATACCACCCGCAGCCTGATCGAGCAGATCGCGATCCTGCATTATTTCGGCGTGCGCGTGATCTTCGTGCACGGCGGCGGCCCGCAGCTCACCGAACTCACGGACAAGCTCGGCGTGCCCACGCGCATGGTGCAGGGCCGTCGCGTGACGGACCAAGGCTCGATCGACGCCACGTCGATGGTGCTGAACGGCCTGATCAATACGCGTATCCTTGCGATCTGCCGTGACCTGAACCTGAATGCGGTCGGCGTCAGCGGCGTCGATGCCGGGCTCGTGCGTGCGCACAAGCGCGCACCCGTCAAACTGACGGACGGCAGCGGCGAGACGGTGGATTACGGTTTCGTCGGCGACATCGACATGGTCGATACCGATGTGCTGAGCAAGCTGCTCGACAACGGCCTGATGCCGGTCGTGAGCCCGCTCTCGTCCGACGACAACGGCACCCTGCTGAACATCAATGCGGACACAGTGGCCGCCGCGATCGGTGCCGCGCTCGGCGCAGAGAAGCTGATCCTCTGCACCGGAGCACCCGGCATCCTGCAGAACGTTGCGGATCCCACCTCGCTGATCTCGTACACGGACCTCGCCGGCCTCAAGAAGCTTCGCGATGAAGGTGCGATCGTCGACGGCATGCTGCCGAAGGCGAAAGCCATCGAGGATGCGCTGCGCGGCGGCGTGCGGCGTGTTCACGTGATCTCGTACAAGTCGCCCGAGGGCATCCTCGCAGAGGTGTTCACCAACGAAGGCTCGGGCACGCTCGTCGTCGCGGACATCAAGGCGCTGGCGCCGGCGGAAGTCGCGGCGGGCCCATGACACGCCTGTGGGACAAGGGCCAGCCACTCGACGACCGCGTACTCGCGTACACGGCGGGCGAGGATCATGCGCTGGACGATCGGCTGGTCGCCTACGACGTACGCGCTTCGATCGCGCACGCGGAGATGCTCAATCAGCAGGGCCTGCTGGCCGCCGCGGATCTCGACGCGATCCGCCCTGCCCTGCTCGCGATTGGTGCTGAACACGCGCGCGGTGAGTGGCAAGTCGAACTCGCCGACGAAGACGGGCAGACGGCGCTCGAAAAACGCCTGACCGCGCGCATCGGCGAAGCCGGCGGTCGCGTCCATCTCGGTCGCTCACGCAATGACCAGGTACTGACGGCCGTCCGGCTCTACCTGCGTGACGTCGTCGATACGCTCTCGGCGCAGACGATCTCCGTCGCCGAAGCGCTGGACGCGCTCGCTGCGCGCGAAGGCGGCGTCACGCTGCCCGGCTATACGCACATGCAGCAGGCGATGCCAAGTTCGGTCGCGCTGTGGGCCGGCGGTTTCGCCGCTGAGCTGCGCGACGACGCGACGGGCCTGCGCAGTGTGCAGCGCCGGCTTGGCCGAAGTCCGCTCGGGTCCGCCGCGGGCTACGGCACGCCCGGCCTGCCCCTGGACCGCGAGGCCACGCGCGTCAAGCTCGAGTTCGATTCGGTGCAGGAGCCGGTCACTGCCGTGCAGCTCTCGCGCGGCAAGGCCGAATCCCAGCTGCTGTTCGAGATCGCGCTGCTGATGCAGGATCTCGGTCGCATTTCGGCGGACGTGCTGCTGTTCTACACGCAGGAGTTCGCGTTCGTCGAGTTGCCGGAGGCGTTCACCACGGGCTCGTCGATCATGCCGCAGAAGCGCAACCCTGACGTGTTCGAGCTGGTGCGCGGCCGCACTGCGACGGCGCACGGCTGCCTGATCGAGGCGCTCGGTATTTTCGCGAAGCTGCCTTCCGGCTATCAGCGCGACCTGCAGCTGCTGAAGCTGCCGCTGTTCCGCGGCATCGATCTCGCCATCGCGACCACCGACATCATGAGCGCTGGTATCGCAGCGCTGCATTTCAATCCCGTCGGTATCGAGCTCGATCCGGCGATCCATGCCGCCGAGGAAGCGAATGCGCTCGTCGTCAAGGAAGGCATTCCGTTCCGCGAAGCGTATCGGCGCGTTGGCGCGAGGTTGCGCAAATGAGTCTCTGGTTCGGCGAGGTCACCGTCGAATGGGTGAACAGCGTCGGCGTCGGCACGATGTCCGACAACGTCGGCATCGAGGTCACCGAGATCGGGCCGGACTTCCTGCGCGGTACGATGACCGTCACGGAGCGTACGATCCAGCCCGCCCGCATCCTGCATGGCGGCGCCTCCGTCGTGTTCGCGGAGACACTCGCGAGCTGCGCCACGGCCGCCACGATCGATCGCGCGCGCTACATGGCGGTCGGGCAGGAGATCAACGCGAATCATCTGCGCCCCGCGCCGCTCGGCACGAAGTTGATCGGCACGACGCGGCCATACCACGTGGGACGCCGCAGCCAGGTCTGGGGCATCGAGATCGTCGATGAGCAGGGCCAGATGATCTGCATCTCGCGCATCACGATGGCCGTGGTCGAGCGTCGTCCTGCGCATCAGCGTCCTTCCGAGAACGGGCCAGCGTCGTGACGTTGTCACGCGCGGACTACGTCGCACTGGTCGAGGATCGCTATTTCGGCAATGTGACGCGCGAGAGCCTGGCCAACGTCGTCGATTGCTTCACCTCGAATGCCGAGATCCTGATACGCCATGGTGACAACCCGACGCGCGTCATGAAGGCGAATCCTCAGCCGGGCGAAGCGCACATCAGCGAGTTCTGGAAGCACCTCAACGCGAACTATCACGCGAGCTTCGACGACTTCGAGCACTTCATCGATCTGGATGCAAACCGCTGCGCTGCCACGTTCCGCGTGACGCTCGCGCCGAAGTCCGGCTCCGCGTACGCTCCGAGCGGCACGCTGTCATTGCAGAACTGCAATTTCTTCTGGCTTGAAAACGGGAAAATCGCCCGCATGATCGTGTATTACGCCAATCCGGAGACGGGCGGGGCGAGTGCGGGCAAGCCCACGGGCTACCCGAAGACTGTTTGACAAGGAGTCAACGATGGCCCAGACGTACACCATGAACGCTGACGGCACGCGCGCGGTCGACCCCTCGCTCGTGACCTACACCCACATCATCTACGGCCTGCATGCGCTGTCGGTGCTGATCGGCATCACCGGGCCTGCGACGATCGTCGGCAGCTTCGTATTCGGCGTACCTTCGATCATCGCGGTGATCATGAACTACGCGCGTCGCAGCGATACGACGGGCTCCTATCTCGAATCCCATTTCAGCTGGCAGATCCGCACGTTCTGGCTGGCGCTGCTGTGGATGGCCATTGCGGCCGTCGTGTCGGCGCCGCTCGTACTGCTGTTCGGACTTGGCATCGTCACGTTCTTCATGGCGGCGGCCGTCGTCGGTCTGTGGGTGATCTACCGCGTGGCCCGAGGCTGGCTCGCGCTGCGCGATGGGCGCGGCATCGCATGAACTCGCGCACGATCAACGTTGCAACGGTGACGCTCGCCGCGCTGGCGAGCGCACTGCTCGCCGGCTGCGGTCAGAAAGGCGCGCTGTATCTGCCGGAATCCACTGGCGAAGTGATCACCCGGCCGATGCAGACCGCGGAGCCGGCCGCGACGCCGGCGCCGAGCCCACCACTGCCTGAAACGGAAGCAGCTTCCCCCGAGCCGACGAACCCCGAGCCCACGAACTCTCAGCCGAAGAAACCCGCTGCGCCGTCGGCGGGTTCGCCGGCAACGCCCTGACCCTGGAGCCCGCCATGCATCCCTTCCCGCACCTCTACACCGTCTCAGCCCAATGTCAGCCGACGGGCAACGTGACACTGGCTTCCGCGGGGCTCGCGAACTTCGCGTCCGCGCCGCCGGCCGAGTTCGACGGCCCAGGTGATCAATGGTCGCCCGAGACGCTGTTGTGCGCCGCTGTCGCGGATTGCTTCAACCTGAGCTTCAGGGCCGTGGCCACGGCCTCCAAGTTCCCGTGGGAATCGCTCGACTGCGAAGTCCGCGGCACGCTGGATCGCATCGAACGCGTCAGTCAGTTCACGCGCTTCGATATCCACGCTTCGCTGAAACTGCCGGCGGGAGCGGACTCGGCGCGGGCGCAGCAGCTGCTGGAGAAATCCAAGCAGGTGTGTCTGATCTCGAACTCGCTCAAGGGCGAGTTTCATCTGGTGACGCAGATCTCGACCTGACGTGACCCTCTCGAAGTGACCATCGCCGAGCCAACCGGCGTCGCCAGTATCGCGCAGCTGATCCAGCTCGCGATCGGCCCTGTCTTCCTGATCTCCGGCGTCGGCGTCACACTGAACGTGCTGACGAGTCGCCTCGCGCGCATCGTCGATCGTGCCCGCAACATCGAGACCCAGCTGGAGAGCACGACCGACGAGGTTCGCGCTCTCCAGCACAAGGAGTCGCTCGACGTCGCCGCGCGCCGCACGCGGCTGATCAACGCCGCGATCACCCTCGCCACCCTGTCCGCACTGTTCACGGCCATCGTCGTGGTAATGCTGTTCTCGAGCGCGTTCACCACCGTCGACTTCTCCATCGCCATCGCCGCGCTTTTCGTCACGGCGATGCTGTGTCTCGCCGCAGCATTTCTCGTGTTTCTCGTCGAAGTCAGGGTTGCGACTGCGGCCCTGCGCATCGGAAGGCGCTAGGATTCTGGCGTCGTCGGTATACTGCGCGGCATGTCTGCCGCGAACGCTGATCCGACCGCCCACGCCGATCTCGTCCTGATCGACGGCTCGTCCTACCTCTATCGAGCATTCCACGCACTGCCGCCACTCACCGGCCCGCAGGGCGAGCCGACCGGCGCCGTGCATGGCGTGCTGAACATGCTGCTGAAGTTCCTGCGAGAACATCGGCCGAAGCACATCGCCGTGGTATTCGATGCCCCGGGCAAGACCTTCCGCGACGAACTGTTCGATCAGTACAAGGCTCACCGCCCGCCGATGCCGGACGACCTTCGCAGCCAGATCGCGCCGCTGCTCGAAGCCGTCCAGGCACTGGGCCTGCCACTACTGCGGATTTCAGGTGTCGAAGCGGACGACGTGATCGGCACGCTGGCGCGCCGCGGTGCCGCGCGCGGTCTCTCGGTGCTGATCTCCACCGGCGACAAGGACATGGCGCAGCTGGTCGATGGCCAGGTGAAGCTGATCAACACGATGAGCGATTCGCGCTATGACCGCGATGGCGTCAAAGCCAAGTTCGATGTCTGGCCGGAGCAGATCATCGACTACCTCGCGCTGGTTGGCGACAGCTCGGACAACATCCCGGGCATCGACAAGGTCGGTCCGAAGACCGCGGCCAAATGGCTGAACCAGTACCAGACGCTCGACAACCTGATCGCCAACGCCGCCGAGGTGCCGGGCAAGGTCGGCGAGAACCTGCGCGCCGGCCTCGAGACGCTCGCGCTGTCGCGGCAGCTCGCCACGATCCGCTGCGACGTCGAACTGCCGCTCGACATCGACCAGCTGCAGCAGGCCGAAATGGATGTGGGCACGCTGCGCGCGCTGTACACGCGGCTCGGCATGCGGTCATTCCTGAAGAGCCTGCCCGGCGGTGACTCGGCCGGCGCTGACACCGCAGGCTCGGCGCCGGGCGTGCCGGAAGTCTCGGCGGCTTCGTCCTCTTCCAGCTTCGGCGGTGCTGCCAGCAGCGCCGCGGACGCACTCGAGACGCGGCCCGAAGTCATCAACGCGCCACGCGATTACGAAACCATCCTCGACGAAGCTGCGCTCGATCGCTGGATCGCAGCGCTGTCCGCCGCCGAGCTGTTCGCGTTCGATACGGAGACGACCAGCCTCGACTACATGAAAGCCGAGATCGTCGGCGCTTCGTTCTGCATCGAGCCCGGCAAGGCGGCCTACATTCCGCTCGCGCACGACTACCCCGGTGCGCCGGATCAGCTCAATCGCGAGCAGACCCTCGCGCGGCTGAAGCCGATTCTCGAGAATCCACAGCTCGGCAAGATCGGTCATCACCTGAAGTACGACGCGCATGTGCTGCTGAACCACGGCATCGCCCTCGCCGGCATGCGTTACGACACCATGCTGGAATCCTACGTCTGGAACAGCGTCGCGACGCGCCACGACATGGACTCCGCGGCCGAGCGCTATCTCGGCATCAAGACCATTCACTACGAAGACGTGGCCGGAAAAGGCGCCAAGCAGATCCCGTTCAGCCAGGTGGCCCTCGAACAGGCATCTGAGTATGCGGCCGAGGATGCCGACGTCACGCTACGGCTGCATCGCACGCTGTGGCCCGCGATCTCGCATGAGCCGATGCTCAAGCGCCTGTACGAAGACTTCGAGCAGCCGCTCGTGCCCGTGCTGCTCGGCATGGAACACCGCGGAGTGCTGCTCGATCGCGAGCTGCTGCGCGCGCAGAGCACCGAGATCGCCAAGAAGCTGCAGCAGCTCGAGATCGACGCACACGGCGCCGCAGGCCAGCCTTTCAACCTCGATTCGCCGAAGCAGCTGCAGCACATCCTGTACGAGAAGATGCAGATCCCGGTGCTGCGCAAGACGCCTACCGGTCAGCCGAGCACCGCCGAAGACGTGCTCGAGGAATTGGCCGAAGCGCACGCTCTGCCGAAACTGATTCTCGAGTATCGCGGCCTCGCGAAACTGAAGAGCACGTATACCGACAAACTGCCCGAGCAGATCAACGAACGCACGGGCCGCGTGCATACCTCCTATCACCAGGCCGTCGCACAGACCGGCAGGCTCTCCTCCACGGACCCGAACCTGCAGAACATCCCGATCCGCACGCAGGAGGGCCGGCGCATCCGCCAGGCCTTCATCGCACCGCCCGGTCACGTGCTGCTCGCCGCGGACTATTCCCAGATCGAGCTGCGCATCATGGCGCACCTCTCCGGCGACGAGGGTCTGCTGCGTGCCTTTGCCGAAGATCGCGACGTCCATCAGGCCACCGCAGCCGAAGTATTCGGTCTCGAGACAGACCAGGTTACCGGCGATCAGCGACGCTCGGCGAAGGCGATCAACTTCGGCCTGATCTACGGCATGTCCGCTTTCGGTCTCGCGCGTCAGCTCGGCATCGAGCGCGGCGCGGCCGCGCAGTATGTGGATCTCTATTTTGCGCGCTATCCCGGCGTGAAGCGCTACATGGACGAGACGCGCGAGCGCGCGAAGTCGCTCGGCTATGTCGAGACGGTGTTCGGTCGCCGACTCTACCTGCCCGAGATCCGCTCCCGCAACCGCGCGATGCAGCAGTATGCGGAGCGCAGCGCCATCAACGCGCCGATGCAGGGCACGGCTGCCGACATCATCAAGCTCGCGATGATTTCCGTCGATCCGTGGTGCGCGGCGCGCGCGGATCGCGTTCGCCTGATCATGCAGGTGCACGACGAACTCGTGTTCGAGGTGCGCGAGGATGCGGTGGCCGAGGTGACTGCCGAAGTCCGCCGGCGCATGGCGGCCGCTGGCGCGGATGCGTTGCGCGTACCGCTGAAGATCGAGATCGGCACGGGCCTGAACTGGGACGAAGCGCACTGAACTAGACGCCGTTCATTTCCCGTTCAGCGCCGCCGCCGGATAGTTGGGCCATGACACCCAGCCACGCATTGCGGGCGCTGCTCGCCCTCCCCCTGGTCCTCGCAGCCGGTCTTGCCCAGGCCGATGCGCTGGAGGTCGTCAACGATCTGCGCGATGGCGAGTGTCGCGGTTCAGCGCCTGCCGCACCGCTGTCCCGCAGCCCAACGCTGGATCAAGTTGCAGAACTGTTCTCGCAGGGCTCAGCCCTTGGTGCAGCGTTGGAACGTGGCGGCTATGCCGCGGCCCAGGCCGCCGGCATCCAGCTCGAATCCAGGCGTCTGGATGATGACGCGATCTTCGAGATGCTCGCCGAACGGTTCTGCGGACGCGTCACGGATCCGGATTTGCGCGACGCCGGCTTCGTGCAACGTGGAGATCGCCTGTGGCTGGTCGTCGGCGAGCCGGCGACCCAAGCCGCCGCGATGCCCCGGCCAGCCCTGCCGCCGAAGCCTGCAGCGCCGGTGCGGCCCGTTGCGCCGCAGGACGATCTCGGCGATCGATTCGAAGGCGAAGATACTGCCGACGGCGTGAGTAGAGACGTGATCGCGCTGGTCAACGAAGCGCGCGCGCGTTCGCGGCGCTGCGGTTCGCAGCAGTATTCGGCAGCACCGCCGTTGCGATATTCGGAGCAGCTCAGCGCTGCATCACGCACACATGCCGAAGACATGGCGGAACGCCGCTACTTCGATCACAAGACGCCGGAGGGCATCACACCCGTGCAACGGCTTGCTCGCACCGGGTATCAGTGGAATCTCACGGGTGAAAATATTGCGCGCGGACAGATGAGTGCCGAAGAAGCGGTCGCAGGCTGGCTTGCGAGCCCGGGACATTGCGCAAACATCATGGAGCCGCGTTTCAGCGAGATGGGATTCGCGCTCGCCGAAGAAGGCGGCCGCGAAGGCGCACTGTACTGGGTGCAAACCTTCGCGGCCCCTCGCTGACCCCTCAGCGTCGACTAGAAGCGATAACGGACCCGCGCACCCCAGCTGCCCGGGCGATCGAGGAACTGGAACGGACCGAGCGCCGACATCGGATAGGCCTTGTCCGCGCAGTTGCGGCAGTCCACCGTCAGCTGCAGGTTCGGCACGGCGTCCCACTCGACCGACACCTGCGCGTTCAGATAGGTCTGCGACTTGGTCCAGGTGCCATTGGTCGACTGCGGGCTGCCCGTCGTGCCGATGGCGTATTCATCCGAATAGTTCACGCCCACCGTCGGTGAAAGCTTAACGCTGCCGAGCTGCAGGCGATAAGTGGCGCTGAGGCTCGCCGTCAGATCCGGCGCGCGCACTGGCGTCGCGATGTTGCCGGCGAAGTCGACGAAGTTCGCGTTGCAGGCCGGCGCGCCGTTGTACTGCGCCGCCGGATTCGCACGACAGGCCGCGGCCTGCGCGAGCACACCGGCAGAGATGTTCTCGTACTCGGCTTTCTGGTTACCCAGGCCGAGAGTCATCGAGAACTGCTCGCTCGGCACCCACTGGGCGTCCACTTCGATGCCGCGGTTCTTGAGATCCGCCGGATTCGTCGTGGTCGAGATCTGCACACCCTGGTTGTCGATACGTGCCGGAATCTGGATGTCATCCGTGACCGAATAGAAGGCCGTGACGTTCAGGCGCAGCGTGTTGTCGAGGAACTGGCCGCGCATGCCGATTTCTTGCGACCAGATCTTCTCCGGCTTGAACGGGATGAATGCATTGTTCGCCGTGGCGCGTGCCGGCCAGCCGCCCGACTTGAAGCCGTTTGTCGCGGCCACGAAGAAGCTGACGTCCTCGTTCATCTCGAAATTCAGCGCGACGCGCGGCGTCCACACCTGCTCGTCGATCTCGAGCGGAATTCCCGCAGCCTGAATGGCAACCGAAGACAGCGCTGCACCGGCTGCACCCGGGTTACGGTCGATGTAGAAGTCCTTGGTCTCCTCGGTGTAACGCAGGCCCAGCGTCGCCGTCCAGCGATCTGCGAACTTCAGGTCACCCTGGAAATACATGGCCGTGGTGTCGAGGCCATTCACCATCGTGCGATCCGCGGCGACATTGATCTGGCCCGTGGTCGTGTTCAGCGTGCCGTTGGCGAAATCGGTGACGTTGTTCTCGGTCAGCATGTACAGGCCGGCGACCCAGTTGAAGTTGCCGCTGTCGCCGTTCAGGCGCAGTTCCTGCGACTTCTGTTCGTGGTCACCCATGTTGACCAGCGGCGTGAAGCCGCGCGTGTTGCTGGCGCGCGGCAGATCGCCACCCGAGTCGACGAGGAAGTCGTGCTCGGTCTTGCGGTAACCGCTGATCGACGTCAGCGCGACGCTGTCCGACAGATCCCACTTGACGTTCAGCGTCACCGCCTGCGTCTGCGCCGAGTTGCCGATTGGCAGCGCCGCCTTCTCGCCGCGGAACGTGCCGACCAGCGCGCCTTCGATCAGGCGGTTGTTGACGATGCGGTTGTCGTTCGCATCGAGCACGTTCAGGAAGTTGGTGTTCTGGTCGTCGACCCATTCGACGACGAGATCTGCGGTCAGCGAGTCGCTGAACAGGTAACGCATATCGATGCGCGCGCCGGAAGCATCGCGATCATTCAGCATGTCGCCGGTCGAGATCTGACGGGCATAGCCGTCGTCCTTGACCTTGTAGGCCGAGAACTTCGTCAGGAACTTGTCACTCCACGGCAGATCCACCGACCCGCGCACCTGCCAGAGGCCGAAGCGGCCGATGCCGCCTTCGACGAAGCCTTTCACTTCATCGCCGGGCTTCTTCATGACGATGTTGATGGCTCCACCGGTGGTGTTGCGACCGAACAGCGTGCCCTGAGGCCCACGCAGCACTTCGATGCGCTCGACGTCGAACATGCTGAAGTTGTTGTGGTTCTGGCGCGAAATGTAGACGTCATCCACATAGGTTCCGACCGGCACGTCGAACGTGGCGATCGATTCGGCATTGCCGATGCCGCGGATATAGAGAGAGCTCGACGTACCGACGCCGACGTTCGCGTTGCCGGTGAGGTTCGGAATGTTGCGCACGAGGTCGTAGGTATCGACGATGTTGCGCGTGGCCAGCAGTTCGGCCGAGAACGCGGTGATCGCGAGCGGCACGTCCTGCAGGCTCTGCTCACGGCGCTGTGCCGTGACGGTCACTTCATCCAGTCCACCCGTTTCCTGGGCCACGGTCTGTCCCGCAGCCGTTACTGCCAGCGCAGCCATCAGCAGTTTGTCGATCTTCATTGTGCTCCCCTGTGAATCATGAAATCTGCAGTCGCTCGCCGAGCAAGCGTCCGAAAGTCAGCGCTGGCGTCAGCATCATTCCTGCCGCAAACGCATTGCCGATCGTCGCGCCGCTGCCGAGGATCTCGCCGGCGGCGTAGAGATTTGGCACCACCTTGCCATCACCGCGCACGACGCGCAGTTCGCGGTCCACCGTCACGCCAGACGATGAAGTGGCCGAATGACCCTGGTGACGTATGGCGTAGAACGGTCCACGCGCAATCGGCCTCGGGCGATGTACGCGCCCGAGCGGATCTGCACGACCCTCGGCCAGCGCGGCGTTGTAATCGCGCACCGAGCGCTCGAGACCCTCCGCCGGAATGCCGCAGCGCTCCGCCAGCCCGGCCAGCGAGTCGGCACGCACGAAGCTTGGATGCACGTTGAACGCCGCCTGCATCTGTTCGCGCGTCCAGTCCTTCACACCCGCCGGGGCGGCTTCGAAGATGTCTGCATCGAACACGATCCAGTAGCGCGCTTCGGGCTGGCGCAGCAGCGCGTGCTCGCGACCGAGCGGCCGCGGCTCATCTTCGGCGACGAAGCGCTCGCCGCGCAGATTGACGAATATCTCCCAGGGCGGGCGTGCCTGCGGCGAGGTCACGAAGCGGCCGGTGATCTTCGCCGGCCACACGTCACCATCGAGAATCGAGCCGAAGCCCATCCGGTACAGTTCGCGACCTCGGAGGTAACCGCCGACCGAGACTGCAAGGTCGAGCCCATCGCCCTGGGACTGCGGCCAGGAGCCGCCGGCATAATTCGGAAATCCCGAGAGGCGGCGGAACATCGCATTGTTCGACGCATAGCCACCGGTGGTCAGCAGCACGTGCCGACCGCGGAACATGCGCACGCGGCCGTCGCCGTGCACCGCACGCACGCCGGTCACCGCACCCGCGGCGTCGGTGACCAGCTCCGTCACGCGCGTATCGAGTTGAACGCGGATGCGGCCACTCGCAACCTCAGGGCCCAGCTCCCGATTGACCACATCCAGGATGGCCTTGCCCTCGCGCTCGGCCCACAGATAGCGACGCCGCGAATACATCGGACGGCCCGGCGCCTCGCCGGTCACCGGATGGCCGGGCAGCGGCACGAGACCCGCGCGATCCAGCCAGTCCAGCGTGCTGGCGGCGTTGTCGACGGTCAGGCGAACGACATCGGGATCCGGCTGACGATTCGTCACGCGCATCACGTCGTCGTAGAAGCGGTCCGGCGTGTCGTCGATGCCGAGCGAGCGCTGCAGCCGCGTACCGGCGCCACTGATCTGGCCGTTGGCGAGATGCAGGGTGCCGCCGACTTCGCGCGCGGCATCGATCAGCAAGACGCGCGCGCCACGGCGCGAAGCGAAGATCGCCGCCGGCAGGCCAGCCGTGCCGGCGCCAACGATCAGATAGTCATAGGGAAGGTCGTCGGCCAGAGAGGTGCGCATCGAAAGTCCATTGATCGCAAGCACAGCACCCGCAGCGGCGCTGCTGCGCAGAAACTGTCGTCGCGGAGTTGATCGGTTCTGGCTCATCGGCGACTCACTCCTCGACGAGCTCGAGGAGTTCGCCCGCTGCGCCGCGCAGAGTTGCAGAGCGGCGCCCGCCATATGCGAGGCCGGCCTGCACTCGCGGTGCGGCGATGAACTCCGTCTTGTTCTTGCCGAGATCGATCGCGTCGAGATTGCGCACGCTCGCGGTGGTGATCGCGACGCCGGGCGGCAGTTCGCCTCGACGGGCGGAGCGCGGCTTGCCGACTTCCGAATAGCCATCGAGCTCCAGCAGGTTGCCCTGCTGCGCGAGACGCAGCGTCGTGAGCGGCAGCGCACGATCGGGCGGCAGTCGCTGCGCGCGCTGCAGCACGCCGACCGGCCGCTGGCGCACCGGGTTCTTCACCATGTTGAAGGTGCTCGCGTACCACTCGACCATCGCGTCCACATCCGGCCCGGCGACGACCATGATGAACACGCGGCCAATCGGACCGTTCGGTGGCGGCAGCGGCGACTTGCTGCGATCCCCCGTCTCGCTGGTGAGGTAAAGCACTTCGCGCGAGCGCCCTTCCACCTGGAACGCGCGAATGCTCGGATAGCCGCTGAGATTGGCGGGCTCTCCGATGACCTTGAAGGGGGCGCTCGCGGCGGGCAGCTGCGTCATGAAGCGCTGATAGGTTCCGTCGGTGTCGTCGACGACGATCTCGATGGCGTTCCAGCCCCAGGTAGTCAGCGGCCGGTACTGTGCCACCGCTGGACTGCGTACCGCGCGAACGTAGACGTCCGGGGCGGCGTCGGAGCTCATCAGTACGTAGGGCCGGCCTGCCATTCGCGGCGCGCCCCAGGACTGTGCGAGAGAGGCCGGGATGCGGCCGCGCTCGCGCACCCGATAGTCGAGGTAGCGGCCATAATCCTGTTCGACGCGCTTGAGATCGGGCGCGGAGATCGTGGCGACGCGGAAGCGCTGCAGCAAGGGCTCGGCATGGGCGAACGCACTGACCACGCTCAGCGCGGCGGCGAGCATGACGCTCGAAACGACGCGAACAGCTGGGGCTACGCGGCCCGAGGTCAGGTGGTTACGGTGCATTGTCCGGACATGCTATCAGTATAATGTTTGGCGAGACAACGAGGAGACAGTGCCGTGGTTGACCATATCCGGGCCGAAGACGTGAAGCTGCCGCGGGAAACGCGCGGCAAGCGCCCACAGTTTTTCGACGATCCATCCCTGGATCAGATGATGACCTTCCTGATCGAGCTGACGACCGAAGTCTCGGTGATGCGGGAGCGGCTCGACACGGTGGAGCGGCTGCTGGAATCGGACGGGAAAGTGACCCGGGCGAACCTCGAGGCCTATCGCGCTCCGCCCGAGGTCGAGGCAGAGCGCGCCGCCTGGCGGGACGCCTACCTCAAGCGGGTCTTCCGCATGCACCCTGCCGAGTGAGCACCGCCTCCGCCCAGCCCTGGCCCAACCCGCGCTATGCGTGGTTCGTGGTGTCCCTGCTGGTGCTCGCCTACGCCTTTGGCGTGGTTGACCGGATCGTCATCGGCCTCCTGACGCAGAGCATCAAGGCCGATCTTGCCCTGAGCGACACCGAACTCGGCCTGATCCAGGGCCTCGCGTTCAGCCTGTTCTATGCGATGTTCGCCCTGCCGGTAGGCCTGCTGGTCGATCGCTGGAAGCGCGTGCCGGTGCTGTGGTCGGGCGTGTTCATCTGGAGCCTTGCCACGGTGGCCTGCGGATTCGCGGGTGGCTTCGCAACCCTGTTCCTCGCGCGCGTGTTCGTCGGCGCCGGGGAATCCACGACGACGCCCGGCTCCTCGTCGATGATTGCCGACTATTTCCCGCCCGCCGAGCGGGCACGCGCGTACGGCGTCTTCAACATGGGCGGCTCGATCGGTATCGGCATCGCCTATCTGCTCGGCAGCGTCGCCATCGAACTCGCAGCCAGCGTGCAATCGCTCGCGCCGGCTGTCCTCGGCGGCTTCCGCCAGTGGCAGATCGTGTTCTTTCTGGTTGGAGCCCCCGGCCTGGTGCTTGCGCTGCTGATGGCGGTTGCGATCCGTGAACCCGTGCGCCGCGGCGGCGCACCGACGACGGCGAAGATCTCCCTCGTTCCGCTCTGGCGCGAAATGCGCACGAACCGTGTTGCGCTGATCGCCATCATGTTCGGCGCGGTCATGAACGTGATGATCGTCAACGCTCAGCTCGCCTGGTTCCCGACGCTGTTCTTCCGCGTGCATGAATGGACTCCAGCGCAGGTGGGCAAGGCGCTGGCGCTGGTGGGCGTGCCTTTCGGGCTGTTCAGCGCGATCACGGCGGGCTGGGTGCTGTCCTGGCTGGTCAAGCGCGGTCGCGACGATGGTCCGATCCTCGTCATGGGCCTGCAATGCGCAGTCTGGGCGATCTTCGGTCCGCTGAAGTGTTTCGCACCCACACCCGAGCTCGCGCTGGCGGGTCACGTCATGACCTCGCTGTTCGCCACCTGGGCGGTAACAGCCGCACTCACGGCGCTGAACCTCGTGACACCGAATCAGCTGCGCGGACAGATCGTTGCGGTGTACATGCTGCTGTTCGCATTCGCCGGAGTCGCCGTCGGCTCGGTGACGGTCGGCGTGCTGAACGACTACGTCTTCACCAGCCCCACCGGCGTGGCGTCCAGTCTCGCGCTCGTTTGCGCTGCGGGTGGCCTGATCGGCATCGCGCTGCTGCTCTATGGAAGATCAGCCTATATTGCGGCGGTCAGCCGCTCCCGCGGATTCGGAGATTCGAACACATGAGACAGAAACCCTGCCTGACCACCTCGGACATCCGGGCGATGGTCGCTGCGGCCCAGGCCGAAGCGCAGCGCAACGGCTGGCGCGTCACGATCGCGATCGTCGACGACGGCGGCCACCTGCTGTTCCTGGAGCGCGATGGCGCGAAGGTGATCACCGCCGATGTCGCAACGCGCAAGGCGCGCACTGCCGCCCTGACGCACAACCCGAGCGGCAGCCTGCAGGACCGGATCAAGGACAATCCGCACCTGCTGGCGCTGGACGCGCTGCCGCTGCAGGGCGGCCTGCCGATCGCACACGGCGGCGAATGCATCGGTGGCATCGGCGTTTCGGGCGTTCTCGCGGAACAGGACGAGCAGGTCTGCCGCGCCGCGCTTGATGTGCTGGCCAAGCTGTCGTAGAACTGTCGCTCGCACTGCAAACACGGGCCAGGGAGGCCGCGCCGATGACCGCACCCGCATCGATCGAAGAGCTTTACCGCCCCACGCACGACGAGCGGGCGCGGCAGAGTTTCGTCAGCATGCTGCGCAAGCATGCGGTGATCGACATGCGTCGTGACATGAAGCGGGACTACGAGACGCGCGTCGAGCCGGCCCTGGCTGCACACAGCCGGGCACCGCAGACCTGGCGCGAGATCGAGACGGCGATGGAGAAGCAACCGATCTACCGCTTCTACAGTTCACTGCGCTACAACGCGCAGGAGATGTGCTATCTCTCCGTGCAGCCCGCCATCGAGCGCGCCCTGCCGGCAATGATCAACCAGGCGCGCGGCACGGCGGCAGAGCTCCGCGCCGGCGGTTCACTGCGACTGAACCCTGAACTCGAAGTGCCGCGTTACGTCACGGCACTCGATGTGCACCTGGCGCCCGGATGCTTTCACCGTGAGTACACCGCCGACGATGTCGCTCAAGGTGCCGTCGTGTCCTTTGGCGGCAAGGTGTTCACCGGACAGCATCCCTATCGCAAGCGCCCGGGTGTCATCGGTGAATCGATCGGCCAGTGGCTGCGCCGCAGCCGGCCCTCCTGGCAGCCGCGTCGCGTGCTCGATCTCGGCACCACCAGCGGCAAGAACCTCACGCCCTATGCGTCCATCTTCCCCGGCATCGAATCCCATGGTGTCGACGTCGGCGCACCCGTGCTGCGCTTCGGTCATGCACTGGCCGAAGAGCAGGGCATTCCCGTGCACTTCAGCCAGCAGAATGCGGAGTCGATGGATTTCCCGGACGGGCACTTCGATCTGATCGTCTCCAGCTTCTTCTTCCACGAAGTGCCGCTGAAGGCCACGCGCCGCATCCTGCGCGAATGTCGCCGACTGCTCGCGCCAGGCGGCGTGATGGTGAACATGGAACTGCCGCACGAGGAAGCGCTCAGCGCTTACGAGAACTTCTTCTGGAACTGGGACACGATGAACAACAACGAGCCGAACTACACGGCTTTTCGCGCGCAGGATCCGCATGCGCTGTGCGCCGAGGCTGGTTTTGCGCCCGGCAGCACGTTCGCGCATATGATCCCGGACTTCGCAACCTTCGGCGAAGAGAAGTTCGATGCCTTCGTGCGCGGCGATGCCCCGGCTCCAGCCCACGGCATGGGCGGCTGGTTCGTGTTCGGCGCCCGCGCCGACTGATCCGGCGCGGTCTCGCTAGGCTTTCTGGCTCGCCCGCCATGCCTCGAGCGTGGCGCGCTCGCGCTCGGGACCGATCCCCGCACGCAGCTTGGCCTGACGTTCCGCCGGCCGTGTCAGATGCCAGGCCAGCGTGTCGCGCACGGTGTCCGCCAGCGGCCGGATGCGCAGACCTGCGGCGCGCGCGCGGTCGGTCGACGACAATGACGCACCCGCGGATTCACCGCTCATCGGCGACCAGGGCGGCACGTCCAGTTCCTCGGGCTTCCACTGCTTCATCAGGAACTGTTCTGGCACCCAGGTGACTCTCGTGCTGGGATTCTTCGCGGCTTTCACACTTTCATCTACGACATCGCCCAGCGTGAACTCGCCGGGCGCGGAAATGGCGTTGAAGTAACCGAGCGTACGGCGCTCGACGAGCAGCATCATCCAGCTCGCAAGATCGCGCACATCGATGATCTGTATCGGGTCCGCCGGCGACCCCGGCGCGAGCATCTCGCCGCCGCGTGCGGCGCGCACCGGCCAGTACGTGAAGCGATCGCTGTTGTCGAGGGGGCCCACGATGTAGCCCGGCCTCACGATGCTCGCGCGACTCGCGAACGCCTGCATCGAGTACTGCTCGCACAGTGCTTTCATCGGTCCATAGCTTTCGTTCGTGATCTTGTCTGTCTCGATGTCATCGAGCTTGCCGAGCGGCGCGGATTCATCGTTAGGCTTCGCGAAGCTGGCGTACGCGGAGATGCTGGAAATGAACAGGCAGTAGCCGACGTTCGGTGCGAGCAGCTCGGCCGATGCCTTCACGTATTTCGGTACGTACCCGGTGTTGTCGATCACGGCATCCCAGCGCCGGCCACGCAGCGATTCAAGATCGCTGCTGCGATCGCCGTTCAGCGTCTCCACACCTGCAACGCCGTCGGGATCGCGCTTGCCACGGTTGAAGTGCGTGACTTTCCACCCACCGCGCAGTGCAACATCCGTCAGGTGCGGTCCGATGAAACCCGTACCGCCCAGGATCAGCAGCGTGCCGCGTGGGGCTGCCTCGGCGCCGAAGCTGCGTTGAGCCGCAGCGAGCGCGGCACTGCCCAGTCCGATCTTCACCATGTCGCGTCGATTCAGCATTGGAGGGTTCTCCTCGTTGGTGCGCTGCGATTTGTCTGGCTAGGTGCGAAGCTGGCCTGTATCGTGCGAACGCGGCCTGTTGTCGCAGGGTTACCGCAATGGTCAGTTACAGTCTCTCGAGCGCGTACGCCAGCTTCGGCGCCACGCCCCTCAGCAAGCTTCGCGCATTGTCCGCCATGGCCGCAGACGGCTCAATGGTGTTGAGTTGCACTCCGCCGTTCTTCGTACGCTCGACGCCGGGCGTCCTGCGCTACGAAGACAAGCTGACGCGGGACGCGGACGATGTCAAAGGCCGCAAACTGCTGGGCGAGCATCTGACGCTCGCTCGGGATGGAGAATTGCCGGTCCGGATGGTCGTGGTGTCACCACCGCCGCGCGGCCGCACCAGTCGCAGCGTGCACGTGCGCGCTGACCTGATCGGCAAGGTGACTCAGTTCGACGGCGACCACTTCATCGTGGATTTCATGCGGCCGGAAGAGCCGGATGAGGTCAAGCCGAAGCGCAAACGTCAGCGCGACTGACGCGAGGCGGCAAATTCACCAGGGCTTTTCGTTGAGCTGGCGCTTGAGCCAGGTCACGTGTTTTCGAAGCTGCAGATTTTCTACACTCACCTCCTTCCAGCGCTTGCCCAGATAAAAGGCAAGCACCAGAAGGGCGGCGATGATCGCCTCAGCGATCAAAGGATCCTCAGCGACGAGGTCCGCGCGACGGCGAACGCTCACGATCCTGAGCTTCGCTGATCTTCAGTGAACGACCTTCGAAGTCGGCACCATTGAGAGCCTGCATCGCACGCGATGCATCGCTGTCTGACATTTCGACGAAACCGAAGCCACGCGGGCGGCCGGTATCGCGATCGTTGATCAGTGCAACCTTGTCGACCGAGCCATGCGTGGCGAACAGCGCGCGGACTCCGTCTTCGGTGGCGGTAAAGGGAAGATTTCCAACGTAAAGTTTAGTCAATTGATGTACTCAGGAAAAATAAGGCGTCGACACGGTAGCGCACATCCTCCCGGAAAGCTTGGATTTCGGCCTGCGCGGTGATCGCGCCGCCCGCATCGCCCGTGTGGCCGCCCGGTCGAGCCGATTCGCTCGGCCAGGGCGCTAACGGCCAAAGAACCAGTACACCACCGCTGCCGCGAAGATCAGCTCAGCGACCACCAGCCACTTGACGAATTGGGCACGCTGCTCGCGCTGCCGCTGGGCCAGGTGCTCCTGCAGCACGGGATTCTGCGCGATGTGCGCATCGACCCTCGCCTTCGCCTCGGCGAGGCTGATTCCGTCACGCTCGCGCACGAGCTTGATGGCTTCGATGATGTTGCCATCCTGGATTGCGAGGCTCGCCTCGATCGACAGGGACGGGGGCTTGCGCGCAGGTCTGTTGGCCATGATCGATGACTTCCCTAAAACCAGCTGTAGTTGAAGCTGACGCTGACGCGTTCCTGCTGCGAGGGATTGGGCACGACTTCATGCCGCAGCCAGCTCTCGAAGAGTACGACGGCACCGGGCTGAGCAGCCACCGTCACCCAGCCCTGCGCAGCGGCATCGGCACGCCGCGGTGGCGCGGCCATGAAGCGATCCAGCCGCGGGTCTTCGAACTTGATGCCCGGGCTGCCGCGGGGAACCTGCACATAGTAGGTGCCGCTGATCGTGGACAGCGGATGCAGATGCAGGCTGTGCACGGTCTGGTGCCCCATGATGTTGATCCAGCAGTCCGTCATCACGAGTTCCCGCCCCGTGAGATCGAACTCCAGCGCGTCGGCATAGCGACGCACATGGCGCGCAAGCCTGCGCTCCAGCTCCGCAAATCCTGGTGTCTGGCGATGCAGTCGGCTCAGGGACCCATAAGAGGTGTAACCGCCCGGATAGCTCTTCGCTGACCAGCGGCGGCCGGCTGCGTCATCGACGCGGATCTGCTGGCACTCGCGCAACAGCCTGCGATTGAACTCGCGCGCATGGCTGCGCTGGAGCGGCGCTGCGTAGACCTGCGTGGGAAACAGTGACTTCACGGACATCGGCGCAGCCTAGCGGGGGTCGCCGCCGCTGGGAAGCGGGTCATACCGAGACCTGGGCCATGTTTCGGCGCGGCGTGGCCGATTACAGTGGGCCGATGTGGCGTGTCCTGCGCATGGCGATCCTGTTGCTGGTGCTCGTGCTCGTAGGCGGGGGCACGGTCCTCGATCGCTGGAGGACCACGGACTGGGACAGCCCGCTGCGGGTCGGCATTTTTCCGATCAACGCCGATGGGCGCCGCGTCACCTCGGACTATGTCGATGCGCTGGGCATCGAGCGATTCGCCGACATCGAGCAGTTCTTCCATCGTGAAGCGCGCAGCTTCGGCATCGCAATCGAGCAGCCCGTGGATCTCACGCTGTATCCGGCCATCGACGAAGAGCCGCCGCTGATCGAGCCGGGCACCGGACCGCTCGGCACGATGCTCTGGAGCCTGAAGCTGCGCTGGTACAACTGGCGCATCGCCAGCGACAGCGGCGAGCAGATTCGCGTGTACGTGCTGTATCACGACCCGACCATCACGCAGTCCGTCCCGCATTCGCTCGGATTGCAGAAGGGCCTCGTCGGCGTGGTGTACGCGTACGCCGCTCGCGCGATGGATGGCCAGAACAACATCGTGATCGCGCACGAACTGCTGCACACACTCGGCGCAACGGACAAATACGATCCCGATACCAATCTGCCGACGTTCCCAGCCGGTCACGGCGACCCGCAGGCCGAGCCTCTCTATCCGCAGGATGCCGCGGAACTCATGGCTGGACGACGCCTGCTGAGCGAAGACGAAGCCGAGATGCCTGACAGCCTGGAAGGCGTCGTGATTGGCGAGACGACCGCTGCCGAGATCAACTGGATCGAGCGCTGAGACCCGGAAAGCTCAGCGCCCCTGCAGTCTCCTGCACGATCCCATCGGCGATCAGCGCATCGATCAGCTGCTCGATCTGATCCTTGCTCGGCTTCTCTGCCGCGAAGTCCGACGCGAGCTTTGCTGCGAGCTTCGTGCGCCGTCGCGGCAGGTTCTTGCCCGGCATTTTGCGCAGCAGCGCCTTGACGCGATCTAGCGCAACGATCGTCGCCGCCGCCGGTACCGGACGCCGCGGCGCTTTCGTAGGCGTCCGTGGCCCCGGCGTTCGAGGCGCGCGCGCTTTTGCGGCGGCCGCAGAGGGCGGCGAGTCCGGACGGATCGAGACCGCGGCGTGGAAGGCATCGCCGATGGCGCCGACGCGGCGAACCTTGAAGCCACGACCCGCGAGATGCCGCACCAGCGGGTCGAAGCCCTTGTCGCGTGACAGGATCACGCACTCGGCTCCCGGTGCCGCCTGCAGGTACTCACCAAGATAGAACGCGATGTGGAAATCGAGCGCGTTCTTGCCCTGCCCTTCGATGTCGATCGGCACGAAGCGGGAGCCAAGCTTCAGCGCTTCCTTCAGAAATGCCGTCGGCACCGTCCGCTGCGAAGCACCGAAGAAGAACGGTACGGTGACATCCGATGGCAACGCCGAGAGATCGACCTTCGGCACGTTCTCGAAATCCACCAGCAGCAGCTTTTTCATTGCGCACGCTCATGCGCAGCCGCGACGCGCAGCAGCAGGCTTTCGGAGAACGGTCGGCCCACCAGCTGCACTCCCGTCGGCATGCCATTGGCCGCCAGCGCACCCGGCACCGACAGCGCCGGCAAGCCGAGAAAATTGAACGGCGCCGTGCAATAGACTAGACGACTCAGCGTCCGCCAAAGCGCTTCGCCACCGCCCACGTCGGTCTCCGCCATCGTCGGCGTGGCGATCGGTAGCGTCGGCGTATGCAGCACATCGCACCGCGAGAACACCTCGGCAACGAAACGCCGCAGCAGCGGCATCCGCAGCAGCAATGCCTCGACATAGATGGAGGCAGGAATCCCGAGGCCGGTCGATGCACGCACCCGAACCTGCGGCGAATACAGCTGCGGCCGATCCCGCAACCAATGGGCGTGCAGGCCAGTGGCTTCGGAATAGACGATCGCACGGCTCAGTTCAGCCATCGACGCAATGTCCGGCACGTCCAGTTCGATGATCATGGCGCCCTCGGCACGCAGCGCCGCGAGACTCTGCTGCATCGCTGCGCGCACATCATCCGTCACGACGTCGTAGAAATAGTTTCGCGGCACGCCGATTCGCAGACCCTTCACGTCCTCCGCTAGCGCGGCCTCGTAATCCGGCACCGGCAAGCGCGAACTCGCGCTGTCGCGCGGATCGTGTCCGGCGATGAGACCAAGCAGGCGCGCACTGTCGCGGACGGTGCGCGCGAGAGGCCCGATGACATCGATCGAGGGCGCGAGGCGCATCGCCCCCGTGCGAGGCACGCGCCCGTAGGTGGGCTTGATGCCAACGACACCGTTGGCGGCCGCCGGAATTCGCACGGATCCACCGGTGTCCGAACCCAGCGCACCGAAAGCCGCACAGGCGCCAACGGAAGCGCCGGAGCCGCTCGACGATCCGCCAGCGATATAGTCGGGATTCAATGCGTTGCGGCAATCGCCCTGGCTCCCGTTGTGGCCCGAGGGGCCGAGCGCAAACTCGCTCATGTTCAACGCACCGATGCGTATGGCGCCGGCAGCCTCGAGGCGTTCGATCACGGTCGCCGTGCGTGCTGGCACATGCTCGCCGCGAACACGAGAACCGTAGCGGATGCGCGCGCCAGCGATGTCGAACATGTCTTTGTGGGCGAGCGGCACGCCGTGCAGCGCCCCCAACGACGCGCCGGCAGCGCGGGCACGATCGGCCTGCTCGGCAGCGCGCATCGCACCCTCGGCATCGAGCTCCAGGAAGCAGTGGATTCGGGTTTCGACGGCACGCGCCTGCTCGAGCACGGCGGCAGTGACACTGGTACTGCTCAGGGATCCATCGCGAATCAGAGCGGCAACCTCCACGAGGCTCATCGCGGGAATACCGCTCATGCGAGATCCTCGAGCGTCGGCAGGAAATCACTGGGCTCCAGATCGAACAGCGTCGCGTGCACGGACTGCCGTACCGCGTCGACCGCGGACTGTGCGCCGGCGGCAATACGCGCGGCCATGGCGTCGTCGGCCAGCGGCATGCCGGCGGCACCGGCCAGCGTGATCACGGCCTGGGAATCAACGGGAGTCGTTGGCATGCAGCGAACCTCAAGGACAGCTTTGAGCAACACGATTCTGCAGAGCTTCGATTTCGGTCTGCGTCCCAGCCATATCCACGGGCTGCTCTCCGCCGCCGCCCTGCAGGCGGCGCTGCAGCACGTCGATCTCGAGGCGCATCTGCACACAATCCGCTTGGATCAACGCCGCGCGGGCCGCATCGGCTTGCGCCTCTCTGGCCGCGGCGTCTGCATCCGCCGACGCGAACTGCGCTGCGTCGGCCTGCAATGCCAGCACATCGTCGGCCAACGACTCAGCGACGGCGCGACGCTCGGCGGGATCTGTCGAATGCTCGGTCGCGATCCCGGGCTCCAGGCGCTCGACCAATGCCTCGCGATCACTCTTGCCGCAGCCGACCAGCATCAGGCCGGCGCTGATCAGCAACGAGCGCGCGAGAACGACGTGCGGGAGTGATCTCATGTCCATGACATTCTAGCCAACTACGCTCGGTTCGAGCGTGCATTCCTGGCCTGCCTCAATGCCAATCGGCGAAGATATCGGCCATGAAGGGACGTTTCGCCGCTACACCACCGATATTCATCGCGATGCTGCTGCAGATCGTCGCAGCACTGCTCGTGTACGGCATCCTTCGCGTCAGCGGCATTTCGGTTCACGGCGCGCTTGCAGCGATCACCTGCGGCGGCGTCGCCATGACGCTCGGCTACTTCGCGAGCCTCGAACGCTGGTGGCTCCCGATTCAGCTGGCGTTCGTGCCAGCGCTGTGGTTGATGCTCACCTTCAGCATTCATCCCGCCGTCTACGGCGGCGTGTTCGGTCTGCTGCTGCTGGTGTACTGGAGCACCTTTCGCACGCGCGTCCCGTTGTTCCTGTCGAATGAGGAAACCTGGCGAGCCATCGAAGCAACACTGCCTGCTTCGAATGCGGCACGTCCACTTCGCTTCATCGACCTCGGTTGCGGTCTCGGCGGCCTTCTCGCACATCTGGCCGAGAGACGTCCGCATGATCACTTCATCGGCGTGGAGCTCGCGCCTCTGCCCGCCTTGATCAGTGCCGTGCGGCTCGCCCGGTATCGACATTGCTCCGTACACTGGCGGAGCCTGTGGAAATTCGACCTCTCTGAAATCGACATTGCCTTTGCATTCCTGTCGCCCGTTCCGATGCCCGCGCTGTGGAAGAAGGCTGTTGCAGAGATGCGGCCCGGCGCCTTGTTCATCAGCAGCAGCTTTGGCGTCCCGGGACAGACACCGGACCGGGTCGTCAAACTGGAAGATAGCCGGCAAACCCAGCTTTTGATCTGGCAAATGACTGAATTTTCAGGGAATACCTGACCCTGATTGACTCAAGCCGGCGGCGTGCGCGCCGTTAGTGAGGCATGGACCCGGGACTCGTTCAAGGCATTGCACGGCGCGCAGACGCTCGCTGCGCAGCGCAGCCGTGAACGCGCCCAGTCTGCAGCGAGCGCTGCTGCTGCCGATAGTCCTGATCGCCGCGGCGGCGATGTTCGGCCTTGGATTCTCGGAGCACCTGACCCTCCACGAGAGACTGGAGGAGGCCGCGGCGAAACGTGCCGAGACCATCGCGAACATGATCGCGCTTGCCGCAGTCAGCGTCGGCGAGCGTGATGGCATCCACAAGATCGTCAGGGTCGCCAGCGCGGAACGTGAGGTTCGCCAGATCGTGATCGCCGCGGGAAGGCCGTTGACGATCATCGCATCGACCCGGCAGGAACGGGTGGGACAGTCCGTTGCGACGACGCCCGACCAGAAAATCCGCGACGGCCTGATCAGCGTATCCGGTCGAAGGGCGACGATGTCGCTCATGGACCGCTCCTCAGACACCTATCTCTTCATTTCTCCGTTGCTGGTGACGCAGCCTCATCAGATCAGCGATGCACTCACGAACGGGGTCGTTGCCATCGAACTGGACCAGACCGCAGGCAACGCACAGAACATCCGCAGCGCCTGGATCACGTTCTTTGGCCGGTGCCTGCTGCTGCTGACGACGGTCGCGGTCATCATGCTGTTGCTCCGGCATCATGTCATCAAGCCAGTCAATCTCATCCAGGACGTCATCAAACGCCATACGAACGCATCAGACCCGGAGCGGATGTCATTGCCAGCGACAGCCGAACTGCAGTCATTGGCCCTAACTCTCAATGAGTCATTCGACACGGTCGAGTCGAGCCGCCGACTGCTGCGCAGTGCCGAAGAGTTCACGCGATCTGTTCTGAATGAAGTGCCGTCACTGATCTCGGTCATGGACGCCGAGCAGCGGTACGTGTTCGTCAACAAGGCACGCGCGGACTTCCTGGGAATCGCGGCGGACACATTGATCGGCACGTACGAGACCGGCCTCGCGGCCGGACGCGAGCGCAATCGCCTGGTACTCACGGCCACTGTCGAAGTCGACACCGTGGAGGAATTTGCGATCGACTGCCACGGACGGGGCCGGTGGCTGCTGACCACACGACGCAAACTCCCGAGTGTCGATGGCGCAACGCTGCTGCTGGTCGTGTCATATGAAACCACCGAGCGCAAACGCGTCCTTCGCGAACTCCAGGAAGCCAAGGACAACGCCGAAGCTGCCAATCGAGCCAAGAGCGAGTTCCTCGCGACGATGAGCCACGAGATCCGGACTCCGATGAACGGCGTACTCGGCTTCAGCGAGATTCTCCTGCAAATGCCCCTGGCCTCGGACCAGCGAGAGTGCGTCGAGACGATTTACTCCTCCGGACAGGGATTGCTCAGTGTCATCAACGACATTCTCGATTTTTCGAAAATCGAGGCGGGCAAGCTTGCACCTGAGCGCGCGCCATTCGACATCCTGCGCACCATCGAGGACGTCGCTGCGCTGGTCCGCCCGCAATTTGCCACCAAGGGCATCCGCCTGAACATCGAGTTCCCGCCAGACTGCCCGAAGCTGCTCGAAGGCGACGCCACTCGCGCGCGGCAGGTGTTGATCAATTTGGTCAGCAACGCGCTGAAGTTCACCGAGCGCGGCAGCGTCAGCATCAGCGCGATGCGTGACGCGGACGAACAGGTCACCATCAGCATCGCAGATACCGGCATCGGTATTCCCGTGCCTGCGCGCGCCAATCTGTTCGAGAAGTTCTTCCAGGCAGACTCCACGACCACGCGGCGCTTTGGTGGTACGGGCCTTGGCCTGGCCATTTCCAAGCAATTGATCGAACTGATGGGCGGCAGCATCGGTGTCGACAGCGTCTGTGGCCAGGGCTCGAAGTTCTGGTTCCGGCTGCCTCTGGCAAAAACGCAGGGCCCATCCATGACATCGGAATCTCCACCTTCTGCACCCGAACCCTGCGGAAACTCCTCGATCGGTGCGGCTCTTCCCGCACTGCTGGTCGAAGATCACCCGGTGAACATGATGCTGGCGAAGCGATTCATCGAGAAACTCGGCCTCACCGTGGATTGCGTGCCGAACGGATTCGTCGCAGTAGAGCGTGCCTCCGAGAGGCGGTACAGCATGATCTTCATGGACTGCCACATGCCGGAGCTCGACGGCTTTGCAGCCACCGACGCGATTCGTCGCCACGATCGCGAACTCGGGCGCTACACACCGATCATTGCGATCACCGCCAGCGCCATGCAGGCGGATCGCGACCGCTGCTTCGCGGTCGGCATGGACGAGTTCCTCTCGAAACCCGTGAGCGCAGCCCGCATTCGAGAGGTGGTCGAGAGAGTCCTGGCGCGCAGTGCGCCGTCGTCCGAGTTCACATCTCCGGCCGCGCCAGATCGCGTCGCGTCATAGCGCAGTTGACCAGCATCCACTTCAGGTTGTTGCCGATTCGCGTGGCAGCGGGGTCCGTGAACGCGTATCCGTGCTCCTTGACGCTGCCGTCTGGCAATTTCTCCATCGCGTAGAGCACGAGCGAATTGCGGTTGAAATTGCCGCCCTTCTCATTGAGCACGTGCCAGGTCACCGCCTGCAGCCGTATGCCGAGTTCGCGCGGACTGGTGTCGCCCGAAACACCCGTCGGGCTGGTCGTGAACCAGTAAGTGCCGCCCTTGTCGTGAATCTCAACATCTCCATAGCGTCGAAACGGGATGTCGCGCCCACCGCCGACGCCCGGGACATCTGCGTAGCAATGGAAGATCCGGGCGCGCTCCAGCCAGAAAGGTTCGCCGGATGCCACACCGGTGATTCGGCGCCCTGTTCGAGCAACGAACTTGTGATCGATGAACCACAGGCTCGTCGGCGAGAGCTGGATTTCGTTGTCTGTATAGACCGCCTGCCCCTCCCAATCGAACCGACATGCTTTCGAACCCTGCACACCGCGGAAGTGATCGGCGCGTCGCCGGAACACGTAGTCGCACCCATCCGTGCGGCGCAGGTCGGCGGGCTTCAACGTCGCGAGCTCCGTGTCGCTGATGGACCCCTGCATACGCAGATAGTGTTTCATCGTCACGTCGTCGCTGCCCGGACCGGCCTCGAGCGTGGCGATGCGATAAGAAACCTGCTCACCGGCTGCCGTCGAGCTGCGATTGACCCACAGGAACACATGCTCACCGAAGGCCGGCGCTGTCACTCGCGTGATCGTCGTATTGATCCTCGGGTGCCGATCCGCATCCGGCAGCTTGCGGCGGACGTCAAAGTAGTTCTGATTGATGTTGTCGTAGATGCCGGGCAACAGCTCGGCCATGATCACGAGGCTGCGCTCCCCGAGCGTCGAATCCTGGCCCTGCGCAAGGGCTGCTGGGGCCGTCACCATTGCGGCGAGCAGCAGTCCCGCTGCCGCGGACCAACGAAGCAAGATGCGCATACCAACCCCCTGGCCTTGAACCCGACGCCTGCCGCGACCCAAAGGCCAGCTTAGACGCGATGATCGTGGACCTTCAATCGAAACCCCCTACAATCGGTCCAGTCACTACGGAGTAGCCGCCCATGCCCTATGTCGACGGATTCGTCATTCCGGTGCCGAAGCGAAACATGAAGGCCTACCGTGCGATGGCACGCACCGCCGGCAAAGTATGGCGGGAGCATGGCGCAATCGAGTACCGGGAGTGCGCGGGTGACGATACGCCACTCGGCAAACTCACCTCGTTCCCGCGCAGCGTGAAGTTGAAGCGCGGCGAAGTCGTCGCGTTTTCCTGGATCACGTACAAGTCCCGCAAGGATCGCGACCGCATCCATGCGCAGGTAATGACG